>ERZ1673749.874-NODE-874-length-26699-cov-25.472789_pt1 | contig 26699 bp, 34 predicted proteins | sample MGYA00580204_ERZ1673749 | MGnify/ENA primary metagenome ERZ1673749 (study PRJEB41218, sample SAMN15661745) | gut metagenome | host: Homo sapiens | place: Canada: London | collected 2015-08-20/2019-03-30 | study: EMG produced TPA metagenomics assembly of...
GTGCCTGCTGGCGCCCGTCTAAAAGGGGGTACCCTAAAATTGGAAACTTACATTCGTTGTTCAATAGCACGTATTTTTAGAATCCGTGCATAGTCTATACTGGGAATCCTAATCTCAGTTTTCTTATCACCTTCAACTCTTTTTGAGGGGAAAATTTCTATTATCATTTATTCATGAGGTTTATGATGCAGATGCTATATCTGTATCCGTAACCCATTATAAGAAAACAAGTATGGACTTTAATAAAGCTCGATTATTATATCTTATCGTATTTTTCCTGTATTCCGGCCTAAGTGTGTCCGGACAATCGATTCATGTTTCAGGAAGAGTACTTCAACAAAATACGCAAACACCTGTTGAGTTTGCTAATGTCGTTCTATTCAAACAAGATTCAGTCTTTCTGAAAGGAACAACGACAGACACTATCGGAAGATTTGAATTTGAAAATCTTCCCACAGATAATTATGTGCTGTCAGTATCCTGTTTAGGATTTGAAACAAAGCGGATTTTGATACAGAATCTGACGGAATCAGCACAAATAGATGTGTATTTGAATGAAAATGTTTTGTTACTTGGGGAAGTGGTGATTTCTGCTTCTTCCACAATAAACAAGATTAACCAACGGATTGTGTTCCCGACAAAATTGCAAATCAGCCATTCTGCCAACGGAATGCAATTGCTGAATACAATGATGCTTCCCGGCTTGAACATCAATCCGATGCTGAATACGATTTCATCATCCGACGGCGGGAAAGTCATTTTGCAGATTAACGGCGTAAATACCACGCCGGAAGAAATTCAGACCTTGCAACCCCGCCAAATCAAGCGGATAGAATATTCGGATTATGCAGGTATCCGATACGGACATGCTTCCAAAGTTATCAACTACGTGGTAGTAAGGGATGATAAAGGCGGTGTTGTTGGTGTGGATTTGATGAACTCGCTGAATATCCTTGCAGGGGGCGATGTTTTCTTTGCCAAATTCAACAAAGGAAAATCGGAATATGCTTTGAACTACACCGCAGCGTTTCAACGCATCAACACGAATAACAGAAATCGCACAGGTAGTTATCAGTTTGAAAATTCATCCCCTATATTGAGGGAAGAAATCAGTGCCGGAGGTGATTATTCGTACCAAATGCATGATTTTTCGCTGACATACAACTATCAGCAGAGCGATTCGGCTTTTTTCAATGCCAAGTTGAAATATAATCTGAGCAATCAGCCTCACAACGATTTCAACAGTTTTCTAAAAGAGAATGGCACGGACAAAGGGTTGATTTTTGACGGAAGTCAGCAAAAAATTAATGTTCCTACCATCGACTTGTATTACCAGTATGGTTTACCCAAAAATCAGAAAATATATGCTAATGTGGTGGGGAGTTATGCGAACGCAGCATCTTCGCGGAATTACTGCGAATACAACGATGTTGATACTCTTTTCAGCGAACGTTCGGAACTGTTTTCCGATAAATATTCACTGATTGCCGAAGGCATATACGAAAAAGGATTTGCCCATGGAAATTTGAAATTCGGGATAAAACATATTCAGTCGTTTACAGAGCAGACAATTAATCAGGGCGAGGAATTCAAATCGGATTTGAATCAGGCGGAATCGTCGGTTTTTGCAGAGTGGTTTTATAGTAAGGGCAAATTCAGCTATAGCTTGGGACTTCGCCTGAATCGCCTGCATTTTTCCAATGTATCTGTTACCAAAAGCTATTACCATTTCTTACCCAAAGCGATGGTTGGCTATCGGTTCAGTGATAATTCTTTTATCCGGTATGATGCGGAGATGAGTCAAACGAATCCAACCCTGATGGAGTTGGCCGACACGGAAATCCGTCTTGACTCGTATCTTGCCGAGAAAGGGAATCTGTTGCTTCAACCGTACCTGAATCTGAATAATAATTTATATTACGAAAACAGAAAAGGGTTGTTCGCTTTCAATGCAAGCCTGCATCATCACTACAAACACAATCCTATCATGGAATCGAAAAGAGAACATGGAAATGTGTTCCTGACAATGCCCGAAAACATGAAAGATTGGAATAAGTATAATGCGGAGATAACATTGAAAGTAGGGATGATAAAAAACTTCCTGCAATTTTCGGTTACAGGAGGCTTCAACCACTTTGACAGTCGTGGGAACAACTATTCGCATACCCATTCTAATTTTTATTACAGGGCAGATGTTTTGGCAATGTATAAGAAATGGATGCTGATAGGCCAGCTACAGCCTTTTGACGAAAGGTTATACGGCGAAACCGTCATAAAGGATGGTAATTATCACTACTTGGCTATCCGGTACAATGCGACTAATTTTTCTTTTGGCATAGGTGCGTTCAATCCGTTTAAGAATGTTTCCCGAACCATTATGGAAAACAAAAATGCACAAGCGCCTTTCCGAAGAGAAAGTTTTAGCGATGCATCCCGAATTCTCGTTGCCACGCTCACTTGGAATTTTAATTTCGGAAAAACTCATCTTGTCGGTACTAAATCGCTGAATAATCAGGATACCGACTACGGAATCAAAGGAAGTTATAAGTAAGATTAGGTGTTGATTTCAACAAATTCTGTATTATGTATTTCTGGCAAATCTATCACTAATTATCTTTCAGCGACATGTTGTTGCTTCGCGTTCACTGAATCCTATCGGAATTCAGTGAACGCCTTTGTGTGTCGTCAACTGACGATATCATCCTTTTTTTTACTCAAAATCAATAAAAATGAAAGATAAGATAAAAAACATTGCAGAAAAATTAGAACATCAAATCAGGATGCATGAACTCGATTTAAATGACAGGATTAAAGATATTCCTCAAATAATATTGCTGTTGGAACAGGGGTTCTCGGAATTGAAAGAAATAGTTTCGTTTTATAAGTTCAAAAGTGAAATGGATGAAATATTCTTTTTCAAGATAATAAAACCCAAGTTTTTTAGTAAACTAATCTATTACAGGAAAGTGTATAACATCGAAATGATGCGCCCCAACGGACAAGATTGTGTGCTGAAAAATTATTTCATCAATGAACTGAATCAGTTAGAGAATTTCTACAATAAGAACATTGATTTCTATAAATACTACCGTTCGGGAAGTACGCATTTGGATAAGTACTTTTTTCTGAGAGGAAAACAAGATATTCAAATGACAATGGAAACATTTTATTTTGAAAGAGACCCTAATTTTTCTACGATTTGCGATTTTAAAGTTGCAAAAATAGTAGCAAACGAAATGTTGCGAATTTATCTGAATGAGGAAATTGCAAAAATAGACGAACAGCAAACAACTCAATCTTCGGGCTTTCCGAAGACAAAAATAACATGGACAAGGACTAAAACAGACCTTGTAGAATTGATTTATGCTGTTTGCGAAGCAGATTGTTTTAATTTCGGTAAAGCAAACCTGAAACAAATAGTAAGCTATTTTGAAAACATCTTCAATGTTGACTTGGGTAACCCGTATCATACCTATATTGAGATTAGGGAGCGGGCAAATAGAACTCAATTCCTAAATGAACTCAAAGAGATACTGATACGTAAAATGAATGATAATGATAACAAGTAACACTTTACATCCGATACCACGTTTTTGTTTTCGTTGTTTATGAGAACATTGCATGTAATATCTTGCATGTGAGCAAAATATATAAATCTTGTTTTCCCAAGTTTATGTATTGAATTTTAGCGATTTCTGAGCCTCAAAGCATCTGTTTTGAGGCTTTTTTCAGGTCTATTCCATAAAAAATCCGCTATTCCCAAGATATTCTTCTCTATTGTTAAAAATTCCGGTTCTTAAAACTCATTGATTCGTGGACTTTCCGACACTATTTGAAAAAATAGTTGTCCCAACTTGGGCTTCCATGATTTTGCGACTTCCGAACTTTGCATCAAAATTTTCAATGTATGGAATTAATAACATTTGAAAGCAAAGCGTATCAAGAGTTGCTGAAAAAGATAGAGCGGATTGCTGAGTACATTTCCAAAGTGGAAACACCTGTTCCGGACGAGAAAAAAGAAGTTTGGTTGGACAGCATGGAAGTCGCCCGTTTGCTTGGTATTTCTACCAAAACATTGCAGCGGCTTCGTAAAGACCAACTGATAAGTTATTCCCTGTTTCGTGGCCGTTGTCTGTATCGTCTGTCCGACATCGAACGGGCATTGAACGAACGCCTGATTACCTGTAATCCGCAAACTTTAGAACAATTCCGTAAAAACTATCTGCTCAATGGTAAATAAAGACACTGTACTACAATTGACCGATAATGGTTTGAATGTGTTCCGGCATTATATTCAAGGACAATGGCGTGTCGGACGGAATTTCCTGAATCCGTTGTACGAAGACAAACGAGCTTCCTGCAATGTCTATTACGACCGCCGAACAAATACCTATCGGATGAAAGACTTCGGAAACGATGAGTTCAGTGGCGATTGCTTTAGTTTGGTTGCCAAGTTGAAAGGCTTGAATTGTAAGAATCCGAAAGACTTTGTTGAGGTATTGCAAACGATAAATCGTGACTTGAATTTAGGTTTGGATGAAGAAGACACTTCGTTTGTTGTATCAGTCTCGCCTGTTATACCAAAGGAAGCAGTCATAGAATCCAAGAAAAACAAGCCTTACTCCACTGTTCAAAAGCAATTTTCACCGAAAGAAATTGCCTTTTGGCAACAATATGGAATCACTGCCGAAATACTCAAAGCCTACAAAACGGTTTCCCTGAAAGAGTTTCGCAGCGAGAACAGCGAAGGGAAACCGTTCTTTTTTACGTCATCGGAACAAGAGCCGATATTCGGCTATTTGGGAAAACGGCATGTAAAAATCTACCGTCCGTTTTCGGAAATACGATTTCTGTATGGTGGCAACTTCGGCGAAAACTATTGCTTCGGCTTGGAACAACTGCCCGCCAAAGGCGATACGTTGTTCATCACAGGTGGCGAGAAGGATGTGCTTTCGTTGGCTTCGCATGGGTTTCATGCAATATGTTTCAACAGCGAAACGGCGGCTATTCCTGTTTCAATCATCAAAAAACTATCACACCGTTTCAAACATATTGTTTTGTTATATGATGTCGATAAAACGGGTTTGGATGCTTCGGCAAAGCATCACCAACAATTGGCGGAATTTGGCGTTAAACGCCTCGTTTTACCCCTTTCGGGCGATAAAACGAACAAAGATATATCCGACTATTTCAAGGCCGGAAATACCCGTGAAAACTTCCTTTCATTATTCCTTGAATTTTTGGACACTTTATACAGCGAAACAATGGCCATACTTAAACCATGCGAAGTTGACTTCAATAATCCGCCCATCAAAGCGGAAATGATTATTTCGATAAACGATGTTCCGTTGGGAACACAGGGGAACTTATTCGGCATCACGGGTGGCGAAGGAACGGGAAAAAGTAATTATGTAGGAAGCCTGATTGCCGGAACTATTCGTCATGCCGATTTTTCTATCGACACATTGGGAACGACTATCAATCCCAACGCCGACAACAAAGTCGTATTGCTCTACGATACCGAGCAATCGGAAGTACAGTTGTACAAAAACATTGGTAATATCCTTCGCCGCAGCAAACAAAACAAAATGCCCGACTTCTTCAAAGCTTACTGCCTGACAAGCATGTCGCGCAAGGAACGCTTGCAGGCTATTGTCCAAAGCATGGACAAGTTTTACTACCAATATGGCGGCATTCAAATGGTCGTTATTGACGGCATCGCCGATTTGGTGCGTTGTGCCAACGATGAAGCCGAAAGTGTCGGCATCATCGACGAGCTGTACCGCTTGGCAGGAATATACAAAACCTGTATTGTTTGTGTGCTGCACTTCGTTCCCAATGGCATGAAACTTCGCGGACATTTGGGAAGTGAATTACAGCGGAAAGCCGCTGCTATTCTGTCGATTGAAAAAGACGATGACCCGCAAATATCGGTCATTAAAGCCCTGAAAGTACGCGACGGAAGCCCATTGGACGTTCCGTTGATTCAATTTGCATGGAGCAAGGATATTGAAATGCACGCCTACGTTGGCGAGAAGCCGAAAGAAGAAAAGGAAAAGCGTAAGGAAACGGAACTTATCGGCGTTGCCCGTTCCATTTTCAACAACCAACGGCATTCTACTTACGTGGACTTATGCGAGCAGATACAAGCCATTTTGGACGTAAAGGAACGCACGGCCAAGAGTTATATCAAATTCATGCGGGACAAGGAAATTATTCTGAAAGACCCGTCAAACGCAAGTTATTTCATAATCGGACACATATAAAATCAAAATAGTATGGCTATAAATGACGAAAACTTTGAAGCGTGGATGGAACGCTTTATGGACAGGTTCGACAAGTTGGACAATCAATTGGAACGAATGATGAAACAGAAAAATTGGTTAGACGGTGAACAGATTTTGGATAATCAGGATTTGTGTTTTTTGCTGAACGTTACCAAACGGACGTTGCAGCGTTACCGGATGAAAGGCATACTTCCCTATTTCAACATCGACGGGCGGAATTACTACCGGGCATCGGACGTGCATAAGTTGATTCGGGAAAAATTCTAATGGATTGGGCGGGCTTCAAACCCGCTCTTTTCATATCCGCCTGCGATACTCTTTGCGTTCCCGTTCCGCCTGTCGTAACGCTTTCATGCCACGCTGCGCCGGACATGGCGTTACGGGCTTCACTCTCACTGCAAAGACAATCTCGGCGCGAAAATCAAGCGTATGTACGGTAGCCATACCCTTGCGAACGCATTACAGGCACGCTGCTGAGAAACTTTTTACCACTTTGATTTACGGATATATTTAAATATCTCTTTTTCATTGCTTGCCCAAGAATGGGAAGCATCAATCATTAAATCAAATTTATACGGAACCTCTATAAGCGTTATGGATTTATATCCATCCATATCAATAGGGCTAAATTCACCACCAGGTTCTTCATGCATAAAAAAATCACCTTGTAAAGCGCCACAACATTTACAATGATTAGCAAAATACTTGCCGTTGACAGTTTTTGAAAAACCTAATTTGAAGAAGGGATAACGAGAACAAACGATATCAAGAACCTCTTTATCTATATAGTTAGGTGAACTAAAAAAGGAAAAATAATCTTGAAAGAACCACTCTTTTATGTCGCTATCGTCATCCGAGTAGTCATATATTAAAAAATTGTTTGATACAAAAGCAATGACTTCTGTAATATTATTACATTTCCAACAAGTCTTTTGGGTTACACCCAACCAAAAAGGGACTTTAGCAATTAAAGACACTTTTTCTGTATCTATCCATTTGGAAAAAAGATTTATATCTTTATGGTCAGGAATAAACCATGTCTTATTTTCTTTATCCCAGAAAGCACCCTTTTCTTTTGCTAAATCCTTTTCTGCGTATGGTACATTTATCTTTAATGGCATTGCTATTTTTTATGTACGTATATTTTCCAATAGGAATCAATCTGTTCTTTTAAGTCCGATAATCTTCCAATTATGTGATTTAATGTATGGGTAGGTTCGACTGTGTTCCCTTGCCAATCCGTATCATTTTCCATTTTTCGAGACATTTCGGATAACTTAAAACAATATTGCTTTAATCTATCAGCTGTACTATCAATTTGACCTGCAATTTCCCCGATATACTCACGAGTATATTGTTTTATACTCAAAGGATTTTCAAGGGATAGTTCAAAATCGGGCATTGTTACATGCAAGAATAGTTCCAGTCTATTTATTACATCATAACCTGCCATATCCTTTTTCCCTTCAATAATATCTCGGATAATCGTATCGGAAACACCACTTTTTCTACTAAATTCTTTAGATTCACGGTAGCCCACAATTTTCGATAAGGCTTCTTTTATCCGCAAAGTCTTTCTTTTACGGTCTTCCTGAATCTCAGAATATATTCTATTTACTTCGTTTGATGATGGTGTTGAATGCATATAACTATCCCATGCTTCCAAAGGAATACCAACTCGATAAGCCAACAATGGTCTTTCTTTAATCTGCTTCTTTATGTCAACCCAGCGGGTTTTTATTTGTTTTTCTGTAAGTTCGGACATAAGTAAATTATTGTATTTGTTTGTTTATCTCATTTCTGAACTTCGTAGGGTTAGCAACAAACTTAAACGAATTTGTAACACCACCTGTTGTTACAAGTATAGAACCAAAGCCGAATATACGCCCCATAATGCTTTGACTAATCCGTAAACCTTCACACTTGTTCAACATCAATTCAAGGGCATCCCGGCTCAAAATACCCGATTTCAAAATAACCCTTTTATTAGTGACAACATATTCCGTTCCCATTTTCAAAAGTAGCCTCTTAATCAGGTAGAACACCCCTAAAATCAACAAGCCTAATCCGACATAGTGCGTAGTAGGCGTTTTAGTTGGATAGAACAAAGTTCCCAATAACAATAATACTATCGGCATAACAAATATAAACCAATGAATATCTGCTTTATACTCTATGGTTTCATTGGGCTGTAAATTCTTACTTATATAACTCATATCCTATATGTTATTTCCGCAAATTTACGATTTTCTCTCGAAAATGTAGGCAAACAAAGTAACTGATTTTAAGTAAAGTTGATATAAATACTTATTGTACCGTTGCCGTTCACATACTTCCCTTTAGCTTGTAATGCCGTCGAAGTCGGTATTTGTTGTCATACGGCAAAGGTGCTTACGGGTTCTTTACGGGGCAGCAAAGTTCAAGCCTGCGGTTGCTTCACAAAATCTTCCTCTTTCCCTTCGGGCAAGCGTATTTTCCTTGCAAAACTTGACAGCCCTAAACCCTACACCAAATTGCCTATGAAACAAAAATGACCGACCCGACCGATGACGCATATAAAAAAAGTCAGCATGATGAGAAACGATAAACATATAACGAAACAAAAATTCCCTCGCCTCTCAAATCTACATATAATTTGGGTTTGGACGAAGCGGCTGACGTTGGTCGGGTTGCTTGTGGTAATGGGTTACGCTGTTGTAAATAGCGGCGTAGGTATAGTCCTTGCGGTTACTGTGGGTTTTCTGCTTATCCGTTCGCTGATACGGTTAGCGTTCCGGTTAATCGTTACCGTCGTTTACATCATCCTGACAGTCTTAATACTTGGTTTAATCATCTTATAATTATCAATATGGAATCAATAACAAAAAATGGTGTAAGCACCACAACCGAAAAAGGACAGGAAAAATTTGTAAAATGCGTTTTAGACGCATTTCGGGGGACGGAATATTTTCAATATGATTACCGTCATACCGATGGGGAACTGTTTTCAACGGTAGCGAAAACATTAGAAGAATGCTGCAGGCGGCGGGACGAATGGTTACAGAAAAAGAACCGTAAAGCATTATCGACAAGCGTATTGAAGCGAATAGAAGAAAAGAAGCGTTTGACCAAGGATGAAATGGGTTACGAAATCGGCAAGATTGACCCATACCACGCTGCCGCCCTCTATTGGGATTACTTAAAGCGGGATGAAATCAGGGATGTATTTAACAGGATTTTCGGAACATCAATAGCATAAAGATATGAAAGCGTATATTTTATTTCAGACGGACGTTTACAAGTCTAAACATAGCCGCGTTTGTTTCGGTGTATTTTCAAGCGAAGTAAAGGCGATAGATACCGCCAAAGAAAACAACCTGTACACAGACCAGGCGGAAGTAGTAATCATTGAATGTGAAATCAACCAATTTGAAGAAGTATGAAAACGAATAAACTTTGCGGCAAATGCCGTCAACCCGTAGAAAAAGAAACGAAATTGGATTATCCGTATTATTGCCCCCATTGCGATGAAAACCTGTATGAGTTTGAAACGGTACAGGAAGCAACCCGAAAGGTTATCAGGCGGGAAATTTACAGCGCGGAAGAAGCCGCCCACAGCGTAGAATTATATGCATTTATGCAGGAAAACGGATTTTGCGACGTGTACGACTTTTCCCAATCCGACCCCGATATTTTGCGCATTAAAAACAGTGAGGTCAGTTTTACGGAAGTGGATATCAACGAAAACACAACCTTTGTCATTTACAACGATTCGGAATACCAAGCCACCGAAAGCGAGATAAAACCATGTTACAGCGTTTTTATTCCGACAATTTCAAGTACTATTTTACGAAATCGGATTGCAGTTGGTCAGTGTTCCGGCGTTTGGTTAATGGCATTGCCTATCGAGGCGGAAAAGGCTACCATTATGCGATATGGGAACACAAGGACTAACTAATGATAATGACGGGCGGTTCTTCCGCCCGCTTCTTTTTCCATGAGCCTAAGCGGATGAAAAAGAAGCAAAAAGCCAATATCAAAAAGACTATGAAGCAACTGGAGTAAACTTATATTTACTCAATTTCATTATGATGCAAAATAACAATAATATATTTTCAAATGAATACTCATTAAAATCCAATAACCCATGAGCCACTTTATTTCTAAGGTTAAGTCCTGTCTTTTCTGTTAATACATACCTTATGAATAATCTATCTTCCTCGTCAAAATTTGTTGGATTTTCTGTTGAGTGCTTTAAGTCATTAAATAAATCATCTATTAATTTTTCCATAACTAATTTATCAGCCCCTTTTTGACGTGTTTTAAAGGTTGGAATACCAAGTTTTTCACAGAAATTTCTAAGTATAGATTCCATTTTAAGAGTTAGACTATCAGTAATAGTTACACTGTCAAATGGGTGGGAATTATCCGCAAAAAACAAATCCAATTCCTCAAAAAGCCTTTTTAGAGATGGCCTCAATGTTTCCAAAGGCTTAATTTCAACCTGATTAGAACGGTAATTTCTAATAATAGGGTCATTTAGCCATGTCATTTCCAAATAATCAATAGTCGATTGATAACTCAACTTGCCTGCCTTATATGCCTCAATAAAAAATTGATGCATGGTTTGTGTTCCAATTTGAATGTCAAATGAATATGATTGCCAAAAATTATGTTCCTTTATTTCTTCCTCTGTATTAAATGTGTCAATTGTATTTCCAAACTTGTCTAAAATAGAAGTTGCTGCCAAAGCAGACAGTATAGACTGTTTACTAAATGTATCAGCATTCTTTTGGATTTCTGAACTATCGCTATACCAAGGAGTAAATATAAAATGGGCAAGGATTCCTTTTTCATCAGATTCAGCTAATGTTTTTTGAATATTTTCGGAAATCCGGTCAGTATATTCTTGGGGCATCTCTTGTCGATGTTCAGTGAGTTTTATCTTACCTCTTAGCTCACCGTACTTTTTATTCAGTTCGTCAATTTTATCTTGGTCTTTAAGTGATTGATATAATCGTAAAGCATCTTCCGCAAATTTCACAGCCACAAGGCTATTTTCCTTTCCTTCTTCACTGTTCATCATTTTTTCGTAGATTTCTGCCTTAAATCGAAGTGATTTTTCTTGGGATAAACCTAACTGTTGTTCGATAACTAAATTTTTATCTATTGCGTATATAGCACCCCATAAATAAGTTTTTTCCAGTTCTTTTGCACCTTCAATATTTTTTTCAATAACTTTATTGAAGTCTATTTTGTCCTTGAATATCTTAAATGAATCCGACATCAGGCATGACAAATCAAGAAGTATTCGTAAAGTGCCGTCTTTTGTAACATCCCAATTTTGGTGAGTTTCAAAAATATATTTTACGAGATTATTTATTTCATCTTCAAGTTTTGCTTTCTCTGCAATTGTGTAAGATAATTCAAGGATGCGATAAAAGTGTAACACATAATGATTTCTTTCGCCACCTTGTGTCGCTTTTGCATAATATTCTTTTGCAAGACTAAAAAGTTCATTACATAGCTGCTTTTTGAAATCATTCCGTTTTGAATAATCTGTTAGCTGGCTAAAGTAAGTCATCAATCCATATTCCGTTTTTGCAAATAAGTTCTTACATTCATTATATCGTTTCTCACAATATTCAAAATCTTTTTTTTCAAATTTTGCAACATCCGGCCAATATACAGGGATTTCGCTACCGTCTTCTAAAGTTTGAGTTCCTGAAAACATCCACGATAATCCATTTACAGTTCCTTTCTCTGCATCTTTAACGTGCCGAAACGATTTATTTATACTAAAAACCTGTCTTTCAAAATCACAGGTATTGGCTTCTTCTGATTTTCCACTTGATTCCAACTTCCCATAAAGTTCTTGTAGGGACGTATTTATATTTGAAGTTGATTCGCAATCATAATTACTACTATCAAGATTGTCAAAAAAAGCCTGTAATGTATCCATAATATTACTGTTTTTATAATGTCTTCAAAGGTACAAATTAATTTTAATGAGTTTATTATATATCTCATTAAAAACAGAAAAGCCCTTGATTTTCACCAAGAGCCTTCCCAAAAGTTGCTGAAGAACTTTCCTATTCTTCTTTATCATCCGTCCGCTTCCCTGCAAACGTAATAGTGTATTCTACCCGTTGCCCGAAGTTATCTTCAAACACAAAGTCTAATTGCGTTTGTTCTTCGGCAAGGTTGGTATAGGTCAGCACAAAGTCATCAGAAGCAATCGGCTGAAAGCGGTTTACCGGAATAATTTGACCTTTGCTACTGGTCAACATTCCTTCGCCTTCGCTTTGGAAGTACCGATATTTGTAGGTCGTTCCGGCATAGTTTCCTTCGCGGACAATCGAAAATTCGAGTGCGACCGTTTCGCCTTTTTTTAGCGACTTCGGAAGCGGCAACGTTTCCACACAGTACAGATAATCCCTGCGAATATCCAAATCGTCACTACAGCCGCTACAGGCACAGGCTACCGCCGCAAGCAGTAGCGTATATAGAAAATAAGATGCAAAGCGTTTCATATCTATTTTTGTTTTTAGTTTATAATAAAGCGGATTCCCAAACCTATTTGCGTATTGAACTTGCCAACGGACGAACCGAACAACATCCGTTCCCGGACGTTGAGCAACAACGCCGCCCAATCCGTCAGGAAGATTTCGGTTTCGAGTGTCAGGGCTGCGCCATACAGGAATGCATCTTCGTTTTCGACGGTTGCACCATCGGGCAGCAGTTTATCGTTCCAGTTGATGGTTTCATAACCTGCCATTCCCGACAGTCCGAGAGAGAAGAATACTGTTTTGCTGCCGTCAGAAAGGAAGTTCAGGAAGTAGCCGCCTTCGGCGGTTATCTGTGCCTGTGGTAACTTCAAATCTTCGTACAAATACTGTTTTTGCAGGTATTCGCCGCCGAATTTCCAATAATTCCCGTGCTTGGTATAAGAAGTTATCGCCGTACCAAAATGGAAGCCAAAACCGTCGCTTTTTGAATCCAAATTGAATCCGTTGACTGTTCCGCCTGTGAACTGAATACCCTTTTGAGAGGGTAAACGGCGTTGCGCCTGTGCTTGGTTTTGAACAACCAGGCACAGCGCAAGCGTAAGAAATATAATTATCCGTTTCATGTTACTTCACTTTTAGTTCGTTAATAGTTTCTGCGCGGGTTACGTCGTCATTTTCGATAACGAACGACTGATGCCGCCCGCCGTTCTTTTCAAAGAGTTCCACGACCAACTGTTTGCCATCGGGAATCGTAAATTTGTCCATTGCAAAGACCGTCCGTTCCGAACGCTTGCCGTGTACCTGCGTAATGAAATGATACGCCCGTAACGGTTCTATCACCGTTTCCTGAATAGCGGTTCGTTTAGCAACTTTTTTATCGACGATTTTCCAACGGATAAAATCGACATCAAAAGGAACGTTCGACGAATTTTTGACCTGTGTATGAAAATACAACATACCATTGTGCGTGTAGATGCCTTTCAAAAGATATTGGATTCCGAAGCGTTTACAGCCGATATGTTTGACTTTCCGTTTGTCACTTTTATAAATGGACTTCATTATCAAATGGACGACTTTCGGCGATTCGCTGCCGAGTTCCGTCAGATAAATGTCTATTGCGTTGTTCGGTCGGTTGACCGCTTCGCCATCATGGATAAAGTCTTTCATTTCGACATTCAACTTTATCGGTTCGTTGGCATACTTCACATTGAAGGTGTAAAAACTACCTTCGTTGGTGATGACAGAAAAATTCGTTTCTGCTTCAAAGCCTTTAACGGCGGCTTTTACACGGACAACGTTTTCCGAGCCGTCGGCTTTGCCGGCAATAATGTTAGCCGAACCCAAATCAATGTAACGCACAGCAGACGGGAAGATGATGTGAACGGTTTTCTCAAACGTTACTTCCAACCCATAGGGCGGAATCATGCGGTCGTAGGTGATTTTGCGGGTAAGCCCTTCGTACAGGTCGCCCGACGATTGTTGTGCATTTACTGAAAATGCGGTTGCTACAAAGGCAACCATTAAAAGAAACTGTTTCATTTTTACTATGGATTTTTAGTGGTGATTATTATTTATCGTTTGGAAGCAGGAACACACGGTAGCCCGCTTTCAGGTTGACTTTGACTTCGCGCAGTTTTTTGGCAACAAATTGTGAAGTGCCCTGAATTACGCTTCGCCCCAAGTCAGCGGCCAATTGTTGCCCCGCATCGTTTGTCAGGCTGATGCTTGTTCCGGCACTTGTCCCCATATTGGCGACAATTTCTTTTGCGGCATTCATTTCGGTTGTATTCGGAATAAAAATCCCTTGCTGTCCGTCGGTATCATAAACCCGAAGTTCAACAGGAATAATTGTTCCGGCAAACTCAATGGAAACCACCGTGATTCCGAGCCGTTCGCCCTGAATCTTTGCCATTCCGGTAACAATGGTATTGCGCGGAATCAAAACGTTTCCTGCCCGCATCGGTTCGAGTAGTCGAAGCCTTACGCTTTGCCCGTCCACAACGGTTTGATTATTGTGTACGCAAGCCGCTATCGTATTTTTGGCTTCGGCTTTCGCCTCATTGGTTGCCGTAAAGAATCCGAAGTTGCGCGGCTGACTGAATGCCTGCACTATATCTGCACTACTCATATCCTGTTGCAATGCCGATACGGTGCGTTGTGTAACTTGCGTTACAGGTACAACCGTTGTTTTACCTGATGCGTTTTTCGATTGTCCTTCGGCGGGCTGAACCGTTGTTTGTCCCTGCATTTGTGGCATGTACTTAGCCGCAATCTGATAGGACTTTTCCATGAGCGCCATTTGGTCATCAACGGAATTTTTACGGCTCTCGTTCTCTTCCAACTTTGCCTTGATTTCTTCGAGTTCCTTTGCCAAGCGTTCCTTTTCGGGGTCAACTTTCGGGCTTTCATAGAAGTTTCCCAAACTTCGGTTAATGTCGCGGTAAGCGGCTGCCGATGTCTGAATCGAAGATTGGGTATAAGCCCCCGAAGATTGACGGGCAGGACTTCCCGTATTGATTTTCGGTTCTTCGTTCATCAATGCCAAATCTGCGGAAGGCTTCGGTTTGTCGTCGCCCAACATGGACGCAAAATCCTGTAACGACCGCATTTTTTCTTCCTGCTTCTGTTTCATTTGCGCTTCTTCGTAGGCGCTTTTCTTATCGCCGATGATACCTTCTTCCTTCGGCATCGGAATATCGGCATTAAAACCTTGCGTGGCTTCGGCCTTTGCTTTATCGTCTGCCGACGGCGCAAATATCAGCCACAGGCACGCCCCGAAGATGATAAACAGCAACGCAAAGACAACGTACTTTTTCATCTTTTGCTTTTGCTCGTTGGTAAATGTTTGCTTACTCTCGTTCGTCTGATTGTCGTTCATATTCTTTCCTGTTTAATTGTTTAATACTATCGTTGGAATACTGTAATTCCAAGCGTTTGATATGTTCCAGTTCCAAGTATTTTTGTTCAGCATCGCGCTTCCCAATGTTGTAAATGGAACTAACGGTCATGTAAATCGAGCCTATACCGAAAATGACACACATCGCCAAAATCGTTATCAGCCGCTTTTCGGGTGTGAGTTCGCCGCACATCCGGCGAAGTCCGTAATCCACCCAATCCAAAAACTTGTTGATTAGTTTTTTCATCTGTCAATTACTCTGATGTCCCTGTTTTCGACGATTTCAAAGGCTTCCATGATAAAGCCGTGCGGGTTATTGTCCGAGCGCACAGAGTTAATCAAGTTGCAGCGCGTAACCAAACTACGTTCGGTTACATTGCTTTCACGGATTATCATTTGCTTTGCATAGGTGGCGACCTTGTACGGATAGCCGTCGAAATTGCATACCACGCTATCGACCTGAATTACCTGATTGATATTGCCACTGATTATGCGATTATAGTAGCCTTTTTCCGTCAGGTCTTTGTAATATCCGAACGCGCTTTTGTCCACAAGGAACAATGCCCGTTTGATATTGCTTTCAATGGCGTTCTTGTCGGGTGATAGCGTGAAAAAGAGTTCGTGGAAACGTTTGACATGTTCGCGGGCTTCGACAGGACGATTCTGTGAAAGGTCTTGCGACAAAGCCAACATTAACGATTTCCCGCCGTCCAATACATAGATTTTTTGCCGTTGTGCTTCGGCGAAACTGTATGAGTTCCACAGGGCATAACCCACAATTCCCGCGCACAGGCAGACAAACACGATTCCGAAAAACCGTATTTGTTTGAAGGATGATTCGATGTTTTTTAAACTTTTAAATTCCATATTATTACTTGATTTTATTTACCCATTAATCTGCCTGCGATATTTCCGGTTGCCGCACCTGCCGCACCACCCGCCATTCCACCGCCTTTGGTCATGGCTGTATTAACGTTGCGACCGTAGTTACCCATGCCACCCGCCTGAATAATCCAGTTGGAAACCGTTGGTATAGTGAAATACCCGATAATCCCAATTATCATAAAGATGATGTAAACTGTATTCGAGGAATCGAGCGAGAAAGCAGGGTTACTTTCCAGTTCGGCGATATCATTTTTCAGCATGAGGACTTGAATTTTTGCCAGTATGCAACTGAACAAATCCGAGACGGGCAGCCAAAAATACACGCTGATGTAGCGCGTTATCCATTGCGTTAATGTCGATTGAAAGCCATCATAGACACTTATCGCAAAAGCGATAGGCCCTAAGATGGCCAACACAACCAAGAAGAAGGTTCGTATCGTATCAATTACGAGTGCCGCCGCCTGAAACAAGAGTTCCAACAATTCCCGAAACCAATCGCGGATAGACTTTTTCAGGCTGTACATACCGCGTTCGATGTACATTCCTGTCATGGTAATAAGGTCGCCGGGCGACCAACCGAGTTCGTCCAACTGTCGGTCAAATTCTTCATTCGACACTAAGTAGGCGGTTTCGGGGTTACGCATCATGGCTTCGTATTCCAACTTATCCTTTTGCTTACGGTATTCGCTCATGTCGAAGGTTTGCGATTCCAACATTTGGTGCGTTCCTTTCACCACAGGCGACATAACCGTATTTATCGTACCAAGTACGATTGTGGGGAAAAACATAATACACAAGCCAATCGCAAACGGTCGCAACAACGGATATACGTCGATAGGTTCGGCGCGGGACAGGCTTTGCCATACGCGGGTAGCCACGTAGAACAAAGCCCCAAGTCCTGCAATACCTTTCGCAATTCCCGCCATGTTTCCGCAAAGCGGCATCATTTCGGTGTAGAGATTGCGAAGTATTTGATGTAAATTTTCAAAGTCCATACCTTACCAATACCTTTCGTCAGCCTTACCATACAAAGCCATTACACGGTCGGTATCACCTGCTTTCTTTGCCCGCAGGTAAGAAACAGAGATATTCTTACGGGTGTAATAGGCGACCAAATCGCGGTGGCGTTTCACACGGTCATGCACGTAGTTGATAATATCCATACGTTCGGCATCTGTCATGGAAAGCCCGTTGATATTGACCACATCTTTCAGTTCCAAAAGCATATCGGCACTTTCCTTTAGCAGTACCGTATAGCCGTTGGAAATGGCTGTCAATTCCTCATAGCGGAAATGCGGGTCTGCCAACATTTTTTGAAAACTGTTGACGTAGATGTCGGAAATTTCACCGACCAACAGGATAGTGTTTTTTACTTTCCTTGCATCCTGTACCAAGTTATGCACGGCTTTGAGTTTATCGTAATACTCTTTACCTTGCTCATACACTTTCTTTACTTCCTGAAAGTTTTTGATGACATTACTTACTGTGGAGGAAGTTTGTACAATCTGATTGGCAGAGTTCACAATACTTGTCGCAATGTTCGCGGGGTCAGTTACGACGAATTGTGCTTTGGCTGACATGGTGCTTATCGCAATGACGACAAGCAACAAAATGAATTTTGATTTCATATTCGTTTCTTTTTTAATGATTAATTACTTCGTTTGCTTTCGGCCAGTTGTTTAATGGCCAGTTCTATGTTTCCGTCTAACTTTTCGGCAAGGCGGAACAGTTCCAGTTTTTCGGTTTCTTCCGTTGTGTACGTGTAATATTCTTCCAACGACACTTCGGTAGCGTAAACCGCCGATTGTACGCCGCCCAAGCCAATCCATACTTCTTTGTAGCGGCGCGACGGATGGTTGGACATATTTATCGAAAGCACCTGCGCTTTTTCCTTATCCGTCAGACCCAAAAGAGCCTGAATAGAATCGAATTTGTTCATGTACTTTCGTTGGTCTAAAAGGATTTTACAATCACTGTTATTAATGATTGATTCCTTTACGATAGGGCTTGCGATGATGTCATCGACTTCCTGCGTTACTACGATTGCTTCGCCGAAGAATTTTCTAACCGTCTTAAATAAATATTTTATGTACTCGGCCATACCTTCTTTCGCAATCGCTTTCCACGCTTCCTCTATCAATATCATTTTACGCACGCCTTTCAGCCTGCGCATCTTATTAATAAAGGTTTCCATGATAATAATCGTAACTATCGGGAACAGGATTTTGTGGTCTTTGATATTGTCCAACTCGAATACAATAAACCGTTTGGAAAGCAAATCCAACTGTTTATCCGAGTTCAACAGATAGTCGTATTCGCCGCCTTTGTAGTACGGTTCGAGGACGTTCAGGAAGTTGGCCACATCGAAATCCTTTTCGCGGACTTGCTTTTCGGCAAGGATTTTCCGGTATTCGCCACCGACAAATTCATAGAATGTATTGAACGACGGAACGATTTTATCCGTTGCCAATCGGTCGATGTACATGCTTACTGCATTGGACAGTGCCACTTCTTCGGCTCTCGTTGGCGGCTCATTATCGCGCTTCCAAAGGGTTAATATCAATGTCTTGATACTTTCTCTTTTCTCAATATCGAACAGCCCATCATCGGTATAGAAGGGATTAAACGCAATTGGATTTTCTTCGGTGTACGTAAAATACACGCCATCCTTTCCATGCGTTTTACGGTTTATCATTTCACACAATCCGAGATAGGAATTACCCGTATCAACCAACAGTACATGTGTTCCTTGCTCGTAATATTGGCGTACCATGTGGTTTGTAAAGAAGGATTTTCCCGAACCCGAAGGCCCCAAGATAAACTTGTTGCGGTTCGTGATAATCCCGCGCTTCATTGGTAAGTCTGAAATATCCACATGCAAAGGTTTTCCCGTCAGGCGGTCAACCATTTTGACTCCAAATGGCGAAGGCGACGATTGGTAGTTTGTTTCTTCCGTAAAGAAGCACAGGGCTTGTTCAATAAACGTATGAAAACTTTCTTCCGAAGGAAAATCGCCTTCATTGCCCGGAATACCCGCCCAATAAAGTGTCGGCGTATCAACCGTGTTATGGCGCGGCTTACATTCCATTAATGCGAGCTGCGACCCGACATCATTCTTAATCCGTTTCAGTTCTTCGTAATCGTCCGACCACGCCATTACATTACAATGGCAACGGATGGAAGTCAGCCCGAACGAATGGGCTTCATTCAAATAGGCTTCTATCCACTGCTTGTTTATTTGATTGCCCCGCGAATAGCGCGACAACGAATGCATGTTCCTTGCTTGTTTCTCGAAACGTTTCAGGCTTTCCGTATGGTCGTCAATGAATAGATATTGGTTGTAAATATGGTTACAACTCAATAAAACCCCGACGGGTGCAGCGAATGACAAACGGCAATCGCTTCTATCCGTCGATAGTTTTTCATACCGTCCGTCGGTTCTCACCTGCGAAGGCAAATCTTCGGTATCGGAAAGCGTATGCAAGCAAAGCACATTGTCGCCAATCCGCATATCTTCGGCGGCCAATGAAATATCCTGTAAACAGGTAGTGTTTTCCTGCGACAGTGCAAAATACTTTTCAATGATACCCGCACTTTCAGGCGTACCGACAATTTCATCCGTCGTTAGTTTTGTCAGGCGGATAAATCCGCTATCGTTGACGATGCGTTCAAATTGCCCGACCGATTCCAAGAATTTCAATGCCGTTTCCTTATCCTGAATTTCTTTCGGAACAATAAAACCGCGACAAAGTGTAGAAAAATTGCTTTGTCGGCGGCTGCGTTCCTTTGTCGTTTTTGTCAGGAATAAATAACAAGTGTGATTCAGGTACGGGCGTTCGTTGAAGTGCCGTTCAAAACTTCTGCTTAGAAAACTTAAATCGTCTTTCTTTACATTGGGTTCGTAATTTTCACGGATAAACCAATCCTGCTTATGGCAAATACTGTAATTAGGTAAAACCTTTACAGCCTTCGCCCAAGCCGAATGTATCGCTTCATATTCCGCATTGGTTACGGTGAACAATTCGGGTAGTTGTACCCGAAATGCCACCGTAATATCCGCATCCTTACTGATGATGCAATCGTGTTCTACGGAAAGCAAGGGGAACTTGCTTTCAAGCGTAGCGGCTTTTAGCGTATTCCTCATAATTCCTTCTTTTTTCGGGTAAATAATCGGGGGATAGTCTTGCGGTTGATAATGTATTTGGGATGACTGCGGCGGGCTTGCACTTTCATAAGGCCGTGTTCGCCGTATTTGGCGTTTAGTGAAAAGGTGAGCCATACCAATACCGATGCGGCACACACGCCAAAGCCGATGCAAATCCATTGGCCGATACCCGCCATGTACATCACCACAAATACTACAAAACTGCCGAGCAAGCCGCCTGCAAAAATGAACAGGTATTGACTTTTTAAGCCCTTAAATTCCGCAGGTTTGCCTATCCCCTTGTTGATTGGATAGTCTGCCATGACCGATTATAAAAAGAAGGAACGAAGGATAGTTGCCGACACAATCAGGAAGATACACGCGCCGAACCACGAAGCCGCAGTCTTGCTTGTATCGGGGTCGCCACTTGAAAATTTTGAATACACTTTCACGCCCCCAATCAACCCGACCACCGCGCCAATCGCGTAGATTAGTTTGGTCGCGGGGTCAAAATACGAAGTTACCATACTCGTGGCTTCGGTGATTCCCGCCGAGCCGTTGCCTTGCGCAAATGCGCCAATGGCAGCCAATACGAAGGCCGCCGAAAGTAATAATCTTTTTTTAGTCATAATGATTTTTTAAAATTGCCGTGAAAGTTGGATAGGCTTTCACGGCGGTTAATACTGTGGATTTTAGTGGTGAGGTCATAGACCTTTTTGTTTTCGGGTGCTTGCGCTATCCGTAATCTCTTTTCTTCATTGCTTCACTGTTTTTTGTTTATAAAATACTTGCGACATCAAAATCGCTGTAATCCTTATCTGTACTTGGTTCGACCTGTTGCGTTGGCGGTGAAAAGTATTTGTCCATAATCGACGTTACCCGCTCAACACCTTGCGGAACTTGCGCCACCATTTGCTTGAAAATATCCGTTCCACCTTCGCTTCGGATAGTTTCGGCGGCTTTCCGCTCATCTTCTTCCGATGTTTTCCGTTCCCGGATGACATCATAGGAATGTTCCAAATCCTCGAAACTTGCACCGCTCGCAAGGTTGGCTTCGCCGCCCATTGCCTGATGAAGTTCTTCCGCTTCTTCGTCAAAATCATCGTCCGGATTTCCGGTTTCATATTCCAACGGAACGCTGATTTCCATAGGCTCGTTTTCTACCTCATTTTCACCATCGGGAACAAAATTATCGTGATTTTCATTCGGTTTTAAAACCTGTCCCCGCGTGTCTTCGTTTGTCTGCAATTGTCTCAACACTACCCTTGTTTTACCCATGACATCGTTTTCAAAATGCAATTTGGTTTTGCTTGGGGCGATGACTTCCTTCGGTTTCTTCTTTCGGAAAAGCAACAGGAATAAGGCGGCGAGGCAGGCGATAATTATCCATGCTGCCATGACTAAAAGAGTTTTTCGTATTTCTTATCGTACAGGGCGTTGATTTCGTCCATGTAGGTTTCAAAGTGCTGCGACAATACATTATCTATGTAGCCGCCGACACTCAAATCTTTTCCGCCCAACACATTCACGATACGCGATACCTTTTCGTGGATTTCCTTACTGATATACACGCTTTGCCGCGCCTTCAATTCATTGCGTTGCAGGAAAACCGTTTCGTAATCAACCGCATTGCTTCGCTTGCGCCTGGCGGGTTCTTTCGGTTTTTCTTCCTGATGCACTTTTTCTTCTGTTTCAGGAACAGCAACAGTTTCTTGCTTCACTTCGGGTTGAACAGGTTCAGGCGCTTCCTTTTTCGTGGAAAAGCCACCTGCAATCACATCCATTAAATATTGTTCGTCCACAGGCGCGGACGGATTGTTTTGCTTTGCCATAGGGTTATAATTTTATGGTTTCTAATAATTCGTTTACCAATTCTTCCAAATTGCTTCCCTTTACCAATCGTTTGTCGGCGGGAAACAGCGTGGAACGGAACACCGCCCGCTTGTCGCCCGACAATTCCTTGTTGTACCGTTTGGTATCAGGGATAAAGGTTTTCATCAAAGGCAATTCTAATTCGTTGATAGCCTTTTCAAAGATTTGGTAGAGGTCGGTTTTTTCGCGACCGTCCACTTTGTTCCAAAACAGGCACAGGTCTTTCAGGCGTATGCCGTCTTTTCCCACAAGATTTTTGTGGACAGCATCGGCAAATGACAGGCAACTTTCCAACACGATTCTATCCGCGATAATCGGCGTAAAAACATAATCCATATTGGCAATTGATTTCAATACGCCTGCATTGCCGACCGTTCCGGGTAAGTCAAAGAAAACCACATCGGGCTTTGTGTTGGCAGATTCCAAAAACTCATCGGCGGTTTGCACTGCGTTTTCGGGCTTGCTGCATAAAATCGGGTATGCCCTTTTGTTCAGGGTTTTGAATTGTTCGTAAGCCAATCGTTTATAATACTCGTCCATGCCGATTTGTTCAGCATCGCGCTTGCGCATGGCGTTGATACTATGTTGTGGGAAGTCGCAATCGACCACCGCTACATTATAACCTTTTACATAATGCAGGTACGATGCGGCCAACACTGTAAATGCTGTTTTTCCAACACCGCCCTTTTGGGTGCTGAACGCTACATACAAAGTTTCTTTTTCCATTGTCTTTTTGTTTTAATGTGATACATCATTATTTCAATCAATCTTTCAATCAACCAATCATTCAATACGTCTTTCTTCCAACTTGTCCAACGACCATTCAATAAGGATTTCAATCGGTCATTAAACCGTTCAAAAAATCATTCTATCAATCATTCAACCTGTGATTTTCTGCAAATAAAAAGAGAAAAAACACGCCTTTTGAAAACTGTCCCCGCATGTCTCTATTTGTCCTCATTTGTCCATGTACAAAGGCTTTTAGCGCATTTCAATAGCCCGTAACTTTGCAGCGTAATTAAGAAAAGTCAATATGGTATCATTGGAAGTCAATCGCGCTAAAATCGAATCCGTCCCGCAGGGCGGATTTTATGTTCGTCGGAACATAGCAAGTTGTATTTTGAGTGCCTCAAAATATTTTCCGTACCCGGAAAAACTTGCCCTGCGGGGGAAAACGCTTCCGAAGTCAGCGTTTTTTGACCAATCCCGATACCTAATGGCTTGCAGCACGATGTACCACTAAAATCCAAAGAGTTATGACAACAGTTAGAAAAAACAAGGCACTTGGCCGGAAACCAAAGACCGACCCGTGCAGTCATCGGTATGCGTTCAACCTGAATGATACTGATAACGCCAAATTCCTGTCCCTTTTCGATTCGTCGGGGATGAACAACAAAGCGCATTTCATTACCGCTTGCATTTTCAACAAGCCTATTTCGGTTGTAAAAATTGATAAAGCGGCAATGGATTATTACATGCGGTTGACCACTTTTCATTCGCAATTCCGCAGCATTGGAACGAATTACAACCAAATTACGAAAGCGATTAAGTCGGCTTTTACCGAGAAAAAAGCGTTGGCCTTCCTCTATAAATTGGAAAAAGCAACGCTTGAATTGGTGGCAATCAATCGGCAAATTATTCAGTTAACCGAAGAATTTGAACAGAAATGGTTGCAAAAATAAGTTCGGGAAGTTCCGTATATGGTGTGCTTTCCTACAATCAGGAAAAGGTGGACGATGAACATGCAAAGGTGCTTTTTACCAACCGCATGATAGAACCGAAAGACGGGAACTACGATATTGGTATCTGTATGCGTTCGTTTGAACCTTACTTGTTGGCAAATATCAAAACCGAAAAACCTGCGCTGCATATTTCCATTAATCCCGACCCAAAGGATAAACTTTCGGATGAACAACTTTCGGACATTGCACAGGAATATATGCAGAAAATGGGTTACGGCGACCAACCGTTTATCGTGTACAAGCACGAGGACATCGAGCGGGAACACATACATATTGTATCACTGCGGGTGGATGAAAACGGCAAAAAGTTAGACCATAACTTCGAGCGTAAAAAGTCGATGGAGATTTGCAGGGATTTGGAACGACAATACGGTTTAGTGCCTGCGGATAAGAAAAAACGGGAGGACGACGCACTGTTGAAAGCCCTTCGTTACGAGGATGGCAACATCAAACATCAAATTGCCAACGTCATCCGTCCTGTTGCCCGCGATTATCACTTTTCAAGTTTGAAGGAATATAAAGCGCTACTTTCTTTCTATAATATTAATGTGGAAGAAGTGCGCGGCGAAGTGAAAGGAAAACCGTATCAGGGTTTGGTTTATTCCGCTTTGAACGATAAGAGTGAGAAAGTCGGCAATCCGTTCAAATCTTCGCTATTCGGGAAGGCCGTTGGTTTGGATGCTTTGGAAAAACACATCGAAAAGTCAACGGAAATTATCAAGGACAAGGGATTAAAAGAACGAAGCAAAAAGGTGATTGCTTCGGCTATGAAATCACATCACGACCGTACAGGGTTTGAAAAAGAACTGGCGAAACATAATATCGGCGTATTATTCCGAACCAATAATGAAGGGCGTATCTACGGTGCAACGTTCATCGACCACGAGCAAAAGGCGGTATTCAACGGCTCTCGTTTAGGGAATGAGTTTTCGGCGAATGTGTTCAACGATTTATTCAATGGTAAGCAGCAACACGAACCGATACAATGCAAGCACGACACGGAACAGTCATTTGAACCATTCGATGTTTCCCACAAGGATGATGATTCAAGCATCGGCAGCGTATTCGGTTTGCTGTCGCCTGAAGTTCACGGAACGAATTACGAGGAAGAAGCCTTTGCACGCAAGGCAAGAAGAAAAAAAAGAAAACAAAAACGATTATAAACAGTAAAAATCAACGTTATGCAACAAGAGGACGATTTAAGAGGATTGGCGAAAGTCATGGAATTTATGCGGGCAATCAGCATACTATTCGTAGTGATAAACATTTATTGGTTCTGCTATCAAGCGATAAAGGATTGGGGCATCAACATCGGCGTGATCGATAAAATCCTGCTGAATTTTCAGAATACGGCAGGTTTGTTTTCGTCCATTTTGTGGACAAAGATTTTCGCCGTGATATTCCTTGCGCTATCGTGCTTGGGAACTAAGGGTGTGAAGGAAGAAAAAATCACTTGGACGAAGATAAATACCTTCCTGTTTTTCGGGTTTATCTTTTTCTTTCTGAATTGGTGGGTGTTGCAACTGCCGTTACCGTTGGTGTTCAACACGGCATTGTACATTTTCACAATGGCGGTTGGCTATATTCTTTTGTTGGTGGCGGGACTTTGGATGTCGCGCTTACTCAAAAACAACCTGATGACTGATGTTTTCAATATGGAAAACGAATCGTTTCAGCAGGAAACCCGCCTGATTGAAAACGAATATTCCGTCAATCTGCCGACCCGTTTTTATTACAATAAGAAGTGGAACAACGGTTGGATAAACATTGTAAATCCGTTCCGCGCAAGTATTGTGTTGGGTACGCCTGGTTCGGGGAAGTCCTATGCGGTAGTCAATAATTACATCAAACAGCAGATTAATAAAGGCTTTGCGTTGTATTGCTACGATTATAAGTTTCCTGACTTGTCGGAAATTGCTTACAATACGTTGCTGAATAACCTTGATAAATATAAGGTACAACCGAAGTTTTATGTGATTAACTTCGACAATCCACGCAAAAGCCACCGTTGCAATCCGATTAATCCAACATTTATGACGGACATATCGGATGCTTACGAAAGTGCCTATACCATTATGTTAAACCTCAATCGCACATGGATTCAGAAGCAGGGCGATTTCTTTGTGGAATCACCAATTATATTGCTTGCCGCAATCATTTGGTATCTCAAAATATTCAAAGACGGGAAGTATTGTACGTTCCCACATGCCATTGAGTTCCTGAACCGTCGGTATGCCGATATTTTCCCGATTCTGACTTCGTACCCGCAGTTGGAAAACTACCTTTCGCCATTTATGGATGCGTGGGAAGGCGGTGCGCAAGACCAACTTCAAGTGCGCCCGTAAGGGTACATAATAAATATAGCTTTGGCAAGCTATTAGGTTC
>ERZ1673749.882-NODE-882-length-26356-cov-6.467169_pt1 | contig 26356 bp, 29 predicted proteins | sample MGYA00580204_ERZ1673749 | MGnify/ENA primary metagenome ERZ1673749 (study PRJEB41218, sample SAMN15661745) | gut metagenome | host: Homo sapiens | place: Canada: London | collected 2015-08-20/2019-03-30 | study: EMG produced TPA metagenomics assembly of...
TTTTTCCTCTCCAAAAAAGGCTGTATACTTTCGACTTTCTATACATTCCGCAAAGTTATGAGTTAACTGACGGTTAGTTAATACATACCTATATCCTTATCGCTTATCGCAGATACTTCTCCCGGCGTTGGCTGAGGGCTGAGGGCTGAGGGCTGAGGGTTGCCTGGAGTAGGTAGGAGGGGAGGGCCCGCCCCTATAACGGATAATCATACCCCCGGGGAGGTAGCCCCAAAACTGGAGAAAAAATGAAAAAGAGTTGACGAGTAAAACAAATAGGCTTATACTATTCTCATCACTAAAGAGGAGGTCATTATGTCACCAAATACAACAAATACCCCGTTTACTCCCGAACAAATTATTAGGACGATTCTCGAACAACGAGGGATTGCACTTACCGAATTTTCTTACCTTTTAGGCTACGAGCACAAAACCGCTGTGTCTTCTCGGTTTGGAGGGGCCAAGCTATCCGTGGACTTGTTTTATCGTTGGCTCCGGGCGTTGGGCTATGAGATGGTGGCAACCCCGAAGAGTTCTCCGATGAGTGAAGGAGAGTTTCGGTTAGTAACGGAGGAGGACAGATAACATGGCAACGAATCTCTATAAAATCATTAAAGACTTACAGAAAGAAAAAGGACTGACCTCGGTTTCTTGTGCGGAGAAGGCGGGAATTACGAAACAGAGTTGGTCTGTACGTAGGAAACCGGGTTATAACCCTGCCGTGACCGACCTAAATAAAATGCTAGAAATCTTTGGTTATGAACTGCGAGTCCGTCCGAAGAAATATGGGCCCTCTCGGAAAGAGGAATTTGTCATTCGGCAAGAGTAAACCAAGATACAACACAACACGACACAATACAACAAAGAGAAAGGGGCACGGTATGAAAGTAGGGTATGCGAGAGTTTCCACCATTCGGCAAGGGTTGGAGGGGAATTCGTTAGAGGACCAAGAGGAGAAGTTACGGAACGCCGGGGCGGAGGTCATTTATAAGGACACCTACACCGGAACGACCCTCCACCGGCCAAAACTGGAAGAACTCATTCAAACCTTGCACGATGGAGACACGTTCCTTTGTACGAAGTTAGACCGTGTAGCGAGAAGTACAGCGGACGGCTTGACCTTTATTCAAAGTCTACGAGCAAAGGGGGTTACCGTTCACATTCTAAACATGGGGCGGATTGATGACAGTCCGATTGGGAAGCTCACGCTTACCATGTTCTTTGCCTTTGCAGAGTTTGAACGGGATATGATTGTGGAACGAACGCAGGCGGGGAAAGCGGTGGCACGGAAGCGGGCGGATTATGTGGAGGGGAGACCCGCCTATGTTCCGGATAGGGCCTATTCCCACTGGGCAAAGCAGGTAGCGGAGGGTTTTTCCTCGGTAAAAGACGCTTGTAACGCCCTAGGGATTAGTAAAACGACTTGGTATAAGTATCAATAATTCCCTTTATATAATAAAATACAGATTCTCATTGGAGATAGTGATATACTTTTTTTAGGATAATCCGATTGGTATATCGCTATCTTTTTGTATTTTGAGGGGGAGTTATGGGGGTGAATCGTATCACGGAGCCCGTGTTTGGCGTTCCGATGGAAGAGGTTCTAGTCATTGACCGAATCCAAGAGGAACTAGAGAAAACCCCAAAGGACATCACCTTATTGGACTACTTGTTCCAGATGGTAGAAAACATCCGACCCCATTTTGAGGAAGACCCGTACGGCGTGTATCCCTTACAGCGGGAAGACGTGACGCCGATGGACGGGAGGAGTGGAAAGGAAGCCCAAAGTGCGGAGCGGTATGCCAGACGTTTGGTGGATCAAGTTTTATCGGTATCGTTCCGTCTTGCCGAACAAACAGGAAGCGAAAAGGCTTATGAACTGTATCGGCAGGCCCTCCTCTATAAGGCTCATTACGATTTCGATTCCTATGCGGTTTATATTGAACTGAACCGGGCCCCGAAGGATAAGTTCTACATTCCCCGAAGGGAACAGTTAAAGCGGGCAGTTCGTGCCATGCAAGGCCTTCACGAAGGGAAGAAACGATTACTGACGATTTCCATGCCCCCCGGTGCAGGAAAGACAACGCTTGGAACGTTCTATCTCTCTTGGGAAATGGGGCTTCATCCGGAAAAAGCGTGTTTATCTTCCGGGCACTCCTCCGTGATGACGGATAGTATCCATAAAAGCGTCTTATCGTTGATTACCGACCCGGAGTATTTGTGGAAGGACGTATTTCCCAGAGTTCCCGTGGCGAAGGTAAGTCAGAAGCAATCCACGATTGACCTGGGCCATGAGAAGCGGTTCCCCACGTTAACCTGCCGAAGTATTGATGGCTCGTTAACCGGTGCGACTCGTTGCCATAACGTCTTATACATTGATGACTTGGTAGAAGGACGCGAAGAAGCGTTATCCATTCAACGGTTAGATAAATTATGGGGCAAATATACGGACGATTTAAAGTCCAGAACTTCCGGCGATGAGGTGAAAGAAATTCACGTAGCGACTCGGTGGAGTGTGCATGACCCCATTGGACGGATTCAACGCCAGTATGAGGGAAAGCCTTTTGCGGAGTTTATCGTTATGCCGGCGGTTGATGAGAAGGGAAATTCGAACTTTGATTACAAGTATGGCGTAGGTTTTACCTCTCGCTACTACCAGGATATGAAAGCGTCTCTTGATGACGTGTCCTGGCGTTGTTTGTACATGAACGAGCCCATCGAACGAGAAGGGCTTCTCTATGACCGACAGGAACTCAATCGGTACTTAGAACTTCCCGAAGGGGAACCGGAACAAACGGTAGCAGTTTTAGACCCGGCACAAGGTGGTGGCGATGATTTAGTGTTATTGGTGGCTTCCAACTACGGGGGAAAAGACTGGTATGTGATTGACTGTGTAATTTCCGATAAGGATCCCCTCATCACCGACCCTTTGGTGACCTCTTGCCTACTTCGAAACCAAGTTCATAAATGCCAGATTGAATCCAATGCGGCGGGTAGCCGAGTCGCTGATAAGATACAAGAGTTGGTCCGTGCGGGCGGTGGGAAGACGGTTATTTTTAAGAAACACTCCCAGACGAATAAAGAGACCCGAATCATTGTAAATAGTGCCTTTGTGAAAACCCATTTATACTTCAACGATGAACGGCACATTCCTAAGGGTTCTATTTATGACCTGATGTTAAATAAATTATGTTCCTATTCCATGGCGGTAAGCCATAAAAAGATTCACGATGACGTTCCGGACGGAATGGCGATGTTATCGGAGTTTATTGACTCCTTTACCCGCTACCAACCGGTGGTATTAGAACGATTCTTTTAGAAAGGGGGAGCGATGGATTCTGATATTTCTGTATTTTCGGAAGGGGAAGCCCCTGTTGACCAACCAAGAGACCCGAATACTAGGCTTCCGAACGTGCAATTGATATATAACCAGTCCACAACGCACTCCGTTCTTGGGCGGCCGTTAAAGGGTAGGCAAGTCATTTATTCTCCGGTGCGACAGGTTACCCGGGATAACGTGCGAGAGGTAGTGACAAAAGCTCTTCGGTCTCATCTTACGAACCAAACCGAAATTGAATACTTGTTGAACTATCGTCTTGGCGACCAACCGATTTTGCGGAGGAGAAAGAATGTTCGGGAAGAAATCAATAACCCAGTTGTTCAGAACCATGCGAAAGAAGCTGTTGATTTTTACAAAGGCTATGTTTACGGCGAAGCGGTGCAGTATGTACGAAGGGGCGATTCCCGAGCGGATTCGAATCTTGATGGGAAAGTGGACAGCCAAACGATTAATACGACCTCCGAACAGATTTCTAAATTAAATGATGTACTTAGTTATTACCATAAAGCCCAAGTAGATAACGAGATGGGCGGCTGGGCCCTCACGTGCGGGACGAGTTTCCGTTTCGTTTCCACAGGGGAAGAGGACGAAACGCTTCTCCTATCCTCCCTGGACCCCCGATATACCTTTGTAGTCTACAGTACGAAAATTGGTCACCCGCCATTGTGTGGGGTGCATATGATTCAAAACGAAGACCTCACCCGAACCTATTACGTCTATACGGACCATGCCTTTTACGAACTCCAAGGGGACGGACTTAGTGCGGATAAGCTGATTCGGGAAGAGGTGAATTATCTGGGACAGTGTATCATCGAATACCCCTTAAACGAGTGGCGGACGGGAATCTTTGAACCGGCCATTGATATTTTAGACGCCATTAACACGATTCAATCGAACCGTCTCGACGGGGTGGAACAGTTCATTCAAAACTACATCGTATTCTTGGGGACAAAAGTTGGACCGGAACAGATTAACGCCTTTAAGGCGTCCGGTGTGATTTGCCTTCCCGCTTCCGATAACTCTGGTGGCCGTCCGGATATGAAGGTAGAAGCCCCGGAGTTGAACCAGGGGCAAACGCAGATTCTTATGGACAACCTTTATAATCGGGCGTTAACGATTATGGGAATCCCCGAACGTTCCGGAACCGGAATCTCCGGTGGAGACACGGGCAGTGCGGTCATGTTTCGTAACGGTTGGGCAGACGCCGAAGCCCACGCAAGAGATATGGAAACCGCTTACCGTCCCTGTGATTCCCGGTTCTTAAAGATTGTTCTAAAGGTTCTAGCGAATTGCAAGAACCCACGGGAGCGAGTCTATGTGGACCCTCGGGATATTGAAACGAAGTTTACGAGGAACAAGACCGATAACCTCCTAACGAAAACACAGGCGTTACAAACGCTATTAGCTTCCCATGTAGACCCGGAGACCGCCTTTAAGACGGTAGGACTCTTCTCCGACCCCCAACAAGCGTTCATGAACTCCAAGCCCTACCTGGATAAGGCGGAACAGTTAACGGAACGCCAACTGGAAGGACGGCTGAGGAACCATGAGAAAGCGGCTACGACAACCGCTCACAATCAACCGAATCCAACGAATGAAAACTCACAAAAGAGTCTCAATTCGTAGTGTTCGACAGAGAAGTCGTTAAAACGCATCCTCAGACAGAGAAGTCTCAAAACACAGCGAACAGACAGAGAAGTCTTAAAAACGCAAGGAGTAGGAATGGATATTAAACAAATGTTAGGCGATTCGTACAAAGAGGGCATGACCCTTGATGAGCTTCTTAAAGCGTTAGAAACGTTGCCGGAACCCGAGAAGCCCTCGGAAGATGTCGTAAAGAAAGACCAGTTTGACAAGGTGGCTTCCGAACTTGCGAAGTATAAGAAACTTGCCAAGCAAGCGGATTCTGACAAACAAACGCTCGAAGAGAAACTCAAGGAAGAATTGGAAACCACTCGTCTTGAACGGGCAAAAGCCAAAGCGGAAGGCCTGTTCTCTAAGGCAGGGCTCACCCCCTCCGAGGAGTTTATCGGTTCTGTGGTAACAAGCGACGTAGACGGTTCGGTCAATCGAGTCAATGGGATTATTCAACTGTTGGAAGAGACCCGGGCTAGTGCGAGAGAACAAGCGAAAGCGGAACTCTTAGCGAAGAACCCGAAGCCCGACCAGGAAGGACAATCCACAAAGAAGCTCCCGAATGACCTTTCGAAGATGAGTCTTGACGACCTCAACGTCTTGTATGAATCGAATCCCTCTTTGTTTGATGAGGTGTAACCAAAGATAGGAGTTAAAACAATGGCACATACACTGTACCCGAATAAAGTATTGGGCTTCAAAATTGAGGACCAGTTGGTAACGAAACTTAGATTGAACCCCTACATCACGGTAGATAACTCTCTGGTAGGAAAGCCCGGGGATACGATTGAGGTATACAAGTATTCTGCGGATGACGACCAGGTGGAAGAACTGGAGATGGGACAGGGCAATACGAAGCAGATTGAAGCTTCCTATGACAAGGAAAGCTACAAGATTAAACTTGCCCAGGTTCGTACTCGTTGGTATGACGAGGAGAACATGATTGACCCGAAAGCCGTTCAGGTGGCCATCAACCATGTTTCTACGGACTTGATCAACCACATGGTAGGCGACATCATGGGCGAATTTAAGAAAGCGACTCGCTCCATCGACACCGGATTATCTTTTGATACCTTCGTGGACGCCGTTTCCATGTTGGCAAAACGAGAGGAAGAGCCTGGAGAAATTCGTGCCTTTGCCTTTATCACTCCGAAGATTGCAGCGGAGCTTCGTAAGGCAGTAAAGGACCAGTTGCAGTATGTGGAATCTTATGTACGCTCCGGTTATATCGGCACTCTGGCAGGAGTAGACCTGATTACGACCCGGTCTGCTTTCGACCGCACGCTCAATTCCAAAAAACGGTTTGAGTACAAAGAGCCCAAGGAAATTATCCTCGCTACCCCGAAAGCTGTTACGTTGTTCAACAAGAAGGGGACCGAGGTAGAGCGTGACCGTGGCGTAAATACCCGTGAAAATTGGTTGTATGCCCGCAAATACTATGTGGCAGCGTTAACCGATGATTCACAGGTTGTGAAGATTAAAGTGGCAAGTGGTGGGAGTGCGGCTCCTGCAAGTCACTAATGAGAGGGGAGACGGTGTGGAATGGAACTGAAACAAGCTCTTCAAGGGTTATGCCCGGACGAAACAGACTCCACCTATGAGTTGTATTTAGAACTTGCAAAAGCGGAAGTTCTTCGCCGTCTCTATCCTTTCTCCCAGAAAGGGCGAAGCGTTCCGGAAGAACACCAGATGACGCAAGTTCGAATTGCGGAGTTCCTCTTGAACAAACGAGGGGCGATTGGAGAGACCTCCCACGGGGAGTTACAAATGCAACGTTCCTATGAGAGTGGAGACATCCCCAGTTCGCTAACTAGAAATCTGATTCCGGAAGCCTTTTGCCCCGGGGAGGAGGGACTCCATGAGACCCCTACAAATTAATCTAAAACCGTTCTATGCGAAACATCTCTTGGAAATGAAGTATGAGGTAGATGAACAGGGCTTCCCCTTAGCCGACCAAGTTCCGGTGTATGGACCCCTTACGGGATACTGTGGCAGGATTGCCCCGGCTTCGTTAAACGCTCAAGAGACGATTGGCGGGATTGAGGTGCATTTTGATTTACGGATTCTTCTTTATGACACCGAGGCCCCCTTCCAAGAGGATTCCCTTATCTGGGTTTCGGACCATGTCGCAGAGAATGCCCCACCCACTCATGTTATTAAACGGGTGGAACGGGATTTAAACGTAACGGTTCTTTACCTGGATGATGTACGGAATGGGGTTCAGGTATGAGTCGGAAAATTTCCCTCATTCTCTCTTCGGAGGGAGTGGCCCGGGTTCTTCAAGAGCTTCAAGCCTACGCCCAAGGGTTAGAGAAACGAGTTCGAGAATTTAGCCGAAGATTGGCAGAGTTAGGGGCCTTTGAAGTGGAAGTGAATGTTTCCTCGTTGGGGGAGTTGGACGTGCAACACCCGGTATTAGAAGACATCTCCGTGGTGGAAACACCGACCGGCTACCAGGTGAAAGCCCGAGGGCAAGACCTGTTATTCGTGGAGTATGGAACGGGCGTTTATTACAACGGAACAGAGTCCTATCCGGGAACACGACCGCCCGAGGTATTTCGTATTGGAGAATACGGGGAAGGCTATGGAAAACGCCTGCGTTGGTTCTACCAAGACGAATACACGGGAGAGTATGTAAGTACCCATGGTATTGAATCGAAACACCCCGTTTGGGACGCCAGTATGACGATGAGAGACAAGATTGAGGAAGTGGCAAGAGAGGTATTTGCAGATGATTAATCGGGAACGAGAAATCTATAAGCTTCTTTTTACGGCCTTGACTACTAAATTTCCGACCCTTGCAGGAAGTCCGGACAAACAAGGCAGAAAGATTCCCCATATTGTCTTTGGACCTCGTCGGGCGGAATCGGTAGTCCCTCTGATTGAAATTCAGGTTGTCAATAATACGACCTACCGAACGACCCGAACGATTACCTTAGAGGAACAACACGCTATGCACTTCCTACAAATCCGAGTGGTCACCGGGGGTGTACAAAAACAAAAAGAATCGGATGGTTATATCGACTGTATCGCACAAACGTTGGAACCTTTCGGGTTTCTTCGAACAGGGGATATGGTGGTTGTACAGAATGACCCGATGTTATATGAGAAAGTATTGCGGTATCGGGGGATTATCTCGAACTGGAATACCGTTTTTTAGCGAAAGGAGAAAGAAATGGCAGAAATTGCTTTGTTAAGTGCCGGAGCGAAAATCGGCTATGCAGTAGCTACGGAGGGAGACACTCGTCCCACCCAGGGTTACACGACCCTTCCGAATGTGACGAGTTTGCCTTCATTGGACCAGGCTCCGAACATGATTGATGTAACAAGATTATCCGCCCTGAAGTACACGGAAAAAATTGTAGGACTGATTGATTCCGGGGATTCCTTTGGGATTACCGCAAACCTGACCGATGAGTTTGTGGCAGCCTGGGACACTTTAACGACTGCGGCGAAAGGTAAAACGGTGTTCTTCTGCATTGAGTTTAAGGGAATGAAGAAAGCCTTTTATTTCCGTGGCGACCCGCAGCCCTTAGGAACCGGCGGGGCCGAGCCGAATCAAGCATTAAAGATTACGGCAAATATTGCGATTGAGACAATGGTTGGTTGGGACGCGAGCCCTACCGCATAACCCTTGTTTCAATATAATTCCTCCTATCCCCAGTGGCCGTGGGTTCGCTCATGGCCATGCCTCTCTGGGGAGCGGAACCAACAAAACAATGATAAGGAGACTTTATGAACGAGTTAAAACCCATTCTTTTAACCTACGAAGGAAAAGAGTATCAATTAGATTTTGACCGAAAGAGTGCACAAAGAGCGGAAGAGTTGGGCTTGAATTTACGAAGCCTATTAGACGGGGGGCAGACCATCACCCAGGCAGAACTTTTGTTCTATTGTGCCTTTTTAAAGAATCATAAATGGATTCAAAAGAAAAAAACAGATGAAATCCTCTCTCATATGGCAGATGTGTCGGAGCTTATGCAAGCGTTAATGGAACGCTATGTAGCCCCGTCCAATGCGTTACTGGCCGATGAGGGGGAAGAAACAAAAAACGTAACTTGGAGTATCGGGGAGTAGAAACGGACGAAGGGGACGAACTCCTGGAAGAAGACGTGCCTACCTGGGGAGAAATTTTTGAGGAACAATTTCCCTACTATCTTTCCCTAGGAATGACCTATGACCAATACTGGCACGGCCCCGTGGGGCTTGTTCGTGCGTACCGGAAAGCGGACCAACTGCAAAAAGAACGCATGAGTTTTGCCGGCTGGTTGCAAGGGGTGTACACCTTAAACGCACTTTCCGTGGTATTGGACCATGCTTTTACCGAGAACGCCAGTTCTTCCTATTTTGCGGAGCCTATCCGCATGACCCCGAAGACACTCCAAGAACAAGAACAAGAACAGAAAGCCGCTCAACGCCAATTAATTACCTACCTTAATGAGAAGGCGAAGCGGTTCAATGAGAAACATCGGGAGGAAAGAGAGGAGTAAACCATGCCCACAGTTGACGAGTTAATTATCTCAGTGGACGCTAAAACGGAAGCCGCCTCAGTAGGCCTTTCCTCTTTCTCAAAAGAATTGGAAAAGCTACGGGGTGTTGTGGACCAATCGCAGGGGTCCCTAACCCAGCTAGACCGGATATTATCAAAAATTTCTCGGGTAAAAACTCCGGACTTATCCGGGTTATCCCGACTTTCCAAAGCGTTAGACGAATTTCGTAATGTAAGCGAGCAGAGTCAGGCCTTGCAAGGTCTTTCGGACAGTTTGGCGGGGTTCCGGGTATCGAAATCCTCTGCAGCGAATGCGGAACGTCTTTCTCAAAGTCTAATGGAGCTAGCGGAGTCTACCCATGGGCTTTCTGAAAAGGACGTTCTTCTTTTACAATCCCTCTCCCAAGTCTTGGAAGGCTTCCAAAGCCCGGGAAAAGGCTCCACCCAAGCGATTCGTATGCTTTCAGAACTTATTCAAGAACTCCCGCAAGGGCTCGCCCAATTAAAACCCGAAGCGATTCAACAACTCCGGGAATTGGCCTTCGCTTTCCGAGAATTTCAATCCGCCAACGGGAAACAGGTAAACGCCAGTATGAAAGGCCTTTTTCAACTTCCTGAACTCTTTGAAAAACTGGGAAAAGTAAACGTCGGAAAGTATGCGAAACAACTTCGGCAAATGACGGAATCCATTGCCCCTCTTGCGAAAGAACTAGGCTCCGTCTCCAGTGGCTTTGGGACGATGAAACAAGCCTTTGACCTGGAGAAAGCGGTGGGGCTTGTGGGAACGCAACGGCGAGAGGTCACTTCCTCGGGGGGCGGTTTTTTCCGAAAATTCTTAGGCTTCCCTGCCGTGATTAATGTCTCCCAAATTCTTTTCGCCCTCAATCGGGTGAGTCGTGCGATTGGTCATTTCTTACACCTATCTAACGAATATGTAGAAGATTTGAACCTATTTCGTGTGGCAATGGGGGACGCTGCTTCGGAAGCGGAAGACTTTGCCCAGAAAACGCAGGATATTTTAGGGATTGACGCCGGGCAGTTTATGCGAAATCAAGGTGTGTTTCAATCCATTTTAACCGGGTTCGGGATTGCAAATGACGCCGCCGCGGATATGAGTAAACAGCTGACCCAGGTCTCTTATGATTTATCCTCGTTGTTTAACCTGGACGTACAGGACGCCATGCAGAAAGTACAATCCGGAATCTCCGGAGAACTGGAGCCCTTACGCCGGTTAGGATTTGCCTTGGACCAAGCGACCTTACAACAGCTAGCGAACAATGAGGGGCTGAATGTAACGGTAAAGAACTTGAACCAAGCCCAAAAATCCCAACTCCGTTACGCCGCTATCATGGAGCAAAGTGCGAACGCTCAACATGACTTCGCAAGAACCCTAAATTCCCCGGCGAACGCTCTACGTGTCTTGCAAATGCAGTTCACTTTGTTAGGACGTTCCGTGGGCAACCTTTTTATTCCCTTATTGATTCAGGTTATCCCTGTTGTTACCGCCATTGTAAACGCCATTCGTGGGGCGGTGAACTGGCTTGCTGAACTCTTCGGGTTCTCCCTCCCGAAATTTGACTACTCCGTTTCGGAAGCAGGAAAAGGACTTTCCCAACTGGGAGCCGGAGCGGGGGCCGTGAATGATGTTGGCGGAGCGTTAGACCGGGGAGCGAAGAGTGCAGGAAAAGCGAAAAAAGCGATGGAGGAGTACAAGAATACCGTTCTTGGCTTCGATGAATTAAATATCTTAAACGAACCGAACGCAGACCGAGCCGCTTCCCCCGGTGGGAATGTTGGTGGTGCCGGCGTTGGAGGCGTTGGTGGCTTAGGTGGCGGTCTGTTACCTTTGGATATGCACAAGTGGGATTATGACTTCCTAAAGGGAGCAAATGTCATGGTCTCCGAATGGAAAGAGAAGATTCAAGAACTCTTTGACTTTGTACGAGACCATGCCCCTGTTTTCTTAGGGATTATCTCCGGAGTTGTTTCGGGAATCGCAGCCTTTAAGATTGGATTGAAACTCGTTCAGTTCTACAAACGGTTAAAACAATTAGGTTCCTTAGCTTCGATTTTTACCACGATGAACGGGGCTGTTGGATTAGCTGCCCTTGCCATTGGAGCTCTTGTAGGGATTGCCGTATGGGTTTGGGCAGACCGAGTGAAACGGGGACTTGATGATGTGAATAGCCGCTTCGGTAACATTCATCTCACGGTAGAAGAAGCCCGGGCAGTTGCGGAACAGCTTATGCGGACCCCCTTTGTGGTTCAGGTGGAAACCTATATGAACCTGAAAAAAGAGGAGACCCGTCTTGCGAACGATATTAAAGCCACGATTCAGAAACTGAATACGGAGAACTTTAAAATCACGGCCGGAATTGAGGTTGATGTTCGTGGGTTCATGAATCTGAATAAAAGCCTAGTGAAAAACACTTCGGAGCTTCTCTTTAATGCCTTCGGGCAGTCCTCCGCAACCGGTAAGATGTTTGGCGTGTCGGATTCCCCGCTCCATAAAATGTGGGAGGATAGTCTCTTAAAGAATGCGAAAGCCTTTGATACCGATGTAAAAGGCCCTATGCAGGAATTAAATACGGCGTTCCAGAAATATATTGACGGGCAGTGTAGTCAAGTGGATGTCCAAGCCGCCGCTAAGAAAGTTTATGCCGTGGTTCAAAAGTTCCAAGAGGAACTCCGCCGATTAAGCTTTGAAGACGACCTAGGTGGGATTTTTACCGAAGCGAAAGCGGATTTGTTAAAACTGGATTTTGATTCGTTCGGTAAGGTCATGGAAGAGGCTTCCAATAAATCAAAAACGGTTCTCCGTGATATTGGAAAAGCCTACGAGCAAGAAATCGCAGGGCTCCGGTCCAGTCTTAGGAAGAACCCTTCCATGGGGTTGGAGTTTATTGCGACTCGAAATAAAGTGGAAGCAACGATGTTAGACCGGACCGCAAAAGAGGTGGTTCTTCCGGTTCTAAGCCGTGGGCTTGGTACGATTCGGGAAGCGTATAAGGACGAACTTTCAAAACTTGGGAAACTCCCACCGATGAGAGACTACCTGAAAGAGTTAGGAACCCTTAAAAAGGGCGAGTTATTCCAGGGTGCCCGTATTTCCATGATGATTAGCGACCAAACAGGAGAGATTGCAGGGGCTTATCGTTCTAGTTTCTCTAAAATGAGTGGCAACGCCCAGGAGGGACTGCGGCAAGCCTTAAAGAAGATTCAACCCCAGGAAGAAGACCTACGAAACAACGCCCTGGAATTCTTCAAGTTTGGAAAAGCAATCCCTGAAAATGTACGACTGGGGTTAGAGGACGCCTACGAACTGGAAGCCTTAACGGGCAGTACCGCCGGGTTGCAGTATCAGCTTGGTAAACAGATGACGGAGAGTCCGGGAGCGTTACAGGTATTAAACCAAGCGAACCTTGCCGGACAGAATTTTACCAATGAATACCGAGCCGGTTTCGCAGCCAATTTAGGGCCGGTAACTTATGACATGGAAAAGGGCGTTCTCAAACTTGGCGATAAAATTTCCTTTGCCTTGGATAAGAACAGCGGGTTATTACTGGATAATCTAAAAACGTTAGGCGTTGATGTCCAGCGGTTACTGACCGACCAATTCGGACTGTTAGAGGTAGAGGGCCAAAAGGGCGTGTACCAGTTCGCCGCCGGTACCTCCGCAGAGGTTCAAAAGAAAGCCCGAGACCTGGAAGGCGTGTTCTCCCTCTTAGGAATTAAGATTGCAGACTCTACGTTAGACCCGATTCGAAACGCTGACGCTTCCAATGCCTTGGTGGGAAAAGTAGCGGGGGCCTTAAGTAGTGCCCAGGCGTTCCTAAACTCTCACGCCCTCCGATTTAGTATTCATACGCAAGTAGAATCGGAAATGAACTTTGATTTCCACGGCTCCACCTACTACCGAAGCCCGGTTTATACGGGGAATCGCCCCGTGGGGAATGTGCCAACGAATCGGAGACGAGGGCGAACGGTGGGAACGCTAAACGCCGAGGGCGGACTCCCCGATAAGGGCCAACTCTTTGTTGCTCGAGAATCCGGACCGGAACTAGTCGGTATGATTGGTAATAAAAACGCCGTGGTGAATAACCGCCAGATTGTGGACTCCGTCTCCCGAGGAGTATTCCAAGCCATGCGAGAAGCGATGGGCGGAAAACGAGAAGGCGACCTTCATGTTTACGTGGGAAGCCGGGAGAAGGGTTACCGAGAAGTGCGTAAAGAGAAATTAGAAACCGCAAAACGGCAAGGGGCCGTTATTATCTAGGGGGCGAACGTATGATTTCAAATCCAATGCCAACGGCAAACGGGGTAATGCTCCCCTGTTCCAGTGAATACCAGGTGAAACGTTCCGATGTCCACCGTCCGGGCTCCGGGCGTACACTAGCGGGAACGATGACCAAAACCACCGTGGCGAGTAAATATCACCTGGAATTGAAATATGCAGCGATTCCTTTTCAAGACGCGGTTCAAATCCTACAGGCAACAGGAAGCGAGTTTTTTAGTGTGACCTTCCTAGGGGTTTTCGGACGAATGGAAACCCGAACTTTTTATCGGGGGGACGTGTCTTGCCGATTCCTCGGTCATGGACTGGACCGCTACGATGTGGAATTTAATTTGATTGAACGATAGGAGCGTGAATTGTGACCTTACAAGAATCATTAGCCAAGGAATACCAGGCGAAAGCTTTTACGCTTCAAGTACAATTTGAAAAACGAGACGGAACGGAACTGGTTTGTAATAGCCAACGAATTGTGGAAGAAACCGCCCGGTTTACCTTTGAATTGGGAAAGTCGGAACTCTTGGACTTTGGGAACGCTGTTGCCGGTTCCTTCTCCCTTCGTTTGTATCGTGACGAAGAAATTGACCGTTTTTTCAAAAAGACGAATACGTACGTGGCGATACAGGTAAAAGGGGCTTATGCAGGGGAGAAGGACCAAACCCTTTACTATGCGACTACCATTCAGCCTCCAACCTTTGATGATACGACCGTTTCTCTGATTTCCTATGATGATTTAACGCTTCTAGATGAAGAATACTATCACGCCCTAGATGGGAATGCGATTTTTACGAGTGGGGCAACGCTTCTTGACGTAGCTAAAAACCTCCTAAAAAAGAAGCTTCCCTCGTATTCCCTCGTTCTTCCCGAAGTGGAACCCGCCCTAAATCCGATGGTAAAAGTCCCAAATGAAAAGATTTTAGAGACGACTACCTACCGGGAGCTTCTTCAATGGGCGTTACAAGCGTTAGGTTTAAACGTATTTGTGGCAGGGAAAACTCTCGTTGTACGTACCACCTACCCGATCGCCGGGGAGTTAAAGGAGAAGGACACTTTTTCGCAACAACTTGGAGAGACCGCATACCGTTATGAATCCGTGTTTCTGGAGGGGAAAGAGGATAAAAATTACTCCGTGGGTGCGGGGGAACTAGGTCTCACGCTTTCGGGGAACCCGTTTCTCCATGAGTTCGGGGGCTGGGACACGGCAAAAGCCCTTCTCCACTCCGCCCAAAAAGCGGGGAGTTTTACGCCGTTCCAAGTGACTACCGTTCCCCTCTATGACGCTTCTTTGTTAGGACAACGTCTCACTATTACCGGAGCGACCCACGACCCCGTGCAAGGTATCATTACCCGCCTGGAGACCACGGTTCTTTCCCGGAGTACGGTGGAGTGCCAAGGACTGAACCATGTTTCTTCGTCCAACCCTCGTTTGGGGAGTGGCGGGGAACGGTTACGTAGTCAAGAGATTAAGACCATCACGAACACGGACAAGCTTTTTAACGCCCTTGAGGACCAACACGAAACGTTCAAACGCACCTATGAAACGGAGCGGGCGGAACGAATTGCCGAGATGAAAAAGGCGGGCCTGGAGATGGGGGACGTGAAGAGTAAGGTGGACCAAGTAGCGAAGACCGCAGAAACTGCAGTTACTACAGCGAACGAGACCCAGAAAAATACAGAAAAAATCCTAGCCACTACCCAATCCGACCTCTCCCAAGCGAAAAAGGACATCGAAGCGACAAAGGAAGAAACGAAAAAGAGCGTAGATTCGCTCATGAGCAGTGTTTCCCATGCGATGGAAAGCGTGGATACGAAAGTCGGGAATCTCACGAACCAGGTCAACGGCGTAAGAAGCGAATTTCAAAAAAGCGATAAGGAACTCCTGGCGAAAATTACAAGCGTGGAGAATGACGGCAAAACAGCAACAGGAAAGTTTGCAGAGTTCAAACAAAACTTAGACGGAATACAGACCACAGTCGGGGTAGTTACGAAGAGCCTTGATGGAAAGGCAGATAAAACAGACCTCAAGAACAAAGCCGATAAGGCCGAACTCTCCAAAGTCTCCCAAAAAACGGACGGGATTGAAAGTTCTGTTGCTAGTCTCTCGAAAACCCTTGATGGAAAAGCGGATAAAACGGCGATAACCCGAATCGAACAAACGGCAATCAAAATCACGCAAACCATAAGTGAAACCCAAAGCAAAGTGGCCGGCTTCAGGGTCAATACGAGAAACCTTCTTCTTGAATCCGACCAAAAAATTGTAAACACCGGCACCTACCGTGTAGCGAGGTGGGAACTTGCGGAAAAGCTGACGGCGGGGGAGACGGTGACCATGACCGTATGTGCGAGACCCCTGAAAGAGGGTAGATGGCTACGCCCCTTCCATGGCGGGGGCTGGATAGGCTTTCCTGCCCTCGAAAGTAGGGGAGAGACAGGGGACGGATACACGCTATACTCCTCCACTTTCCCATGGGCGGATAAGCGTACCGATGGAGATACCACCTACACCCCGCAGGAACGCTATGTCTGGCTGTACCATGGACCGAATGGGGAAGAGGGAGAAATCCCGCCATGCTACATCAAGTGGGCAGTCTTGACCCGTGGCACTGTCCCCGCCGTGGACTGGAGCAAACCTCCAGAAGAGACAGACAAGGATATTGAAAACACAAATACCAGGATAGACACGGCGGAAAAGAGTATCCAAAGCCTTGGGACAAAGACGGACGGGAAGATTACTGCGACAAATACCAGGATAGACACAGCAAACAAAACGATTCAATCTCTCGAATCCTCCCTGAACGGGAAAATCACCCAAAGTAATACAAGGATAAGTACAGCAGAATCGAACATCTCAAGTATCAAGAACACGCTCAACTCCAAAGCGGACAGTTCCCAGATAACCCAACTCGCAAACCGCATAGAAACAAAGGTATCATCGGGAGACCTCATCAGTACGATTAACCAACAGGCGGGAAGAGTGCTGATAACCTCTTGGTCCGGGGAAACTAAAAATATACTAAATATTACCCCGGAGACGACCTATATTAAAGACGCCACGATTAAGGACGCCATGATTGAGAATCTATCCGGCTCCAAGATTAAGGTGGACTCCGCCCTCATCAACCAGTTAACCGCAAACACTGCCTTAATTGACAAGATTAAAACAACCGCGATTAACGCCATGAGTGGTTCGTTTGACTCCGTGTATGCAAAGCTTGCCAAACTTGGCGGATGGACGTACACCGAAACGGAGATGATGAACCGCCAAGACGGTTATATGCTCATCTCCAATAACCCCAGTAGAGGGTACCGAATCTTCGCAGGACCGGATAGCGACCATTATAACTTTGCGGTTGCCAAAGACGGACGACTCTTTGCGAATGGGGGAACTATAGGGGCCTTTGAGATTAACCAGGGGTTTCTACGGTCTACCTCCTCGCAGGGGGCGTTAGTGCTTCGGGCAGATGGGCAAGAGAACTATTTTATTTACGCCGGCCCTTCCATTCAGTCTTGTAATTTCCTAGTACGCACTGATGGGAGTATCTGGTCCCGCAAAGGGGAAATCGGAGGGTGGCGAATCACTGCTACAAACATAGAGACCTCCGGAAACGGGTATTATGTGGGCCTTCTCTCCAACGCTCCGAACGGCTTTGTCATTGTGGCGGGACAAGACGCCAAGCATTATGATTTCTACGTTACTTCGCAGGGGCGAATGTTTTGTAGAGGAGGGCTTGTCAACGGCACGCATTCCGGAACAACCAGTAGTTTAAGTGGGGGGAATTACTACAATGGTTCCTTCTCCTCCGGGTCTTTTGGTGGTACCCATTCCGGGTCCTTCTCCGGCTCCCATTCCGGTTCGGCAAACTTCTCATCGGGAACGTATCGGGGAACGCATAGCGGGTATTCCCATATGAGTAACGGCTCCACACTTGGGGGAAACGAACTCTCCGGAACCGGCGGGGGACTTAAAACGGGATACCTAAATAGTACGGGCGATATCTATCTAAACGGGGCTGTGGAACGATATACCTACCGGGCACTATTAACCACTTCCGGTTGGAGCACTTCAAACTCCGATATTCGGTTAAAAGAGAATGTCACCCCGATGGGCCATCGCTTCGATTCTCTCATCTATCAATTGCCTCTCATTCGCTACACCTATAAAAGCGACTCAAATCACTGTCAACAAGTCGGAGTGAACGCCAACTTTATGGTGAAAAACACGCCGAAAGACTTTTACGAAACCTTTATTACCAAGCACCCCAATAACGGCTACTATGGGGCTCAATATCAGTCCCTCGTCCCTTATCTGATTCAAACGATTCAGGATTTAAACAACCGACTCCGAAAACTGGAGGGAAAGGAACCGATGGGGCTACTGGATACCAGACCCGGGAAAGGAGAAACCGCTCATGAGTAAACTCGTAGAAATTACCCTGCGAAGAATTCAGGAATCCATTGAGGTGCCGGTCACCCCGAATCCCCAATACGCCGCCATCACGCCGAAAACGACCCGAAACGAAATTCGCTATCACTGGCAGTTGGAGGTAACACGGGGGAAGACCTACGACACCATTACCACGGAAGACATTGACACGGTGAAGAAAGAAATTCAGGCAATCGCTGCGTTTGCCATGGGGCTAAAGACGGAGGAGGAGAAACAGGCGGAGGAATCCAATAAACTGATGAAACGCCAACTCCAGGTTCTAAACGCTACCCTAACCCCCGAGGAGAAAATTGCCCACAAATCCATCTATCCCCTCTATGAGGACGGGGCGACATACTCCGCCAAAATGGCAAATCCCTATGTGGTATATCCGGATTACGAAACCGGAACCCTGTACAAGGTGATTGCAAAAGACCCGTTTGTGGCTCAAAGTGCCTGGGTCCCGGACCGTGCGATTAGCCTATTTACCCCGGTTGGCGTGCCCGATGAAATTTACCCGTTCGGGGAAGGGGAGAATGGTTCGATTCGGAACTTATCCGTTAACCCCTATAAGTTGAATGATAAAATAACATATAATGGATATATATGGAGTTCCATTATTGATAACAATGTATGGTCTCCGAAAGACTATCCGCAAGGGTGGGAGAGAGAACAAAAGATTGAGGGGGGAGAATGAAAGAAAAACAGGTAGAACTTAGTCAAGTGGTAGATGAACTGGCAAACATCATTAAGGAACAAGCCTTCACCATTGCCCTACTACGTGCAAGCCAAGCCAAGCCGGCAGAAGCAAAACCAAAGGAAGGGGACAAGTAGATTATGACAGAGACAGTAACTCCGAATAAAAGCAAATACGAGGGTACGAAAGAAAAAATTTATGTGACCCGAAGAAACCGAGACACGGGAATCGAAGAGGTGGCAATCCTTGACCGCTACACCTATCAGGTGCGATGGACGGAAGCCATGGAAGGCGATATTACCGATTTTGCAAAGAAAGAGAAAGCGGAGCAGTTCGCCCAAATGCAACAGCAAATGCAGTCCTTCCTTGGTTGGAACTTTAGCTTTGCCATCTTTAAACAAACTACGACCACTGTTGCCGAGGTCCCCTATAAGGACAAACCGGAAAAGCAAGAGTAATGGCGACCCGCCTAGAAAGGCGAACGTATGGACTATGAAAAAGAAATCGACCACTTAACGACCCGCGTTGACCGTCTAGATGGGGACGTAAATGAGATTAAAACAAACGTCAGAGTGCAAGCGGAACAGATTGCCGTTCTCAAGGAAATGCAAGCAACTTTGAAAAGTATTGATGAGAACCAAAACGATTTGAAAGAAAATCAAACGGTAATGAGTTCGAAGCTTGACACCTTGACCCAGAATCTAGCGGATACGAAGTGCGAGACGAACCAAACAAAGCAGGAAATCGGGAAACTGCGGGAACAGCGAAACCGTGACCACTTGCAAGACCCTCTCCAGAAATCAAACTCTTGGTGGGAATGGATTTTGAAACAGGGCATGGGCGTGATTATCGGGGCATTACTCACCGCAATCCTCATCAAATGGGGATTTGTACGGTAGAAAGCCCTGAAATTCAGTAATTGCAACGGTTACAGAGACGAAGCCGTAGAATGCGATATAACGAAAGTTTTTTGAAAAAAGGTACTATGATATGCCTAGTTTTTAGAAAGAAGGGAACCAAATGGGGAAGACCTATAAAATCTTAGATATTTCATCCTATCAAGACCCGAAATTCATTAATTACGCTTCCTTAGCAACTGATGTGGATGGCGTTATCCTTCGAATCGGGTATACCGGTTGGGGAACCGGGTCCAGCTATTACAAGGATAGGGCGTTTGAGACCCACTATAAATCCTTAAAGGCCCAGGGGGTACCCGTCGGGGGGTACTGGTATTCATGTGCGAACAATCCCGGAGAGGGAAGAGCGGAAGCCGTGTTCGCTTACAACTGTATCCGGGGAAAGACATTTGAACTTCCCATCTTTTGGGATACCGAGGATAGTCACCACCAAGCAAAAGCAACAATCTCTTGCCTTACGAGTGTAGGGAAAGAATTCTTAGACTACTTTGAACAGATGGGATTCTTTGTAGGGGTGTACGGCTCCGCTTCCTGGTTAAAGACCCGACTGAATATGAACGAGTTAGCAGCCTATGATGTTTGGGTGGCCCATTATGGCGTAGCCAAACCAAAGTATGACGGTCATTATGGGCTTTGGCAGTATTCATCTTCGGAAACGGTTCGGGGAATCCGGGGACAGGTGGATATGTCGGTAACTTCCTTTGACTATCCGACTTTGATTAAAGAGAAAGGGCTTAATGGATTCCGAGCCGTGGACCCGGTAAAACCGAGAAAAGACATCATTAACGAGGACCAAGTGGCCCAGGATGTCATTGATGGCCGGTACGGGGACGGAGATATGCGGGTACGTGCCCTAGAACGAGCGGGGTTTGACCCGGTACGAGTGCAGAAACTGGTGAATGACCGGATGAACCATGCGGAGACTCCGAAACTTCTTAAAGAGGAGCGGGCAACCTTCCGTCCGAATTGTACGATTCTGGCACGGAATAAGCCGACCTTGTTAGGACGTGTTGTGGGAACGTACTATCCGGGAAATATTGTTTGCTATTCGGCAGTCCATGAGTGCGATGGCTACCTGTGGTTGGAGATTCGGGGAAATGATAACGGGAAGCGTTATATGGCGTGCCGGACCTACCGAGACGGGAAGCGTGGACCCTTATGGGGAGTGATTCGCTAGGAGGTGAAAACTATGTTTCAAATGTCCAATACTACCTATGACCACTTGAAAAAGATTGTGCAGATTGTACTACCCGCCTTTATCACATTGGTGGCAACCGTGGGGAAGGCCTTTGGTTGGGGTGGTACAGACCTAGCAGTGATTATCTTGGGAGCGGTAACGACTTTTCTAGGAAGCTGCCTTAAAATTTCTAATGATAGCTTTCAGGAAGAACACGTTACGTTGAAGAAAAAAGTATTTTAAATACTAAAAAGGAAAAGCCAACCAGGAAGGTAGATACTCCTACCATCCCAGTTGGCAAAATGAGAAACACGCCCCGAAAGGGCAGCTCTTCTATACTTCATTATATCACGAATTAAAATAAGTAATAATGGCAAGCGTGAACAATTCTGTCATACTTCTCCCGGTCCTATCACTTTCTTTTTTTAACATTTCGTACATATCTTTAGGAATCCATAGATTTACCTGGCGTTTTTCCTCCGATAGACCTTCCATAGCGTCAAGGGGCGGAAAAATCCGGTCATAGACGGCCCCGTCAAGAGACTCCTCTGCCCACTTCTTTGCTTCCTCAAAGGTCATGGGGATAATCTTTTCTCCTGCTTTGCTAGCGTTCTGTCCCGCACTCTCTGCATAAGGGCTGGCAGCGTGTCCCTTTCCATACAAGAAAAACTCCCCGGTTTGCTTGCGGTATAGAGCCTCTTCATAATAATGGAAATCATTCGTTGGATAGTCGCTCTCCCAGGTAGCGATTTCTTTTGCAGTTTGTGTATTATACCGTCTTCCGTTAATAACTTTATACATTTACTCCTCCTCCTCTTCCTTATCCCTCTGCTTGACTTTATTTTCGTCTCGCTTCTTACGCTCTGCTTCCCACTTCTCAATCACGGGAAGAAAGTATTTCATTTCCCCCTCCTCCCTTGCCTTCTTTGCTTCTTCCAGGGTGTCATAAATCCCTAGATAATGGATTACCCCATCAATGCGAAGGGTTGCCACATACTTCCCTTGATTGATAGTCACCCCTGTGACCCCTGTAGTAGAATTTTTTTGCACCGTTTTGTTCCGAATCTGTCCGATGGTAGCACGGAGACGACCTTCGTCACTTGCTCTAAGGCAACCACATGAAATCTGATTGGATGAGGGGGCAATACAAGGGGCAGGGAGAACGAGGTCGTTCCCGCAGTCACAATGGCAAAGGTAGTAACCTACATAGTCGCTATTGTAAAGCTTACGAATCACAGTCAATCGCCCTTTTTTTCGTCCAATGACGTGGTTTTTCTCCCATCGTTCGTTCAGTAGGTCTCTCATCAAACAACCGCAGGAGCGGGACTGCCCGTTTTTCAATCGCTGCCCGTGCACATCTTTCACCGTGCCACAATCGCAACGGCAAGTGAAATACCCCTTTTTCTCCGCCTTTGCTAAAACCGTCCATCGTCCATATTTTGCCCCGATTTCTACGGGCTTGTACTTCCTCGGCTTCCGTTTTTTAAAACACCCGCAGGAACGAGACTGCCCGTTTTTCAAGCGTTGCCCCATCACGTCTCGTACCGTGCCACATTCACAACGACACGTAAAATAGCCTTTTTTCTCCGCTTTTGCCAGGACTGTCCACCGTCCATACTTTGCCCCGATTTCTACGGGCTTATACTTCCTCGGCTTCCGTCTATTCAAACACCCGCAGGAGCGAGATTGACCATTTTTCAGGTCACCCCCGAACACGTCTCGTACCGTTCCACATTCGCAACGGCAGGTAAAATATCCCTTTTTCTCTGCTTTTGCCAGGACTGTCCACCGTCCATATTTTGCTCCGATTTCTACGGGCTTGTACTCCCTCCGCTTCCGTTTTTTCTTCATGCCCTCCTCCATGTCTCTTTTTGTGCATATCTTCCATATATGCCTTCCAGTATGCTTTTAAGCGGGCAAGGGTAGGGGCTTATCTCTACCCTCCTTCTTTCTATTGACTCTTACTTTTCTACCATCTCTCCGTTCTCCAAGGCTTTCTTGAGATTTTCTTCATCATCAAAGTAGTACTCGTCTTTGTCTGCTCCTTCGCAGTATCTTTCATCGACCTTTACGGTATCTCCGTCTGCGAACTCCAGGTAGTAGCTTCTTCCGTCGAACTCTGCATTGATAAGGTCTTTGATATTTTTCATGTTGTGTTCTCCTCTTTTTAGGCTTCGTTTGGAGAGTCTACCCTCCTCTTGATTACAGATATATAGTATCACGCATATATAATAGTGTCAACACTTTTTCAAAAATATTTTTATTTTTTTTCTTCAGGTCTTAGGAAAACTTTTAGGAAAACAGGAAAACGGGTTTTATGCATCATAGAAAAATCATAGAATCATAGAAAAATCATAGATTTTTTATTCAGAAATGTGCGAATATGAGCGGATATGAAAATACAAGCCGCCTTAAAACCCTTGAAATGTACGCAAATGAGCTGAAAACGGCTTGTATAATCATTCTGAGTTGGAGCCAGAAAGAGTAGATGCCAAGGGTGATTAGGGTGAAGAACCACCATTTGACATAGTTACCGAAAAGCTGAACCGTGTTGCCGTCAAAAGCCAGCTTTTGTCCTTCAATGTAGGGGTTTTCAATCTCCCAGCGTTTCATCATGCAGACTGCCCAGGGGTAGAGGAGACCTACCGTTACGACGGTCATGAGAATGCCAAGGAGTACCCTGCCGATGTAGGAGAGGATATGACCTCGGAACTCTGAGGGGTGTCTGTTTTTCAACGATTGATCGTAGTCCATAATTTCCTCCAATTCGTCGCGTTTGGCGGATTATCCTCCGGTCCCGGTTCCTATTCGCAAGCTTCTTAACGTGAATTTCTGATTGTGAGAAGGGCTGTTGACCATTTTTGTGGATGTCCCGTCGGATTTAAGAAATATTTACGGATAATCTTTTTATATTATAGTACTAAAAGAAAGAACCTATGATGAAAAAAGTGTTCGGGGCAGAATCTTTCGTTTCGGGTATGAAGGGGTAGATGGAAAGAATACATATTGTGCCTAAGAAAGGAGTTTTCCTTGCAAGAGTGGAAAGTCGTAGATTGTTCCGGAGAGAGACGGCGAGTGCGTCGATGGGAGCCGAAAGAGGGGCTCCGCTTCGCCGACCTTCTTCCGGAGGAAGAAAAGGGAAGAAAACAGGTCGGGGCAGAGGGACGTTTCTTTCAAGGAGTTCCCGTCTTGGCAAAAATCGGGTCCAAACTGCATGAGTTGGCGGAGCCGGTTTCTTGGGAGGGAGAAGAAGGGGGAGAGCAAATCGTTCTTCTGGATACCTGTGATTCCGATGGCTATCGGGTCTATATGCGCTCCCTCATGTTTGTCTTCATTCTGGCGGTCTCTCGCTGTCTTCCCGATACCCATGTCACCGTGGAGCACTCCATCTCGGGGGGGCTGTATTGCATCATCCATCGGGAGGGGAGGGACATCGAACTTGACGCCCGGACGCGGGATGAGATTTGCCGGCACATGAAGCAATTGATTGTGGAAAATCGACCCATCACCCGTCGGGAGGTTCCCTTGGCGGAGGCCAGGGACCTCTTTGAAAAGATGGGGAGAAGGGATAAGTTGGACCTGCTTCGGGACTATCCGGGCCGGGAAGTGGCCATTTATGAGATAGATGGGGTTCAGGATTCCTTTTATGGCTACATGGCTCCCTCCACGGGCTATCTGGAAATTTTCTCCCTGGAACTTTTCGATCGGGGAGTGGTGTTATTGGGCCCCGACCGCAAAGATCGGCGTGTGGTGAACAATTTTCTGCCGACCTACCTGCTTTCCCAAACCTATAATGAGGCGGAGAAGTGGTCCGAGCTCCAGGAAATCTCCACGGCGGGGGACTTGAATGCGGTGATTCGAGCGGGAAAAATCGGAGACATCTGCCGCATGACGGAAGCCCTGCAATCCTATCGGATCATGGAACTCGCCAAGGAGATTGCGGAAAAGGCAAAGCGATTGGTTCTCATCGCCGCCCCCTCCTCCTCCGGGAAGACCAGCTTTGCCTATAAGCTCATGACCTCCCTGCGGGTGCTTGGCCTGCGTCCCGTGAAGTTATCTTTGGACGACTATTTTGTGGACCGGGACAAGACACCCTTGGGGGCGGATGGGAAGCCGGATTTTGAAGCCTTAGAGGCCCTTGACCTCCCACGCTTTCAGTCGGACCTGAAGAAGCTCCTTCAGGGAGAAAGAGTTTCTCGGATTAGCTTTGATTTTGTTCAAGGCAAGCGAAAAGACCATGCGGAGGAATATGAGCTGGGGCAGAGGGATCCCGTCATCATCGAAGGGATCCACGGCCTGAATCCGGCGTTGACCCGGGGACTGCCCCAAGAGCAATTCTTCAAAATCTACCTGAGCGTCCTCACCCAGATCAATCTGGATTGGCACAACCGCATCCCCACGACGGACCTTCGCCTGATGCGACGCATGACCAGGGACATGCAGTTTCGAGGGCGGAGTCCCCGCCAGACCCTGAGGGAGTGGCCCGAGGTGCGGCGGGGCGAGAAGCGAAATATTTTTCCCTACCAGGAAGAAGCGGACGCCATGTTCAACTCCTCGTTTCTCTATGAGATTGCGGCCATGAAGCCGTACATCGAGCCGGAATTGCGGAAGATCGGACCCGAGGAGGAGGCCTACACGGAGGCTGGTCGGCTCCTATCGATTTTGAAGTATTTTCTGCCCATGGAAAGCACGGAGGACGTGGTGAACACATCGATTCTGCGGGAGTTCATCGGGGGAAGTCGAATCGTGGAAAATTAGGGCAAAAAAAATAGGATCATGATCCGTTTCCGAGAAGGGGGTCATGATCCTATTTCCTTTGTATGTCTGTTTCCATGTTAAAGCACCTCAATCAAGAATGTGGCCAATCCGAAATAGATCAAAAGGGCCATGAGATCACAGATGGTCGTGATGAAGGGACCGGAGGCAACGGCGGGGTCAATTCCAATGAGATGGAAGAGCGAGGGGACCACATAGCCAACCACCGTGGAAAAGCTCAACGTAATAAGAAGAGAGCATCCCGTGATGAGACAGAGCACAAAGTTGCCCGTCAAGAAGAAGGAGATGAGGCCGATGGTGACAAAAGCCCCGAGGCCAATCAGGATTCCCGATCCAAATTCTTTAAAGAGCATGTGCAAAAAACTTTCTCTGGTCTCCTGGCGGAAGGTGAGTCTGCGAACCGCGACGGCCAAGGACTGCGTTCCCACATTGCCGGCACTATCCAAGATCAGTGGCATAAAGGCGGCGAGGGACACCACCTGCTGGATGGTCGCTTCAAAGAAGCGAATCACATTGGCGGATAGGAGTCCCAGGAAAATCAGGATGATGATCCAGGGGAGCCGCTGCTTCGCCATCTCGAAGATGTTCATGTCATCGGTGTAAGCCCCTTCTTC
>ERZ1673749.885-NODE-885-length-26308-cov-50.863673_pt1 | contig 26308 bp, 19 predicted proteins | sample MGYA00580204_ERZ1673749 | MGnify/ENA primary metagenome ERZ1673749 (study PRJEB41218, sample SAMN15661745) | gut metagenome | host: Homo sapiens | place: Canada: London | collected 2015-08-20/2019-03-30 | study: EMG produced TPA metagenomics assembly of...
TTAATAGACATTTTTTCATTTAATAATCCCCCGATATATATATATATATATATTGTAGCAAGTCGGGTCAACTCCTTTTCATACCCGCTGCACTTTGCCGCCTCACCGGGATCAGTCCGGAGAGTGCGGCAAAGTGCTTTTTGCACCCCTACAGAGACTTCACTATTGTTTCATTCCTTTAATACCCACACATTATGAAGAGAAAACTGCTACTCCTCATAGGGATCCTATTTCTCTCAGCGCTGGCCGCTCTAGGACAGCGCATAGAGATCAAGGGTGTCGTCTATGACGATCAGAAGGAGCCTGCCATCGGTGCGACGATCAGGCTCAAGAGCGACTCTAAGGTCGGAACACAATCGGGCATCGACGGAGCATTCACCATCCGCGCACGGGAGGGCGAGCTGCTCGTCATCAGCTACATCGGCTACAAGACGGTAGAGGTGAAGGCAAAGCAGGGGATGAAGGTCTACCTGCAGAGCGACGCCGAGTTACTGAGCGAAGTGGTGGCAATGGGCTACGGCTCCGGTCGTGCCATCAGCACCACCACCGCCTCCATCGTCAAGGTGGACTCCAAGGACCTCGAGTCCAAGCCGGTCTCCAACGTCTTCGAGGGACTGCAGGGTAAGGTCGCCGGACTCTCCGTCTCCACCTCGTCGGGGGAGCCGGGTGAGCTGGCAGATATCAACCTCCACGGCTACGGCTCCCTCGGACTCTCCTCTACGCCTATGTACATCCTCGATGGCGTACCGGTGGGACAGGGAACGATCATGGGTCTCAATCCTAACGACTACGAGAGTGTCCAGATCTTCAAGGACGCCTCCGCCACCGCCATCTACGGCTCCCGCGCCTCCAATGGTGTAATCTTCATCACCACCAAGCGAGGAGAGGCCGGTCAGAGAGCGACCGTCACCCTCAATGCCCAGTACGGCGTCAGCAACCTGGCGGACCGTAAATTCTACAACAATATGATGAATGCGGATGAACTGGCGGCATTCTGGCTTGAGACCGGGATCCGGAGCAAGGAGTCTATCGATCGTCTGCGGGAGGCATTCCCTCACGATACCAACTGGTCAAACTTCTTTTACCGCAGGAATGCACCGACTGTCAACCTTAACATTTCCGTCTCCGGAGGGTCGCAAAACACCACCTATTACGTCTCCGGCCAGCACTTCTCTCAGGAGGGCCTCTTCATCGGACGCTCATTCTATACGAAGGACAACCTGAGAGCCAATCTCCAGACGAAGGTCAATGACTGGCTATCCTTCTACCTCAATAACGGTATCTACTATGACAACTCCATTGCTTCCAATAGGGGATGGAGCTACTATATGTCAGGGGGAGCATTCTACCTCATACTCCCATTTTACACCCCTTACAAAGAGAACGGAGAGCCCTACTGGGATGAGCTAATCCCGGGGGCCAATATGTACAATCCTGACTACGTAGCAAGTATGTACAGTGAGGAGAGTGCCACCTTTGAGTACCTGGGGAACCTGGGTGTCACCATCCGGCCTCTTGAGGGGCTTATCCTCAGGAGCAATATTGGTCTTGACTTCTCCAACTTCTACGGACTCACCAAGCGCGACCCAAGATACATAGCTTATCCGGGTAACGGGTCTCGAACAGACTCATTCTCTCGAGGCGTTGAATGGACGTTCACCAATACGGCAGAGTACCACTTCAATATTGATGACACTCACGACTTCACGCTTCTGGCTGGTCACGAGTTCAATCGCTACGATGGCAACAACTTCTATGCTTCAGGCAGCGGTCTAAAGGACTACCGTCTGATGCATCTGGGTCAAGTAATAGACAAGGAGAAGAAGGATATCGGCAGTGGCCTCTCTCAGTATGCTTACCTCTCTTTCTTTGGTCGACTCTCCTATGGACTTCTAGACCGGTATTACATCGACCTGACACTCCGCAACGATGCCTCCTCTAAGTTTCCTCCTGCACACCGCAACGCCCTCTTCTGGAGTGCCGGCATGAAGTGGAATGCCAAGAAAGAAGCCTTCCTCACCGATGTCAGCTGGCTTAACCGCTTGGATGTAAAGCTCAGTTCCGGTACGGCGGGTAACTCCTCCCTCGGCAACTACGACTTCTTTGCCAGTGCCGGCGTTTCCGATCCCTATCGTGGAGAGCCGTCACGCGTGATCATCGGACCCGGAAATCCAGCCCTTACCTGGGAGAAACAGCAGAAGACGACCCTCGGCTTTGATGTCCGACTCTTTGACCTCCTCGGCATCAACCTTGAGCTCTACGATCGTCGAACGACCGATATGGTGATGAGCGTCCCCTACCCCTACACCACAGGCATCACAAGTAATACACAGAATGTCGGGACGTATCTGAATAGAGGCTTCGACCTCCGCCTGGATGTCGATGTCTGGAGGGGACGGCGCGGCAACTACGCCTCAGTCTACGGTAACATCAACTACAACCAAGACAAGGTGCTGAAGCTCTTCCAGGGTCTCGATACCTGGGTGATGAACGACTACAACCTCGCCTACCAGGTAGGCAAGCCGGCTATGTTCGCCACAGCCATCTTCAAGCAGATCAACCCCGAGACCGGTGACCCCGAGTGGTACAATCCGGGTGAGGACGTCGGCGTCATGCATAAGGACGACAATGACATCACTACGGGCGATAACTTCAATAAGATCAAGCTGACACAAAACTCAGGAGTACCCTATCACACCCCATGTGTCGGTGGATTTGGTCTCAATGCTTACTATGAGGGATTCTTCATGACGACAGACTTCTCTTTCTTTATCGGAAAGCACATGATCGACTGGGACCTCTCTTATGCACTCAATGCCAAGGATGCGCGACTCAACACCTCTAAGGACAGTGCCAAATATTGGAAGAAGCCCGGAGATCGAGTCATACTACCGGACATCAAGCGGTATGAGACACTCGTACAGTCGGATACCCGTCTGCTGGAGGATGCCTCTTTCCTGCGTCTAAAGAGCCTCTCTGTAGGTTACGATCTGCCTCGACGCTTCTTGGAGCGGCAGACCTTCTTCAAGGGTGTCAAGGTAGGCCTTACCGGACGTAACCTGCTCACATTTACCAAGTATAAGGGAACAGATCCTGAGGCTGACACCAACCTGGCCTATGGTATGAACCCGGCCACAATGCAATTTGTGGGCTCTGTAGAAATAAAATTCTAACCACCAAGAGACTACAGTTATGAAAGATATATCAAGACTGAGAAAAAACGCTACAAGAGTCTTGCTGTTGCTGCTCTTGGTCGGCGTGGGTATTACGGGATGTGATCTCAATAGATACCCAACGAACGTCCTACGACTAGAAAACTCGCTAGAGAACTACGACGATGCCGTTGCCTATAATCGTGGTGTTATGGCACAATTTAGGAACCGCATCGGAGGTACTTTCGCCTACCCTCAGGAGTACATGGCAGACTGCTTCAATGCCCTGGCAGACTGGGGTCTGGCAGCTCCGGGACTACACGGATGGAGAGAGCTGAATGCTAACTCAGGAACATTTGCCACCTGCTTCCAGATGTACTACTCCACCCTGAAGAACGTTAACTTTACCATCGAGAACTACCATAAGGTGAAGGAGACACTGAAGGAGAAGTATGACAAGACAGACGACGAGGATGAGAAGGCAGAGCTAAAGGGGCAGATGGACGACATCGACCTCTTCATCGGCACCGCCTGCTTTGCTCGCGCCTACTACTACTATAACTTCCTGCTTCGCTTCGGCATACCCTACAATGCCGCCACTGCCGACACCGATCTCGGTGTCCCGCTTGTCACGACCTATGACGTAAGCAGCCGCATCACCAGAAATACGGTCCGGGAGTGCTATGATCAGGTATTCAAAGATCTGGAGCTCGCAGAGAAGGAGCTTTTCGTCCGCAAGCCTCACGCTGAGAATAGTGAATTCACCGTCGATGCCGTCAAGGCACTCAAGGCGAGGATCTACCTCGAGCGGAAGGAGTACGATAAGGCGTACGCCACAGCAATGGAGCTGATCCAGAGTGGCACCTATCCACTTGTCGAGCCGACCAAGGAGGCCTTTGAGGACATGTGGGTACACGACACCTCCAGTGAGGAGATCCTGATCTTGGAGATCTCACTGCCGGACGAGGAGCCGAATGGCTGGGGATCCTACTACGGACTCAGCCGACTGTACCACTACCATTCTCCTGCCTTCATCCCTACAAAGGGTCTCCTCGACAAGTACGAGGAGGGCGACCTACGCTACAATGCCTACTTCTACCTCGCACCTGATCTTAAGGTTTTTGAGGATCACTACAAGGATGAGATTACGATAATGCAGAAGTTTAAGGGTAATCCGGAGTACACCTATATCAAGGATGATCCCACCTATGGGCGTGTGCCCAGTGGATTCCACAAGCCGCGTGTCTTCCGCATTGCGGAGCAGTACCTGATCGCCGCTGAGGCGGGCTTCTATGCCGGCAAGGATGCGCTCATGCCGCTCAATGCTCTGCGCGCCTCCCGTGGGCTTATGCCGGTGACCACCTCCGGTGATGCGCTCATCAATGATATCCGGGACGAGCGACTTCGTGAACTGGTGGGCGAGGGCTTCCGTCTCTGGGACCTCCGCCGTTGGAACCTCCCCGTGAAGCGTATGGCTCCACAGAAAGTGAAGGAGACTTCTAATTTGAAAGACTACTTAGCAGATGGGTACTACGACCTCGACGTAGAGCCGGGTACCGAACTCTACAAGAAGATCGTCTGGGCAATCCCACAGTACGACATCAACGTCTATGGTGAGGAGAATCTGAAACAGAACCCCGGCTGGTAAGGTCCGGCTTCACTCAATAGTGAGGGGCGCAGTACTCTGACGGAGTACTGTGCCCCTCTTTCCATAAACACTTGTATCTTATAACTGACTGAATGATCCTCAAGATGCCAGGGGTGACGTATTTGAGCTTTACATCTAAGGAGTGATAATCCCTGTCTCTGTGAAACTACGATGACTGATCCCTCTTCTGATGCTACCGCCTGCCGATCCCGCAGGGGCGAAGCCCCGGAGGGATCATCGTTCCTTAGCCCGCGCGTCGAGGCACGAAGTGCCGAAGACCCCGGGAAACGACGATGCATTCAAGGTATACGACCCCGTCAGGGTGTCGCACTTACCATCCAGTCAATCAGTGCGACACCCTACGGGGTCGCGGGATCGCTTGCATTGCCCGGTCCCCGGGTCGTCGGGGCTACGCCCCTCGACCCGGGTCTAAAAAGCGGGCACCCCTGTCGGGGTGCTTCGTTCACCACTCTTCACAATTAGATGAATAGCTACGGTGTCTCTCAAATGCGTCATCCCCTGTTTGAGATGCAGATAAGAGACAGGCGGCTGCCGTGGCGAGGCTATCTTTGCAGTCGTACTATTACCCTCTACCGGTCGAGCCAGAGGGTCATCAGGCAGGCACGGCAGTCGGTGGTGATGCGGAAGCGCTCCTGACCGCGGACGAGGTAGAGGGGCAGCGTAAAGGGCGGTCGCTTGCCCTCTCGGGTGCAGTAGCCCAGCCGATGGAGCAGGCAGTGGCGGGTAAACATCACCGGCACCAGTCCCTCAGGCATCGCCACCTCCATAGCCGGAGCGATCTCTCCCGTCACACCAAGTCGGCGGTAGAGCTGCTCCGCCTGCCGATTGGCGACATTATAGGTAAAGTCCAGCCTCTCCGGCAGACCGGTCTCCTCCCTCGAGTGTACGCTGCCGAGGAAGTCCCGCCTCCGCTCCAGGAGCTGCTCTCCCCGGCGGTCACGCTCCTCGGTCATCGCTCGGTGGCAAGTCTCACGTAGCTCACCAATGAGCTCTCGCCGCAGCTCCGTCACCACTGAGGGGGGAAGGTAGAGTCCCCGAAGTCTCAGCTCAGGTCGCTCGACCCGGTAGGGCGTGTCGCCGAGCTTGGAGAGCGTATCGATGAGCCTCGCCGAGGGATCCTTCTGCGCCGGCTCCAGCGTCATCCTTCTCCGCACCTCCACCGCAACGGAGGGCGCTTCGACGACAGCGGCACGGAGGACTATCTCTTGCTCCGTCGCTTCGCACTCCATATTAATAGGAACCTTTCGGCTCGAGGCATCGTCACGCCTGAGGAGCCGATCCAGCTGATGATTGAGGTTTCGGTAGACCGTCGCCCCGGGAGCCATCTCGACCGAGCCGGAGAGCCTCAGTCGATAGGTCCCGTCCCGCAGCGGCGTCACCTGATTGATCAGCGCACCGGCAGTCGCCTTTTCATCCGGAGAGACGAGGAGGAGCCCGTCACCGTTGCTGAGCTCCTTTACTCCCTCACGGAGTCGGAGCACCACCTCTCGTCCCCGGCACTCGATGAGCGTGCCGAGCTCCTCCCCTACACTCTTATTGGTAAAGGGGGTAATGCTCTCCGTCGGGATGGGACGGTGAAGCGGCATATTGTAGTCGGTGAAGCGGCGGGAGAAGGTCTGCTCCGGACGCGGGGTAAAGGAGAGCGCTGTCTCACCCCACGAGCTGCGGCAGTACTCCTCACTACGGCGAGCGATGATCTCATCCACCACGCGGCGGTAGTGGGCGGTCACATTACGGACGTAGTCGATGTCCTTGAGCCGACCCTCAATCTTTAGTGAGGAGACACCCCGGTCGAGCATTTCCTCGATGATCTCGGTCCGATTGAGATCCCGCAGCGAGAGCAGGTGCTGACCGGTGAGGAGTTTATTCCCCGACGCATCCTCCAGATCGTAGCTCATGCGGCAGTACTGGGCGCAGGCGCCACGATTGGCGCTGCGACCGCGGCACGCCTCGGAGATGAAGCAGCGACCGCTGTAGGAGACGCAGAGAGCACCGTGGACGAAGCTCTCCACCCGTATCCCTACCCCGTCAAGCAGGCTCGGCAGATCCGCCGTGCTCACCTCGCGAGGGAGCACCACCTGCTCCATGCCCAGTGCCTCGAGGGTGCGGAGCTTGGCGTTGCTGTCGTTGTGGCACTGGGTGCTGGCATGGAGGGGGATGGGTGGCAGCTCCTCCATAAGCAGCCCCATATCCTGTATGATCAGCGCATCGGCTCCGACGCGGTAGAGATCCCACGCCAGGGAGACCGCCTCGGGGAGCTGCTCATCCGTCAGGATCGTATTGAGCGCCACGTAGACCCGGGCACCCACCTCGTGTGCCTCTCGGGTGAGCGTCGCGATGTCCTCCAGGGAGACCCCGGCGGCGGCCCGAGCGCCAAACTTTGGCGCTCCGATATAGACCGCATCCGCTCCTGCCGAGAGTGCTACCCGACCACCCTCGAGGGACGAAGCGGGGGCCAGTATTTCGATGCTTTTCTTCATACCACAAAGGTAACCATTCCTCTTATCAGTCGAGGAGCGATGGCGATGGTCCAAATTTTGTACCTTTGGTGAAGAAGAATGATCAACAACGGATCTCCGGGCGACCCACGCCCGAGTCCACATCACAAGAGAGAAATATGAAAGCAAAAGATCTACTGATAGCCCTTGCGGGCACCGCAGCCACCGCCGGCGCTGCTGCTTACTACTACATCTGGAAAAACATGGGACTGCCCCGGGGAGCTTGGCCAGTGAGGGGCTTCGACCTGGAGCGCTACCTCGGCAAGTGGTACGAGATCGCCCGCATAGACACCTGCTTCGAGAAGAATCTCGACAACACCACCGCGGAGTACTCGATGAATGACGACGGCTCCATCCGTGTCGTCAATAGCGGCTACGACCTCAAGAGGGATCGCTGGAGCGACTCCATCGGCAAGGCTAAGCCGATCGAGGATCCGGATGTGGCGAGACTGATGGTCTCCTTCTTCGGTCCTTTCTACAGCTCCTACAACGTCGTGGAGCTCGATCCGGAGTATCGCTACGCACTCGTCGTGGGTCGCAACACCGACTATGTCTGGTTCCTCTCCCGCACACCCGAGATGCCGGAGGCGGTGAAGGAGCTCTTTGTCTCCAAAGCGAGGGCACTCGGCTTCGACACCGACCGACTGGTCTGGGTCGAGCAGGGCACCCGCGAGCGTCCCGAGGAGCCCGAGATGGATGAGGAGTCGGATGAGTGAGAGATCACTTCCCCTCCCGGTGGTGAGGAGATCAAGGCTCCTCGCTGTCCCATTTCTCATACTCTCCCTGCTGACCGGCAGCTGTCTGTCAGCCCGAGGGAGCGGTGACGAGGGGACTGAGACGAAGCAAGAGATGAGCGAAAATAAGAGAGAGATCTACCTCGCCGGGGGATGCTTCTGGGGGACAGAGCACTTCCTCCGCCAGATCTGCGGCGTGCTGGAGACGGAGGTGGGGTATGCCAATGGCGACACCCCCGACCCCACCTACGAAATCGTCTGTGGCGACAAGTCGGGCTACGCCGAGACCGTCAGGGTGGTCTACGACCCTGAGGTGCTGTCGACGGCAAAGCTGCTGGAGACCTTCTTCCTCGCCATAGACCCGACGGCGGTCAATCGTCAGGGCAACGACCGCGGCACGCAGTACCGCACCGGGATCTACTACAGCGACCCGGCCGATGAACCGGTGGTGACCTCCGCACTGGACCGGCTCCGCACGCAATACAGCAAGCCGATAGCGGTGGAGGGGATGCCGCTCCGGAACTTCTACCGCGCCGAGGAGTACCACCAGGATTACTTGGAGAAAAATCCCTCCGGCTACTGTCACATCTCCCCCGCCCTCTTCCGGAAGGCACGCGAGGCGAATCAGCCCCGCTTTAGTCGTAAGAGCAAGGAGGAGCTGCAGCAGAGCCTCACCGACCTGCAGTACGAGGTGACGCAGGAGGGCGGCACGGAACGCGCCTTCAGCCACCCCTACGACCGGGAGTTTAGGGAGGGGATCTACGTCGATGTTACCACCGGCGAGCCGCTCTTCCTCTCCACCGACAAGTACGACAGCGGTTGCGGGTGGCCCGCCTTCAGCCGACCTATCAACGACAGCCTCCTCGTGGAGCGGACTGACCTACGGTACGGCATGCGCCGCACGGAGGTGAGGAGCAAGCTGGGCGAGTCGCACCTGGGACACGTCTTTGACGACGGTCCTCGCGAGCGTGGCGGTCTCCGCTACTGCATCAACGGCGCCGCCCTCCGCTTCGTCCCCAAGGAAGAAATGGAGCGCGAGGGGTATGGCGACTACCTGCACCTCCTTGAGAAGTAGCCCACCATCGTATGCTGATACAGAGAGCCCCGCACTGACACTCGGTCCGTGCGGGGCTCTCCTTGTATTACTGTCGGTCTATGTACCGACGACAGGGGGTGCTAATTACTTAACAGCCTGCTCTGCCTCCTTAGCGGTCTGAGCTGCCTGGAGACTGTCAGCCTTGTCAGCTGCCTCATCGACAACCTCCTTAGCCTGGTCAGCCTTCTGGTCGATCTGCTCCTTCATGGCGTCAGCCTTCTGGTCGATCTGCTCCTTAGCCTGGTCGGCGTTCTTCTGGTTCTCAGTCTTGTTGCAAGAAGCAAGACCCATCATCATACATACAGCGGCAGCGCTGATAGCGATAATCTTCTTCATAATTCTAAATTCTACTATTTAAGTGTGTAAAATATTGCCTATAAACTGGGACAAAGTTACACCTATTTTTGAATTAGACAAACACTCTGCCTCAAAACCCAGCTCCAGAGCCGACCAAAGATCAAACCTTTAGCCACTATTCTCATCACAATAGTGTACCTACCAATAGATAAGACCATCATGAAGCGACTATTATATTACCTCTACACACTTCTTATTATAGGAGCAATGCCGATCGGGATGCAGGCTCAGGATCTGAGCGGCTCGACGTGGAAGTCTACCTTTGACCACAAGGGAGCAAAAGGGCATATCACCTACCACTTTACCACGCCCGGGACCGGGTACTATGAGTACAGTGTCAAGTCGATCTTTAGGGACTACAAGGGGCAGGGATCCTTTACCTACATCACCGAGGATGGGCAGCACTATACGTTTTCGGACACGGAGCACCCTGACGACCCCGAGTATGAGACTCGGGGACAGATCCGGGGACAGCTGCTGACGCTCTCTATGCCGCCCCGGGTGGAGCAGATGGTGGAGGACGCTCCTGACACTGTCCGTAAGATCCTGGACGAGTACCTGAGCGACATGCTTGCCCTGAAGCGCCGGGAGTGATAAAAAAAGGGGGGGATTAAGATAGATTAGCTCTCCGGAGTGCAGTCCTGAGGAAGAATGTCGTACCTTTGTCTCCGTGATGAATAAGGGAGAGAGAACTATACCTATACTGACCATGATCCTGCTATGTGGAGCGCTACTCCTCATGGCGGGATCTCCTCGTGTGCACCACGAGGAGAAGACAGAAGTCCCGACGCATGACACGCTCCTTGTCCCTCAGGTCGACAGCTGTCAGTTGATCTACGAGGAGATGGGACTGAGTGCCTGGGTCGGAGAGAAGGCCTTCCGTGAGGCGTATGACGGATACAGGCAGATCAAGGATCGGAAGAAGGAGATCCTCACACTGATCGACTTCACGAAGCCGTCCAATGAGGAGCGGCTCCTGGTGCTGGATATGGTGGAGGGGAAGCTCCTCTTCCACTCCCTCGTTGCCCATGGACGCAATAGCGGCGACCTCTACGCCACCCGCTTCTCTAATCGTCCCGAGAGCCACCAGAGTTCACTGGGGCTCTACCTCACAGAGGGAACTTATATCGGGAAGAATGGCTACTCACTTCGGCTCAATGGGCTGGAGAAAGGGATCAATGACAATGCCCTCGCCCGTGCGATCGTGATCCACGGCGCCGCCTACGCCGACCCGTCCGTCTGCCGTGGCGGGAGGAGGCTCGGTCGCAGCTGGGGCTGCCCCGCCCTGCCACCGGCTCTCAATCGCCCGATCATCGACACCATCAAGGGCGGCAGCGTCCTCTACATCTACGGGGAGAATAGCGATCAGCGCTCTTAAACCTACTCGATCACTACGACGAGCGAGTTGCGGAGCGGCGCCCAGTCGTAGACAAACTTGGCGTGGCTGGAGGCATTGCGGACACACATATGGGAGCGCGGCGTGGTGCCGAGGCTGGGGCTCCACTCTCGAATCTTGCCGTGAGGGTTATTGACCGGCACCCCATGGATATAGGCCCCACAGCAGAAGCGGCTGGCATAGGGGGCAAAGCCGGCAATCGTCGAGCTGCCGTCCCCGGTGTAGTACATCTTGGGTTTCTTCTCCTGCAGGAGGTAGATCCCCAGTGGCGTGGCGCGGGCATAGGGTGGGCGCTTACGGCCGGTGGTGGCGGGGTTGACGCTCCTGACGAGCCACTGCCCGCGAGACTCGCGCTCCGTGGTGAGGATGTTTTGATTATTTCGGTCGACGAAGATGACGTGGTCAAAGAAGACGCTGTCCGGCAGCAGCTCGAGATACTTCCGCTTCACCATATACTCTCCCTCATCGTGCCGGGCGAGGAAGATGTGGTAGAAGGAGCCGACAGAGTCGATCACATGGACGAGAGAGCCGTCCTGAGTGTAGCGGACCGGCTGGAGCGTGTCACCCGGCTCGTAGAGCGCCGCCGACTGATAGCGCTCGACCCCATACTTGTCGGTCACGTGCTTGTACTCGTTGCGGTGGAAGTCCTTGATCGTCGGCGACTCCCCATTCTTATTCTTCCGATTGGCGACCACCGCCCAGCGATCCGCCTCCTCATAGAGACTCTCGATGTAAGCGAGCCGCTCGCGTACCTGATCGTACTGCACCACACGGAAGGTATCCCGATAGTCGTAGACGGAGTCGAGGTGGTACTCCTCGAAGAGTAGATCCTCCCGCAGGCTGATATCGGCCGCGGTGAGGGGCTTCTGCTCCTCCGGCTCAGGAGTGGTGGGGGTACTGTCTGTAGGAGGCACGCTATCGGTCGTCGTCTCACCGCTTGCCCCACCCCTTCCACAGGAGAGGAGGAGCAGAATGAGGAGCGACAGGGAGGGCAGAGTCAGGGGTCGTCTATTCATTTTCCTTAGTGATACGATTGGATTCGTGAGACAAGATAATTAAAATCCATCGTCTATGGGTACCTTTGTCCTAACTATGGGACAGAAACTGACTATGGAGGAGATGGGAAGGCTCTCGCCGGAGGAGTACTCCACAGCGCCTAAGTGCCCCATCCTCGTGATACTGGACAACGTACGGAGTCTGCTCAATGTGGGGGCGGTCTTCCGGACTGCCGATGCGCTGAGACTGCGGGGGATCGTCCTCTGCGGCATCACCGGTAGACCGGGCCACGCTGACCTGCACAAGAGCGCCCTCGGAGCGGAGGAGACGGTCGACTGGAGCTACTGCTCCGACACCCTCGAGGCAGTGCGGCAGGCGCGAGAGGAGGGCTATCTGATCCTATCCGTAGAGCAGGCGCACGACAGCATCCTCCTCCCTGACGTCACTCGGGTGATCGACACCGACCGCCCCACCGCCCTCGTCCTCGGGCATGAGGTCCACGGCGTGCAGCAGGCGGTGGTCGACGCCTCGGACCACTGCATAGAGATCCCACAGTACGGCACCAAGCACTCGCTCAATGTCTCTGTCGCCGCCGGCATCGTCCTCTACACCATATCACAGTTTTACCGATGAGACGCACAGCCTTTATCATCGTCGCCGCCGGTCGGGGGGTCCGCATGGGCGCCCCGTTGCCCAAGCAGTACCTCCCTCTGGAGGGGCGACCGATCCTCGCCCATACCGTGTTAGCTGCGACTGCCCTTCTCTCCCCGGGCGATCCCCTTATCCTGGTGATCCCTCCTGATGACGACGAGAGGGTCCGCGCCCTGCTGGAGGAGTACTGCCCGGGCATCTCCCTGGCGCTGGTGCATGGCGGCGCGACACGTGGGGAGAGTGTGCTCCACGGACTGAGAGAGGTGTCGGAGGAGATCGACCAGGTGGCGATCCACGATGGGGTACGCCCGATCCTCAGGCGGGAGATGTGGGATCGGCTACTCGCTGCGATGGAGAGCGCCGAGGCGGCCATCCCGGTGACCCGCCCCACGGACAGCCTCCGGATGATCACCCCGGACGGGGCTAGCACCGTCCTCGACCGAAGCCTCGTCCGCTGCGTGCAGACGCCACAGTTCTTCAGCCGCGAGGCGATCGTCGCCGCCTACGAGGCGGAGGGCGATACGACACAGACAGACGATGCCGGGCTCTACAGTCGCCACACCGGTCGCAGTCCGCTCCTCGTCGAGGGCGACCCGGACAACCTCAAGATCACCACCCCCCGCGACCTCGCCCTCGCCTCCCTGATCCTTCGAGACGAACTATAGCCTCTTATTGATTTTGTGACTATATTTGCTTGTAGTAGGTAGCACCATCAACGCCTGTGAATTATGGGACATGTATTCGAAAGCCTGAAGGAGTATCTCAAGGCAGCCTCTGAGGAAGAATTGCAAGAGGACTGGAGAGCGCTGGCCCACCTCAATGAGGTGGGAGCAGATGCTCTTGTGTATGCCAATCAGATCGAGCTAACACAGGGTCTTGACCTAAGCGGGTCCGATCGTCATGAGGAAGAGGGGCACTCTTTCTCCTCCAACGCCATGAATTACTTAGCAGCTTAAGACAATGGAAAGACAAGGCAAAGCCGCAACATTCACACTCAAGTCGTATCGGTTTATCCAAGCGTCAATGGACTTTGAGACTCAGGAGGGTGCGACACTGAGCGTCTCTTTTGACCCCCACGGAGAATACTCCAAAGCCACCGGTGAGTACAAGCTACGACTGATTACTAGAGTTTCATCGGAGGAAAAAGAATTCATCTCCACAACACTCCAAGTGGTATTCGGATTTACCGAGTCCATAGAGTTATCCGAGATACCGGACTACTTCTATCCCAATTGTATGGCCATCGTATTCCCCTACGTCCGGTCATTCCTAAGCACCTTGTCTCTCCAGGCTAACGTCCCACCAATCATCCTTCCGATCATTAATTTCTCTGACCTTCAGGGATTCCTCAAGCGCAATACAAAAGAGGTGGAGTAAGTCGTCTACGGACTAAGATGACACCTATATACCAGACTCTGGAGGACAGAGGAAATAGAGAAGAGGTTGCTATCCACGGGCCCTACTTATGCCGTTCAGTGGGTGATAATGGAGGGAAGAAGAGTGGAACCAGAGAGCCTTGGATGGGCGAAGGGTACTACTTCTGGGATACGCGCATAGAGGATGCTAAGTGGTGGGGCGATGAGATCTATGGGGACTCTCGGTACATCATAGGCAGGACAACCTTCGACGAGCAGTCGGGGCTACTCTTCGACACAGTGGGGCGCATGGCTGACCTGGACGACTTCCTTAAGTGCATCCGCCTGCTCCGTGACACCTATCACCCCGATAGATTGACCATCCCTTTTGTCATAGCGTTTCTGAAGAGAGCGGCAGACTTCCCATACAAGGCGATCAGGATGTGTCCCAGCCCGAGACGATCCTCCTCCGATCCCGATGAAGCCATAGAGTATCCGGGAGGAAAGGCAACGCTGCTCATACTAAGGAGAGTACAGATTTGTTTTTTTGACAAAACACTCCTCACTGAGCCTTTTGTCATAGTCTATCCGGAAGAGACTGATCTATCCGATAGCACAAGAGGCGAGAACATATAGTCTTAACCCTATGGCGCGACCCGGAGACGGCACCCTGCTCGGCAGCGACCTCACCTACCTGAGTGGGATCGGGGAGCGACGTGCCCGCCTGCTGGCCGGCGAACTGTCCCTCCGGACACTGGAGGATCTGATCCTCTACTTCCCCTACAAGTACCTCGACAGGACGCAGATCTACCCGATCAGCCAGCTCACCTCCGGGCTGGCGTACGTCCAGCTGAGAGGGCGCATCGTCAGCCTCGAGCAGGAGGGGCAGGGACACCGCAAGCGACTGAGGGGCTACTTCAGCGATGGCACCGGGATGGTGGAGCTAGTGTGGTTCAATAGCATCTCCTACTGGGCCCGCACCCTTCGTCAGGACACCGACTACATCCTCTTCGGTCAGCCAAAGGTCTTCAAGGGCGTCATCAGCATCACCCACCCCGACATCGAGGTGGCGAGTAAAGCGGGCGAGAGCGTCGGGAGCTTCTTCCCCCTCTACCACACGTCAGAGCGGATGAAGCGCTCCGGACTGGACAGTAAGGCGATATCGAGTGCCGTCCGCAGGGCATTCGATCGGGTGCAGGGGCAGATCCCCGAGACCCTCCCCGGCTACTTCCTCAGCCAATATGGGCTGATGCCGAGAGCTCAGGCACTCTATGCGATGCACTTCCCCGCCGACATGACCCAGCTGGAGGAGGCACAGAGGCGGCTCAAGCTGGAGGAGCTCTTCTACCTCCGCCTCAGGATGCGACTGATCCACGCCGAGCGGCAGGCGGAGAGTGGCGGCTTCGTCCTCGGACCCCTGGGGGATCACTTCATGACCTTTTATGAGAAGGGGCTCACCTTTGAGCTCACCTGTGCGCAGAAACGCGTCCTAAGGGAGATCCGGGAGGACGTCACCTCGGGGCATCAGATGAATCGTCTCCTGCAGGGCGATGTAGGATCGGGCAAGACGGTCGTGGCGCTCCTCGCGATGCTCCAGGCGGTGGACAGCGGCATGCAGGCCTGTATGATGGCACCGACGGAGATCCTCGCACAGCAGCACTACAATACCCTCACGAGGATGCTCCGGGGACAGAAGACCTCCGTCGCCCTCCTCACCGGGTCGATGCGAAAGCGGGAGAAGGAGCGGATCACCGCACTTGTGGAGGCGGGCGAAGTGGACATCCTCGTCGGCACCCACATACTGATCGAGGACTACGTCCGCTTCCACGCCCTCGGCATGGCGGTGATCGATGAGCAGCACCGCTTCGGCGTCTACCAGCGGAGCCGGCTCTGGGAGAAAAACCCCGCCCTTCACCCCCACATCCTCATCATGAGCGCCACCCCGATACCCCGCACGCTCGCCATGACAATGTACGGCGACCTCGACGTCTCCGTCCTCGACGAGCTGCCCCCGGGGCGCACGCCCATCAAGACCAGCTTTGCCCTCGAGAAGGACGTGGTGGAGGTGCGGAAGTTCCTCCACATGCAGCTCCGCGAGGGACGGCAGGTCTACATCGTCTATCCGCTCATCGAGGAGAGCGAGAAGAGCGACCTGAAGTCGCTTGAGGAGGGGTACGATGAGACCAGGAGTATCTTCCCCTCCTATCAGGTGGGTATGGTGCATGGGAAGATGAAGGCTGCGGACAAGGAGGAGGAGATGCGGAAGTTTGCCGCCGGCGAGACGCAGATCCTCGTAGCCACCACGGTGATCGAGGTGGGGGTGGACGTACCCAATGCCACCGTTATGGTGATCACGGCGGCGGAGCGCTTCGGTCTCTCGCAGCTGCACCAGCTCCGCGGGCGTGTCGGGCGGGGCGATAAGCAGAGCTACTGCATCCTCCGTGTGGGACCTAAGGCGGGCGCCACCTCGATGAAGCGGATCCAGGTGATGTGCGACAGCACGGACGGCTTCTACATTGCTGAGCAGGACATGGCGTTGAGGGGCTATGGCGAGCTGGAGGGGACACAGCAGAGCGGCACGGCAATGAACCTCCGCGTGGCGGATCTCAGCCGAGATGTGACCGCCGTCACCTTCGCCGCCCGGCTGGTCGACTGGCTCCTCAAGGACGACCCCACGCTCTCCAAGGAGATCAACACCCCCATCCGCACCACCCTCGCCGAGCTGATGACCGACGCCCCCGACTGGGGTCAGATCAGCTGATCCCCCAAGCGCCGGCGGCAGAGGACGGTTGTCTTTTTCTACCGTCCGGATCACTTCATATAGCGTCGGAGTGCGACCAGCAGTGAATAAAAATTGCCAAAACTGTCAGAGAGTGTGAAATAAATTAATACCTTTGTTGCTACCCGAGCTGGTCATCCGGCTTCAACTCCTTAGCAATCACGACACCACCACTCCCGGAGTGGAAGGACTTCATCCGAATACAATTCACAAATACTATCGGTAGCATTATGGACACAACTATCCGACGCTTAACCGCCATAGTCGCCCTATTCATCGGCTTATGCCTGCAAGTCTACGCCCAGTCACAGGAGACTGTGACGCTCGACCTGAGTCAGACGACTCTGCAGGAGGCCCTTGACCGGGTGCAGAAGCAGACAGGCGTGACTATTACCTTCTCTCCGCAGAGCCTATCAAAGGAAGCGGGCCAGAAGGTCTCACTTAAGGTGAGTAACGTATCTCTCAAAGTAGCCATGGACCGCCTCCTCGAGGGGACCGGGATGACCTACACCATCACCGGACAGAAGGTGGTGATCACTAAGGCCGGATCGGTCAAGGGAGGTCCGGTCACCATCCACGGTACCGTGGTGGATGAGGAGGGAGAGCCTCTCCCCGGCGTCACGATCCGGCTGAAGGGGAGCAACAGAGGCACCACCGCCAATGTCGATGGCTCCTACAAGCTTGATGTGCCCAATATGAAGACTGCCGTCCTCGTCTTCTCCCTCATCGGTATGAAGACGGAGGAGGTGAAGCCCACGAGCGCTACCGTCAATATGACCCTCCGCGAGGCAGCCGAGCTGCTGGGCGAGGTGCTGGTGGAGAGTACCGGATACCAGGATACGGAGAAGCGACTCTCCACCTCCTCCGTCGTCACCATAGATGCCTCAGATGTGCTGACAGCTGACGCCGGCTCCGTCGACCAGATGCTCTCCGGTAAGATCCCGGGACTGACCGTCCTCGGAGATGTCTCCACGCCGGGTGCCGCGGCCAAGATCCGCGTGCGTGGTGTCTCCACCCTCTCCGGCAGCCGCGACCCACTCTGGGTGGTCGATGGTATCATCCTCGACGACCCGGTACCGCTATCGGCTGAGGAGATCAACTCGCTCGATAATGTCAACCTCATCGGTAACGCCATCTCGGGACTTAACCCGATGGACATCGAGAAGATCGATGTGCTGAAGGATGCTGCCGCCACCGCGATCTACGGTGTACGCGCCGCCAATGGCGTCATCGTCGTCACGACAAAGAAGGGCTCCGGTGGGCGCTTTGCTGTTAATTACAGCGGCTCCGTCACCTACAACCAGCGACCCAACTACGGTCAGATGGCGCTGATGAACTCGAAGGAGCGCATCGAGGTCTCCAAGGAGATCGAGGAGCGGGGTCTCCCCTTCCTCTTCCGCGTCTCCCGAGTCGGCTACGAGGGACTGCTGATGGACCTCTACGACAGGAAGCTGACGGAGGACCAGTTCCTCCAGGGCGTGAAGACATTAGAGGAGAATAACACCGACTGGTTTGACCTCCTCTTCCGTGACACCGCCTCACAGAGGCACAACCTCAGCCTCAGCGGTGGCAACGACAAGGCGACCTACTACGCCTCCGGAAGCGTTGCCCTCCAGCCCGACCTCGTGAAGGGGAAAGGGGTGAATAACTACAACGGGATGCTGAAGATCAACTTCCGTCCCTCTAAGAAAGTGACCGCTCAGGTGCAATTCCGCGTCAATGGTAGCGACAAGAACTACACCTACATGAGCGTCTCCCCCTACACCTACGCCCTCCGCACCTCCCGCGCCATCGCCGCCTATGACGACGCCGGGGAGCGACTTTTCTACAATAACTCTATGGGTTTCCAAGAGGAGCTTCGATTCAATATGATGCACGAGATGGAGCACACCGGTAATACGGTGAAGGGGAATGGCTACAATGCCATCGCCTTCCTCGAGTACCGCCCCATCCTCGACCTGAAGCTCAATACCACCTTCGGTCTCAATATGAGCAACACGCAGAGCGAGTCGTGGTTTGACGAGCAGTCCTACGAGGCGGCAAAGATGCGCCGGCTCAATTACGGCAGTCCTCTGCCCGACAACGAGAAGTTCCGCCAGGAGATGTGTACGCTGCCCTATGGTGGTATGATGAGCACCAATAACATGCGCAACCTCAGCTGGCAGTGGCGTGCGCAGCTGATCTACAACCTCCGCCGCGGACCGCACGTCCTCTCCATCAATACCGGACCCGAGCTCCGCTCCGTACACTACACCGGTATCTCGTCCAAGGAGTACGGCTACCTGCCGGAGCGTGGTCAGACCTTCATGTACATAGACCCGACAGTCTGGCTCGCCTATAAGAAGATGGCAGAGTACTCGAGAGACCGGATGACCAATAGCCTCTCCAACTTCGTCTCCCTCTTTGCCAACCTCACCTACACCTACGACCGGCGCTACATCGCCACCTTCAACGTCCGCGCTGAGGGGTCCAATAAGTTTGGCCAAGACCCCAAGGCTCGCTTCCTCCCTATCTGGTCGCTCTCCGCACGCTGGAATGCCCACGAGGAGGACTTCCTGAAGGATGTCAGCTGGCTCAATCTCCTTAGCTTCAAGGGCTCCTATGGTATCCAGGGTAATGTCTCCGACGACCAGACACCGAGCCTGATCATGCGCTTCGGTGACTACGAGAGCCAGAGCGAGCAATTCCAGAGCCACATCTCCAAGCTCCCCAATCCCAACCTCCGCTGGGAGAAGAATACGTCGTGGAATGCCGGCTTCGAGACCGCCCTCTTCGACAACCGACTGACCCTCTCCGTCGACTACTACCAGCGTATCGGTACCGACCAGCTGATCAATAAGGTGGTCTCTCATACCCTCGGACGTACCAATATCCAGCTCAATGCCGGTACGCTCGTTAATAAGGGACTCGACTTTATGGCCACGGTGACCCCGATCCGTACTAAGGACTGGACCTGGACCCTCAATGTCAATGGCTCCCACAATGAGAACATCGTAACAGACGGCGGTATCAATACCGACTACACCTACCTCCAGCTCCTCAATGGAAGCGTAATCCGGAATAACGAGTCGGTCAATACCTTCTACTCCTACCGCTTCAAGGGGCTGACCGAGAATGGTCTGCCGGACTTCTACGGCATCGAGCCACCCAAGGAGGGCGAGACGAGGGAGGATTTCTTTGCCCGCGCCTTTGTCAATTCCGGCTCCCGCATCCCGATCGCACAAGGCGGTATGGGGACCTCACTGAGGTGGAAGGATCTGACGCTTAACCTCTTCTTTAGTTACAGCGTCGGCAATAAGGTTCGCCTGAACGACCTCTACAACGATGGCGGTCAGACCACACCAAAGCCGCAGGAGAACCTCTCCTCCGAGCTGGTGGATCGCTGGCGTCAGCCGGGTGATGAGACGAGGACGAATATCCCCGCCATCTCCGCCAACAAACTGGACGACGTCAAGCCCGGAACAAGCCTATCGGGAGAGGAGAGCCCCTATAAGTATGAGTTTGCCCGCAATCGCTGGCAGATGTACAATAAGAGCGACCTCCGCGTCGTCAGTGGTTCACACATCCGTCTCCGCTCCGCATCGCTCGTCTACCGCTTCCGTCCGGAGCTGCTGGAGAAGACCGGCTTCGTCCGCTCCGCCAACGTGAGACTGGAGGGCTACAACCTCCTCCTCTTCGCCTCTAAGGATCTCCACGGACAGGATCCGTCGCAGATCACCCTTGGATCCCGCACGACCCCACCACTGCCCTCCTTCGCCGTGACTGTCAACTTGGGATTCTAATCGCTTACTACAGAACGGACATTTCATATTATGAAACGATATACTTCACTCGTAGCGACCACAGCTCTACTGGCGACCCTCATCCTCTCAGGATGCAAAGGGTTCCTGGACGAGTACTCGCAGGACACCATCGTCCCGACGACTGCCAAGGACTACTCTGAGATCCTCTACGGGGATGCGTACTTCAAGGAGGACGCCCTCCCCTACAGGTACCTCGACCTACTCACCGACGACGTTATGGCGTACGCCAATACGAAGTCCGTGCAGGGAGAGGATCAGCGACGCACCGCCTTCGGATACTTCACGTGGCAGGATCAGCCTGAGCTCTCCCCTACCAAGGTGCTCAATTCCGACTACACCTGGCTGACCCTTTACCAGCATATACTCACCAGTAACATCATCATCAGTCAGATCGGTGAGATCAAGGGGACCCCTGAGGAGATTGCCCGTCTCGAGGGAGAGGCACATGCCGTGCGACTCTTTGCCTTCTTCATGCTGACCAATATCTACGGCGAGCCATACGATCCTGCCACCGCCTCCACGGCTATGGGTGTCCCGCTCAATTACCACCACTATGCCGAGGACGTTAGCTTCCCCCGTGCCACCGTGGCTGAGGACTATGCTGAGATGGTCAAGGACATCGAGGGCGCGATGACTACCTTTGCGAAGGCGGACAACGAGGGCACCATCTACCGATGGAACGCCGCCGCCACCGCCGTCCTCGCCTCCCGCGTCTATCTCCATATGCAGGACTGGGACAGTGTCATCAAGTATGCAGACCAGGCTCTCTCGCTCAATGGCGCTCTCCACGACCTCAATAAGCTCCCCGCACCGGGCAGCGATGAGGCGAAGATCTTCCTCGGCAAGGAGAATAGAGAGATCAATTACTCCTACGGCTTCGGATGGATCCCGGAGTTCAGGACGGTCCACCCCTTCTACTTCAACGCCTCCAGCGATCTCCTCTCGATCTACAGTGAGGGCGATCTGAGGTATTACGACAAGAAGGGATACTTCATCAATGCCAATAAGATCAACGTCGGCAGCTTCTGGTTCCCTAAGTACGAGTACGTGATGGACGTCGTCAAGAGCGGTACCAAGGAGGACACCCACACCTACGGCTTTGCGATCCGCTCCGCCGAGGCGTACCTTAATCGCGCCGAGGCCTACGCTATGAAGGGCGACCTCTCCCGTGCGATGAAGGATCTGAATACCCTCCGCCGCGCACGCATCACGCCGGAGCACGCCATGCTGGAGACCCCTGCGACGCAGGACGAGGCGATTCGCCTCATTCGCGAGGAGCGCCGGCGGGAGTTCTGCTTCGAGCAGCTCCGCTGGTTTGACCTCCGTCGCGAGGGTATGCCAGAGCTGCACCACACCTACATCACCGGCAATGCCAAGGAGATCGGCACCGAGGAGTACACCCTCCCCGCCAAGTCTCCTAAGTACACCCTCCCCGTCCCTCAGGTCGTCCGGGAGTCCGACGCCGTCCTCGGCGGAGGTAAGACGACCAAGTAATCCTCACCCTATAGAGAATGCAAGCGATATGACACGTCATACATCATCGATACTACTGACACTTGTCGGACTTCTCCTCCTCGCCACAGGGTGCTATAAGGAGGCACCCGTGGTATCGGAGCTCGGTAAGCCGAGATACGAGATCAAGGACGGAAGCGACTACGTCTCTCACACCATCTATGACATCTACAAGCGGACGGGGGTAAAGGTCGTCTACGATTTTGATCCAAGCAATGTCCGCTGGAACCTCGGCGCACAGCTCTCCTGGACCGACCCCCGATACACTAAGGTCGATCCCTCCGTGCCGGGGGACATGAAGGTGGTGGAGGACAATCTGCACCTCCTCGCTGACGACTTCCTCTCCTTCTACAAGGACGACTTCGCGCAGACTTACTTCCCTGTCTACATCTTCCTCACCGATAGCATCGCCAATGGCAGAGCCAATAAGCTCATCACCAACTCCAAGCGCGATCACATTGCGATCAACATGTACCGGGAGGGGGAGGTAATCAAGACCAAGCCCGCCATCACTACCTGGGACGCATACCGTCAGGAGACTGTCTCTCAGCTCCACAAGACACTCTGGGAGTTCATCTTCACCCATAGGATCAGCTGGCCGACGACCTTCAGCAACTACTCTGCCGATGCCTACGACCAGATCCTGGGACTGAGGAAAAACCTCCCGGGTACCACTGATGAGGACACCGAAAATCGGGATAAGATCCTCAAGTCCCACGGCTTCTGGGACTACAATCGGGACTTCGTCTATGCGGATGAGAAGTACAAGGCCCACAAGGACCCCTCACTCGACATTGCCGACTACATCTACCGCATGACGACTATGTCGGAGGCGGAGATCCAGGAGGCGATGGGCGACTACACGATCATGCACGAGAAGTACGACGCCCTCCGCTCCTTCATCAAGGACAAGACCGGCATGGACCTCCAGACCATCGGTAACGCAGCCGCCAAGAAGCGCCAGACCCCCGGCGATTAATCACTCAGACATCACCACATAACACATGAAACACTACTACAGACTCCTCCTCACCCTACTGCTGCTACTACCGACCGGTGCCACCCGGCTTCAGGCCCAGGACTTCGGCGACCTGATCGGATCAGTCATGGACAAAGAGGACGAGCCCAAGGACGACAAGGCGAAGGAGGATAAGGACGATAAGGGGAAGAAGTACTCCGACGTCATCAAGAATCCCTCCAAAACCGTGCGAGGATTTATCGACCTGCATCTCCAGAAGGGGAAGGTCTACATGGAGATCCCGGTCGCGCTCCTCGATCGACCGATGCTCTTCACCGGTCGCGTAGACGCCATCAGCGACAATACCGACGTCATCGCCGGCGAGATGCCGGCGGAGCCACTGATGGTCTCTTGGTCAAAGGACGACGAGCGCCTCTACCTCCACCAGCTCAATACCGCCATCACCGCTGACCCCGAGTCCTCGATCTACAAGAGGGTTCAGGACAATCACCTGATGCCGGTGCTGAGCGCCTTCAAGATCGCCACCTGGCGCCCCGATTCCACTGCTGTGGTGATCGACGCTACGTCGCTCTTCCTCACCGACAAGGCCCCGATCACGCCCTTCCTCCCCAAGTCCCCCTTTGACTCCTTCTTCGGAGCCAATAAGCTGAGCGGGAGCTTCAAGAAGGACCTCTCCTCCATCACCGACATCAGCGCCTTCCCGCGCAATCTCAACGTCACCGTCCGCGCCGTCTACACCGTGGACAAGGAGCCCTTCACCGCGGTGATCAATGCCTCCCTCGGTCTGCTGCCGGACGACAAGGATATGATGCGTCCCCGCCTGCACGACTACCGTATAGGCTACTTCACCAACGGGACCACCAAGATCACCACCGACGCCCTGTCGATGGAGAAGGTGAAGTACATCAATCGCTGGCGCCTGGAGCCAAAGCCCGAGGACATCGAGCGACACAAGCGAGGCGAACTCGTCGTCCCCGCCAAGCCGATCGTCTACTACGTCGATGATGCATTCCCCGATGAGTGGTACCCCTACCTCAAGCAGGGCATCGAGGACTGGCAGAAGGCCTTTGAGGCGATAGGCTTCAAGGACGCCATCGTCGCCAAGCGCTATCCGAAGGATGACCCGAGCTTCAGCCCCAACGACATCCGCTACACCTGCCTCATCTACTCCTCCTCTCAGCAGGCCAATGCGATGGGTCCCTCCTGGACCGATCCACGTACCGGTGAGATCCTCCAGGCGTCGGTATACTTCTACCACAACGTGCTCGAGCTGATCCACGACTGGCGCTTCTGCCAGACGGCGGCTGCCGATCCCTCCGCTCGCGGTCTCCACTACGAGATCTCCGTCCTCGGTCCGATGCTGCGCTACATCGTGGCACACGAGGTGGGTCACACCCTTGGACTGATGCACAATATGGGCGCCTCCTCTTCCTACAAGGTGGAGGACCTCCGCTCACCCGACTTCACCACCAAGTACGGCACCACCCCGTCCATCATGGACTACGCGCGCTACAATTACGTCGCACAGCCCGGTGACGGCGTGACCAACTTCCTCCCACCGCTCATCGGCATGTACGATATGTACGCCATCGCCTGGGGCTACAAGCCTATCTACGAGGCATCCACCCCGGAGGAGGAGCGTCCGATCCTCAATCGCTGGATCACCGAGAAGCAGGGTGACCGCCGCTTTGCCTACGGGCCTCAACAGATCCTCTCCAATGCCGACTACACCGCTCAGACCGAGGACCTCGGCGACGATCCGGTGCTGGCAAGCTACTACGGCATCGAGAATCTAAAGCGCACCGTGGATCACCTCTTCGACTGGACCCCTCAAGAGGACGGCAAAGCCTACAAGGCTCAGGACCGCCTGCTCAGCTCGCTGGCAGGGCAATTCCGCCTCTACATCGGCCACGCCACCTCTGTCATCGGAGGCTTTAGGAGAAATCTCCCCGTACATGGTGACGGACAGACCAAGTACTCCGTGCCCTCCAGGAAGGAGCAGCAGCGCGCACTGCGCTTTGTCCTCGACCAGTCGATCGACTTCCCCCGCTGGATGTCCACAAAGGAGGTGACGGCGAAGCTCGGCAAGCAGCCCAATAACTTCTCCGACCAGATCTTCTCCACCATGAGTATGCTGACCGGCACCTCCGTCCTGAGCCGTCTCTCCAATACGGCTCTCTACTCCGAGGAGCGAAATCCCTTCACGCCCGAGGCCTACCTCGCCGACCTGCACGACTATGTGTGGCAAAATGGCGGAGCACTCACCCCTGTGGAGCGCAATATGCAGTATGCCTACGTCTCTCAGCTGATCAGTGGGCTTGGACTCGACGGAAAGAAGAGCAACGACAAGCAGAAGCTCAAGACTCAGGCGATCAACGTCCGCGGACCGCTCTACAAGAGCCTCCTCGGTGCCCGCTCAGTCATCTCCTCGCGAATGGGCAACCACCCCGAGGCGGGGCACTACGCCGATCTCTATTATATGATCGATCGCGCCCTCAGCGGTAAGAACTGATCCCTTACACCCACCCATCAAGCGGGGAATGTCGACCACCCGGTCGGCATTCCCCGCTTTTTTTGACTACAGAATATAATAGTGGCAGGGATGACGCATTTGAGCATTGGGGTAATCATATAGGGCTTATCCGTGAGGCACCCGAAGGGTGCTCGCTCCATAGGCATCGGTCATCCGCGAAGCGGTGACCGATGTACAGAGACCCGTCCCCACCCCCACGACCCCTTGTGGGTCGCCGAGCACAGCCTTCAGCGACCCCGCCAGGGCGTCGCACTTATTGCCTGACTGGTAAGTGCGACACCCTGGCGGGGTCGGGATCGCTTGCATTGCCCGGTCCACGGGTCTTCGGGGCTACGCCCCTCGACCACGTGGCTAAAAAACGGGCACCCGCAAGGGGTGCTTCGTTCACCACTCTTCACTATTAGATGAATGGCTACGGTGTCTCTCAAATGCGTCCCCCTAGGGTGACGCTCCGGGGATGACGCATTTGAGCCTAAAAGTAAAGAAGTGATAACCCCTGTCGCTGTGCAATCCTGTCGACTGATCCCAGCCCTACTGCTACCGCCTGCCGATCCCGCAGGGGCGAAGCCCCGGAGGGATCATCGCTGTTTAGCCCGCGTGTCGAGGCACGAAGTGCCGATGACCGCGGGAAAGAGGACCCTGATAAAGATATACGACCCCGCCAGGGTGTCGCACATACCAGTCAGTCAATCAGTGCGACGCCCTGGCGGGGTCGCGGGGTTATTTTGCGATACTTGATCCACGGGTCTTCGGGGCTACGCCCCTCGACCCGTGGCTATGGAGCGGGCACCCACAAGG
>ERZ1673749.888-NODE-888-length-26244-cov-9.915193_pt1 | contig 26244 bp, 29 predicted proteins | sample MGYA00580204_ERZ1673749 | MGnify/ENA primary metagenome ERZ1673749 (study PRJEB41218, sample SAMN15661745) | gut metagenome | host: Homo sapiens | place: Canada: London | collected 2015-08-20/2019-03-30 | study: EMG produced TPA metagenomics assembly of...
AAAGACTTTCGACTTTATCGAATCCCTGTTCGTAATCTTTCTTGAGTCTGCTTTCCTTCTGGGGAATGCGTATTTCAATGCTGAAAGGCTTCAAGCGGGATTCATATTAGGACTGCGCCCACGAAAGGACGCCTTTTCCCGCTGGCCCCGTTCAAAAAACAGCACCCTCGTCAACCCCAAAGAACACATTTGTCTGCCACAGGAAAAGCGGTCGAGTGGGATTCGATAAAGGGAAAAGGCTTTGAAGGGAGTGGAGGGAAGGTTGGAGGGGGCGAGGGAAACGTGGGGGCTCCCCCCTTCTTCAGAACGTTTCTCTCGCCCCTCAAATCTTTAAAAGGTTCCGGTGAATTATTCCCTTCGCAGCAGCAAGGGGATAAGCCGCCAAAACGCAAAGAACAGCGCGATGAGGTTGGCGGTCCACGCGGCGAGGAACGGATGCAGGATGCCGCGCTGCCCAAGCGTCGTACCGAGGGTATACACCGCGAAGTACAGGAACGTGCACAGCAGCGCGACGGTCACGGCGATATAGATGTTGTCCTTCCACGAGACAATGGCCGTCGCCACGAAGGCCATGACCAGAATCGATGCCGCATAGGCCAGCTTGGCGTGCCACGCCGTACGGAGCGCCTCCACGTTGGAACCGGAAGATTTCAACTGGCTGATGGCGTCCCCAAGCTGCCAGAGCGGCAACTGCTGCGGCTTCGTACCCGTACTGACGAGCCGGAAGGTTTCGGGATCCTGCCTGAGCGGGAGGACGAAATCCGGCTCTTGCTCCTGCGTGAAGGTGTCGGGCGTGTAGACGCGCACATCCTGCAAGGCCCAGTGGTTGGGCTCGGCGGTGAACGTGGACGCCTGCACGATGCGCTTGATGCTCAGGCCGTCGTCGGACAGTTCATACCCGGAAAAGCCTGTGCCGTGCGCCTGGGGATCAAGCGTACCGAGCGAGACGATCCAGTCCCCATCCGTAAACCAGACATCCTTCAGCACCGTTGCCGCGAGGTTCTTCTTGCGGACCTCTTCCTGCCAGATGCGGGCGGACTCGCGTTCCCCGGCAACGCCCAGATATTCGGAGAAACCAAGCTGGACGCCGCCCCAGAAAATGCCGCAAAGGATCATGGAGTTTGCCACCACGCCGAGGGAGATGCCCCCGGCCTGCAACGCCGTCAGCTCGCGGCTGCGAGCCATGATGCACAGTTGGATGACCGTGGACAGCAGGAAGATCACCGGCAGGATCTGCGAAATCACGAGCGGCATCTTCACGACGAAGTAGGTGAGCACCATGCCCACGGACAGCCCGGCCTCGATGAAGTTGTCAAGACGCTCGAACAGGTCCGTAAGCACATACAGGCCGATGCCGACGGCAAGGGTCGGCAGCAGGATCATCGCGTTGTTCTTGGTCAGATAGCGGAAAAGCAAGCTCATGACGTCCTCCGTGTCCGCAGGTTGCGGAAGAAGGTCGCCACATGCGGCGTTCGCTCATGCGCCGTCAGCCATAGCCCGTAGATGCCGAGGCATAGGAACAGGATGTTCGGGACCCACAACCCTATGGAGGGGGGGATGGCCCCGGACTCGCCCGTACTGAACCCAAGCGACATCAGGCTGTAATACACGAAGAACATGGCAAGGGCCAACATGAGCCCCGTCTGCCTGTGCAGCCCCTCAAAGGCCGAAGCCAGCGGCAGCACGAAGAGGGTCAGGGCGATGCACGCCACCGGATAGGCCCAGCGCTTGTGGCGCTCCACCTCCAGCTTGTTGGCGTAGTTGGCGTCCACTTTTAGCGCTTCCTCCCGCGTGATGCTGGAGAGCTTGCTCCATGACATCTCGCGGGGCCGCACATCTCCGAGATCAAGGCTCTTGAAGAGGGAATCCAGCGGCAGCCGCACTTTGTATTCGTCGAAGGCCAGCACCGAGGACCCCTTCTTATCCGTGGTGTAGATCTTGCCGTCCTCAAGCAGGAATACCAGCTCGCCGCGCTCGGTATCGGTATCGAAGCGCCCTTCCGGGGCGAGGATGGTCATGTGGCGCTCAGGGTGCGAACGGTCGTCCACCAGAACCTGCGACATATCCCCGTCACCGGGGTTCACCTGCCGGGCGAAAAGCACCAGATTGGGGAAGTCCGTATTGAAGACGCCGGGCTGCACCACGACACGGGCGCGTGTACTGGCGATTTCAAGGATCGTTTCCCGGAAATGCCCCATGCCCCACGCCAGCCAATGCAGGGATACCCAGAGCGTCAGCAACATGCAGATCACACTGAACAGGAGCGGCGCGGGAAGCATCTGATAGATGTTGATGCCCCCCGCACGCAGGGCGACCAGCTCGCGGTCCGTGCTCATGCGCAGGAAGGTCAGGAAGACGCTGAGCATACAGGCGATGGGAATCACCAGCATGAGGAACAGCGGGGTCATATAGCCGAACAGCAGAACGGTATCCAAGATGCCGAGATCCAGCCCCAGAAACAGTTCCCGCATCTGCACCGCCCGGCTGATGAGGATGAGCGTCAGCAGCACCCCCACGGCGAGAACGAACAGGTTGGCGATTTCTTTAAATATCTGTCTCTGAAGAAGCGAAGGCATCGGGCAACGTCCTGTAGGGGAACAAAGTTAGCGTTTGCACGGGGCGGAAGGCTCCTGTCCTGTTTCGGAAAAAAGGCGGGCAAGCTGGGCCGCATCCAGCGGCGTCAGATTGAAGCGCATACCCGCTTCGTCAAGCAGGGAGGAAAGCGGCGCATCCGGGCGGCGGCAGCGTTCTTCCTGCACATATTCCAAAGCGCGGCGGACCAGTTCGCCGTGTTCGATGAGCGTCATGTGACACCTCCGTGATTAGAACGCGGCGCTATCACCGGGCTTCATGGAGACCAGGCGGACATCTGGAGCCACGGACGCGAGATGCGACGCAAAGGCCGAGGTGTCCTTCGCAAGGACCGGGAATGTCCCCCAGTGCATGGGGATCACGGCCTTGGGCTTGAGCAGACGCGCGGCATGGGCGGCCTGCAACCCGTCCATCGTGAAGAAGCCGCCCACGGGCAGCAGTGCCAAATCCAGCGGATACAGCGAGCCTATCAGCTCCATCGAGGAGAAGAGGCCGGTATCGCCCGCGTGATAGAAGGTAAAGCCATTCGGCATGGTCACGACGTACCCTGCGGGGGCCCCGGATTCCGAAGTATGGAACGCCTGCGTCATGGTGACCCGGACGCCCTTCACTTCGATGGTGCCCCCGATATTGAAGCCGATCCCGGCGGGAATGCTGGCTTGCGGCATCCCGGCGTCGATCAGGCGTTCGGCCGTGCCGACGATGCAGCCGCAGGTTGCGCCGCTGCTTTTGCAGATCGCCACGGCGTCACCCGTATGATCGCCGTGATCATGGGTGACGAGCACCAAATCCGGCTTCCCGGCCTCATTCCACGTCACGGGGCAGGAAGGGTTATGCGTGAAGAAGGGATCTATGAAAACAGTCACGTCGCCGCAAGAAACCTTAAAATTGGAATGACCGTACCAAGTAACGGAAACGCTCATGGAATACTCCTTAAGATAAAGAAAAAGAAGGGGAAGCGTAACAAACGGATGGACACAAAAACACGGCTCCGACACCAAACGAGCCGCAGCACGCTCCCGGTACCGGAGCATACAGCTTGACAGGACGCGGCACAAGAGCTAGCTTCCCAACTCAGTAGTGTCCCCTTCCGGGGAAACTCCGCGCCCGTAGCTCAGTCGGATAGAGCGTTAGCCTCCGGAGCTAAAGGCCGTGCGTTCGAATCGCGCCGGGCGCACCAGAATGGAATCAAGGACTTGGATGTAAAAATCTGAGTCCTTTTTTCATGGCTGAAAAAACGTCTTTGACCTTCTTTTCAATTTGATCTTTGTTGATGACAGTTCTAAAAATATTCACTTACTGTGCAGAATCATGCCTGAATTGATAGATATGGTTTAGAGCGCCCAGAAAAATCTATCATTTTATTCCTGATGAAACATCGATGTGACCACATACAGTTTTTAAGCACAAGGTTGCTTTTGGACGCTAGATCCAAGATAATAGACATCGTTGCACGGCCGGGGATACGGTTATCAGTTGAGACAAGCCCATCTATTCCGGCAATCCCGAGAAGTTCGCTATCCGCTAACCCTCAACATATTTTCGTACACGGGATATCGGCAAACGCAAAGGTTGTAGAACATCTGCTCAAACCCCATCAGCCTGACGCCGTTGCCGCCGAAAACCATGAGGGGCATTCAATCACACATCTCCACGGATAAGGTATTCAGAACGTTGCAACCCGACGATTCGGCCTTTACAGAAACAACGCCGTATAGTCCAATAGCACTCATTCCGCTTCAAAGCGCTAGCCCGCAAGACGTTAGGCTTAAACCAGTTCCAATATCCGCGACTGACTTCATGTGGAGAAATTATGTCCCGCTACTCAACACGTGCTTGAAGCGAGCCGTATGAAACAAACCTACTACATCGGCGGTGACTGCAAATATACCAACCTTCAGGTCGTTCACGGCATCTGAGATGTGCTTGATTTTTTCTATGCCCCTTCTAGCGTAGGCTCCTACGCCAGTCTGATCAAATTTGTGGCGGATCGTTCCAGACTCGATTTCCGCTCTGCGATCAATATGAAAAATTGTCTTCAGAACGTGACTGGCATCCCACACACGCTTGAAGACATTCTGAGAGAAACCGTTTTGTGGTATCTTGACAACAGGGCTTGGGGAAAGAATGTTCTAAGCGGCGGGTACCGCAGCTGGCTGCAGACTAATTACGCAGGACGATAAAATCTAACTATAATCAGCGCGTAGTCATTGGACAGAAGTAGGTCGGGCGAACTGTTCAGCTCCCTGACGGAGTTTTAAGATGAATATATATTAGTAAAGACTAGGCAGTGTCGTCATGAGTTAATTAACATATTGAATTCATGGATTTTTCTCTATGGAGAAGCTTATGGATTCTGCAATGCATCGTCATGATATTTCGGATCATGCATGGAGTTTGTCAGCTCCGCTTTTGCCCGGAAGACGTGGCGATTGGGGTGGACGAGCCAAAGACAATCGCCTTTTTGTCAATGCAATCTTTTGGATTTTACGGACAGGCGCTCCATGGCGAGACCTTCCACCGGAATATGGTGGCTGGAAAAATACTCATCGTCGTTTTTATCGTTAGCGTGATAAAGGTACATGGGAACATGTCCTTGCAAATCTGATGGATATGCCGGATTTCGAGTGGCTGATGATTGACTCCACTTATTGCAAGGTACATGCCCATGCAGCAGGGGCAAAAGACGGTAATCAGGACATGAGCCGCACAAAAGGGGGCTCAACGCTAAAATACATCTGGCCGTGGATGCGCATGGTATGCCGGTCAGAATCATTATTACAGCGGGTTCCTGTTCTGATATCGGTCAGGCTTTCCCACTCATTCAAGGTATAGATGCCCGGTTCGTTCTTGCGGATAAGGCCTATAGCGCCCATAGATTTCGTGAACAGCTGAAGGAAAACGATGTGCAGGCCGTAATACCGCCCATTCAGCGAGAAAATCGTTCTCTCATTGAATACGACAAATATTTATACAAGATGCGTCATATCATCGAGAATACTTTTTTGTCTCTCAAGCAGTGGCGAGCTGTTGCCACGCGTTATGCCCAAAGGAGCTCTTCTTTCCTCGCAGCAGTCCAGGTGCGTTGCATCGCTTTATGATGCAAAATCTTGTGACGACGCTGCCTAGAGTGGGTTAGTCAAAAGGTATCTTACTAGATAGTGGGTTCGGGACGAGACTACGTCCCCTGAAGTTGAGTGTCAGCAAGCAGCTTCTACTCATCTACAATAAGCCGATGATTTATAATCCTCTATCTATTCAAAGTTATTTGAAATCCCTGAGCTTGCCATCATTACAACTCCAGACGATTGCTGTGGCAGTGGCATCAACTTCTTGGAGACGGTAGTTAGTGAGGATACTTTTTGAATATGTCATTTAAGAAAAGCCTGAAGACACAGCACAGGTATTTTTACTTACCACAAATTTTATCCGGGAAGTCATATGTACTTGAAGACGTACTTATCCGTGCCCGCGAACAGAAAGCTGGGGCCACTGCTTGGTATCATATGAGCGTTCTTGAAAGCTATGGAGTTGTTGGGTTTTATAAAAAGTGGACATTACAAGTTCAATTTCTCCTTCCGCGAGCAGCAAACTGAAAATTACGGATGTGAGCCGAGCTTATCTTAAGGCAGGTAATTTGTATGTAGAACAGATGGGGCGCGGGAGCTCTTGGCTGGATACAGAAACATACAATTCTCTCATGGCGGCGGGGAGCTTTGTACAGTCCATCAAAATACATCAGGGGATCAAAGTTGCCTTGCCTTGAAGAAACTACATAGCGAAAAGGATATATTCCTGAATCTTGTGGCTCCGTTGAAAAAAGTCTGGTTGTAGTGCTGCTTGACAGCTATGATGTTGGAGCAGCTCGCCCTGCGCGATTACAATCTGTTTTTTCAGCGAATCCGGTCCAACCAAAAGGTGTCATCACGAGGGCTGATACGCCGCACATATCCTATTGCCACTCTCCGATGCGTCATTTATGGGATCTTTATCAGGACTATCTAGAGAATTCCCGTCAATCATCACGGCATCTCTGAGACCGCCATGGCGGCTGTAGTGTGAATAACCAGATGACTGCATTTATAAAACCTGAGAGCTATTCCCTCACGATAAGGCTATTTTCAATATCTTCTGGCTACCTCTGAGGAGCATCAGCCTAAAATGGAGCTGTCTATCAGAGATTGAAAATCCACTCCAAATCGTTCTGCCATCCAGTTTAATAATGCTTCCCCACCCAATAGAATAGACGATTACACCTAGTGCCCCCTGCTCACTCTGACACTATACACATTAACGTTATGAATAAATAGCGCAACAGTTTTTTGAGAGACAATCTATATAAAAAACTTTATGATCTCACCCAAAATAAGCTGTCAACACATCCTCTGGCGTCCCATCCATTTTTATTTTTCCATGTTCAAGCCAAATGACACGGTTGCAGGTATTTTTAATAAGTTCCTTTGAGTGGCTGGCGATAATAAGTATTTGAGCATTGTTTACCAAGTCAACCATACGGCTTTCCGCCTTACTCCTGAATGATTCATCGCCTACAGATAGCCATTCATCCATAATGAGAATATCTGGACGGATCATTGTGGAAACTGCGAAGGCAAGGCGCATCTGCATCCCTGTAGAATAGGTTCTGATTGGCAGATCAATAAAACTTCCCAGATCACACAGCTCAATGATCTGACCGATTTTCTGTTCAATTTCCTGTTTTTTTAGCCCGAGAAGACTCCCTCTAATATAGATGTTTTCCCGCCCTGTTGCTTCCTGATCAATACCAAGCGATATGGCGATGAGTGAACCTATTGATCCCTCAATCCGGGCTGTACCTGCGCACGGAATATATACTTTGCCAAGCAAGCGTAATAATGTACTTTTTCCAGCACCATTATGTCCCACAAGACCAAGTCTATCTCCATCCTTTAATGTGAAGGCGATTCCGTCTAGAGCTCGTATGTTAATGTTCTGCTCATAAATATCAACCTTTCCTCCAATTGTAGCCTTCAAAACAGTATTTTTAAAAGATCTAGTATTAGCATTATAGATCGGAAAGTCAACAATGACATCTTTAAGTTCTATGCTAGCCATAAAAGAATCTCCTCTAGAGCCAATAGGCGATACGATCACGATAACGTCCAAGGAGCAGCGTAGCGATAACCCACCCCGTGACAGCCATTATGCAGCATACAAGATAACTAGCAATTGATGGTATCGTCCCCATTATTGGATCACGTACGACACTAATCAGATGATAAAATGGATTCAGATCGAGAATAATTCGGCTTGCCCGTTCCGGCATTAGCTCTGGCATCCACATGATCGGAGTCACATAAAAAAATATTTGTAGAATACTTGCGATCAACTGTGGAAAGTCACGAAAACGTGTACAAAAAATTCCTGTAATCATGCCCATCCAAGAAATATTGATCGTTAGCAATAGAAACCCTGGGATGAAAAGGAGACAACTCCAATTTATCGGATACAGCATGACGAAAAAAACTAAGGGAATAATGACAGCGTCGTGGATCAAAAACAGGAAAGAGCGCCATACAAGACGAAAAAAATGAAAGGCAATGGGCAGATCAAGTTGGGTGATTAGTCCTTCTGCAACAATAAAAGAACTACAGCCTTCGGAAACAATAGAGGTAAGATAACTCCAAAGGATAATTCCGATGGCAAGAAACGGAAGGAATTTATGGATGGATGTACCAAAAAGCTGCCCGAATACAAGACCCAACGTCAGAATCTGGATGCCCATACTGATTGTGATCCAGAACGGTCCAAATTTGGAACGTCTATAGCGCAAATTCATATCCTGCCTTCCAAGCATACGAATTAAATCACTCTTACGGAAGGAGTTTAAAATGTCAGCGAGCCCGTACTGAAAAATTGTCATATAAAATCCCTTAATTACAAAATGGTAAAAAGGCTTTCTAGTAGTGCGATACTAAAAAAGATTTATGGGAATATTTTTCCAGAGATCAAACATCCTATTCTCCAGCTATAGCCTAGCTATCAAAAATAGATATACAGAGGGATCGTAAACAATACGATCTCTCACCTTACCCTTTCAAAGGGTACCACTTTGTTCCTAGTTTTCAAGGCATATATGCAGACAATCATCCCCTTATTTTCAAAGTAGCCTACCTGCAGCGTCATCCCCATCGCCAGTCCAAAATGTGCCTTTCTGAAGAAAGGCTGCTCTCTTGTAATTGCTGACCTAGCCCCCGTCAACAAATAGCAAGATAGGCTGCCTCACGCCTAGGCAGGCGAGTATAATTCTCCTCTCGTTTATCTTTGAGAAATCGAGAACCTTATTTCTGAACAGGATGAAATAAAGGCCATTTCAAAATGTTTTTAAGCAAAATCATAACGCAATCCAGCTAAATAAAGCCAAGATACATCATACAGAACCGTTCAAAGCGAGTAGCCAAACAGCGAATGCTGTCCAGTTAAGCGAAAAATGGTTCAACCTCTCAACGGGTTAGAAACAGGTCTCTGTGAAAAAAATACTGACTCTCATTTCCATCTATGATGACATAGCGTTTATCGGTTGGATCTGCGCAGGTTCTGCCAACCTATTGGCTTTTTTGAATGGACAAACGCTCCCCCATGGTGCACTTCCCGGGATCAAGTTTCTCCCGAAGTCAGGCTGTAAAGAACTATACTTTATACGGACTATCTTATGTCCATTTTCTGAGCCTCCTATGCCATGGCATAACAGCCGTACTCTCAAGGGAAATTCCCACACCAAAACCCCGTTGTCAAAATAAAAAAAGGGGTTCGAAGGACAGTTTGCCATCAACAGGCAACGAGCGCTTTGTGCTCTGCTCGAAAACATGGCTTAAATTCTAACATTGCTTTCTGCTCAGACAAAAGCATAATTTTTTATTTGTCTTTCCCTATTCCTAACTTCTTTATTATAACTAACAAAAATCTACCCTATTTAAATAATATAGATTATATCATTAAAGTTTTTTTTAACTGTTCAAAAATCTGACCACGTTGATACTGGCTTGAAAAAATAAACTTCGATGCCTGAAAGTTATCCTGCAATGATTTCATTTTATTTATATAATGTCTGTGATTATCCGTCACAAAATTAATAACAGGCATTTCTAATTTTAAACCTATCAATGATGAATGATACTTCATAGAAAATAAAGCATCACAACCTTTAATGTTTACCATCATACTCCAAATATCGGTATATTCAGGTAGAATAGAAACAGAAATAGAAGAAGCCTCTTCTTTCAAGGAGTCAATTATCCAAGCAATCAAATTCCGATCTAAATGGTTACTATTATAGAATGGTATAAATGTAATTCCATAATGTTTATCTTTTACCAAACTTTCTCGACAATAATCTATTATCTCAGATATAATTAGCTTTAATTTCTCTTTTTCTTCCAAAACATTTATAACAACACCAAGCCTCTTGATATCAAACTCAAATAAACAAGATAAATCCTCTCTGATTGTAATGTTGTGAGAATCAATTCCTGCTTCTCTAAGAGTATTAAATGTATATAGGTCTCTAACTGAAAACTCTTGGGCATTAGCAATTACTTTTGAAAGTTTTTCAATATAAAATTTGTTAATTAAAATACTATTGGAGCTTACTGCTAACCAATTAACATTCTTACTTCTTTCTAGCATCAACAAAGATAACTCAACCGCTAAATAGGGAATAAAAGAATATACCGGTAAATCCAAATCATCAATATGAGCTCCTCCACCAATAATTAATTCATCGAAAAAATCTGCAGCATTTTCTAATTGGGTAAGACTTGTCGGAGGATAAAAGCATTTACATTCCCATTGTTTATAATTATATTCTTTATATTCATTAACTACTAAAATTGAATAGTCTGTTGAATTTTTATTTTTTTCACGCAATACCTCCAAAAGAGAGGCAAGCATCAATTCATCCCCAAAGTTATTTGCGCCATAATATCCTAAAATTAGTGTTTGCCTTTTGTTTAGTTTTTCTTGAGAACTACCCAACTCCGGTAGTGTGATGCCAATAGAGTCACTTACAGAATTTAAATTTTCTATTTTTTTCTGAAGAAATAGTATTTCTTGTTTAATTTGTTTTATTTCTAGATCATTTTTCCAGAATCTAAATATATTCTTAGGAGGCATCAAAATCAATTTTCTAAAAAAACTATCAAACATCTCTTTCATTATATCCTCTGTAGGATTTTATAGCTTGCACGCGCAAACTTATAGGCAATTTTTCTACGAAAACTGCCGTGAGGCAAATATCGATCTATCAAATTTTTGAATTGCAAAAAACGAAAAAAATCTTTGTCATGTATATTTTTTGTGTCGGAGTCAGTTTCTCTATATAAGAAAGCAAGATCTCCTTGTTTGATTTTTCTCAAAACTTCATTATTTGATATAGTTAATTCAAATTTTCTTAATATTCGACCGCATTCATATGCAGCTTTTGCCTTTTCAAAAGGTTGAGAGTATTGCACAGAAAGCCAAAAATAAGACTCTATTAATTTTAATACAGTTGAGGTTCTTTTATCAAATATTTTATTGGCTTTCCAAAAATCACAAATCTTTTCTGCAATATATAAATGCTGAACAGCTAAACCTTCAACTTTTTCAAAAGTGTGAGACATAATAGAGTTAGGATGTCGATAATATCTATAAACAGGATCTTGGATAAAACTTACTTTCGAGGAAAGAGTGAAGTAGCACCAATGCCAGTAAGCATCTTCATATATTAACCCTTCTGGAAAACGAAGATAATTAGCTTCAATAATATTTCTTTTAAAAAGAACTCCACAAGATGAGCAATGAAAATTATCAATAATATTATCAGTCAGATTAACAAGACCTTTATAATTAATTGTATAGTACACATCGTCAGATTCTTTTAATTCATCATGGACTTCATAGATAACAGAAATAGAGCCAACTACAGCATCTACATTTTCTTTACAAATCTCTTTGTACAGCTTTTCAATAGCTTCTATTTCTAATTCATCGTCAGCATCTACAAATAAAAGATATTCTCCAGATGAGTTATCAATGCCGTAATTTCTAGCAGAAGATCGGCCTCCGTTTAATTTTGAGACAATTTTTATTCTTGTGTCTTTATTTTTATAATCATTCAAAATGGCAAGTGAATTATCTTTTGAACCATCATTAACACAAACAATTTCAATATCGCGATAAGTTTGATTGAGGATACTATCCAAACAATCAGAAATGTATTTTTCTGAATTATAAGTAGGTATAATAACAGAAATCATTTTAATTCCTTTGTGCCTTTCTAAAGGGCATAAGTAGAATATGTTTTATTTTTTCCTTTGCATTTGCGTCAAGCTTATGCAGAGGAAGTTCACCTCTAACAAGATGGCTCAAAAGTTCCTTAATCCATACTCTTAAGAATGCTGTTTTCAACTCACCACTTAATCGTTCATAGTTCCAGCGGTAAGTTCCATACTGCAGAATAGGCATCAGAGGAATAAGGTGAGAAAATCTTGATTTGTTGCTACGTACAAATCGGTAAATTTCATTCCATTCATCACAAACACAAAATGCTTTTCCGGGATTATTAACAGAGCTATTTTCGTTATCAGTACGGTAATGAAGTAGAGGGAGATCTGTCATGCTAAAACGTTGAGAGCAAGCGTAGCACTTAAATGCGAAGGATGTATCCTGGTAGCTCGCACCTGGAGTTGGTAAAAAGTTAATTTTGTTTTCATTCAACCAATTCCTTCGATAAATAGAACACCAAATGGACGGAGCCTGCCAAAAAGCTGCTTGATTTTCATTGGGATCATGAACTTGATTTTTAGGAACCCATTCGTTTAGAATAGGAGTATCTTTTCCAGCTTTGTATTCAAAATAGCAACAACGAGAAATGTCGAGATGCTCTGTGACTGCTGTCGAGTATAGAGTCTCAAACATGCATAGTTCAACAAAATCATCACTCTCCACGATGCCGATGTATTCTCCTCGTGCTGCCTCCATAGCACGATTCATAGAATCTCCATAGCCGGAGTTTGGCTTTTCAATAATTCGAATACGGCTATCTCGTTGAACATATTCTTTAAGAATCTTAAGCGTTCCGTCAGTAGAGCCGTCATTAACGCAAATGATCTCAATATCCTCTATTGTTTGATTGATAACGGAATCTAGACATTCTCTAATATATTTTTCAACATTATAACACGGGATCAATATTGAAACTTTTGGAGTATTAATCATCTATTTCTCACTTTTCGTATTATAAATGAACTTACCTTTTTCACTAGATTTTGCCGTTCCATAAACATAATTGGACATTCTTGATATTGTATACCAGAAGTATTTAACCAGACATCAAGCAGTCGCTCTCCAAGAAAACCGAACACACGTGCGTCATTTTGCGTATAACCAGAAATATCAAGCCTGTTTTCCAGTTCGAAGAGTATATTAAATAACCATGTGCAATATGCATCAAGGTAGCTACGGTGCATGATGAACATATTAAAAAGGTGAACTTGAGTTCCAAGCATCAATTCATCAAATGCAGGCAAATATTCTGGAAAGAGCTCAAAGATGACCGTACGGACCAGAGCCAAATCTTCGCGATGATGAGCATGGGCGTACTGACTTGCAACACTTTCAATGAAATAGTTGCGTTTAGATGCAACAATTACAGGTGATTGCTCAAGAAAAATCTCAACTTGTGCCTGTGTCAGAATATGTGTCCATTTATTGGCAGAAGTGTTCAGTCCAAAGGTATTGAGAATCCACTCAAATGTTCCAGTATGCATGCCCATAAAATGGCGACGATAATGCGCAAGACCTATAACATCGGCATCAAGGTTCTTCCAAGCCCAATAAAGGCCTGTCAACTCACAATAGTTGGTATTTTTGTGAGAAATATTATCCCCAGAGTCGTCCCCTTGCCACCCTAAATCGCTTTTCCCCACATGGCCGACATGAAGAGGGAGGTACATAGGGTCATCAGGCATTCGATACGGTTTGTGCGCCGCCACGATAATCTTTATATTCACGAGCCGAATTCCTTGCTAACTGTCAGCAGGGCCGCTTCTATGACTTTATCCATGTCATAATACTGGTAGGCACCAAGACGTCCACCGAATAGGGTACGAGGTTCGGAGTCAGCCAGTGTACGATATTGGGCAAACAAGGCCGCATTTTGTTCGTCATTGACGGGATAATACGGCTCGTCTCCGGGTTTCCACTCAACGGGATATTCACGGCTGATGACCGTTTGAGGCTGTTTACCGAAAACAAAATGCTTATGCTCAATAATGCGGGTATACGGGATTTCCCGTTCTGTATAGTTGACGACAGCACAACCTTGATAATTTTCGAGAGCAAGTACTTCCGTCTCAAAACGTAGGCTGCGATAAGCTAACGGCCCGAACCGATAATCATAAAAGGCATCAATCGCCCCTGTGTAGACTATTTTTTCAGCAAGAGAATCCAGCTCGTCGCGATGCTCAAGATAGTCGATGCCGAGATGTACGTCTGTGCCTTCAAGCATTTTGGCAACCAAGGCAGTATACCCCTCTTCAGGAATTCCCTGATAGAGATCATTAAAATAGTTATTGTTGAAGGTCAATCGTACGGGGAGCCTTTTGATAATGAAAGGGGGTAACTGCCGACAATCACGGCCCCATTGTTTCTCGGTATATCCCTTGATAAGTTTGCGGTAAATATCCTCACCCACTAGACTGATTGCCTGTTCTTCAAGGTTTTTGGGGTCGCTAATGCCGCTATTTCGACGTTGTTTGGCTATTTGAGCTACGGCTTCTGCTGGGGTTTTCACTCCCCACATTGCATAAAAAGTGTTCATGTTGAGCGGAAGATTATACAGTTCGTCCTTCCACCGTGCGATTGGTGCGTTAATATAGTTATTAAATCGCATAAATTTATTGACATACTCCCAGACTACATCATTTGACGTATGAAAAATATGAGCACCATATTTATGAACAGTGATTCCGGAGATACATTCCGTATAAATATTTCCTGCAATATTGGGACGTCGATCTATCACAAGACAACTTTTCCCACGTAACATTGCTTCTCGTGCAAAAACAGAACCAAAGAGACCTGAACCAACAATCAAATAATGGTATTTGCTCATAATAATCCCATACTCGTCAAAAATTTCCTTGAAATTCTTCTTATCCTATCCTTAATATGTGCTTTTATTATGCAATACTACGGAGACTGTCTGAACAATAAATAGAAAAATGAACAGGATATACCACATGTCCCCACAGCAAGATACACCGTGAACTTGCCGAAAAGGCATAACTAGGAAAAAGCTGGCCATAATGTCCATCCTCGCTACGATTATGGAACAGAAAAGGAGGTTCATGTTGTTTTTGGACAAGATGAATTTATTTTCTGTTTATCGTCAACCAGAAGAAGTAGGCTGACCGAATCCCCACAGAACAAACTTTCTGTGAGCTGAGTTCGGGGTTCGTTCTGCCTTACGCAAATAACCTTGCAAACATACGGTTATTCCGCTCTACTCACTTATTTTGCTGAAATTAATGTTGTTTGTGTACAACCAGATAATGAGACGTTCCGATAAGGTGAGTTCAATACATTCAGACATGATGGAACTCCTGAAGTGCATGGCAAGAGAAGGTGGAAAAAAAAACAAATTCCATTCGGATATGGGTAGAAAAGGAAACACAACATCCCGTTACGCATAACAAAAAAGTATACATGGTGAACCATGTTATCAGAAAGGAAAAGGTGCTACAGGCCTAAAGACCAATTCCATTTCTAAAAAAATAGAATCAACGGTTCGTTGTAAATTTACCAGATGCTTTTCAACAAGAGTTCTGCAGGTCGAAAAATCAGAAATACAGGAAAAAGCTCGCAACTGGGAACCTACTCCATGCACATCGTAAGGGAAATAAGGGAGAATATCTATCTTTTAAAGAATATCATGTAAACAAGTTGTTGTCTAGGTATATAATTTTAGTACTTTCAATACAGTTCTAAAGTGTCTCCTCGGTCTATAAATAATTAAAATAATCAATTGATTAAACTTGGAATAATATTTTAAGCAAAAAAACTTATGTCCACGGTTATTTTATAAATTGATAACATGAAAAATAGTTTCATATTCCACTCTAATTCAAATTTAGAGATGGCATACTATTACAACTCTAGATATCCTTAAATTTTTTCTTTTATATAGTACACAATCCCCCCACCTAGCGAGTGGTTTGCTCTGGCCCTGGGCCTGTTACCGGCCAGCGCCTAAACGACGCTGGCTTTCACTTCGTTCAAGCCCAGTGCCCTTGTCACCTTGGCTACCCTTGAAGGGGTCTGCATATTCCCGTGTCGTCAACTTGTTTGTATAATGTCATTCTTCTCTTGTTGTTGGATATATTTCTTAATCGTAGCTTCATTGAGGCCAACGGTGCTTACATAGTACCCCTCCGCCCAAAATTTTCTGTTGCCAAACTTGTAGTTCAAGTTCACGTGTTTATCAAAAATCATCAAGGAACTCTTGCCTTTCAGATACCCCATAAAACTCGACACGCTGGTTTTGGGTGGGATACTCACAAGCATATACAATAGTCTGGCATAAGATGCCTTCTATAATTTCAACACCTTTGTACTTGCATAAGTCCCGTAAAATTTCCCATACGCTTTCACGCAATTGCGAAAAGAGTAGCTTTTCCTATATGTTGGTGTAAAAACGATATGATACTTGCACAACCATCTTGTGTGAGCTAAACTCTGTGTCTTAGTTCCCATAAAAAACACTTGGCCTCCCCCGCATAGCGGGTGATTTCTTGTTTCGGACGCTCCGCGTCCTCAACAGGCTAAAGCCCATAATGAAAATTACATTGATGAAAATATATTTTTTGCTCATCTATATTATATTCAAAGAGAATGCCATGCTTATTTTTTTGTCATATCTATATTTAAATAAAAACTATAGTTAAGTGTATTGAAATACATTTTAATTCTAATCAAAGCAACAAACATTTTCAGGTATTCATATTGAACTATTCTGAAGAAGACTAGTAAAATATGGTATCTATCATTATTCTGATACCATCCCCCTTCCTAGGGCATGTCTATAAAAGCTATTGAATCAGGATAAGTGTAAAAAAAGAAACAAAGCCCGTAAATTCTGTCGTAAATTTGTCGCTATGCATTATTGTTCTGCGATACTATTTAAGTTTATAAAAAGTATTCGACAAGGTGTTACTCCTTATACATACGTCGCTCATAATGACGAGGCTGTGTACAGCTCGAACGGGGAGGGGTAACCGTCGTACACCTTTTGGACTCCAGCTCCTGTGTTAGGTCGCCGCTGTCGTATCCCTGATGGCATGGCAACCGACGAACCATGTAGCATTCTGAAGCGGAGATGATATCGGCAGATTGCTAAGGGTGCCCGTCAGGGCATACAAGTTTGGACGGAAAGCTTTCGTGGCTGCGGCCCAGAGACCGTTTTCCCCTTTGTGCCAGCTACCTACTTGTAGGAGGGATATATGTCCCTCCAATCATCCGCATCGAGGTCAGGATCACTTTACAGCTTCTACAAAATGGCCTTCCAGATTCCTTTCATCCGCAGTCGCAAAAACGGAAACAAACAGATCGCCACGAGCCGCCCCCTCCAAGCAGAGCTAGAGATAGTTTCAAAACATTTACAAACAGATTAAAAATCCTCTGTACTGGAGGATGGTTATCTCTCAAATTCTTCTGAACAAGAAGCAATGCTTGAAAATACAGCCGCATCTTTCTGGTAGGGCCACCACTGGTCTCCCGCCTGCTGGCGATAAACAGACTTTCGAAGCCATTCTTTTTGTCCTGACGACAGGGTGCCGATGGAGCGCTCTTCCCCCGAATACGACAGTTATGTCACGACATGGCGAAGACATAGGCGATGGACACAGGATGGAACTTTTATCCGTATATGGCACATGCTCCTTTCTGATCTTGAATTCAAAGGAAAAATTGATCTCAAAAAGTGTGCATTGGATGGCTTGTTTGTACGGGCAAAAAGGGGGCCACCGAGTCGGCAGAATCCGTGGAGGTTCAACCAGTAAGCGACATGTCATCGTAGATGGTAACGGATTACCGTTGGCAGTGGTGCTGTCTGATGGGCGGTGTCACGACATTACCCGTGCCATTGCCGCTGTGGAAAGTATTTAGATAAGTTGCTTGCACGCCGTCCACGTGGTCTTGCTGCGGATAAAGGATACGATAACAGGGCATTTCGGCAGTATTTGTCCATGCGTGGCATACGACACAGTATCCCGGAAAGAAAGAAGGCAAAGAGAAGACGAGGATGGCCTCCAGCTTTTCACGGAAACCTGTCCTCGAATCGCTGGAAGGTAGAACGTTTCTTTGCCTGGCTGGACAACTTTCGCCGTCTGGCGACTCGCTTTGAGCGACTCTGCATAATGCATCTTGGTTTTATTCAGATGGGGTGCGTCATGAGCCTGCTCAGAAATGTTTTGAAATGACCTCTGTCATGGGGCTTCTGTGCAATAACTAGATGACCATATTTATAAAAATCCTCTGTTTTCTAGCAGGATGCCCACCTTTTGGTGAACTTTTCGATGATAAAAAGGGCTCCTGCGAGGGCCCTCAGGTTCACAGCGAAGACCCGATTCAGCCCTTGTTGGGAAGCGTGTCGTAATAGCCGCCGAGCAGCTGCATACTGGCCTCAGTTTCCGTCATCATGACACGCCTCGGCCACTTTGTTCAGACACAGCCACAGGGACTGTAGATCATCGCTACTCGGCGAGCGGCCGACGTACCAAACCTCGGCCTCGGCGGGGACGATGCTGGGCACTTGGCCCCCGTTGGTGATGACATAGTACAGCCAGCCCTGCTCCACCATGTGTTTCCAGAGATATAATTGGCACCTACAGTCATCAACTCCATAGCGTCAAGAGCGCTGCGCCCGATTTCCGGTGTGGCCCCGCGTGGGCCAACCAACCGATAAAACGGAGTTTCGCGCAAAACAGCACAGTCATGGTGCTGTCGGTAACGGTGCTGACATCCCAAGGCTGCCAAGTGATGGACACGTCTGTCCTGTCAAAGTAGCTAAACTTGACCATCCCGGCCTTGCCCGTAAACCGCTCTTCCGTAGGGTACTATAGAGTTCCGTTCCGCTTTTCCCTTCAGCGACAAGGGTTTCCTTGGCGGCGGAACGCGTCGTACTTTCCGAGCCCTCTATTCTAGGCCCCATGAATCCCCAGTCAAAATTCCCCGGCGGAGCAGGGGGATTAAAACGCGGTAACAGCTCAAAGTAGTTTTGCTATTCACCTTCAGCGAATTACAACAGCTACTCTGCTCTACTTTCCTATCTTCTTTTTCCTGATTCTTTATGTAAAACCCAGTTTCCCGCTCTCCGTTACACTGTATTTGGGCGGAATCGACAGCAACATGTGCATATGATCCACACATAAGTGTCTCTCCAGTATCTTGCAGCCATAACAATCCTCCAATTCACGAAACAATCTCATAAACTCTTCACGAAGCTTTCCGTACAAAGATTTTTTCTATATTTATAAATCAATACGGTATAGCACTTGCAGTATTTGTATAATTTAGGTTTTGTAACTGCTTCACAAAAAATCTCTTTGTTCTGCTTTAAGCTGTTCGGAAAAGGAGATTTCCCATTTCGAGGAATTGTCAATTTCAGGAACCCTCCAATCTTGTAATGGATTCGACCATAAATGCGGTGAGCATACCCTTCTTCTGGGTGACAAGGACTAACCGTTCTTTCAAGAAATCCATCTGGAAGTGAACAAGCTCATATTTTTTAATAGGTGAGTTCCGGGTTCAGTGTGCAAGAGTCAGATCGTCAGAAGGCTTGTGGTTTGCGTCTATCCATTCGAGCATCATAATCTTACCGTATTCGGGCTCCTTACTTGGTGATGTTCTTCTTATAGAAAAGATAGCAATAATCGTCGAGGCGAAACTGGAGACAATGCCCTTGCGCACGCCCATGGTGAGGATGATGGGAACCTGCTTGAGCTTGGACATGGCGGACTACAGGGCAGGCAGCAGTAATTGGAGGGCATTGGCGACGAACGCGGAACTGCTGGAGCATTTGTGTGCCCACGAAGATATCCACAGCAAGGATGATGCTGACGATGGTAGAAACGGCCATGCCCAGCGTGACGACAATGCTGCCCCTGTCCGTCCCAGGCCCCCATCCACCTTTTCGCGGGCATTACGCGGGGATGCGGAGGTTGCTGATGTTGCCGGAGACGAAGACCATGTATGTCTCGACCACGCCGATGATCGGAAAATAGGAAATGGGCTCCACGGACCAGAGCGCTCGTGACGACCAAGAAGCCGCTCAGAATAGCCGAAAACGGTGGCATTAGGCCGACCCCGATCAAGCACAAGGGCAGGAGAAAACAAAGAACCAGCTCCATCCAATTGGTGATGCGTCCCCACTTGATGAGGAAGGACAAATATTCTTTTTTGGATATGACATGATTGTCGCTCATAATGCACTCTTCTTGTCGAGTGCTGCAAGGACGGAACCGCAGAATGCATTAGGGCCACACCACGGCGATCAGCATGCCGCCGAACAGGGTAAAGAAAAGGGACAAATTCCGTACCCACTTAAGCTCTCCCTTGTCCACAATCATGTTGAGTACCAGCATGATCACGCCGCCGGAAATGCAGAATACTGTATTCTTGTTCAAGGTGATGAGGTACCCGCGCTGAAGAGGCAGAACACCGCCAGATGGTCCCGGAAACGATGACGCCCATAAGCTTGGGGTCGCTCCCAGAAAAATTTTTTCTGCACCTTCTCCATCTTGTCCGCACTGACGGTAGCGAAGACGATCCACCCCAGCGCTCCGAGGGTCATGGTCCATACGGCATTGGCAAAAGCGAGCCCGGTCATGGGATCCTTGCCGAGAGCAACGTATATGGCCCCGCCTAGGTGTCAAGAGAAAAGTGACTTGGAGAATTGCGGATGCAAACGTATATCCGGCGTCATGCCTTACTGGCGCGCCATGATGGATTTATCCGCGCTTTCGGTCCTCATCGCCTGCCAGGCGTTTGCCGCCAGGAAACTCTTCAGGTTTTCCGAAAGCTGGTCCGACCATTCTTCCATCGTCTTTTCTCCATCGGCCTCCGCAGGAAAGTATGTAACAAAAGTAAAATCAGCTAAATGGCTATTGCGTATTCTGTGCTTGTCTTAATGAGGCCATAGGCTATTCTTGCTATTTTGTTGGCCAGCGCGATAATAGCCTTATTTTTTCCTCTACGGGCTATCAATTCCGAAAGCCAATTGTGCAGAGAGCCTTCACCGAAAGGTTTCCCACCACGCTGAAGGGAGGACAATACAGCTCGGGCTCCATGTATCAGTACCGTTCTGGTATAGCTGTCACCTTTTTTACTTATCCCAAGCACCCGATGTTTTCCGCCAGTGGAGTGTTCTCTGGGAACAAGCCCCAAATATGCCGCAAAGGCTCGTCCGTTGGCAAAATCGCCGGCTGTTCCGAGCATGACGAAAAGGATCGTAGCACCAATGGGGCCTATTCCAGGTATCTTGAGAAGCCGTCTTGCGGGCTCGGAATTCCGTATGACCGTTCGCAACATGCTCTCTTGCTCTGCGATCTGGGCTTCCAGCGAGTTTATATGTTCATAGAGACGGTTCAACAATAAGCGGACCATGTCAGACAGGTTGTTTGATTCCTCCATGATGATGTCGGGCAATTGGGAGAGTATATTTGCAATTCCCTGCTTAAGGACAATGCCATTTTCAGCGAGAAGGGCACGGGCCTGATTCACCGCACGGGTTCTGTCTTCTACAAACCCCTTGCGGATACGATAACTAGCCTGAATATCAACTTGTTCTTGTGATTTGTTGGGGACAAAACGCATTTCTGGACGTTGTACGGCCTCACAAATGGCTCTGGCGTCATTTGCGTCATTCTTGTCTCCAATCAGATATGGGATGACATATCGGGGATGTATTCTTTTGACGGTATGGCCACATTCCTCAATTTTCCGCTGCCAATACCCAGAGGTTGCGCATGCCTCCATTCCCACTAGGCAGGAGGGAAGATTGACAAAAAAATCAAGAAATTTCTCACGAGACAAAGAACGGGAAACAACCTTTTTACCCCCCTCGTCCACGCCATAAACATGAAATGAGCGCTTTGCCAGGTCAACGCCGACAACAGTGATGGTACTCATGTTTTTTGCCACCCTCTTTCTACGGCATTTGTTGTACTGAAGAGTATGCCTTTTGTATGGGCGGGGCCATACCATCACCCACGGCCTGCGTACCGAAACCGGACACCATCATTTCGTACATGACCGATCCGATGAAGGACAACCGCGTCCACGAGATGGGTCCACCCAAGGAAACCAGCAAGGCGATCATCGCGCTGAGCACAACCAGAGAGGGGCCGAGCGCGGTGATGGCGCTGCTCTTGATGGCGTCGTTCATCTGCTCGCGGGTCAGACCCATTTCAAGGCCCGTGGAGTTAGGATTTTTTACTGAAAATGAACGATTGAACCAAGACCACAGCCAGCTCCGCCGCTCCCACATTGCCAGACTGTGATTTCCAAATAGTTCGTCCCTTCCATAACTCGCAGGATGTGGTTAAAAAACCGTTCCATTCAAGAGGCCGACCTGACGCCACAGCAAAAGGGCCTCCCGGTTTCCCAAGCTTAATCAACAGCTGTAGGGTGCCCATACAAACTACACAGCATCAAACGCATGCGGACTTTTAAAACCGTACGGCACGTTAGAACCATAACAAGAAAATAAGGGAGAAAGGAACTTTCAAAAGATAAGGCTGGACTTTACTCTGATGAGAAAACAGAGAGATGCAGAATATAATTATGCAATAAAAATAAAATGATAAAAAATACATTGAAAGATTGGGACACACTCAACCTCTTCTCATATGGGCCGCCTCACTCCTAAAAATACGGCGGATGGAGTAACGCTTCCACCCGCCGATCTGCTAAAAAACAACCGCCCTTCGTTAGCTATCCCGTCTATTCTTCCTTCAGCTGCCTTCCCATGAGCGCCTGTACAGCTTCGCGGGGCGCGAACCCCTCATACAAGACGCTGTACATCGTGCCGGTCACGGGCATGTCCACGCCGAGGCGCTGCGCCAGCCGGTGCACGGCCTGCGTGGTCTTGACCCCCTCGGCCACCATGCACATGGATGAGGCGATGTCTTCCAGGCTCTCACCCGACCCGAGGCGCAGCCCGACCTGACGGTTACGGGACAGATCGCCCGAACAGGTGAGCATGAGGTCCCCGAGCCCGGAAAGGCCCATGAAGGTCGACGCCCGCGCCCCAAGCGCCACACCAAGGCGGCTGGTTTCCGCAAGGCCGCGCGTGACCAGCGCCGCCCTAGCGTTCAGCCCGAAGCCGAGCCCGTCGCTGAGGCCCGCAGCGATGGCGATGACGTTCTTGATCGCGCCGCCAAGCTCCACGCCCGGCACGTCCGTACTGGAATAGGATCGGAACCACGGCGTGGCGAACACTTCCCTCAGCCGTGCCCCAAGCCGTTCGTCGCGGCAGCCGAGCACCACCGCCGTGGGCTTGCAGGTCGCCACCTCAAGGGCAAACGACGGCCCGGAAAGGACGGCGTATCGGTCCACGAATCCGGGCAGCTCTTCCCGGACCATGCGCTCCACCGTAACCAGCTCGGAAACTTCGATTCCTTTTGCCGTATTGACAAGAACGCAGTCCGGGGGCACAACGCCCGCCAACCGGCGAAGCGTCCCCCGCATGGCTTGGCAAGGGACCGACAGGACCAGAATGGAGACGTCCGCCAGCACTTCCGCCTGTTCCGGACCGCCAGTATCCCCGGCAACAGCCCGGATGCCCGGATGCAGCTGTACGCCCCGCAGGTAACGCGGGTTCTCATGGTGCGCGTTGATGTGCGCGGCCTGCTCCGTATCCCGTAACAGCAGTGCCACCGAATGCCCGGCATGGGCCAACAGATGGGCCAGCGCCGTACCCCAGCTTCCGCCCCCGAGAACCGCTATCGAAGTTTTGCCTGACATACACTCTCCCGTGGAAAAATCGGTGGAAAACCGCCGGAACGGGCCGTTTGCTCCGGCTTGCGGCCCGGGCGGATTCAACATACAATGCCCGTTATCGTTTCCTAAAATCATCCTATGAGGCTTTTACCATGTATCGCAATACAAAAAACGTTCCTTACTATGTGTTCGGGCGGGGATCTCTGGCTCAGCTCGGCGACTTGCTGAAACCCCGCCGCGAAGCCGTGGACGGTCCGGTCGTCTATTTCGTCGACCACTTCTTCCGCGATCATGAACTGATCGGCCGTCTGCCCATGGAAAAGGGCGACCAGCTCCATTTCGTCGACTCCAGTTCCGAGCCGGAAGTCACCCGCATCGACGCCTTCAAGGAAGCCGTATCCGCCGCCGACAGCCGCACCCCCTGCTGCGTCGTGGGCATCGGCGGGGGGAACGCCCTCGACACCGCCAAGGCCGTCGCCAACCTGCTCACCAACCCCGGCAAGGCCGAAGACTATCAGGGATGGGAACTCGTCAAGAATCCCGCCGTCTACAAGATCGGCATCCCGACCCTTTCCGGCACGGGCTCCGAGTGCTCCCGCACCTGTGTCCTTACCAACATCCCAAAAAATCTCAAACTGGGCATGAACAGCGACTACACGGTCTATGATCAGCTCCTGCTCGATCCCGACCTGCTCGCCACCGTTCCCCGCGACCAGTATTTCTACACCGGCATCGATACCTTCATGCACTGCGTCGAATCGCTTCAGGGCAGCTACCGCAACGCCATCATCGACGCCTTCTCCGTACGCGCCGTGCAGCTCTGCGAGGAAATTTTCCTCTCCGACGACATGATGAGCGAAGAAAACCGCGAAAAAATGATGATCGCCTCCTACATCGGCGGCATGGCCGCCGGGAACGTGGGCGTCATCCATCCCTTCTCCGCCGGGCTCGGCGTCGTCCTGCATGTGGCCCACGGCCTCGGCAACTGCCTCGCCCTGAACGTCCTTGGGGACATCTACCCCAAAGAATACAAGCAGTTCCGCACCATGATCGAACGGCAGGGCGTTAACCTGCCCACCGGCATCTGCAAGGATCTCACCGAAGAGCAGTACGAAGGCCTCTATCGCGGCTGCATCGTCCACGAAAAGCCCCTCACCAATGCCCTCGGCCCCGACTTCAAGCAGATCCTCACCAGGGAAAACCTCATCGAACGCTACAAGAGCATCTAGCGGGAGCGCCCCCGGCGGGCTTGCCCCCGCGAGGGACCATGCGGCCCCTTGACCCGCTAAGCGGGGAGACGGAGGCCCCTCCGCAGCGCCAATTGTCCCGAGAAACATAAGGGAACCCGAAGCGGCTATACCATTTCGGGTTCCGCACTGGGCAATCAGAGACAGGACATCTTATGGACATCAAAGTCAATTTCAGCGGACGTGCGATCAAGTACACCGAAGACGAGATCGCTGTGGTCGTGGAAGCCATGCGGAACGCGGAACCGCTGACGCAGGGCAAGCATCTGCAAGCCTTCCAGAAGGCGTTCGGCGAGTACATCGGGGCCGAGCATTGCTTTGCGGTGATGAACGGCGTGTCCGCGCTTGAGCTTTCCGCGCAGCTCTGCAACTTCAAGCCCGGCGATGAAGTCGTCATCCCCTCGCACACCTTCACCGCCTCGGCCTACCCCTACGCTAAGAAGGGCGCGAAGCTCGTCTGGGCGGACGTCGATCCCGTCACGCATGTGGTCAACGCCGAAACCATCGAAAAGTGCATCACGCCCAAAACGAAAGCGATCGTCGTCGTGCACCTGTACGGCTACGTGGCGGACATGCCCGCGATCATGGAAGTGGCGAAGCGGCACAACGTGCTCGTCATCGAAGACGCGGCCCAGTCCATCGGCGCGGACATCGACGGCATCAAGTCGGGCGCGTGGGGCGACATGGCGATCTTCTCGTTCCATTCCCACAAGAACCTTACCACGCTCGGCGAAGGCGGCATGCTGGTGGTCAAGGACCCGAAGCTCGCCGCGCTGGTGCCCGCCCTGCGCCACAACGGGCACTGCGGCTATCCCGAGCCCCGGCCCAACTACTGGACCCCGGCGATGGGCAATGTGGACATGCCCATGCTCGACGGCGACATGCTCTGGCCGAACAACTACTGCCTCGGCGAAATCGAGTGCGCCCTCGGCGTCAAGATGCTTGAGCGCATCGACCGGATCAACGCCGAAAAGCGCGCCCGGGCCATCCGTTTCATCGACGCGCTCAAGGATTACCCCGAGCTGGAGTTCCTCCGCGACGACACCACCCGCCACAACTACCACCTGCTCGCGGGCTGCATGAAAAACGGCAAGCGCGACGCCTTCATGCACGCCATTTCCGAAGAAAAGGGCATCAAGTGCGTGGTGCAGTACATCCCGCTCGACCGCTACGATTTCTACAAGAAGCTCGGACTCGGGGAAGCCAACTGCCCCAACGCCGACGCCTTCTTCGACGGCCAGATATCCTTCCCCTTCCAGCACTGGCTCAGCGAAGAGGACTTCGACTATATGCTCAAGTCCACCCGCGAAGTGTTGGAAAGTTTGAGGTAGGAAGAGGAATTGTGAGAAGATTGGAGGGGGCGGGAGGGCCTTTCTGAAGAAAGCCC
>ERZ1673749.889-NODE-889-length-26190-cov-12.204668_pt1 | contig 26190 bp, 24 predicted proteins | sample MGYA00580204_ERZ1673749 | MGnify/ENA primary metagenome ERZ1673749 (study PRJEB41218, sample SAMN15661745) | gut metagenome | host: Homo sapiens | place: Canada: London | collected 2015-08-20/2019-03-30 | study: EMG produced TPA metagenomics assembly of...
TTACATTCCGCTTAAAATATTATTAAATTATTCCGTGTTTACGGGTTCAGCTCAATATAAGTCCCATTTTTTATATTAATCTATTCTTTATCTAAGATTAATTATTTACGTTTTTTAAGTGAAACGTAAGCACCTGCTGCTGTTGATAAAGCTGCTGCTGCTAATGTTAAGATTTCAGCTTCGCTACCAGCTTTTTGTAATTTAGCCTTATCTTTTTTCTTTGGAGAATCAGCGTTGTCTTTCTCGTTGTTTTCTTTGCTGGTTTTTCTTCTTTTATTCGTTTTTCTGATTGCATATTGTATTTTTAATATCCGATTTTTTTGTTTATGAGCTAATTCTACGAATTTTTCTTTTCAATTTAATTATACCCCGTAACAATGGTTACGGATTATTGTAACTGTTATCAGTATAATATAATCAAATAAATGGAGGGATAATATGTCAAGATTTTTAGGAAAAATTCATTATATAATGTTTGATAAGATAAATTACGTTAATGAAATCACTCGCAAGATGAGTGAGCTGTTGGATGAAAATGTTGATTTGAAAAATATTGAACGTGGAGCATTGGAGGATTTGATTGACACGGACAATATTCACGGATGGTTGCAGGTGAGAGTTGGAATCGTCGAGGATAATTTGGCGAGGGTTTTAAGTGAACTGAAAAAAGAAGGAAAGCTTGAAGATGCTCTTGAAATCGCCTATGATTTCGGTGCGAAGGAAAATTTCTCGGGCGATGCTTCTGATGCGTTTCAATTTATGTCCGATAAATTCTTGGATGGTATGCCTTGTGATATGGCGAATTTGCCGGTGGAATCAAATGGTGGAGAGTTCCGTTGGATTAAGAGAATTGATGTGCACGAACAGTATTACATCTATGAAGAATCTTCTGAAGTTTACGATGAGTTTCGTCGTGCGTGGATGAATGGTTTGTTGAGTAATTGTGATCTAAAATACGCCGTGGAATATGGAATTAATATTATAAGGTAGATTTGTGTGTTTTTGGGGTATAAATATATGTAAGATAACAACAATTGTAGGAGGTATGTTATGTATATTAGAGAAGAAGTACTTAAAAACGCAAATAATAAGGAAAAAGTTTCAGAGATTTTGGAAAATTATTTCAAAACAGATGCAAATTACGAAAACGAACACGATCGTGACGAACTTCGCCGCCGTGGCTTTGAAGAATTGAAGTTAATCGGAGAAATCCAAGTTTATCAATTGTTGATGAACTCAGATAACGATAGAAGTAAATTATAATAATCAATCCCTTGTCATGTGGCAAGGGATTTTTGTGTGTGATAAAGTATATTTTATTGAAAAAGAGTTATAATGTATGTATGAAAACTTCAAGAAAAATATACGCAATGAATTTATTTTCCAATTTAATATTTTATGCGCCTGTTGCGTTGTTGGTTAGGACGAATAGAGGAATTAGCTTGTCGCAATTTTTTGTGTTACAAGCGATACTATCTGTTACTTGCATGATTTGTGAATTTCCTTTGGGTATGTTGACCGATAAAATCGGGCTGAAAAAGTCAATAGTTCTCGCACAGTTTACTATGCTAACTGCCAGGATAATTTTACTGGTATCCAATAATTTTATGCTTTTTGCGGTGGAATCCTTGCTTGAAGGAATTGCTTTTGCATTGAATTCCGGAACAATAAGCGCCTACATATACAAGCTTTTCGGTGATGATAATTACAGTAATAATATTTCGAAGTTCTATAATTGGGGAACGGTCGCTTTTATCATATCAACCGTAATGTTTCCTTTTATTAATTCAAGATGGAACATTAACGCTTTGATTTGGGTAACAATAATTGCAAATGTAATCGCAACTGTGATTTCGATTTTTATTCCAGATACCGACATGTCAAGCGATAATGAGGAACAATTTGATTTGTCAAAAACATTGAAACTATTGGTACACGATAAAACTTTCAGAGTAATCGTCTTAATCGTATCGTTGTTCAACTTGTCATTTTTGTTGATCAACTTCTTCTATGTAAAAGTCATAATTGACAACGGATATTCAGAAAACATAGTGTCGCCACTCATCCTAGCTTACTCGGGACTTCAACTCTCACAAACATTCATCATAAAATATCTAGGAGAACAAAAAGCATGGAACAAAGTTCGATTATTTTCAGCTATTGCATCATTGTTCTTTGCTGGATTATGTGTGTTATCTGGAAAAGCTGTAGTGTTGTTAATGATTATACTTCCAACAATCTTGTCAGTCTTGGGGATATTTATTGAAAAAATCCAAAACAATTATATAGACACAATAGGCTTCAAAAATCACAGAGCAACCATGCTATCAGCATTTAGCTTCTTCGCTGATGTCTTCGAAGTAGTATTCTTGTTGGCAAACTCGTATATTTCATCGTTCAATTACAAATATATCTTCGTGTTTATAGCCGCATCACTATTGTTGAGTGCAACTATGCTTAGAAATGATAATACCCTAAAGTCTGTTTCTTGATTTGTGAGTTTAGTAAGTATGATATAAATTATAATAATCCCTTGTCGTATGGCAAGGGATTTTTAGTTAGTTGTTGTTTGATTTTCGTGAGTTTTTCATCGCTTTTATAATATTAAGAAGTTTCAATCCGTCAGTTTGATTTACTTTCATATTTTCATATTCTTTTGGTAACAAACTAATCAAAGCCTTCCAGAAATTAATATAAAATGTGATAAATACGATGTTACGGTAAAAACTACTTACATCAGTTGAATGATTGATATCATAGATAAATGGAATCATACTTACAAATAAAATGATGTTAACAAGTGGCCCCGCCAAAAACACGATCAAATTTTTCTTGTAATACCAATCTTCATAATCATCATCTAAGTAGCATGCTCCATCGGCGGGAATTAAATGTATTTTAAACCTTTTGGTTTTCAATATTTGTTTGCCTCTTCCGATTTCAATTCTCCATTTCTTTGATTGATAAGCTAAGCGATAAGCAATAGCATGCCCCATCTCATGTAAGATTTGAGAAATTTGATAAACAAAATAAGATATTACGACTATCATTAGTGTATTAAACATTTTAACCTCGATTATGTAAATTATACAATTATAAATTAGTTCTTAATTATTTCAATTATTCTTCTGCCGTCGCTAGGCATATCTTTTTTGTAATAAATTGGTAACAAAGTCCAGAAAAGTTGCGCCTGATTAAATCGCAACAAAAACTTTATTGATTCTTGAAAAAGATGTGAATATCCATCTATCATTTTCCCTTCACTTATTAATAATGGAATTGTAACAATCAGTACTATTAAATTAAATAATGGTCCACCTAATGGAATCATTATTTTTTGTAATTTGCTCTTGCTATTATAATATTCCCCATCTAACTGTGGGAGTATCTTACCAACAACAATTATAGGTCTTATAATAAGTCTTTTAGTTTCAAATAAAACCTTACCAAGTCCCATATCTATTTTCCAATCTTCACAATTAAAGAAAATAATACACATTAAAATATGTCCCATTTCATGACAAAAAGTGAGTACAATTATTATCAAGTATTTAATGATCAGCTCCAGTATCATCGTCTCCTCCTGAATATTTATGATTACGATTTCATTCTAACTCCCTACACTATTTTTTGTCAAGTATTTTGTTAAAATATACTCATTTTTGGAGTAGATGATGAGTTGTGTATCCCTTGTCAGTGAAACAATCAGATTACTGCTGTTAAAATTACAATTAGTACTCTAATAAGCTTTTAACTAAGCGAGTCATCTGGAGAAAATTGCGTCAAATTCAATCGAAGAAATTCGTTAAAAAATCTCATTGTTTGAGTGCGTAGCACGAGTTTGAGATTTTAGAATTTCGAGATTAGAATTTGTCAATTTTCGTAAGCCAGACGATGCGTGTTACGACTTTTATTCCGTATGTTTGTGTTGCGACAAACTTTTTTTCCTTGTCAGTGAAACAAAGCAGATTACTGCTTTTCCCAGAAACACACTTAGCATTTTAATAAAAGATCGTAACTAAGCGAGTCATCTGGAGAAAATTGTGTCAAATTCAATCGAAGAAATTCGTTAAAAAATCTCATTGTTTGAGTGCGTAGCACGAGTTTGAGATTTTAGAATTTCGAGATTATAATTTGCCAATTTGCGTAAGCCAGACGATGCGTGTTACGACTTTTATTCCGTATGTTTGTGTAGCGACAGATTTTATTTACTTGTCAGTGAAACAATCGCTGCAATGTGCTTTCCAAATAAAAAATGGGATCACAAGACCCCATTTCTATTATTTAATTAGAATTTTATTTACGTTTTTTAAGTGATACGAATGCACCCACAACACTTGCCAATGATGCTGTTGCTAGTGTTAATATTTCAGCTTCACTACCAGCTTTTGGAAGTTTTTTCTTATCTGTAGTAGTTTTTACTGGTCTACTAACTTTGTTGTCTGAGGTAGTTGTATTAACTTTTTCTGATTTCTTAACAAGAGTTACTTTTTTCTTTTCTGCGTTTTTCTTGAATTCTTCGGCTTTTTTCTTAGCTTCAGCTTTCATCTCTTCAGATTTCTTTTCTTCCTCAGCCTTCTTTGCTTCCTCGGCCTTTTTCTTTTCTTCTTCAGCTTTCTTTTTTTCTTCTTCGGCTTTTTTTGCTTCTTCTTCAGCTTTCTTCTTTTCTTCTTCGGCTTTTTTTGCTTCTTCTTCAGCCTTCTTCTTTTCTTCTTCTTTTTGTTTTTCTGCCGAATTTTTCAATCCATCTACTTTATTTTCTTTTTCTGCTTGTTTCTTTTCTTCGGCAGTCTTTTCTTCTGTTTTTTCTTTTTTATCTGAATTGTTTGATTTTTCTGGTTTGATTTCCTTAAATTTTAATGTGTAGTGCCATTTGCCATCTTTTTCTTCCACGTCAAATGCATTTTTTACTAATTCTGTTTCCAAGTCTTTCTTGGCTGCTTCTTCTGCTTTTTCTTTAGTATCAAATTCGGATTGAGGCTTTAATTGTTTGATTTTTTCAATTGCTTCATCAAAACGTCTCAACATTCCTATTGCATATTCAGTATTTAAAACTGTTGGTTTATCAAAGACCGCTCTTTCTTTTATTACTTCTATCTTTAACTTTTCTACTTCAGAAATTTTTCCTTGTTCTTTTAACTCAGAATCTTTTTCTAATTTTAATAATTCAGAATCTTTTTCTAATTTTTCTATAATTTTATCAACATTATTCAATATTTCATTTAAAACTTCTACCGAAACTTTTTCTTGTAGCATTTTTGCATTATTTGTATTGTCCGCTGTAGCATAAGTGCTAACTCCACTGCCAAGAACTAAAGTTCCTGCAAGCACTGCTACCAATAATTTTTTATTAAATTTCATATTAATATGACAATGGAAACTTCCCTCAACGGGTGGAATTTGTCGCCTCCCTTCAGCCTTTCAAATATATTTCAAATCCGTTTCCAAGCAATTTCTTGCCATTCCATTTACACCATCTACTCTTATTGCCCCACCAGAAATATTCCTACCGAAATACTCCTCGTTTTCTGCACAAAAAAATTTGGATTTTTTGTTAATATGTATACAAATTTTGGTTTGTCAAAAGTAGTTTTGCATATAACTATTTATATTGATATTTTTATTATACTATATGATTTTAGGTAATACAATATATTCTTAATATTTCAACCTCTTTTCCTGTTTTTTCTCTACTGTTAAACAAAATCAGATTTTTGTTCTTTTTTTAAAAACCAATACTAGCACTCTAATAAGCTTTTAACTAAGCAAGTCATCCAGAGTTAATTGTGTCAAATTCAATCGAAGAAATTCGTTAAAAAATCTCATTGTCTGAGTGCGTAGCACGAGTTTGAGATTTTAGAATTTCAAGATTAGAATTTGCCAATTTACGTAAGCCAGACTATGCGTGTTACGACTTTTATTCCGTAGCTTTGTGTAGCAATTCCTGTGATAGTTTTGTAGATATACAAAATCAGATTACTGCTTTTGCTAAGAATATCATCTGGAGAAAATAACCAAAAATCCAAGCGAAGTGACCCGTCAAAAATCTCACTCGTGAAAGCCGTAGGCGCACTTGAGATTTTAGGGGCACAAGCGTGAGGATTTTTTTATTTTCGAAAGTCAGATATTCGTGCAAATCAGTTTTCTGATTTATCTGAGCTGAAATAGTCTAGGTTTTGCCCTAAGTGAGATTCTGCGTGTTACGACTTTTATTCCTTCCCCTCGTGCAGCGACAATTTCCCTCAAAAAAATAGACCCTATCAAAGGGTCTATCGTGAAGGTATTATTCGTGCAATTCCACTGTATCTTCGTGGTATTTTGCTGGTAAGCTTGATTTTTCTTTGTTCATTCCTATGAAGAAGTTAACGTTAGCTTCTTTTGATAAAACTTCCAAGTTTTCTAGGAATTCTTCTAATTGTTGTTCTGTCATTTCAACGATTGAGTAAATTCCGTCTACGTAAATTGTTTCGATATCGAAATCTTGTGACATTATTCCTGCCAAAAATCCATACAAACTTTCTGGACTTGAGATGTGGAATGTCGATGCATCTATAAGTCTTACTGAGTGATCAAGTGAGAAGATGTGCTTGTCATCAGAGTCTATAAATATTATGTTACCGTTTTTGTTTTGTTTTTCGTCGTTGGCCTTATCGATCAACCATTTTGTTTTTCCGCTACCTTTAGGACCTACTACAAATTTAACCATTATTATCATCCTTTCTTAAACCATTTTAAAAAGTTTAATTTACTTTATATTATTATACCCATTCTTTTACTAAAATTATCACCTTGGAAAATATTTTCTCGTTCCATTTTTTCAATTATCATATCTTGTATTTTCCAGTGACTTGTATTCCAGTTGCAAAACACAGAATCCTCTTCGGGCATTCTGCCGACTAAGCGTTGAATGAGGATATCCTTATCCAAATATTTCAAAAATTCACAAACTTCATTCACATAAATCTCCAGTGATTTGAGTTTCACTTTTCCTTCTTCGTACCACTTCGCAAGTATTGTGTATTTGGGAATGTACAGTGAATGGATTTTGCATTCGTCAACTTTTAATACCGACAAAAGCTTCGCAGTTTCCCTGACATCGTCCATGTCATCCCATGGAAGTGCAAGTATTACGTGTGTGCAAATTCTAAATCCGTATTCTTTTATCATCAAACAAGCACGAATGAAATCCGCAACTGTGTGTTGTCTGTTGATTATCTTCAAAGTTTTGTTGTTGGATGTTTGAAGTCCAAGCTCTATGATGATGTCGACGTTTTTTTCGTCTTGAAGTTGTTTCAATATTTCCAAATGCTCACGTGCTATGCAATCCGGTCTTGTGGATACGCTAACTGCAACGACATTTTCTACAACTGCTTCGTTGACGTATTGTCTGAACAATTCAAGCGGCATATACGTGTTGGAATAGTTTTGAAAATACGATATGAATTTGTGGGCGTTGTATTTGTTTTCGATGGTTTGTTTGTCTTTTTCCAATTGCTCACGAATTGAAAGGTGTTTTTCTTTGTTTTCGAAGCTTCCACCTTCTTCGTGACAATATATGCAACCACCATGCCCCAACCTTCCATCTCTGTTGGGACAAGTCAAATCCAGTTTTATGGGAAGTTTGTAGACTTTTTCTCCGTAATGTTCTTTTAGATATTTGCTGTAAATGTTATATCTATCAGTCATTTAGGTTGTCTCGTACGAAATCCAACACTTCTTGTGGATTTTCGTCTGGTTTTACTTTTCTGAATTCTTTGACCAAATTCATATCCTTGTCAAATACAAACGTGCTTCTTTCTGTTTTGGTAACTTCTTTGCCGAACATTTTGCCCTTGTACACGCAACCAAAATTGTTCAAGAATATTCTTTCTGGGTCGGATATCAATTCTTGTTTTAGTCCTTGTTTTTTTCTGAAATTTTCGTGTGTCTTTTCTGTGTCCTTGCTAATTCCCACAACTTCTGTATTAATCTTTTGAAATTCGTCGTAAATTTCGGAAAATCCGTCCGCTTCTATTGTACATCCACTTGTGTTATCTTTTGGATAAATGTATACTACCAAGTTTTTGCCCTTGTATTTGTCATAATATTCTTCATTCAAAAATTCTTTTAAATTATTCATAATCCCTCAACTCAAATAGTTCTTCTAAAAATTTCGCCAGTCCGTCTTGTTCGTTTGTGTATTGTGTTATGATGTCTGCGTTTTGTTTCAAAATATCGTCAGAGTTTTTCATCGCAACTCCAAGTCCACTGTTCACAACCATTTCCAAATCGTTGTGCGCATCGCCAATAGCAACCACTTCATCACTTGTTATTCCAAAATGTTTAAGCACATGAATTGCCCTTTTGTATTTGTCCGTGTTAACGTTTTGCACTTCAAGCATTCTGATGTTTTTGGAAAAATACTTCGTGTGAATGTGATATGTCACGTTGGGATTGGCCTTGATATGCTCAACAATATCGTAAATACGGTCTTTTCTTGCTATCATAATCATGCTTACACAATCATCTATCGGCAAATTCCTCTCAGACACTGTCATTATCTCACCAATATCCCCAACGCTATCCTCAAAATTCTTCTTATCTTCTTCATCTTGGATGAGAAGTGCGCATTTGTTTTCCACAAAAAAATACGGCCTTATCCCATACTCCTCTGATAGAGTGCTAAGCTCATCCACCTCATTGGATTCCAACTTCAAATCCTCATCCGTTGCAATATTGGAGCTACTGTGAATAATAGCTCCATTATTTGCAAGGATTATTTTGTCAAAATCTAATTTTTCGGTTAATTGCTTAGCTCTGGATAGACCTCTTCCTGTCGCAATAATAATCTTTATGCCATTGTCATAAAGTTTTTGTAAAATTTGATTACTGAAATCAGTAATTTTTTTATCATCTGTCAGAAGAGTTCCGTCCAGATCAATCATAACAGCCTTAAAATTATTCTTCATCTTCTCCTTCAAAATCCACGAAAAGAGATTCAAATGTTTCTTTTGCTTTTTCGTATTCAGCATCGTCTTCGATAACATCTAAGTTAGCTTCTTCTTCGTTGATTTCTTCGTATTTGTAAATCATAATTTCGTTGTCATCTTCAGATACAAGTGCGATGTAATCACTGTCGTAGCCTTCAACTTCGAATACTCCAAGTATTCCGCATTCGATTTCGCCGCCATCTTCTAATGTTAGTACGATTGTATCTAACTCTTCTTCATCATACATTTCTTCGTTTAATTCTTCATTTTCTAAATTTCTTTCGTCACTCATTTTTATCCTCCATTTTATAATGATTCTACTAATTTCTTCAAGAATTCGTACACCCTAGCTGTAGATTCCAAATCCAAAGTTTCTTTCGGTGTGTGAACTCCCGTCATATCTGGGCCGATGGAAATCATGTCCATGTCCGGATATTTCTTTGAAAATACTGCACATTCAAGACCTGCGTGAATAACATTCACTTGCATGTCTTTTCCTGTAACTTCCTTATAAACTTTCAAACATTTGTCTCTTAGTTCGCTATCTTCACGGTATTCCCAAGGTTCGTAGAATCCTTCAGATTTAACTATTCCATTGTTTGATTTTGTTGTATTTGTAATCAAATCTTCAACTTCTTTTATCTTATCCAAAACTGAGGATCTGATTGATACCATAAACACAAATTTGTCTTCTTCTGTTTTTGCGATTGATTGGTTAAGAGAAGTTTCCACCAAATCGTCGTTTCCTTTTACCATGTCCACAACTCCGTTTGGAATTGTTGTTAGGAAATTCAAGATGTGTTCAGTAGATTGTTCATCCATTGGAGTTTTTTCATCTACTTGTTCAAACTTAAATTCCATCTTTTCTTCGACTTGTTTGAAACCATCAACGTTTATTTCGTCGTCTTTGATTTCATCTTCACTTGCAATTATAAGTTCACAATTTCTTGGGATTGCGTTGTGTTTTGTACCACCATTTAATGATACAATTCTCAAATTGTGACGTGTCGATAATTCTTTTAGGATGGAAACCATAGATTCGATGGCGTTAAGGTGATTTTTGTTGATATCTTGACCACTGTGACCACCTCTGAAACCATTGATTGCTATCCTGTAGAAATATTTTCCAAAATCTTCGCGTTTGATTGCAAATTCAGAATTCAAAGTATTGCCACCAGCACAACCACAAGTCATGATTCCTTCTTCTTCGCTGTCAACGTTGATAAGGTATTTGCCTTTTAAGAAATCTTCGCTTACGGCATTCGCACCGATAAGTCCAACTTCTTCGTTTGTCGTAATCATCAATTCCAAATCAGGATGTGACAAGTTTTCATCTTGCAAAATAGCAAATCCCATTGCTATTGCTATTCCATTGTCAGCTCCAAGTGTTGTTTTGTTGGCAGTTAACTTGCCATCTTTTTCGATAAATTCTATCGGATCTTTTGTAAAATCATGATTGCTGTCATCTTCTTTTTCGCAAACCATGTCCATGTGACCTTGCAAAATAACTCCTGGATGACCTTTTTTGTCTTCTGTTGCAGGCTTTCTGATTACGATATTTAATTCATCGTCAACATCGTATTCTAGACCCAATTCTTTTGCTTTATTTACTAAGTATTCGTTAATTCTTTTTTGGTCAAATGAACAACGAGGAACATTCGACAATTCTCTAAAATTTTCTAATACTATATTTTTCATTTAATTACACCTCAAGATTTATATACCCATTATGAAATCAAAAACCACAAATTTTATGCATTAATTATATAGATTTTGCTACTCTGTCTGCGATGATTTTTTTCCTATCAGGTGCAAATTCTTCGAGATAATCACTTTCTGAAAGTACGTCTACGATTATTTCGTAAATTTTATTCGCATCAATTTTTTTGTCGATTTTTTCTTTGATTAGTTCAAACTGTTTTTTTCTGTCAGTGTAGAACGGCTTCACATCAGGATTGTAAGAATTTATCGCAGTATCAAGTGTGTTGTAGAATAAGCTTGTTCCCGAATCATAAATCGGAGCCATTCCTCTAACTTCAAGCGTTTCAACATCTCTTATGAATCCAAAATTATTAAAATGTCTGTCTTCGTTGAAAATTATATAATCAAGAAATAGCATGTCATCGATTTTGGCTTTTGCATCAGATATCCCAAGTTTTTGTAATTCTTCTACCACGAAATCATACATTGAAATATGATTAGGTTTTTGAACATTTTGAACAATCGCATTAACTGGGACAAGCTCCGTGTTTTCATCGATGAAATTCTCACACACCGAACAATATTTATCTCCGATTTTTTTAATCTCGTATTTTATATGATTGATTCCAAGAACTTTTGAGATTTCATAGGCTATTTTTTCGTTGAAAGCTTCTTGATAGAATGGTTTTGATGAGCCTTTAACGAGAATTCTCTTGTCTTCATTTAACATCCATGCTTTTTTAAGCCAACCATCTGATGTGTTGTTCGGAGTTTTTAATGAAAAAGAACTGTCGGATTTACCAAACATAAAAAGTCCCATATCTTGTGAGAAATCATTTTGGAAAAAGTTAATGTCTTTCCATTCTACGCTGTCGTTTTTTTCTTTTATCCAATATTGATCCGAAAGAGATAGTCCGAAATACGCCAAGCTAAGTTCGTAAAGCGATTTGCCTTGAATATTTTTCAAAATAATGTCCTTGTCCTGTCTGGTATCTGGAATTCTTCTACCTTTTAGAAAATGCTCAAAGCTACTTTTTTCGATTATATTTTTCTTATTGTTGTATTTAACTTGCACCGGTCTGTATTTTGGATTGTATATTTCTATGATTTTTATGATTTTGTTGTGAATCATTTCAAAAGAAAACACCGGCGTGTTTTTATTGTAGATTACATATTCCATTCTATCCCCTCCTTTTCTATATTGTACTATATTTGTGTTATTTTATTGTAAATTTAATTGTGGCTCAAATACGCATTTATGAATTTATCCAAATCACCGTCAAGCACATCTTGCACTTGTGAACTTTCAAAGTTTGTTCTGTGATCTTTTACCAATGTGTATGGTTGGAATACGTAGGATCTGATTTGGGAGCCCCACGCTATTTGGTTGTATTTTCCTTGGATGTCTTCGATTTTTTCACGCTTTTCTTCTTCTTTTATCATGATAAGCTTGGCGATAAGCATGTCCATGGCGTATTTTCTGTTGGCGATTTGTGATCTTTCTGTTTGACATTGGACTGTGACTCCTGTTGGAATGTGTGTGATTCTAACTGCAGAGTCTGTCATGTTGACGTGTTGTCCACCGGCACCTGATGCTCTGTAAGTGTCGATTTTCAAATCTTTGTCGTCGATTTGGATGTTGTGACTATCTTTGATTTCTGGGAAGACGTCCACTGATGCGAATGATGTGTGGCGACGTTTTTGTTGGTCAAACGGAGAAATTCTGACAAGTCTGTGGACTCCTTTTTCACTTTTCAAAAATCCATAAGCGTTAATTCCTTGTACGATTAACGATACGGATTTGATGCCGCCTTCTGTATCTTGGTTGTAGTCGGTGATTTTATAGGAATATTTCTTGTCCGCAATCCACCTCGTGTACATTCTCAGTAACATTTCAGCCCAATCTTGTGCTTCAGTCCCACCTGCACCTGCGTGAATGGACATAATCGCATTATTTTTGTCGTATTCTCCCACCAAGAGCGTTTTGATTTTGAATTCGTCGACTTTTTCTTCCAAACTTTTGAGTGTCTTGGAGATTTCTTTTTCGTATTCTTCTGTGTTGTCTTCCTTGCTGATTTCGAGCATCATTCTTACTTCTTCGATTTTTTCTTCGATTTCGTCGTAGTTTTCGACATCAGCTTTTATGGAATTCAATTCGTCGAAGATTGCTTGTGCTTTATCGCTGTCATCCCAAAAGCCTTGTTTCAATGTTTCTTGTTGCAATTCATCTAATTTTTTTCTTAAATTGTCTAAGTCAAAGAGACTCCTTTATTTCTTTTAGATTTTGAGATAAACTTTCTATTTTTTCGTTAATTAAAAATACGTCCATTTTTATCCTCCAATTGCATATATTTTTTGAACAAAAAAGGAGGATTTCTCCTCCTTTGTGTTTGTATTTGTTTTTATAATAGTGGTGGTGTTTGAAAAGTTTGATAAATGACACCAAACTTTATAGCACGGATATCTGACTACAAAAATTGGCAATTTCATAATTTCGAACACCTAAAATCGCAAGCCTCGCTTTCGCTCGGGCGGTCCGATTTTTTAACGGTGTTCTTCAATTTGAAATTAACACAATTTTTTCCGTATGATATCCTAAGCTATAAATGTTTGATGTTTAATATTCACAAACAAACATTTCACCCTGGCTAATTTACTTCGCCCTTATCCACTATTTATTTTTATCTATTTTTACCACAGCAGTTTTTGTATTTCTTACCACTTCCGCATGGACATGGATCGTTTCTACCGATCTTCTTACCTTTAACTACTGGTTTGTTAATTTCTTCTTCACCACTTGATGCAGAAGTTTCGTGAGCTACTTGTTTTCTTTCGATTTCTTCAACTGGTTGAACGTTGAACATTCCTCTAACTGTGTCTTCTTTTATAGAGTGGTTCATATCTTCAAACATTTCGAAACCTTCATTGTTGTAAGCTCTTACTGGGTCTTGTTGACCGAAAGCTCTTAGACCGATACCTTGACGCAATTGATCCATAGCATCAATGTGGTCCATCCATTTTCTATCTACAACCATAAGAAGAATTACACGTTCGATTTCTCTGAATTTTTCTTTGCCAATGGCTTCTTCCTTTTCGCCGTAAACTTCCAATGCTTTTTGTGTTACATAATCTGTGAAAGTTTTCTTGTTGTAGCTGTTAAGTCTTGTAAGATCCAATGTTCCTTCTGGAATGAATGTGTTAAGATATGTCATCAATGCTTCCATTTCCCAATTTTCTGATTTTGGATCTTGGCAATATGTGTCAATTGCATTAGCAATGATGTCCTTAATCATAGCAACGATAGATTCGTGCATGTCTTCTCCGTCAAGTACTTTATCTCTTTCAGTATAAATTACTTTACGTTGTGCATTCATAACGTCGTCGTATTTCAATACGTTCTTTCTGATACCAAAGTTATTAGATTCAACTTTTGTTTGCGCTCTTTCGATTGCTTTAGTGATTGTTCTGAATTCCATTGGTTCGTCTTCTGGAAATTTGCCAGATTCAGCGTATTTTTGGATAGTTTCGCCACCGAACAATCTCATTAAGTTGTCTCCTAATGATACGAAGAATCTTGATTTACCAGGGTCTCCTTGACGGCCAGAACGACCACGCAATTGGTTGTCGATACGACGTGATTCGTGACGTTCAGTACCAATTATATATAATCCACCAACTTCAAGAACTTTCTTCTTATCTTCGTCAGTCATTTTCTTGTATTTTTTGTATAATTCATTGTATACATTTCTTGCTGCAACTAATTCTTCGTCTGTGCTTGGCAAGAATGAATCCAAACTTTCGATTACGTATTCGCCGTAACCTTGTTTTTTCATATCGTGTTTTGCTAAGAAATCTGGGTTACCACCTAAAAGAATATCGGTACCACGACCTGCCATGTTTGTTGCGATAGTAACTTTGTCAAACATACCTGCTTGTGCTACGATTTCTGCTTCACGTTCGTGTTGCTTAGCGTTCAATACGTCGTGTTTGATTCCGTTTTTCTTCAATAATTTGGACAATTTTTCTGAAACTTCAATTGAAATTGTACCAACTAGAATTGGTTGTCCAGTTTTGTGAATTTCTTTTATTTCTTCAACGATTGCGTTGAACTTAGCGTTTTCGTTGATGTAAACTCTGTCTTGTTCGTCAACTCTGGCTACTGGTTTGTTAGTAGGGATTTCAACAACGTCCATCTTGTAGATTTCATTGAATTCCGCTTCTTCAGTCTTGGCAGTACCAGTCATACCACTTAATTTGTTGTACATTCTGAAGTAGTTTTGGAATGTAACTGTTGCCAAAGTTTTGGATTCGCTCTTAACTTCTACACCTTCTTTTGCTTCGATTGCTTGGTGAAGACCATCAGAATATCTTCTACCTTCCATGATACGACCAGTAAATTCATCGACGATAAGGATTTCGTCATCTTTTACTACGTAATCAATATCGCGTTTCATCGTATTGTTAGCCTTCAAAGCTTGGTTGATGTGGTGAGCTAATTCCATGTTATTAGGGTCAGACAAGTTTTCCACGCCGAAATATTCTTCGGCTTTTTTAGTACCAATTTCTGTAAGACTGGCAGTTTTTCTCTTTTCGTCAACTAAGAAGTCTACAGTTTCATCCTTGAATTCACGATCGAAAATATCTGGCTTATCTTCTTCTGGATCCATAATACGTCCAGTTAAACCATTAGCAAACATATTTGCTCTCATGTACATATCTGTAGATTCGTCGCCTTGACCAGAAATAATAAGTGGAGTTCTAGCTTCATCTATTAAAATGGAGTCAACTTCGTCCACGATTGCAAAGTTAAGACCTCTTTGAACCTTGTCTTTTTTGTAAATAACCATGTTGTCACGCAAATAATCGAAACCGTATTGGTTATTAGTACCGTAAGTAATGTCACAAGCGTAGTTTTCACGTCTTTCATCATTGTCCAAACCATAAACGATAACGCCTACAGTTAAGCCCAAAAATTCGTGAACTTTTCCCATCCATTCCTTATCTCTCTTTGCAAGATAATCATTGACAGTAACCACGTGAACGCCCTTACCACTAAGCGCATTCAAATATGCAGGTAAAGTTGCAACCAAAGTCTTACCTTCACCAGTTTTCATTTCCGCAATTCTACCTTGGTGCAAAACAACACCACCGATTAATTGCACACGATATTGTTTCATACCCAAAACTCTGTAGCTGGCTTCTCTAACTACAGCAAAAGCTTCTGGCAAAATATCGTCCAAAGTTTCTCCGTTTTTTAATCTTTCCTTGAATTCAACAGTTTTATGCTTTAATTCATCATCTGATAATTGTTGCATAGACTTATCATATGATTCAATTTTTTTAATAATTGGTTCTATTTTCTTTAGCTCTTTTTTATTAGCTGAGCCAAAAATAGATTCAAATACTCCCATATAAATCTCCTTACTTTAATATCTATAAATACTACCTTTTATTTTAACATGTAAACACATCATTTACAACAAAAACATCAACATTTAAAGGAAATCACTTATAAATTTTTCCAATAAATTACAGTGCATATAATTTTGGAAGAAAAATCCGAAAAATTTATTTATAAAATCAGCTTCAATATAAAAGAGAGCCGAAGCTCTCTTTTGTTACACCGATAGTTTTAATTTAATTTTCCGTATTTCTTTTCCATTCTATTGTACAAATACAATGCCAATAGTGTGAATAGTAATGGTCCTGCTACAGACATTATTGTAGTCAACCAGTCCCCACTACTAATAGCTGGTTCAATAATTGTAAATAGGTTCGCAAATCCTACAACTAAACATACTAAGAACACAGCCGCCTTGACAACTCCCATAGATTTAAATTTTTCAAATGGTTTTTCTATTTCTTGATTTTTCTTAAACGCTAAGAAAGAATAAGAAATGAAAAAGTAAGGCAAAGTCATTGAAACGTTAGTCATTGACACCAATACTTCGAAGAATTGTTTTGCGCTTTTTCCTCCGAATGAAACAATGGCGATAATTACAATAACACACGCTGCTTGATACTTCATAGCATTCACATACATACCGTTTTTTTCAACAGTCCAAGATTTTGGCCATAATTCTTTTGGAGTTCCACCTATTAATTGCTTAAGTGGAGAATAAATCAAAGTAAAAAACGCTCCTGTCAATGCTAAAAACATCGAAATACCCATATATCTTGAAATCCACAAACCACAAGTTCTAGCTGCAGCTTCACTCATACCAAAAGCAAGTCCCAATTGATAACCCATGTGATTCATCCCAATATATGAAACATTACCTAAAGTAATAGTTTCTTTTGAGAAACTTTTGAAAGCAAAATCCCAATTAGTAAAAGATCCAAACATCAAAATCCCCAATGCATATCCAACAGTTATTATTATAGCTGCGATGCTTACACCTTTAGGGAAATTTTTTTCAGGATTTTCTGTTTGATCTACAAGACCACCTATAACTTCTATTCCACCATATGCAAAGATTGCGTATACAACAAATGATAAAACAGCAATTCCTCCACCTGCGTATTTTGGATTTGGAGATTGGAAAAATGCTTCAAAATTAATTGGTTGTAAAACTTTTCCTTTGTTTAAAATAAGTATAATTAATCCTCCAACAAACAAGAAAATGTTAATAAGAGCTACAGCACTTCCGCCAACAGAAGTAATCTTTTTAATTTTTTCCAAACCTTTGTTAGATACATAAGTAACCATTATAATCCAGCAGATTGCCAAAATACCCAAAGTTTTTACTGAGTCTAACCCGAACAAAGACCATTGTTGAGTCTTATCAACCCCGAAAATAGCATTCGATAAAACAATCCAAATACCTGAACCTACATTTACTTGCCAGATTATGTAGGATGCAAACCACATAAAAGTGATTACAAAAGCGTACTTCTTGCCAGAACTTTTTTCCATCCAAGAATAAATACCACCTTTTGCATCTTTAAATGCAGAACCATACTCTGCTATCATGAATGCAAATGGTAGGAAAAACGCTATACCAGATAAAATATACCAAGGAATAGCGGAGTATCCCATTAAATAATATGATCTACTAATGTTAGTGAAACCAAAAACCGACGTAAAAATCATCAGTATAAGCGCTTTCAAACTAAGTTTTTGTTTGTCTGTCATATATTCCTCCTAATATTAATTCAACTCTCAAAATCGCAATCGGTGTAAAATGCTTTGAGAATGATTGTTTTTTAGAAAAAATTTGAATTATAATACAATTGAAACGCAAGTATTTATCGCTTTAACACGATGTAGTATAGGCGATATACGCCTTTTCCCTCATTTTATTGCACCACTCTCTAACTTCTTCTCTCTTATATTATATTCATTAATATTCTGATTTGTCAACCACTTTTTTTGCTTGTTTTAACTGTTGATTTAGAGATTTATCTGCTTTTTTTCTTGATGTATATTTATACGTAATTAGCTACATGAAACTTACGATTAATTTACTTTTAATTGATATTTCTTTAGTTCATATTAGAATATTAATAAAATAAATTTATCTTAATATTGTTAATTTAAAATTTTTAATATTTTTTAATTCCTCAATTTTTTATTCTAATAATTTTAAAACTTCGGAGTACAATTAAAAAACATTCTTAGTATTCTAGATATTCATGCTAGATGTTCTCCCCTTCCGTTTATGTTAAAATTCACTCCGCAATCATCCTTGTGTCCGTTTAGGCAAGTAATCGAACATACCTATATTGTAAATCCATGTAAACAGTCAAGCCTTTTTGCTAAGAATATCATACGGAGAAAATAATCATAAATTCAAGTGAAGTGAACCGTTAAAAAATTGTGCTGTCTGAGTGCGTAGCACGAGTTCACAATTTTAGGTTCACAAGCTTATAATTTATTTATTTTTGTAGTCTAGATATTCGTGCAAAATGCTTGATCTGTGTTGTGTCTGAATAAGATTATTAAATTTTCACCAAGATATTCGTGCGCGATTGTTGCCGTAGCCTAGATATTCGTGCATGATGATTTTTCAATCACAGGACTAAAAAAAGAGCCCACATTTGTGAGCCCTTGTGTTATTAAAGGATTGAAAATCCTAATTCTTTTGAGTCTTTGCAGAATGTTTTCACTGTGTCTAGTGAGTATTCGTTCAAGTCTTTTCCCATCAATGAAAGTTTCTTGATGATTGCAGGAGTGCATGTGATGATGTCTACTCCCAATTCATTTGCTTGGTAAATGTTGAACACTTCTCTTGAAGATGCCCATAACAATTCGCAGCCTTTTTTAGTTTTGCAAATTTCCAAAGCTTCTTTCATGATTGGCATTGGATCAACGCCAGTGTCTGCAATTCTTCCAGCAAATACTGAAACAATGCTTGGAACATTTTCAGTCAAGTTATCTACAACTTCTCTTACTTGATCCACTGTGAAGATTGCTGTTACGTTAAGTTTGATTCCTTTTGAGCTAAGTTTTTTCAATAATGGAGCTGTTGATGTTCCATTGCTTGTAGTTACAGGAATTTTAACGTAAACATTATCACCTAGTGAAGAGATTTTATCTGCTTCTTTTTCCATTGTTTCCAAATCATCTGCGAATACTTCAAATGATACTGGATATTCTGTGATTTCTTCTAGAACTTTCTTGGCAAATTCAACGTAATCAGTGATTCCAGCTTTTTTCATCAATGATGGATTAGTTGTGAATCCTGTTACTTTTTTTGATGCCAATGATTCTAGCATATCTTCTAATACTGCACCGTCTGAGTAAATTTTTGTGTTAATTTTATTCATTTCAACCTCTTTCTTGTGTAGTTCAAATTATTGTTCGTTGTTGATTGCTGTGTCTTTCTTAGTAATTATTGAAGGAGCTATTAAAACTACTGCTAAAACAGCGATAATAATATAAACTCCTACATTTCCCATAGCGTTACCGATTTTTCCTAATAAAATTCCCAAAACTCCGAAGTCAAAATCTCCGAATGTTGTATTGTTAAATCCTAATTGTCCCAAAACCGGAAGCAAGAATGCTGGAAGGAATGCTAAGAATAATCCGTTGATGAATGAACCTACCATAGCTCCTCTTCTACCACCTGTTGCGTTACCGTAAATACCAGCAGTTGCACCGCAGAAGAAGTGAGGAACAAGTCCAGGAATGATCAATACTCCACCGATAGCTCCCAAAATAAACATACCGATTAATCCGCCGACAAAACTACATGCAAATCCCAAAATAACTGCTGTTGGTGCGTATGGGAAAAATACTGCACAGTCAACTGCAGGAACGGAGTTTGGAATTAATTTCGTAGCGATACCTTCGAATGCAGGAATCAAATCTGCTAAAATCATTCTAACACCGGCATACACGATTGCTACACCAACTGCGAAGTTTAACGCAGAGATGATTGCAAACAAATATGGGTTTTGTCCGTTAGACATTTTTCCAACGAAATCCGGACCAGCTTTGATACTTGCGATTAGATAGAACACTATCATTGTCAACGCTGTTGAAATTGTTGTGTTTCTCAAGAAACCCCATTTTTCTGGAATTTCGATATCTTCAGTTGATTTGGAATCTTTTCCAACTAATGAACCAATGAACGCCGACAAATAATATCCCAATGAACCAAAGTGACCAAGAGCTATCTCATCTCCATCAGTAGCCTTCAAAGTGTATTTTTGTCCGATCGCTGGAGAGATTGAACTCCAAGCTCCTAATATAAATCCACCAGCCAATACCAAAGCCACGCCCTTAAATCCGATTGCACCTAAAGTTGCTGATAATAGACAAGCCATGAAGAAGCTATGATGGCCAGTTAAGAAAATGTATTTATATCTTGTAAATCTTGCTATTAATAAGTTAAAAATAAGTCCTACTAACAAAATAGACATTGTTTCTACGCCCAAAACTTTTTGCGCAACAGATGTGATAGCTTCGTTATTAGGAACAACACCTGTGATGTTGAATCCGTGTTGAATCATTTGACTCAATGGATCCAAGTTAGTCGTGATGACATTTGCACCTGCAGCCAACATTAAATATCCTAAGATTGGACCTAATGTACCAGTCATTACCTTGTGAGCTGGTTTTTTAAGAGCGATAAGACCTACCATCGCGATAAGACCCATCAAAAACGCAGGCTCAGATAGAATGTCTTTTAAAACATTTAAAAATCCCATAAATTCCTCCTAAATTTTTAAATTTTATTTGAATTCTTCTAATACAGGAACCAAATCTTCTTCGATTTTCTTTTTGTTAGTGTAGCTTTTTACAATGGCTACTTTTTGATCATCTGAAAAAATTGATTTGAATTCCTTAACAGTTACGAAAAGATCAGCTCCTTTTCCTACAGCTGCGTTAGAATCACAAGATTCTACGTTAGCTTCAATTCCCATTTCCTTGCAAATAGTTTCAACCTTCATTTTCAAAAGAAGACTACTTCCAATTCCATTACCACATACAGTAACAATATTAATCATCATTTCCCTCCTCTAATTTTTTGTTAATTATTTCCAACATTTCGTCCTCAGATTTTGCATCAATAAGTTCATCTGTAATTTCATCTGAATCCAAAAGCACTGCCAATTGTTGAAGTGCTACAATGTGTGATGAAGAGTCCACCGCTGCCAAACAGAATAGAATTCTTACCCAGTTGTCCTCATCCTCTTCTTCGTTTCTAAAATTTACAGCCTCATTTAATTTTGTCAAACTAATCGCCATTTTGTCTACATTACCGTTTGGTCTTGCGTGAGGAACCGCAATGTTCGGAGCAAGCACAATGTATGGGCCAGCATCCTCAACGCTTTTTATCATGTCTTCTACATATTGCTCGTTAATGTAACCATTGTCCAACAAACTTTTTGCTGCAATTCTTATTGCATCCTTCCAATCATTTGCATGATCTTCAATTCGTATCAATTCTTTTTTTATTAAATCGCTCAAACTATCACCTCTTTACAAAAAAATATTGGTTAACAAAAGTATTGTTAACCTTATTTTACCATATATTCACATTAGATTATATATGCGTTTCAAAAAAATTTGCCAATTTAAAGGATTAAACTACCAATCAAAATTATTACCGGCAAAGTCACCACCGAAAATATCGTCGACAAACACAAAGCCCTTGATGGAAAATCCGTAGATTTATTAAACATTAAACAGAAAAGCACACTCACTCCTGCAATCGGAGCTGATGCCATCGCCAACGTCGCAATCTTTGCATCTGTTTTCATTGGAATAACCATCAAAATCACAATATATATTAAAGGAAACAAAATATTTCTGATACAAGAAACTTCCCACGCCATTTTATCCCTGTGAAAAGGCTCTGTAATACTGACGAAATTCGCTCCGATAATTATCATACTAAGTGGCGTATTCATACTCGCCAAGTAAAAAACAGGCTTAGTAACCACATTCGGCATTTTGTAAATAACCCCGAAGAAAAACAAAACAAATCCCAAAACAGAAGAAATAATACATGGATTTTTCAAAACTTTGTTCCATTGAATCTTGCCATTTCCAGTCATCTCGTACAAACCAATTCCATGACTCCACAACAAAATATTGAACACCGCCAAATAAGGAATGGCGAAAAAAGTTCCATCCGCACCAAGCAACGCTTCAATCAAAGGAATTCCCATAAAACCACAATTGCTGTAAACAGATGCGAATTTGTATGTACTTATGTTTTCGTTCTTAGAAAATCTATCAAATTTGAACAAAAAATGAGAAATCAAAATAGATGAACCCATCAAAACCACTGCAGCAAAGGCAGTCATCAAAAAATTATTCAACAGCACTGGCGTAACGGGTCTATTAAACGCGTTAAAAATAACACTTGATCCCACAACATACATTACAAATCCAGTCATCTCTCTGATAGTTTCTCTACTGAAAAATCCCGTTTTCGCAAAAATGTAGCCCATCGCCATGAAAACAAACATAATCAAAATCTGCTGTAACGTAACTAAAAAAATAAAAAACCACTCCTTAATACTCAATTATTTTATTATACCATCATTACAAGAATTTTCTAGTAATAATATGAGGCTTTGACGTGCGAAACGAGTGATTCATTATCGAAGATTGCTTCACAACGCAGAAAACCAGTTTGCACGAACATCTAGACTACGAACGAAAAAAACTACAAAAACTCGTAAATCGCTCATCTGTCTACAAAAATTGAAAAATTCTAATCTCGAAATCCTAAAATTTGAAGCACGCTTCGCTTACACGGTCAAATTTTGGACGGATTTCTTCGATTGAATTTAAAACAATTTTTTCCGAATGATTCGCTCCTTTACGATGTTTTTGTCTTTTATAAATCTTAATTCTTAGCAAAACTGGTAATCTGCTTTTATTTCACTACATCACGATATTCGCTTATTTATCTACAAATTTAAAAAATTCTAAAACTACCTTTTTCCGCTCACCACACAATAAAAAAGAGCATCACGTGATGCTCTCATTATCTATTTTACTAATTTTTTAAGTGGTGTTTTCTTCAATGTTTCTATAAATACTTCATTTTTACCGAAGAACAAGATCAATGTGTAGCCTATGACGCTAATGAAGAATACTGCCAACAAGTTAAGCGTGTAGTGTGTGATAAATTTTGTGATTACAAACTTTGTCAAAAGTATCCACAACGCTCCTGCTACTGCGTATTTCATTGTGTAGAATAATTTGTCCATTTCAAAATAAACTCTTGCTTCTTTAAATTCAAATAGACACACAACAACCACTACTAATTCTGAAATCGCCGTAGTCACAGCTGCACCATTTTGTTGCCAAAGTGGTATGAAAACTAGATTTAACCCTACATTTACAAACGCCGATATCGTCGTAGCTTTTAAGTTCAATGCTTCTTTTCCCAATGGAACGTTCATACAAGTTGTGATTACGCCACCAGTTATTGCGAAAAATACTGACACTGCTAGAATTTGCAACGAAAGTGTCGCTGCAATGAATTTTTCTCCAGAAAGAATGTAGACGATGTTTTTGGATAAAACTCCAAGTCCTGTGCACATTGGTATCATTAATAATAGCAAGAAACTTGAAATTTCTGTCAACAATTGTCTGAATTCTGTTTTATCATCTAATGTCGCTGCCTTGGAAAGCCTTGGGATTGTAACCATGTAAATCGCGCCTAGCATTTGCTTTACAACAGAGTATACCTTCACACTTACTGCGTAAAGTCCTGTGTAAATATCTCCAGAAATCCAGCCAAGCATTGTCATGTCTGCACTTACATACACCAAAACTGCGATGCTGTTTGAAAAGAATAGCATGATAGGCTTCAAGTGTCTTTTCAGATTTAGTTTAAGTGTTGGTTTCAAGTCCACATATCTTCTTACATGTAGCATATTTGAAATGCACACCAAACCATTTACGAAAACCGTAAGTCCAGCGTATTTTAAGTAATCGTCTTTGGTTTTTACTACAAAAAATAATAAAATTACACCAATAGTTTGAATTATGATACTTCTGATTGTAATGTACAAATAATCCTCGTGGATTGCGTTGACCCATTCAACTCCAAGTGTCGCGAAGATTATACTCAAACTTTGAATGAAAATAAGCGTTGCGTAGTCGTGCATTTTCACAGAAACTACGCAGAATATCGCCAAACAAATGTAAGAAATCAACGTAGACAACAAGTTGATGGAGAAAACTTCCCTCGAAAATTGATTGAGTTTCGTTCTATTTTCTCTGTATTTGGAACCTTCTCTGACTGCGTAATTGGTAATTCCAAGCGATGCAATCAGCATGAATATTTTAATAATTGAATCCCCGTAGCTTACCTTTCCCATGTTTGCTACTTGCAAAATTCTTGTAGCGTAAGGAAAAGTTATCAATGGGTACACAACGCTTAGCCCAACTTTGATTAAATTAAGCATTGCGTTTAATTTAAGTGATTTTTGCTTTGCCAAGTTTTTCCTCTCCTATGTGCAAAATTAATACTTACTATATTGTATCACACCTAGCTAGATAGATTATTACAACATTTCAAAATTTCCAACAAAAAAATAACCGTCACTTCAAAACAATGACGATTATTTTCCAGGTAAAACCTGTATGGACTTTGCTGAATCTATTATACCACATTTTTTTAAAAAATGTTATAACATTTCAATAAAAGCACCAATTCTTGTATTTAATTGTCCAATATCTGATTTTGAATAATCAGTTTCCACAGCGATGTATGGAACATTCTTCTTATCGTTGCAGAATCTCTTAATTGCCAAACCTTCAACTTGGTAAGGAGTACAAGCTTGTAAATGCATGTCGATAACACCATCAACCTTGTATTCGTCGATTAATTTATCCAATAATTTAAGTCTGTTTTCGTTTGGACTCACACAGGCACAACCGATGTTCATGTATTTTCTAGCAATCGCATCAATCATATCTGGATTGTCAACATCGACATTTTCATCAATAGCCTTAGCGCCACCACAGTTTTCGTAGCTAACCACAACTGCACCGTTATTTTCGACAGCTTCGATAACTTTTTCAGTCGCACCACCGATAGGACAACCAGTAATCAAAATTCTTGGCTTGCCACTGATGTGCTTGTGTTCAGACATAACCTTAGCTTTTAATTCTTCAAGCATTTGTGGAATTTGTTCCTTATCAAAATCAAATTGCACACCATTTAAAACATGCCACAATTCTCCACCTGTGATTGGCAAATCATCAGCCTTCATTATAGAATAGAAGTCCTTTACAGCTGATCTCTCAGCGTTTTTCACTTCAATAGCATGCTTTAATTTTTCATCTGTGATTTCAACTCCGAATAAATCTTCGATAGTCTTAATCATCTTTCTGATTTCTTCTTTCCATAAAATAAGACCTTGTTCAGTGTTCTTGTTTGGAAGCTCCATTACGTGAACTGGCTTGAATTCTCCCAAATATTCGTACATCTTCTTCTTGCCATCGCAAGTAGTTTCTCCGACAACCAAATCAGAAAAATAGAAGAACGGACACTTATCAGTCAACGCAAAACCATAAGAAGATTTGATAAGTGGGCATAAGTTTTTAGGCAAATCCCTCTCAGCATCTTGAATAGTTTCGTCACTTGTAGCACACAAACTAACACAAGTAGCACCGGCTGCAACAGCTAACTCTTGTGGAAAAAACGTACAAAAAATTCCTATAACAGGAATATCCTTATCCTTTATTTCTTTTACCTTCAAAAAAGCATTTTGACGACTTTCTGCAAAATCGTTAAAAACTTCTGGTAATTCCTTCTTTAAATCAACCATCTAATCACCTCGTAACAAATAATATCATTTAATCAATAATATATCAAAATGATAATCGTTATTTATAGATTTTTTCTATAAATGACCTCTATCACCTATCTCTCATAGATGATTTGAGGAAAATCTTGGTGATTTTTCAAAACCAAAAACATCGTAAAAGAGCGAATAATTCGGAAAAAAATTGTTTTAAATTTAATCAAAAAGCAGATTACCTATTTTGCTAAGAATATCATACGGAGAAAATAATAATAAATTCAAGCGAAGTGAACCG
>ERZ1673749.895-NODE-895-length-25991-cov-8.891618_pt1 | contig 25991 bp, 22 predicted proteins | sample MGYA00580204_ERZ1673749 | MGnify/ENA primary metagenome ERZ1673749 (study PRJEB41218, sample SAMN15661745) | gut metagenome | host: Homo sapiens | place: Canada: London | collected 2015-08-20/2019-03-30 | study: EMG produced TPA metagenomics assembly of...
CCGTTGCCGACGCACACAAACAAGACTGAGGGCTTCATAACGTCTCCTTAGGACAATTTGGTCAGGGTTGGGTCAACCGGGAACAATTTCGGGCCAATCCCCCGCATGAGGTAGACGAGGCCGACGAGGATAGGGATCTCGATAAGCGGCCCGATGGTGCCCGCCAGCGCCTGGGCGGAGGTGGCGCCGAACGTGCCGATCGCCACTGCGATGGCCAACTCGAAGTTGTTGCCGGCAGCCGTGAACGCCACCGAGGCCGACTGGGCGTAGTCCATGCCGGACAGTTTGGCTACCAAGAGTGCAATAGCGAACATGCCGACGAAGTAGCACAGCAGCGGGATCGCCACCCGTGCCACCGTCCACGGCTGGGAGAGGATCTGGTCGCCTTGCAACGAGAAAAGCAGGACGATTGTGTACAGCAGGCCGATCAGCGCGAGTGGGGAGATCCGGGGCAGGAAGGTGTTTTCGTACCAGTCGCGGCCCTTGGTGCGCTCGCCGATAATGCGAGACAGCAGCCCGGCCAACAGCGGGATACCCAAAAAGACCAGCACGGAGGACACGATCGCCCAGAAGGAGAACTCCACAGAGGTGGTCTCCAACCCCAACCAGCTCGGCAGGATTTGCAGGTAGAACCAGCCCAACACACCGAACATAACTACTTGGAACACCGAATTGATGGCGACGAGCACTGCGGTGGCTTCCCGGTCAGCGCAAGACAGATCCGACCACACCAACACCATGGCGATGCAGCGAGCAAGACCGACGATGATCAAACCGGTGCGCAGCTCCGGGGCGTCCGGCAGGAAGATCCAGGCGAGCGCAAACATGAACGTGGGACCGACAATCCAGTTCAAGATGATGGACACGGTCATGAGACGTTTGTCGGTGGCAATCTCGCGGGTCTTGTCGTAGCGCACCTTGGCCAAGGGCGGGTACATCATCACCAGAAGGCCGAGCGCGATCGGAAGCGAGATGCTTCCGACTTCGAGGCGATCGAGTACACCCGAAAGCCCCGGCACTGCCCGACCGAGGGCGAGGCCCGCCGCCATGGCGAGCATGATCCACACCGGCAGGAAGCGGTCAAGAAATGACATACGCCCTACTGGTTGAGCGGTTGTGTCTTCCATCTAGAATCCTTATCTATTGACAGCAATCAATACGAACCCTAGGCAGCATATTCATCACTGTCAATATGACATGATAGGAAGCATGAACGACTACGTCACCACCACAGAAAACACTGGCCTCGACTGCTGCTCGCTGGGCTCCGGATTGCTCTCCGAAGACGACGCGACGCGTTACGCGGACCTGTTCAAAGTTTTGGCGGACTCCGGCCGGCTGCAACTTCTCTCCAGGATCGCCGAAGAGGGCTGCGAGCCGATGAGCGTGGGCGAACTCACGCAACGCTCTGGGCTAAGCCAACCGACAGTTTCCCACCACCTCAAAAAGCTTACCGAGGCCGGTCTCGTAGAAAAGAGCCGCCAGGGCAGGACGGTCATACACCGGCTGCGCCCGAAGCTGTTCGAGGAACTTCGCGCCGTGCTGCAAATCGGCTGAGATGCCTACCATCAGGACCCCTCTCCCAGGCACGCAGCATCAGCTATGTCGCGACTTCGGACATGTTGGTTTACCGAGCGAGGCGTCGCTATGGATGCGTGCGTTGCAGCACCGAATGACCACGCCCAAGCCAAGAGCACGTCGCCGTGACCAAACCGCCAACCTCGGTTCCGATGCGTGCAAGACCCAAACCGGAGCCTCGTAGGAGGCCGCTGTCTCTATCCATCAAACGGAAAAACCGACATCGGGATCACATACGCCCCGCCTGAACCCCCACGGCGCGTAAGTTCGCTGAGCTTTGCAATACGTTTCCCTTCCGCATCAACGCGGGGATCTGCAAACGAAAAGGAATGCACACGGAGGCTTTCCGCGCCGTCTCTCGGCTGAGTAACCACATGTGCTTGCTCACCGTCGACGGTGACAGACACGGCCCGTCGATCCGCGCCAATGAGCGGCTCAGATTCCCTAGCAACCTGGTTCTCCAGGTCTACTTCCGTCACGGCGCCGCGGTGAGAAACAAACGACACGTTGCCTTGCCTGTAGCGAGAAGACCTGTTGAACCCCGGTTCAGGCAGCGAATCCAGATTCCCTTCGTGTTGCGCGCTATCGTCATCGACAGCAAACACATCTGCGCCGCCAGCATCATCGGGAAATGCAATGTAGGAGATCTCTTCCCCACATCCGAGGGCGGAGAAGAATTCCGACGCGACGACGCCGGACGGGCCGCCGTCGATAAGTGCTTCGGACAGCAGCCCGCTTTCGCCCATCCGCACAAGCGCGAGTCCGCTGCCATCATCTTCATCGCGTTCTAGCCAGACCGCTGTCTTGTCATCGCACGCCCGCAGAGCGACCGGCCGCAGATCACGCGTGACCACGCTTGTCGCACTCTCGGTGGCAATGACGATGCGGCTCGCGTAGGGACTCGTGTTCCCGCTTTCGTTAAAGACGAAAACTGCTGTTTCAGCGTTGGCTGATCCAGCAGAGGTTGACTGAGTAGGCAGGCCCAGATCTTCAATCGGCCTCACGTGGTGTTTCTTGAACTGCGAATCAAACACAACGAGCTGATCCCTATCCGGAGCCACGAAGCCTTCGCCGAGCCTTTGCATCGATGGGTTATACACCGGCGCGAGCTCCGCGAGGGATCCCGCCTCATCTGCGGTCAATCCGAAAACATAATTGTGGTTGTCTGCGGAAGGGGCAGCCGACACGGCGCGAGCGATCCCGCCCCACTGCCACGAAGTGGAGTCAGGCGAGGGCACAACGCCCTCGTGCGTGCACGAAGTAGCCGCAAGGGCACAAACGCCGAGCGCACATGTGGCAAGGGGTTTTCGAAATAGTCTTTTGAGCATCGTCGATCCTTTGGACCTGTCATGGTTTACGCGCCGCGGAGCGCCGCCACTATCAGCCACGTGAGGTCTGAGCGGCACATTGCGAATCGCGTGCGCTTCTCCCACATCACCCGACGTGTGTCACCTCTCACACTAGATTTGCGTGTACGCTACCGCCCACCGTTTACATGTCAAACACATACAACTACCGGCCAGCAGATACGCTACGCTCAGAATATGCGAATCTCCCCTGCCCTCACGCTTGTTGCAATCCCCTGCCTCATTTTGAGCGGATGCAGCAGTGATACAGGATCTCAAGAGCAACCCGCAACCATCACGGTGACGCAGACGACGATGGCGACTGATTCCCCGGCACCGGAAGAACAGCAAGATCCCGTCGAGAAGCAGCCAGAGAGCGAAGAGAAGGAAACACAGGAAGTAGCACCCCCTTCCCCTGCTCAGACTGCTAGATACACCATCAACCCTGGCCAGATCGGCGGCGACTGCGGCACGACCGCAGATGGGCTTACCTTAAGCGCTGGGGACGCAACCTCATGCGAGTTCGCCGGCGCGATGTACGAGGCGGGCATCAACGCCGAGTACCGGTGGCGGCAGCTCCGCCCAGACATCAATGGCGCATACGGCGCTGAGCTTACGGTAGCCAGCCCCATTACCAAGGAAACCTACGAGATTTCTTGTGCAGTAGGAAGCGATCAGCGCTACCTGGGCTGCGGCGTATACGACGACAACTCAGTCCACGTCTCCGTTGGTCCTGTTACCGACTACGGCGGCTGGACATCTCGCCTCAGCATTGTCGAGCACCAGCCCCAACCGCCGCAATAAACGTCAAAAGGGGCCAGCCACCTCCACGTGGCTGGCCCTGTCTGCGTAGTGCCCGCTAGAACTCCGCCGGCATGATAGCCCAGGCCGCAAGGTATGCCAGGAACATCGGGAAGATACCGAACAGGAGCAGGAAGACAGCGATCACGCGCACGATCACCGGGTCGATGTTGAAGTACTGGGCGAATCCGCCGCAGACGCCGCCGATCATCTTGTCCGTCATGGAACGGGTCAGGCGCTTCGGTGCGTTGTTCGGGTTGTAGTTCTGGTAGGTCATCTCGGTGACTCCCCTTCTTTATGTGCCGCTGTGGTGTGTACGGTTCCCATTAAACGGAAAAACGCATACGCCGACAACGGGGTTTCCCCGGATCTCTACCCTGATCTTTCACCCCTAGGGGTCAGCGGTGCGAAGAGTCCGTCATTGGCTGTGCGCCACGGTAATCCGCGTGCCCCGGCACATTGGTCACGCCCAAGACGCTGGTGAAAAACGCGCGCAGCGGCGCAGCAGTCTCCGGGTCCATGTGATCGAACACGAGGCGACGCACGCTTTCCACGTGCTCCGGGGCGGCCGCCTCGAGCCGGCGCATCCCCTCGTCAGTGAGGCAGACGAGTACGCCGCGGGCATCCCCGGGGCTTTTCTCCTTAGTCACGAGTCCGCGTTTTTCCATGCGGGTGACCTGGTGCGAGGTCCGCGAGCGGTCCCAGTCCAGGGCGTTGCAGAGGTCGCGGAGGCGGAGCGCGTGTTCCTCGGCTTCGGATAGGCTCACGAGCACGGCGAACTCCGATGAAGAAAGATCGGACTCGGCCTGCAGCGTGTCGTCGATTACACGCGAGATCTTTCTGCTCGCCGCAAGCATGAGCCGCCAGAGTTCCTGCTCATCATCGTTGAGCCAGCGAGGATCATGTGTCATGCGTACTTACCTTAGTGGATGTGTCACGGTGCCTGAAATGAATGCCTTAGGTAAAACCTCTCACTGCTCGTCTGCATGCTTCAGCTCATCAATATGCACCGTCTTTGCTGCGGCGACGCGGTCGAAGCGCTGCGGGAAGCACGTCAGCACGAGCACCTGCGCGTTCTTGCCCGCCTGGGTAAACAGCGTATTCATCAGCGCGAGTCGCTCTGGGTCGGTGGCTCCGAGCGCGTCGTCCACCACCACGGGCACCGGGGCGGTTTCGCCGCTTTCGGTGACTAGGTCCGCGATGGCGAAGCGGGTCAGCAGTGCGAGTTGTTCCTTGGCTCCGCCGGATAGAGACTCGAGGGGCACGGTGACGTCGCCAAGCGAGCGGTCGGTGATCTGCAGGCCTTCGCCGAAGTTGAAGTCGACGTCCTTGCCGTAGATGACGCGGGCACGCTTGCGGATGGCCGCGTTGAAGGGTGCGGTGTACTTCGCACGGGCCTCCTCGCGGCAGGCATAGAGCGTGGTGCGCAAAAGCTTGATCGCTTCGGCGCGGCGGGTGGCCTTCGCCAGCTCAGTTTCCGCCTTCTCCAGACGCGCCTCGGCCTTGTCGGACTGCTCGGCGGCGCCGGTGGCTTGCTCGATGCGGCCACGCAGCTCGGTAATGCGGATGGTCGCCTCGTTCTTGCGCTGCTGCATGTTCGCGACGCGCGCCTGCTCCGCCCCGAGAAGTGTGTGGGCAAGCTCCACGTCGGCCTCGTCAGCCGCGGTTGCGAGCGCGTCCGCCTCCTGCGTCGCTGTTTCAAGCGCGGCTTCCGCCTCCTTGTGTGCGGCTTCGAGCGCCTCGCGTGGCTGTGCCTCTTCCGCAGCTGCGAACTCCTTGTCCGCGCCCGCTGCCTCGGTGGCCTTGGCCTCCACGCGCGCCTCCAACACCGCGAGCGCCTTCGCCGCCTTGAGCTCCGCGTAGGGCTTCAGGGCCGCCTCCGCCTGCTCCACCTCACGCTCGGCCGCACCGAGTGCTGTGTGGGCGTCCTTGACTGCATCTTCGGCTTCCGGCTCGTCGATGCTCTCGGCCTTGTCATCCACACCCAGCGCCTCGGCGAGCTCGGCAATGCTCGCGGTCAAGCGCTCTTTTTCCGAAGCGAGCTCCTCGCGGTCGGCGCCGGCGAGTACGTCCTCGCGTCGGCGGCGCGCGGCCTCCACCTCGGCGGCCTGCGCCTTGTGCGCATCGCGCAGGTCACGCAGCTCTTCGACGCTCTCGCAGCCGGCGGCCTCGAGCAGCTCGGCGAGCGCCGCTTCCGCCTCGCGGACCGCCTCGCGCGGGTCCTGGGCACCTTGGGCGGCACGGTAGGTCAGCTGAAAGCCTTCGATGTCGATCCGGGTGCCATCGAAGACGTTGACTTCCGTAGATGCGGTGGCGTGCACATCCAGCGGCTCACCGTCGACGGTGACCGTGCCGTCCTTACCGGTAAGCTCCACCTTGGACGAGGCCGCGTCGCGTAGCTTGCGCTGCAGCGCGACCTCGTTTTCCGCGGTCTCTGCCGCGCGCACATCGGCGTCCGTGACCTCTTTTGTCGGTGTCGCATCGAGCGCTTCACGGTAGGCCTTTTCCGTCTCGTTCACGCGCTTCAGGTGCGCCTTAACCGTGGCAAAACGCTGCGTGGCGCGCGCGAAGTCGCGGCGCTGCTCGGCCTCTTTCACCTCGCCGCGAGCAGCGGACACGGCTTCCTTGGCCTGTGCCAGGTCCTCACGCAGCTGCGCGACGTGTGTCTCCTCGTTCTCCGCTTCCTTGCGCGCAGGCTCCAACGACGCGCGAAGGTCCGACTCCTCCTTGCGTAGCGCTGCGACGCGTTCAGCCAGCGCGGTACGCGTCTCGAGGTCCTGCTCCGCGCGCGTGAGCTCGTTGTTCGCCTGCTCGCGCTTCGCGTTCGCCTGCCCGAGCTTTTCCGCCAGTTCTTCTGCCGCCTTGGCCTCCTGCTCGCGTTCCGCCAACGCCTCCTCTGCCCCGGTCAGTTCGGCGTCGACCTGCGCGATCTCCTCTTCGCGGCGGGCGACTTCGTCGACGTAGCGACTCAGGCTCTCGACGTCGGCTACACGCGCCTCGTACTCCTCGCAGGCTTGTTCCACATCCGTCGCGAGTTTCTTAAAGCCCGCCTTCGGCTTCGGGTTTGCGGCGTTGGTCCAGTACTTGGCGTATTCCGCGTCTACGTCCTGCATGAGCTGGGTGTCTTCCGCGCCGGAGTCGCCGGCACCCTCGCCCTCGTCGAGCGCGGTGGCGATCGTGGGCACGCCGGCGGCCTGCACGGCCGGGTCGAGCTCGCCCTGGCGCAGAAACAGCGTCTCCATCAGGGCGCGGTCGAGGTGCTCATCCAGGATGCGGGTGAGCTCGTCGTCGGCGTTGCGGCCGGTGAAGTTCTCCCGGCGCGGCGCGCGCACGGTAAGTTCCGCCTGGGGTGATTTCAGCCAGCGCTTGCGCACGGTGAACTCCACTTCTCCCACGGTGGCGGAAAGCTCCACTTCCGGGCCGACGTCCTTGTTCGCCGGGGCGTACTTGGCAATCTTTTTGCCCTTGGCGGAGTGGCGCTCGTTGAGCACCAGGTCGATGCCTTCCAGGATGGTGGACTTGCCGGCCTCGTTGGGGCCGTGGACGATGATCACGCCGGTCTCGGGGAGCTCTTTAAGTTCGAGGTGCTCGATAGCGCGGAAGTTCGTGATGGTCAGGGAATGGATACGCATGGGCTAGTTCGCCTCCTGGGAGAGTCGGAACAACAGGTTGACCGCGTCGCGGGCGGTGGCGTCGCCCGCGGTAGCCTGGCCGATGAGTTCGTGCATGGCCTGGTTAGCAAAACCGCTCAGAGGGAGGTTGTCCAGCTCGTCCTGGCTGGGTTCGAGGTGAAGATCCATAAGCCGCTCGCGCGGGTACAGCGCGGCGAAGACCGGCTCGAGCTCGCCCAGTTCCCGCTCCAAGGTGCGGGTAGCCTCCAGCCCGAGGGTGCCGGTGAACGTGTACTTGATCACGGTGCGGTCTTTGTCCGGGTACTCCCGCAGCTGGGCAATCACAGCGTCGACGTCGTCCGCGTCAGCGACCTCCCAAAACAGCGCATCAAAGGTCCAGGTGCCGGTGCGGACCTTATCCACCTGCACCTGTGCGCGCCCGTCCTGCTTGTCAATCTCCACGACTAGGGCGTTGCCGGAGTCAGCCTCGCCGCCGACCTCTGGGCCGGTGTGCTCGGCAAAGTCGGTGGTCTCGGGTGCCCCGGAAAACCAGACCTGCCCGCTCGTCCCTAAAGACGCAGTCGAGTGCGAATCCCCCAGCGCGACGTAGTCAACCACGCCGCGTGCACACGCATCTTCTAACACGTCGAGCTGGATCAGCGCTTCAGTGTCTTCCTTGCCGAAGCCCTGGACCTGGCCGTGGCCGACCAGAATGCGCACGTTGTCGGTAGGCTCGAGCCCGCGCACCACGCTGGCGCAAAGGTCCTCGGAGGGGTGCTTAGTCAACAGCGGCGCGCCGACGACCTCTACCCCATCGGCACCGACGAGCGGCGTGTCGTCGGCAAGCACTGTGACATTGGGTATGTCCTCGGTGTGGCGAAAAATCGAATCGGCCACCAGCGGGTCGTGGTTGCCCGGGAGTAAGTAGACGGGCACGGGTAAGCGGCGCAGTGCCTCGAGCGCGCGGCCGAGCGTGCGCTTCTCTAGGGCGTTGTGCTCGAACACGTCGCCGGCGATCACGATAAAGGCGGCGCCACGCTCGGCTGCGAGAGTGCCGAGCGCGTCGATGGAGCGCTCGCGTGCCTCGTCGAAGCGCGACTGTGCCTCCGGGCTTAAGAATTTTCGGGTCATCCCGATCTGCAGATCGGAACTGTGGATGAATGTAGTTTTCGTCATGCCTTTTACATCTACCAGGCCGACCTCACACACGCCCGACCACACTCGCACAACTGTTCTATTCCTCGCGCGTGAGGTCCTCGTAGAGCTCCTCGATATCGGCCACCGCGCGCATCTGGTCGATGTTGGTAAAAGAGATGGACTGCATCGCGGTCTGCAGAAGGTCCATGTCGGAGTCCTCGATCATCGGCGCGATCTTCGGGTTCGGCAGGTCGGGCAGATCGCGGCCCGTCCAAAAATACTCGGAGCCAGGAACCGTGCTCTCGTGTGCGATGGAGGCCGCTTCCTCTCGCACGACCTGCTCCAGACGAGCGATCGTCACATCCCGCACGCTAAACACCAGCGAGGGCGTCGAGTCCAGCTTCTCCGCGGCCTGCTGCGCCACCGCCACGACGTGCTTGCACACTTTCGCGCCGTCGGGGCAGGTGCAGGAGAAATACACCTCATCCGGTGCGGCGAAGAGCAACACGTCGAGCACGCGGTCGCGGATGTCGCCCTTCAGCGCCCGGTCAACCGCGCCAGCCTCGCGGGCGAGCTCGCCGATCGCCTCGCGAACCTCCCCTGCTGAGCGAAACGGCAAGAGGATCGAGACCTCGAAGGGGTAGTTCTGGCTGCCCACCACAGAGGCAGTAATCCGCGCGCGGTCGAAGTGCAGGTCATGCACGTGCCCGCCGGCGGCATACTCCCGCCCGCGCGTCGCCCGGCCGAGATCCGTTTGCCGCACCGCCGCGTTGACCATCCGCATCGCGGGCTGGTTCATCGCGCGCGCCGCCATTACCCGCTCGCCAGTCTCGGAGGCCGAGGACACGCGCCTACGCTGCCCAAAGTTGGCGTAAATGACGTTGCCCTCCCGCGGGCGCTTCTTCTCTGCCATTACTCCTGCCTCCCTCGGTAGCTAATCAGGCGCGACAGATCTTCGGTGTCGAGCTCGGTGATCCAGCCCTCGCCTTCGCCGACGACGGAACCGGCGAGCTGCATCTTGCCGTCGAGAATGTCCTGGATGGATTCCTCCATCGTGCCCTTGGTAATCATCTTGTACACGGTCACGTCCCTGCGCTGCCCGATGCGGAAGGCGCGGTCGGTGGCCTGGTTTTCCACCGCCGGGTTCCACCAGCGGTCCATGTGCACCACCACTGACGCCGCCGTCAGATTCAGCCCGGTGCCGCCCGCCTTCAGGCTCAGAATCATCGCGCGCGGCCCGTCGTCGCGCTGGAAGCGTTCCACCATCGCGTCGCGCGCCGATTTGCCCACCCCGCCGTGCAGGAATGGAATCATCTCGCCGAGCTGGTCCGACAGGTAGGGCTGCAGCAGGTCGCCGAAAGCCTTGTACTGGGTAAAGATCAGCACCCGCTCGTCCTGCTCCACCGCCTGGAAAAGCAGGTCCATCAGCTTGGCCACCTTGCCGGAGCGGTGTGTGCCCTGCACGGTCACCGGCGAGCCGTCGCCGAGGAAGTGCGCGGGGTGGTTACACACCTGCTTAATGCGCGTGATCGTGGCCAGCACAAGCCCGCGCCGCGCCATCCCCTCGCGCCGCTCAAGCTCCTGCGTCGTGTCGTTGACCAGCGCGGTATACAGCGCCGCCTGTTCGTTGGTCATGTCGACGGCGATGACGTGCTCGCGCTTTTCCGGCAGGTCGTCGATAATCGCGGCATCCGTTTTCACCCGCCGCAGAATAAAGGGCGCGGTCAGCCGCTGGAGCCGCTGCCCCATCTCATCGGCCAGCGCTTCGTCGCGCCGCGACTCAATCGCCTTGGCGAAATGGTTGCGGAAAAAGGCCTGCGAGCCCAGCATCCCCGGATTCACCCAATCCAGCAGGCTGCGCAGCTCCGCCAGCTTATTTTCAATCGGGGTGCCGGTCAGCGCAATGCGGTGTCGTGCAGGTATTGCCCGCACGCTTTTCGACGCCTGCGTGCCCGCATTCTTAATCGCCTGCGCCTCGTCACAAACCACATGGTCCCACTGCACCAAGGCCAGCTCACGCGCATCGCGGCCCACCACGCCGTAGGAGGTAATCACCAGGTCTGTCTGCGAGAGCTTTTCCACCAGCTCCATCCCCTTTGCGCGCCCGCTGCCGTGGTGGACCACCACGTCCAAATCGGGCACGAAGCGGGCTGCCTCGCGCGCCCAGTTGCCCACCACCGAGGTCGGCGCGACCACCAGCGTCGGGCCTTGGACTCGCCCGGCCTCACGCTCAACCGCGAGCAGGGTCAGCAGTTGAAGCGTTTTGCCCAGCCCCATGTCGTCGGCAAGCACGGCCCCTAAATTGTTGCGCGACATGTAGTCGAGCCAATCCACGCCGCGGCGCTGGTACTCGCGCAGGTGCGCGTGCACCGTATCCGGGATTGCCACCCGCTCCGGCGCGGGGCGGTCCTGCCCGCCCACCAGCGAGGTAAACCAGGTCGAGCCCGTAAACTCGATCGGCTCCTCAGCCAGCGACTCGAGCGCGAGCTGGCGCAGCTCCGCAGCGGAGACCACACCCTCGCCCTCGTCTTTGAGCAGCGTGTCGTAGTGTCGCTGCGCTTCGTTGGCCGCCTCGCGCAGCGCTTCCGCATCGTCGGAGCCCGCGGCCTCTGCGAGCTCGGCAAGATTTTCCGCCCGCTCGACGGCCGCCTTGGCCTCCTCGAGCGCGCTGCGCTGCAGCTTCTTCATGTACTGGCGGGTGCGCGACAGGTCCTTCCCGTTGGCCAGCACCCACTGACCGCGCAGCTTCACCAGGCCCGTCTTGGAGTTGATAAGCTCCTTCATCTCCGCGTCTGTCAGCTCGGTATCGCCCACCGAGACCCGCCAGTCGTACTGCACCAGCTGGTCGAAGCCGATCCGGGTCACCGTGGAGGAATCGTAGGGGTTGTCCGGCTTGCTCACCTTCAACTTCGCCGAGGTCACCGCCCGCGACCAGGCCTTCGGCAGCATGACGGTAAACCCTTCGCGCTGCAGCTTCGCCGCCTCCGTTTCCACAAAGCGCACGATCTCCTCGGTGGAGAGGTAGCAGTCCCAGTCGCCGCTGCGCATGTCGCGCACACCGCCGTGGCGGCGGTAATCCACCAGCTCGCTGATATCGATGGCACGTTGCAAAGCATCCCGCAAGGTTTGCGACGTCTGCGCGTCGTAGTCCGACTGACGCACCGGCCGCGGCGCATCCGTGCCCGCGCGCACCTGTACGCGCACCGGCCACGTGAGCTCGCCGGTAGCTTCGGCCGACTCGGCCGACTCCGCGTCCTCCGGCTCGTCCTCGGGCGCCTCGACGAGAAAGACCAGCTGGAGATTCACCGCGGTGATCGAACCGCTCCAGTCATTGATCTTGGACACCAGCGACGCGCCACCCCGGCGCAGCGGCGTACCGAAGACCAGCGAGGCCACAAAGTCGTGCCACGGATACGGCCGCACCCGCGCGGGCACCTCCAACTCGTGAAGCCGGGCGGTGGCGATCCAGTGCGTGAGCGTCTGCGCCATATCCTCGCTGATATTCGGGTCGTTGAGCACAAGCACCCCCGGCGCCGCCGCTACCATCTGCGCGAGCCACCCGCGCTCTTTCACCCCGGTGCCCAGCTTGAACTGCGCGTAGAAGTGCGCGTCCCGCTTCGGCACGTGGATAGACACGCGCCCGGCGCGCACGAACTGGGCAAGGCCCTGGTAGGCGTGGATTAGCCAGACGAGGTCGGGCGCGATTGTGTCGCGCTGGTGGGCGTCGAGAAGCGAAAGCTTGGCTAAAGCCGCAACGGTGCGCGCGGGCGAAAAGGTGGCCGTGGGGGCGCGCAGCGTGACCTGCTTGCCCTTCGGGGTCTGCAGGGTGATCGGCGCGCGGCCGCGGAAGTGATTGCCCGCCAACAGCTCGGCGACCAGCGGCGGGAACGTGCCCTCGGGCACATCCGCGAAGGTGACCACCCGGTGACCGGAGACCTGCTCAACCCAGATGTTGAGCCCGGACTCCGGCAACCAAAGTCCGTGGAGCAGGTATTGAGGCATACCCACCCTTATACCACTGCCAAAAATTCCCGCATCTGATTGGATCCCGCCCAAACGTACCCGCCCCCCTGTTACACTACGGATTTTGTAACTCAATTCACACCGTACCCCCAAGGAGATGCAGATGTCTGACAGTTTCTGGCTCGTCGTCGCCATCGTGCTCTACTTCGGTGTCATGGTGGCCATCGGATTTTATTCGTGGCTCCAGACACAGAAGTATGACGACTACGTACTCGGCGACCGCGGCCTCCACCCATTCGTCGCCGGACTCTCCGCCGGCGCCTCCGACATGTCCGGCTGGCTGCTGATGGGCCTGCCCGGTGCGCTGTTCGTGTCCGGCATGAGTGAGCTGTGGATCGCCATCGGCCTGCTCATCGGCTCCTGGTGCAACTGGAAGTGGGTCGCCCCGCGCCTGCGCGCCTACTCCGAGGTATCCAACGACTCGATCACCCTGCCCAGCTTCTTTGAAAACCGCACCCGCGACTCCTCGCGCGTGCTGCGCGTCGTCGCCGCAGCGATCATCATCTTCTTCTTCACCTTCTACGTCTCCTCCGGCATGGTCTCCGGCGGGCGCTACTACGAGTCGACCTTCGGCGGCGAGTACCTCGTCGGCATGCTCATCGTCGGCTCGATCACCGTGCTCTACACCTTCATCGGCGGCTTCTTGGCCGTCTCTTACACGGATGTGGTGCAGGGCGTGCTGATGTTCCTCGCCCTGATCACCGTCCCCATCATGGCGCTGATCGCCGTGGACAACCCGGGCGACCTCTTCTCCTACGCCACCGACCACTCCTACGGTCCGTGGCCGGAGGGCAACCCCGACTTCTTCAACCTGGTTGCCGGTGTCTCGGCCGCCACCATCATTGGCAACGTCGCCTGGGGCCTGGGCTACTTTGGCCAGCCTCACATCGTCACCCGCTTCATGGCGCTGCGCTCGCCCTCGGAGGCGACCGCCGCGCGTCGCTCCGGCATCATCTGGGTCGCCTTCTGCTTCCTCGGCGCGATCTTCACCGCGCTGGTCGGCACCCTGTTCTTCTCCCAGACCACGCACTCGGTGACCGATCAGGAAGGCTTCGAGACGATCTTCCTCGACCTGGCGCGCATCCTCTTCCACCCGCTGATCGCCGGCCTGGTGCTCACCGCCGTCCTCGCGGCCATCATGTCCACCATGTCGTCTCAGCTGCTGGTGACCTCGTCCGCGCTGGTGGAAGACCTCTTCCGCATCTTCCGCAAGGACGCGAGCCCAACCACCCTGCTGGTCGCCTCCCGCACCATGGTCGTGCTCATCGCCGTGATCGCCATGCTCATGGCGTTCAACCCCTCCGACACCATCCTGGGGCTCGTCGGCTTCGCCTGGGCAGGCTTCGGTGCCGCCTTCGGCCCCGTCATCGTGGCCGCCCTGTACTGGCGCAGGCTCACCGCGCCGGGCGCGATCGCCGGCATGGTCGTCGGCGCCGTCACCGTGTTCGTGTGGGGCTCCGTCGACGCGCTTTCCGGCATGATTTACGAGATCGTCCCGGGCGTGCTCCTCGCCACCCTGGCGATGGTGCTTGTCTCCCTGGCCACCAAGCCCAAGCCTGGCGTGGCCGAGGAGTTCGACACCGCAGTCGCCGTGACCAACTATGCGTTCGCTCACCCCAAGGCGAGCTTCCACGATTCGCTCGAGGCCGTCGAACACAACAAGTAAGGGAACCGCGGCAGGTGCGCGTGCGTCTAAGAACGTATGCGCACCTACCTCACTGTCCTCATCGCCGCGACGATCCTCGTCGCACCCATCCCCACCCCGCGCGCCGTCTTCGGCATCAGCGCAGGCCCGCCGCGCGCCACAGTGCTCGGCTACAGCCGCGAGGCCTTCGGCACCGGCTGGGCCTCGCTTGCCGACGGCTGCACCACCCGCTCAAAAGCCCTCCACTCAACCTTCGGCGCGGATCCAGCCGCCGCGGGTTCCCCGGACCTCTGCCCGGCACCCCGCAACGATCCGATTCGCGGGCCCTACACCGGCACCCCCATCACCCCGCACGACGTCGAGCTCGACCACGTCCTGCCGCTGGCCGCCGCCTGGGACTTGGGCGCCCACGCATGGGAGCAACCCCGCCGCGAAGCCTTCGCCAACGACCCGCGCAACCTCATCGTCGTCGCCGCGGCCGCCAACCAAGAAAAATCCGACCAGCTGCCCAGCGAATGGATGCCTCCCAAACGCTGGCAGCGCTGCGCGTACGCGCACCGGCTCGCCGACGTCGCCCGCGCCTACGAGCTTTCCCTACCGCGTGCTGACCTGCGCGAGATGCGTCGCGCCTGCAGCGGCGTTACCGGACTGTTGGGCGCTCGCTCCATGTGAACTGTGACGATATTGCACGCTTGCCGTAAGGTGGTGCAGCATGGTTACCTTTTTCACTGCTTTGCACGTGGTCGCAGCCATCATCCTGCTCGGCCCCGTCGTCGTGTCCACCTCCATGTTTCCCAAGCAAGCCGTCGAGGCCCGCACCGGCGGCGAGGAGGCCACCGGCCGCGCCTCCGTGCTGCACAAGGTGACAAATACCTACGGTATGCTCTCCGTGCTGGTCCCGCTGCTCGGCGGCCTGGTCATGGCCACCGACTGGAGCACCTACAAGACTAACTACTTCCTGCACACCGCGATCATCCTGTCCGTGATCGCGTGGGGCCTGCTCTTCTTCATGGTCATCCCGCAGCAGCGCGCCATCATGGGCTCGCTCGGGGCACTCTCCCCCGCTGAAGGCGATGTTTCCGACGCCGCGTCGAACTTTGAAAAGGCCAAGGCGAAGGCCGCCGCAGGCGCTGGCATCTTCAACCTGCTGTGGCTGCTCACCTTCATCCTGATGTTCCTGCCGACGCCGGCCTAAAGCCACTACGTTTCTTGCCCTGCACCCCGCCTGTGAGCTGGTGCGGGGCATTTTTAGCGCATGAACTGCTGTGCGAGCTGCGCAAGTAGGGGCAGCAGCACAACCAAAATCGGGATGACGATCGAGAGAATCTCGCCCGGAGTCATCTCAGTGCTCGAAGATTCCTTTTCGGAGGAAGAGGAACTCTTCGAAGACCCCGAGCTCCTCTCAATCAGCTCGTCGTACACCCCCGCAGTGTCCAAGCCCGCAGCCGCGAGAAACTCGCGGGAGCCCTCCTCGTTGCCAATCAGACGGCCATCGCGCGGCGCTGCAGCCCAACCCATCGGCTTGCCATCAACGCGAACCCGGCCCAGCGTGGCCGTGCCGACGTTGCCCGGCGTAGCAGGCCCGATCGAGGCCACACCGAGAAAACCGCGCCCCGGAATCCACAGTGGGCCGCCGGAATCACCCGGGCGCCAGTGCGCGCCGCGTATGGTAAAGCTCTGCCCCACAGCCCGGTAGAACGTCCCGCACGTCTCGTCGCTCGTGCCCATGTGGGAGGTCTCGCCGTGGTAGCAGACCTCCTCGCCACGCTTGACGTCGGTGGGGTCGACGATGGTGTCGCCCGAGTACGGGTTACCGCCGAGGACGACGTCGCGGTCCCACTGAATAAAGCCCCAGTCGTTGGAAAACAGCTCGTCGTAGCGCGTCGATGGGTGGAAGGTGCCGAGCTCCCGGGTCTGCGCCTTCGTCTTCCGATCAATGAGCCGAACGCGGTCGCCTTCCCTGCCGCAGTGCGCGGCCGTATAGCTAATGCGCTGCTCCGTATCGACGTAGCCTAACGTGCACAAACCGATGCTCGTGGAAAAGGCCAGCCCCTGCTCCGGGACTGGCGCGGGCGCTGCGTGCGCCGCCACCGGGGCAAGGCCCAGAGAGGAAGCGAGGGCAACTGCGGTTAGCGCGCGGGAAGTATTCACGTGTCTTCACCTTTGGTGAGAAAAAGCTGTCGTACTCCTTTAAGAATAGTGCACGGCAGACAGGTTCGGGAGCCCCAGACGAGACAAAAACCCGAACACGGTACTGACTACCCGGCGCACTCCCTCGCCCGCGGGCCCCACGGAGGAACCGCCGCGCGAAACCGGCGCAACCAGGTTCTCCATGTACAGCCCCATCAACTGCACCTCGGTAACCGCGGGCCCATCGTGCGGCACGACGCCCACGACAAAGTTCGCGCCGCCCACCACCGGCAGCTGGCGCGCAGCCCACTGACTTGAGATGACACCCACGAAGCCGCGGCCAGGCACCCACAGCGGCCCGCCGGAATCGCCGGCGCGGGTGAGCGGGGCGTCGACAAAGAAGGTGTTGCCCACAGCACCCGCAAACTTCCCGCAGGTAGCGCCGCGCGCTCCGTGGCTGGCGTTGCCGTGGTAGCAGACCGTCTCGCCCAGCGCGATGTCGTTGGGGTGTACCCACCGGTTGCCGGAGTGCGGGTTTCCGCCGATCGCCACCCCGGTATCCCACTGGATCGCCGCCCAGTCGTTGCCCAAACGCTGGTCATAAACCTTGGAACGGTGGAAGGTGCCCATCGGCCGACTCGGCGCGCCGGTGGCGGGGTCCACCACCGCGACCCTGGCACCCTCGCGCCCGCAGTGCGCGGCGATCAGGCTGCGGTGGCGGGCCGGGTCGCTAAAGCCCACGGTGCACATGCCCCCGTCGGTCACCACCACCGAGCCCTGGCTCACCCGGGGCGCGGCCGACGCGGACGGCACCGCCACGATCAGCGCCGCGAACAGTGCGACAAGCACCCCCATCGTCAGGGTTCGGTGGAGTTGTTGCATGGCATCCTTCCTTGCAGCCAGTGTGGGAAAGCTCACCTCACTGTACTTGTGCACCCACGGGGGCACAAAAGCAAAAAACGGGCCCACACAGGCCCGTTATTTCGCTCTCGCCGCTAGTCCCAGTTGCGGTTCCCGCGGCCGCGACGATCGTCCCTGCGACCACGGTTTCCACGGTGTCCACGGTGGTCGTCAAACCCGCCGCGACGCCCACGCCCGCCGCGATCGCGCGGCGGTGCGCCGTGGTCGCGCTGAATGTTAATCAGCTGACCCGAGATGCGCGTGTCCGAGAGCCGGTCGAGCACCTTCCTATCCAGCTTCTTCGGCAGCTCCACCAGGGTGAAATCGCCGCCGATGGTGATGCGCCCGAAGTCCTTGGAGCTCAGGCCCCCCTCGTTCGCCAGCGCACCAACGATCGCGCCCGGGCGGACGTGCTGGCGCTTGCCCACGTCCAAACGGTAGGTATCGAAGTCCGCGCTGTCGTTGTGGCGGCGCTTGCCGCGACCCCTGCCGCGGTCGTCGCGGTCCCAGCGCTCACGACGATCCCGACGCTCGCGCTTGTCCTTCGGCGGTTCCTTCATCAGGAACTCGTCGCCAGCCAGCGCCTGGGTGGCCAGGGCCGCGGCGATGTCGTCCATCGGCACGTTGTTGGCCGCCGAGTACTCGCGAACCATCGACTTAAACAGTTGCAGCTCGGTGGCCTCCAGGGATTCGGTGATGGAATCCATGAATTTCACCTTGCGGCTCTCGTTGACCTCGTCGACACTCGGCAGGTCCATCTCTTCGATCTTCGCGTTCGTCACGCGCTCGATCGAGCGCAGCATGCGGCGCTCACGCGGGGTGACAAAGAGGATCGCCTCGCCGGTACGCCCCGCACGGCCGGTGCGGCCGATGCGGTGGACGTAGCTCTCCGTGTCGTTCGGGATGTCGTAGTTCAGCACGTGCGAGATGCGCTCGACATCCAGGCCGCGGGCGGCGACGTCGGTGGCGACCAGGATGTCCAAGCGGCCGTCGCGAAGCTGGTCGACGGTGCGCTCACGCTGCTGCTGGGCGATATCGCCGTTGATGGCGGCGGCCGAGAACCCGCGGGCGCGCAGCTTTTCGGCGATCTCCTCGGTTTCGTTCTTCGTGCGGACGAAGACGATCATCGCCTCGAACTCGGTGACCTCGAGGATGCGGGTGATCGCGTCGAGCTTGTTGCGGTGCGCGGTAAACAGGTAGCGCTGCGTGATGTTCGTGTTCGTGCGCGTCTCCGACTTGACGGTCACCTCGACCGGGTCGTTGAGGTAGTCGCGGGAGATCTTGCGGATAGCGCGCGGCATCGTCGCCGAAAACAGCGCGACCTGCTTCTCCTCTGGGGTGTCCTCCAGGATGCGCTCGACGTCTTCCTGGAAGCCCATGTTCAGCATCTCGTCGGCCTCGTCCAGGACAAGGAAGCGCAGGTTGGAGATGTCCAGCGAGCCCTTCTGCAGGTGGTCGATTACACGCCCCGGGGTGCCGACGATGACCTGCGCGCCGCGGCGCAGCCCGGACAGCTGGATGCCGTAGGCCTGTCCGCCGTAGATCGGCAGGATGTGCACGCCACCGAGGTGGTCGGCAAAAGACTGGAAGGAGTCGGAGACCTGCAGTGCCAGCTCTCGCGTCGGCGCAAGCACGAGCGCCTGCGGGTAGCGCTTCGAGGTGTCGATGCGGCTTAAGATCGGCAGCGCGAACGCCGCAGTCTTGCCCGTACCGGTCTGCGCGAGACCCACGACGTCGCGGTCCTGCATCAACAGCGGGATGGTCTCGGCCTGGATGGCGGAAGGCCGCTCAAAGCCGACCTTCTTGACCGCCTCGACAACCTTGTCTGGCAGGTCGAGGGTGTCGAAGCCGTGTGCCGGCTCAGTAGTTTCTTTTTCTGTGTTCTCGGTGGCTTCGTCAGTCTGCTGCGAAGCGCCGGTGTCCTCAGCGTTGCCCGCATCCCTGGTGTCTTCTGCGGCCGTCTCTTCGGCCGCGACATCCTGCGGGGAGTGCTGATTTTCCGACAAGTTCATATCCGGCCCATTCTCGCTGCCGGTCGCGTTTTCGGAAGTGCTCATTGCTTCACCAGCGTACGCCACCCGCGACGACAACACTATTCTGCAAAAACGGTGCGCAAGTTGTCAGCTGCCTGCGCGCTGCGCCCCGGAGCGGTCGGTCGCTTTTAGCGCAGCGCCAAGTCGGCGCGCAGTCCCCCGCCCTCGCGCGCCGCGAGGTGGAGGTTGCCGCCGTGGGCGCGCGCGATGGCGTCGGCAAGCGAAAGCCCCAGCCCGTGCGAGCCGGCCACCCGCCCAGCGCCGCGCACGAACGGTTCCTTGAGCCGCTCTACCTCGCCCGGGTCAAGCGTGGGGCCCTGATTTTCGACGACCACCGCACCGCCCGCAACCGTCACCACAGCAGTCCCCGCAACGCCGTGCTCGACGGCGTTGGCCACGAGGTTGCTTACCGCCTGGCGCAGCAGGACCTCATCGCCGGCGGCGGCCGCAGGCGCACCGCTCACGCGCAGCGGGACGCCGTACTGCGCACAGATCTCGGTGCACAGCGCGACCATGTCCACCGGCTGGCCGGTGAGGCTGCCGGGCTGGGCCGCCTCCGCGCGGGCGAAAGCGAGCAGGCGCTGAACGGTCTGCCCGGCGCGCGCGTTGACCTCGCGGATGCGGCGAAGCGCGCCGACGAGCTGTTCGTCGGAAGCCGCGTCGGCCTGCATGAGCGCGACGTCCGCAACCGTCTGGATCGTGGCGATCGGCGTCTTCAGCTCGTGGGAGGCGTTGGCGGCAAAGCGGCGCTGCGCGTCCAGCGAGGCGGCAAGCGAGTCCAGCATCTGATCGAAGGCGTTCGCAAGATCGCCTACGTCGTCGGCCGGGCCCTCGTAGTGCATACGCTTGGCGACGTCCCCGTCCGAGACCTCGCGCGCCACCGCGGCGATGCGGCGCACGGGCGAAAGCGCGTAGCCGGCGACGAACCAGCCCACCAAACCTGCGAGCGCGGTCAAGCCGACGAGCGCGACGAGCATCGTGGCGAGCACGATGGTGATGATGGAGGCGGGAATGGGCATGGCGGCGTCGATAAGCACGCCCTCGGGGCCCGGCAACGACACGTGCAGCGGCACCGGAGTCAGCGCGAGGTAGGCGCACACGAGCGCGGTGAGTACTGCGCCGGCGCCGAAGACGGTGGCGACAAGCACGAGGGTCAGGCGCAGGCGCAGCGTCATGGGCGGGCCTCCTCCGCAGCGTAGTAGCCGGCACCGGGCTGGGTGTGGATGATCCAGGGGTCGCCAAGCTTGCGGCGCAGGTGCGAGATGGTCACGCGCGGCGAGTTGGTAAAGGGGTCGGCAAAAGCGTCCCAGGCCTCCTCAAGAAGCGCCTCGGCCGAAAGCACCGCCCCGTCGGCGGCGAGCAGCACCTCGAGCACGGCGAACTCCTTCGGGCTCAGCGGGATCGGCGTGCCCGCGCGGGTCACGGTGCGGCGCGCGGTGTCCATGCGCACATCCGCGCAGCGCAGCACCTCGGACTTCGGCGGGGTGTGACGGCGCAAAAGCGCGTCGACGCGCGCGAGCAGCTCGGGCACCTCGAAAGGCTTGGTGAGGTAATCGTCCGCCCCGCTCGCGAAACCGGCGAGCCGGTCGTCGAGCGCGCTGGCCGCGGTGAGCATGAGCACGCGGATATGCGGATGCTCGGTGCGGATGCGGGCGCAGACCTCGTCGCCGTGCACGCGCGGCAGGTCGCGGTCGAGCACCACCACGTCGGCGTCCTCGAGCAGCTCGAGCGCGGCCGCGCCGTCGTAGGCCACGCGGGTGTTGCGCCCGTGCGCGGTGAGCGCGGCGGCGATGGCGTCGGCGAGGTAGACCTCGTCTTCAACAACTACAACGTTGGACATGCGGGTCATTTTAGACCGGCGCTGCGCTGCGGTTAAGCGTGTTAACGCTCTCGCAACACGGCGGTTCTTAGTCTCACCCTCATGACGAATGCTTCCAGACTTCCGCCGCGCATCGCAGGCGTCGACGCCGCCCGCGCGGTCGCGCTCGGCGCCATGATGTGGGCGCACCTGACCGACTCGACCTCGCCGTGGCTCTACGGCTTCCCCTCCGCGCTCTTCGCGTTTCTGGCGGGCGTGTCGATGCAGCTGAGCATGCGCGCCACCGGCGGGGCGGCGTTGGCCCGTGAGCGTCACCAGGCGATGATGCGCGGCGCAGCCCTGCTCGCGCTGCACGTCGTGCTCACCCCGCTTTCGGGCTCGATCACCGTCGTGCTGGGCACGTTCGGTGCCTGCTACCTCGCGCTCGCTTGCGCCCCGCGCTGGCGCACGCGCACGCTCGCGATGCTCTGCGCCGGGCTCACCGTGGTCTCCGCGCTGCAGCTGCCGCTCTCGGTCACCGCGCCGCCGTACCCGCTGTTCGAGTGGGCCGCGCTCATGGTCGCAGGTATCGTCGCCGCGCGCTTTCTGCCGCGCTTGCCGCTCGTCGCCCCCGCCGGCGCCGCGTGCGCAGCCCTTGGTGTTATCGCCCGCCCGCTTCTCGACGCCCACCAGTTTCCCTTCCTCAACCCCAACGGCCACACCGGCGGCCTCATCGCCACCATCAGCGAAATCGGCTGCTCGCTCGCCGTTCTCGGCCTCTGCCTGCTGCTGTTTGCGCGCTGGTGCCCGTACCCCATCCAGGCGCTAGGCCGGATGCCGCTGACTGTGTACTGCCTGCATGTGGCAACCGCCGCGCTGCTTCCCGCCGGCCCGCTCTCAGCCGCCTTGAGCATTGCCGCCGCCAGCGCGCTCGCGTCCGTGTGGCTGCTGCTGTACCCGCGCGGCCCGCTCGAGCAGGCACTTCGCAGTCTCACCCACGCCGCCTCCCGTCAAGACCTCCCCCAACGACACGCTGTAAAAGGAGCTTAAATCATGCACACTATCCGACTCTCCACCGCAGCCACCGCCGCCGCGCTACTGATCGCCGCGCCCGCGGGTGCACTCGAATCCACCCACTTCGCCGACGGCTCCCCTGAGGGCTCGTCCGTCGTCTCGGTGCGCACCGCCAACGACGACCCCGCCGAAGGCGTGTGCACCGGCACCGCCGTCGCCCCGCACTGGGTCGTTACCGCGCGGCACTGCATGGACCACCTGCCCACCCCGGGCGGCTCGGTGCGCGTCGGCGAGGGCGACGACCAGCACACCGTCGCCGTCGATCGCTGGCAGACCGCCCCGCAGGGTGACATCGCGCTGCTGCACACCGCCGAAGACTTGGGGCTCGACCACTACGCCACCGTCGATACCGAGGTGCCCGAGCCCGAGACCCCCGGCACGGTTTACGGCTGGTCCTCGGAAGGCTCCGGCGGCACCACCCGCCTGCCCATGACCGAGGCCACCATCGAGGGCCCCAACCCCATGGCGCTTTTCGACGGCCACCAAGCCCTCACCGTCACCCTGCCCGAAGGCGCCGGCATCCACGGCGGCGACTCCGGCGGCCCAGTCTTCCGCGACGGCAAGCTCACCGGCGTACTCAGCGCAGGGCTGTTTATGAACCCGGACGACCCGGAGGAAATCGCGATGGACACCAACTCGGCCGCCTCCGCCGCCCCGCTTGGCGACGCCGCCGAGTGGATCAACGACACCATCGCCGAAAAGGACGACGACGATACTTCCACCGCGCCGTACGTGCTCGCCATCGCGGTGCTGTGTGTGGTGGCGGTTGGCGCGGCGGCGGTGGCGCGGCGTCGAAAAGCATAGGCCCTCTTTGCTGAACCTGAGATTATGTGGTGCTATAGGTAGTAATATCACTCGAACCGCATAATATTCCCATGGAAGGTGGCCCACGCACCATGTCCACAACCGCCGCACGAAAAACTCGCGGCTTAAGCCACCGCCACATCCACTTCATCGCGCTCGGCTCTGCCATCGGCACCGGGCTGTTCTACGGCTCCGCCGGCGCGATCCAGGCCGCCGGGCCCTCGGTGCTGTTGGTGTACCTGCTCGGCGGTGCGGTCGTCTACTTCATGCTCCGCGCACTCGGCGAAATGAGCGTGCGCCACCCCGTCCGGGGCTCCTTCGCCGTCTACGCGCGCGAACACCTCGGCGGGCTCGGCGGCTACATCACCGGCTGGATGTTCGCCTTCGAGATGATCATCGTATGCCTGGCCGACCTCACCGCCATCGGCATCTACATGAAATTCTGGTTCCCCGATACCCCGGCCTGGGTGTGGATCACCGCCACGCTGCTGATTATCGGCGGGGCGAACCTCGCCAGCGTGCGCTGGTTCGGCGAGCTGGAGTTCGCCTTCACCCTGATCAAGGTCGTCGCCGTGGTCGCCATGATCGTCGGCGGTGCCGCCATCCTCGCCTTCGGGCTCGGCACGCAGCCCGAGGCCACCGGCATTTCCAACCTGTGGAACGACGGTGGGTTCTTCCCCAACGGGCCAGAAGGCATGATCGCAGCCTTCATCCTCGTGCTCTTCGCCTTCGGCGGCACCGAAATCATCGGCGTTGCCGGCACCGAAGCCGACGACCCTGACCACTCCATCCCCAAAGCCGTCAACACCGTGCCGGTGCGCATCCTGCTCTTCTACGTCCTGGCCATCCTGGTCATCCTCATGATCAACCCGTGGCGCAGCATCACCGGCGAGGAATCCCCATTTGTGCAGATCTTCTCCACCCTGGGCGTGAACTGGGCCGCGGGCCTGCTCAACCTCGTGGTGATCACCGCCGCACTCTCCGCCATCAACGCCGACCTCTTCGGCACCGGCCGCGTGCTCACCGGGCTGGCACGCGAGGGGCTCGCCCCGCGTGCAATGGCGCGCACCATCCGCGACATCCCCGTAATGACCACAGTGACGCTGCTCATCGTCCTCGTCGTCGGCGTGGTGCTGAACGCAACTTTCCCCAACGTCTTTGAGACGATCGCCGCGCTCGCCACCTTCGCCACCGTTTTCGTGTGGCTGATGATCCTTCTCAGCCACCTTGCTTCTCGACGCCACATGTCCCCCGCCGAAGCCCAAGCCCTCACCTTCCCCGTCCCCTTCTGGCCCTACGGGCAGTGGTTCGCCGTGGCGTTCATCCTCTTTACTTTCGGCATCATGGTCTGGCAGCCGCAGTACCACCTCGCCCTCGGCGTGGGCGTAGCGTTCCTGGTCATCATGACCGCGCTGTATTTCGCCACCGGTCGACCAAAAGCCGTGGCTGCCGCTCACACCGAGGACGATTTCAAGTAAGCACCGTAGGCACATTTGGCGCACAGACCCGCCCGCTTCCGCCCGAATTCTTTCCGAATTTGCCCGACTATCCAAGCAATGGTCATAACATTGTGCAATGATGGGAGGCGGAAGCATTTTTCTACCGGCAACCCGCCGGAGTAAAAGGAGAGTCTAGTGAGCATCACGAACCCGTCCACCCCGCACCACAACATCACCCCAGGCAACAAGGTTGTCCTCATCGGTGCCGGCTCGGTTGGCATGGCCTACGCCTACGCACTGATCAACCAGGGCCTGTGCGACCAGCTCGCGATCATTGACATCAACGAAGAAAAGACCTGGGGCGAGGTCGAAGACCTCAACCACTCCGTGCCCTACTCCGGGCACAACACCAAGGTCACCGTCGGCACCTACGAGGACTGCCGCGACGCTGCCCTGATCGTCAACTGCGCAGGCGTTGCCCAGCGCGAGGGCGAAACCCGTCTCGACCTGGTCGGCCGCAACGTAAAGATCTTCGAGTCCATCAACAACGAAGTCATGGCCAACGGCTTCAACGGCATCTACCTGGTGGCCACCAACCCGGTCGACGTGCTCACCTACGCCACCCAAAAGCAGACCGGCCTTCCGGCCTCGCAGGTACTCGGCTCCGGCACCGTGCTCGACACTGCCCGCTGGCGCTACAACCTGAGCCAGAAGTACAACGTGTCCGCCACCTCGGTCCACTCCTACATCATCGGCGAGCACGGCGACACCGAGCTGCCCGTCATCTCCACCGGCTCCATCGCCGGCATCGCCCTGCGCAACCGCCTGGCAAGGGAAGCCGAGACCAACCCGGACGTGTACAAGGAAATCGACGAGATGTTCGTCGCCACCCGCGACGCGGCGTACAAGATCATCCAGGCGAAGGGTTCGACCGACTTCGGCATCGGCGGCTGCCTCGCCCGCATTACCCGCGCGATCTTCATGAACGAGGACGTCGTCCTGCCGGTCTCCGCCAAGCTCGACGGCCAGTACGGCCAGTCCGACATCTACATCGGCACCCCGGCCGTGGTCAACCGCAACGGCATCCGCGAAGCCATCGAACTCCACCTCAACGAGGAGGAGCTGGAGAAATTCACCCACTCCGCAGAGACCCTGCGCAACGTGATGAAGGAAGCCGAGCTCGTCTAGCCACTTTCGGGCATGCTTGCCCGCGCGCCAGTGGTGTTGGCGCGCGGGTGTTGGCGTGGGGTTTTAGTCGGGTGGTTTGCGGTGTTCGGCGCGGGCTTTGTGGTCGGTGCCGGTGGCGGTCACGTTCCCGTAGGGTGAGACATACACGATCTGCCCGCCACGTCTTTCCGTATGGCCCCTTGTGCCGCGGGCGGCCTGGGAGTTGTGGTACTTACACAACCACCCAAGATTGGATGGTGTGGTCTCGCCTCCGTGTTGGTGTTCGACCATGTGGTGCGCATCGCACTCGGACGCGGGACGTGTGCAGCCCTTCCACGTGCAGGTGGTGGAGTCCGCAAGCATGACTTCCCGGTGCTTCGGGTGGGCAAACCGCGCGTGATACGCGTTGACCGGCCCATCCATCACCCCAACCAAAATGATCGAGCCGAGCTCTTCGAGCTGCATGCGCACAAACTCCTCACCGGTGACAATCACCCCATTATCG
>ERZ1673749.900-NODE-900-length-25938-cov-9.608044_pt1 | contig 25938 bp, 23 predicted proteins | sample MGYA00580204_ERZ1673749 | MGnify/ENA primary metagenome ERZ1673749 (study PRJEB41218, sample SAMN15661745) | gut metagenome | host: Homo sapiens | place: Canada: London | collected 2015-08-20/2019-03-30 | study: EMG produced TPA metagenomics assembly of...
GATCGGCCCCAAATACACCACACCGATATTCACCGGCCGCGACTACACCGACACCGACACACTCATCGGCGGACCCGCCCAAGGCGCACCGACCTAGAGCACCAGGTTGATCACCACGGTCAACAACGCGACGACGCCGATCAGCGCCGCCATGTACCAGGAATCCCCACCGGGTTCCTGAGCTGCGTTGTCCTCGGCGATGACGACACCCGCCGCCGTCGGCGGGGGCTTCGGCGCGCCCGCCTGCGCCCGGTGGACGGAGAAGTAGTCGAGGAAGGCGTCCTCCACGCCCTCCTGAATGTCGCCGCCGTCGGCCGTCGTTGCGCCGAGCAGCATGGTCTTCGTGGCACCGGTGTCGTTGTTGCGCCCGGACACCGTCGCGGAGTGCACGCCGAGGAACCCGCGCCCCGGGATCCACAGCGGCCCGCCCGAGTCGCCGCCCTTGCCCGGCGCGATGTCGACAAGGAAGGAGTTGCCCACCTGCGCGTGGAACGTACCGCAGGTCGTGGCGCGCGTGGACCAGCCGTAGGTGCACACCTGCTCGCCGCGTCGCACAGTGTCTAAGGCAACGACCTCGTCGCCGCTGTACTCGTTAGGCCCGAGCGCGACGCCCGCGTCCCAGTCGATGCGCGCCCAGTCGTTCGTCGTGCCCTCGCTCGCCGCGGAGTTGGTGAGGGTGCCGGCTTCTGGGGACATCGTGCCGTCGGCAAGCAAAAGGCGCACCCTGTCGCCACTTTCCCCGCAGTGTGCTGCGGTGTAGCTGGATGCGCCTTGGTTGAAGCCGACGGTACACGCGGAACCATTCACGACGATCGCGTCGCCCTGGCCCACCACCATCGGCTCCGCTGCGGTCGCTGCAGTGTGAGACAGCGCAAGCGCCGTTACACCGCAGGCCACAACGAGTTTTTTCACCCTCCCGAGTCTACTCGAGCGCTCGGGCGGGCAAAAACGCCGCTAGGAGATGACGACCACCAGGTCGCCGCCCTCCACCTTGGTCGGCTGCGTGAACGCGAGGCGCTCGATCGTGCCGTCCTGGGTGGCGGAAATACCGGCCTCCATCTTCATCGCCTCGATCGTAGCGACCTGGTCGCCGGCCTTGACCTCGTCGCCCACCTTCGCGGTGACGTTGACCACGCCCGCGAACGGTGCGGCCACGTGGCCCGGGTTCGAGGGATCAGCCTTCTCGGCCTCCGCGACCGTGGACTCGGCGCTCTCGTCGCGCACCAGCATCGGGCGGATCTGCCCGTTGACGGTGAGGATGACCTGTCGCATGCCCTTCTCGTCCGGCTCGCCGACGGCGTCGAGGCGCACGGACAGCGGCGGGCGCTGCTCGTCGATCTCGCCGTACCAGATCATGGTCTCCTCGCCCTCGACCAGCCCGTAGAAGAAGGTCTTGTCAGAGAGCTGGTCGGTCACACCATAGGTGCGACGGTGCTCGAGGAACTCCGCGTACTGCTTCGGGAACAGCAGCTTGTCCAGCGCCGCGCGGCGGGTGGTGTGGTCCTCGGAGGCCAGGTCGCCCTCGAGCTCGGCCGGCACCTCGACGGTGTGGTCGACGGGGCTGCGGTCGGCGAGTGCGGCGTCGCGAAGCAGCGGCCAGCCGCCCGGAGGCGTACCGAGCTCACCCTGCAGGAAGCCGATGACGGACTCGGGGATGTCGTACTTGCGCGGGTTGGCCGCGAAGTCCTTCGGGTCCACGCCCGCACCCACGAGGTGCAACGCCAGGTCGCCGACGACCTTCGACGACGGGGTGACCTTGGTGGGGCGACCGAGGATCTCGTTGACCGCGGCGTAGTAGTCCTCGATCAGCTCGAAGCGATCGCCCAGGCCCAGGGCGTTGGCCTGCGTACGCAGGTTGGACAGCTGGCCGCCCGGGATCTCGTGCTTGTACACGCGACCGGTCGGGCCGGGGATGCCGGACTCGAACGGCGCGTAGACCTGGCGCACGGCCTCCCAGTAGGGCTCCATGTCGGAGACTGCCTGCAGCGAGATGCCGGTGTCGCGCTCCGTGTTCGCAAACGCGGCAACGAGTGCGGACATCGACGGCTGCGAGGTCGTGCCGGCCAGCGGCGCAGATGCCACGTCGACGACGTCCGCGCCGGCGTTGGCGGCGGCGAGGTAGGTGGCCAGCTGGCCGCCCGCGGTGTCGTGGGTGTGCACGTGGACCGGCAGGTCGAAGCGCTCGCGCAGCGCAGAGACGAGCTTCGCCGCCGCGCCCGGGCGCATGAGGCCGGCCATGTCCTTGATGGCAAGGACGTGCGCGCCGGCGTCGACAATCTGCTCCGCCAGCTTGAGGTAGTAATCCAGCGTGTAGAGGTCCTCGTTCGGGTCGAGCAGGTTGCCCGAGTACGCCATGGCGACCTCGGCGACGGTGGTGTTGGTCTCCAGCACGGCGTCGATGGCCGGGCGCATCTGCGAGACGTCGTTGAGCGCGTCGAAGATGCGGAAGATGTCAATGCCGGAGTTCGCAGCCTCCTGCACGAAGGCGCGGGTCACGGAGTCCGGGTACGGGGTGTAGCCGACCGTGTTGCGGCCGCGCAGCAGCATCTGGATGTTCACGTTCGGCATTGCCTCGCGCAGCTCGTCCAGGCGCATCCAGGGCGACTCGTGCAAAAAGCGCATGCCCACGTCGTAGGTGGCGCCGCCCCAAGCCTCCACGGAGGTCAGCTGCGGGGTGAGGTGGCCGACGTGCTTCGCCGCCGCGACCAGGGTGTTGGTGCGGATGCGGGTGGCCAGAAGCGACTGGTGCGCGTCGCGGAAGGTGGTCTCGGTGACACCCAGGGCGGTCTGGTTGCGCAGCTTCTCCGCCCACTTTTTCGGGCCGAGCTCGAGCAGCTCGTCGCGGGAGCCGCGCGGCATCTCACCGTAATCGGTGGTGGGCAGCTTCTTCGACGGGCGGATTTCCGACGGGCGCGGGCCGTTCGGCTGGTTGACCGTCACGGAGGCGAGGTAGTCGAGGATCTTGCCGGCGTCGTCGGCAGCCGGCGGGGCCTCGAGCAGGAAGGGGTGCGCGGCGATGTAGCCGGTGTTGATGCGCTCCTTCTGGAAGTCCTGCTGCGACAGCAGCGCGCGCAGGAAGCCGATGTTGGTGGAGACACCGTTGACGGCGAACTCGTTGAGCGCGCGCAGGGCGCGGTCGACGGCAACCTGGAAGTTGCGGCCACGGCAGGTCATCTTGACCAAAAGCGAGTCGAAGTTCGGGGTGATCACGGTGCCCACGGCCACGGAGCCGTCGAGGCGCACGCCCGCACCGCCCGGGGAGCGGTAGCCGGTCACGGTGCCGGAGTCCGGGCGGAAGCCGTTGTTCGGGTCCTCGGTGGTGATGCGGCACTGCAGGGCGGCGCCGTTGACCTCGATGAGGTCCTGCTCCAAGTGGATGTCCGCGAGCTTGGCGCCCGCCGCGATGTACATCTGGTTCTTCACGATGTCCACGCCGGTGACCTCCTCGGTCACCGTGTGCTCGACCTGCACGCGCGGGTTCATCTCGATGAAGACGTGGTTGCCGTCCTCGTCCACGAGGAACTCGACGGTGCCGGCGCCCTCGTAGTTGATCTCCTTACAAAACGCCACGGCGTCGGCGCAGATGCGCTGGCGCTGTTCCTCGGTGATGTGCTGCGCGGGCGCGATCTCGACGACCTTCTGGTGGCGGCGCTGCAGGGAGCAGTCGCGCTCGTAGAGGTGGACCACGTTGCCGTAAGCGTCGGCCATGACCTGCACCTCGATGTGCTGCGGGTTGATCACGGCGCGCTCGATGTAGACGTTCGGGTCGCCGAAGGCGGCCTCCGCCTCGCGGGATGCCTCGGCGGCGAGCGCCTCGACGTCCTCGGGCTTCTCAATAAAACGCATGCCGCGCCCGCCGCCACCGGCAACGGCCTTGACAAAGACGGGGAATTGGAAGTCCTTGGCGTACTCGGCCAGCTGCTTCGGGTCGGCCGAGGGCTCAGAGTCCTTCAGCGTGGGCAGGCCGGCGCGCTCGGCGGCGTGCACCGCGGCGGACTTGTCGCCGGTCAGGTCCAGGGTCTCCGGGGTCGGGCCGATGAACTTAATGCCGTTGGCGGCACAGGCGCGGGCGAGATCGGCGCGCTCGGAGAGGAAGCCGTAACCCGGGTACACGGCATCGGCGCCGGTTTCCTTCGCGGCGCGGATGATCTCGTCGATGTCGAGGTACGCCTTGACCGGCTGGCCTTCGGTGCCGATCTGCACCGCTTCGTCCGCGAACGGGCGGTGGAAGGAGTTGCGGTCCTCCCGGGGGTAAACGGCGACCGTTTTCGCACCGGTTTCGAACGCGGCACGGAACGCTCTCACGGCGATCTCGCCGCGGTTCGCAACGAGGATCTTCTTGAATGCGGGTAGGTCGTTAAGAGGAAGCGTGTCCACTGAGGGTAAGTCCTTTCGCTTTTGTGCAAGAAGCGCGCGGTTCGCATGTCGAACACAGCAGGTCGATCATACCGCTTTTCCGCTCCGTAATGGTCATTTTTATGTAGGAAATGTGTGAAACGGGGGTGGTCCCCCACGGCCTTCGACGCACTGCAGCCCGCCGGCGGTGAGGCCGGCGGGCTGCGGGCAGCGGGGCGTCGGAAAGCGAAGGGCGCTTAGAGGTGGCGCTCCTCCGGGCCGTTGTAGGCGGACAGCGGGCGGATCAGCGAGTTGTTCTCGTACTGCTCGATGATGTGGGCGATCCAACCGGTGATGCGCGACATGACGAACAACGGGGTGAAGAACTCGATGTCAAAGCCCAGGATGTAGTAGGACGGGCCGGACGGGAAGTCCAAGTTGGGCTTGATGTTGATGGAGGTGTTCTCGTACATCGTCTTCGCCATGATGTCGTAGATCTCCACCCACTTCTGGGAATCCTTCTCCGGGTGCTCGGCGGCGAGCTTCTTGAACGCGGCCTCCATGGTCGGCACGCGCGAGTCGCCCTTCTTGTACACGCGGTGGCCGAAGCCCATGACCAGTTCCTTGTTCTTCAGCTTGTCCAGGCACCACTGCTCAGCGTTCGCCGGGTCGCCGATCTCCTCCATGTGGTGCATGACGAACTCATTCGCGCCACCGTGCAGCGGGCCCTTCAGCGCGCCGATGGCAGCGGTGATAGCGGACCATGCGTCGGCCTGTGTGGAGGTCACGGTGCGGGCGGTGAAGGTCGAGGCGTTGAAGGAGTGCTCCGCATACAGGATCATGGTCTTCTCAAACGCTTCGATATCCGACGGGATGGTTGCCGGCGAGCCTTCCTCGTCACCGAAGACCATCCACAGGAAGTTCTCGCTGAAGCTCTTGTCCTTGGTCGGGGCGATGTAATCCTTGCCCTGGCGGCGGCGGATGTCGGTGGCCACGACGGTCGGCAGCTTCGCCAGAAGCTGGGTGCCGATCTTGCGGATGTGCTCGGAGTTCGGGGTGAACTTGTACTCGTCGCGGGTACCCAGGAAGGACACTGCGGTGCGCAGCACGTCCATCGGGTGGCAGTCCTTCGGCAGGAAGTTGATGACCTGGATGAGTTCCTCGTCGATGTCACGGTTGGTCATGCAGCCTGTGCGGAACTCTTCGCGGCCCTGCTCGTCCGGCAGCTCGCCGTGCCACAACAGGTAGGCGACGTCCTCGAAGCTGCACTTCTCAGCCAGCTCGTGCACCGGGTAGCCCTGGTAGAGCAGTGAGTTGGTCTCCGGGTTGACCTTGGAGATTGCGGTGTAGTCGGCGACGACGCCGGCGAGGCCCTTGCGGATTTCCTGATCAGACATGGTGTGTACTCCTTGTTGGATTAATGGGTGAGGGATGGGGGTGCTGCCTACTCGAAGGTCGGCTTGTAGCTGTCCTTCGAGTAGGTAAAGACCGACTGGTCGAACTGGTTGTACTCGTTGTAGCGGACCAGCTCGTAGAGGCGCGAGCGGTGCTGCATCTTGTCCAACCATTCGGTCTGGGTGCCGGTTGCCGCGATGTCGCGCAGCATGGCTTCGGTCTGGCCCATGGCGATACGGAACGTGGTCACCGGCCAGATCACGGCGTTGTAGCCGAGGTTCTGCAGCGTGTCGGCCGACAGGAGTTCGGTCTTGCCGAACTCCGTCATGTTGGCCAGAAGCGGGGTGTCCACGGCGGCGCGGAACTTGGCAAAGTCTTCCTCCGAGTACAGGGCTTCGGTGAAGATGAGGTCCGCACCGGCGTCGGCGTAGGCCTTCGCCCGCTCGATGGCCTCGTCGATGCCTTCGATGCCGGCGGCATCGGTGCGGGCGCAGATGACGAACTGGTCGTCGGAGCGCTCGCGCACCGCCGCGGTGATGCGGCGGACCATCAGGTCGCGCGGCACGACTTCCTTGCCGTCGAGGTGCCCGCAGCGCTTCGGGTTGACCTGGTCCTCCAGGTGGAGGCCAGCCAGGCCAACCGCCTCGAACTCGGCGACGGTGCGGGCGGCGCTCATGGGCTCGCCGAAGCCGGTGTCGGCGTCGATAAGCACCGGCAGGTTGGTCGCGCGCGCGATCTGGCCGCCGCGGTTGGCCACCTCAGACAAGGTGGTCAGCCCGATGTCCGGCAGGCCCAGGTCGTTGGCCACCACCGCGCCGGAGACGTAGGCGCCTTCGAATGCGCCGATGTCCTCGATCAGGCGGGCGGTGAGCGGGTTGAACGCGCCCGGCAGCTTCGTGATGGTCTCCGCGTTCAGCGACTCGCGCAGTGCTTTGCGACGCTCATGCGGCGTCTTTTCTGGCGCAAACATTTAGAAAATACCTCCTGGGATTTCGGGTGCGTTCGCCTTCGCCTCGTCGCTGACCGCGACGTTGAGCTCGGACAGGTCGGTGAGGTTTTCCAGGTCCTGCACGGCCGCGAGGAAGCGGTCCTGCTCCTCCGGGGTGACGATGCCCTCGGCGAGGGTGCGGAACTTGGTGATGTAGTTTTCGCGCTCGAACGGGCGGGCGCCGAACGGGTGAGCGTCGGCGACGGCCATCTCGTCTTCGATGACGGTGCCGTCCGCGAAGGTGATCACGGCGCGGCAGCCGAAGGCCTTCTCGTTCGGGTCCTGCGAGTGGTAGCGGCGGGTCCACTCCTCGTCTTCGACCGTGGAGATCTTGTGCCACAGCTCGACGGTTTCCTTCCGGCCGGCGCGCTCCGGGGTGTAGGAGTTGACGTGGTGCCAGGTGCCGTCCTCGAGCGCGACGGCGAACATGTACATGATTGAGTGGTCAAGGGTTTCGCGGGATGCGGTGGGATCCATCTTCTGCGGGTCGTTCGCGCCGGTGCCGATGACGTAGTGGGTGTGGTGCGAGGTGTGCAGGACGATGGATTCGATGTCAGCGGTGGACTTGCCAGCATCGGCGATGGTCTGCTTCATGCGGCGCGCCAGGTCGATCGGAGCCTGCGCCTGATACTCGGCGGAGTGTTCCTTGGTGTAGGTCTCCAAGATGGCGCGCTTGGCCTCGCCGTCGGCCGGCAGCGGGACGATGTAGGTGCGCTCCGGGGAGTGCAGCATCCAGGCGATGAAGCCGTCCTCGCCCTCCCAGATCGGGGCCGGGGCACCCTCGCCGCGCATGGTGCGGTCGACGGCCTCGATGCCCATCTTGCCGGCAAACGCCGGGGCGGAGGCCTTCCAGGAGGAGATCAGGCCCTTGCGGGACTGACGCGTTGCGGTCGTGGTGTGCAGCGCCTGGCCGACGGCCTGGTAGATGGTGTCCACGTCCAGCTCAAGCATCGTGCCAATACCGGCGGCAACCGACGGGCCGAGGTGCGCGACGTGGTCAATCTTCCACTCGTGCAGGCAGATGCCCTTAACCAGGTTGACCTGGATCTCGTAGCCGGTGGCGATGCCGCGGATCAGCGCCTTGCCGTCGAGGCCCTTGTGCTGGGCCACCGCGAGGATCGGCGGGATGTTATCGCCCGGGTGGGAGTACTCGGCGGCGAGGAAGGTGTCGTGGAAGTCGAGCTCGCGCACGGCAGTGCCGTTGGCAAAGGCGGCCCACTCTGCGGAGAACGAACCGTCGATGCCGAAGATCTGCGCGCCGCCCTCCGCGACCGGGTGTGCCTCGGCCATGGCGCGGGCGGTGGCGACGGGGCGGCGACCGTAGGAGGCGACTGCGACCGACGCGTTGTCGATGATGCGGTTGATGATCATCTCGCGGGTCTCCTCCGGCACCTCGACCGGGTCGGCCGCGACCTTGGCCACCTTGTAGGCCAGGTGCTCTTCGATGGGGAAGTCGTCGGCGGACTTCCGGGTGCGGACTTCGTGGTTGATCATGTGGTGTGCAACTCCTCGGCGTGTGTGGGGACGAGTGGGCGTCGATAAGCGAGCGCCCTGTTGTTGCAACTCATACTAGGGGCGCAAATGTGGCCCACGTCATTGTCCAATCTGTGGAATTGAGTGTCATGGCTACGCACTTTTTGTAAACTTTGTAAAAACACAGTTCAGGGCACGGAAGCAAAGGCGAGACGCAATGAGCAAACACTACGCGGGGGCACGAATTCACACGCTGCGCGCGACCGAGGGGCTGACTCAGGTGGACATGGCGCGCAAACTCGGCATCTCCACCAGCTACCTCAACCAACTGGAAAACGACCAGCGGCCGCTGACCGTCACCGTCCTGCTGCAGCTGACCCAAGTCTTCGGCCTCGACGCCAGCTACTTCTCCCCCGCCGCTGAACAGCGCCTCGCCGGTGAGCTCGCCGAACTGCTTCCCGACGCCCCCGACGCCGACCTCGCCGACATCGCCCTGCGCTACCCCGCCGTCGCCGAAGGCATCAAGGCGCTGCCCGGGCTCATCTCGGGCACCGCGAGCAACCCCCACATCGTGGTCCGCGACTTCTTTCAGCAGCACAACAACTACTTCCACGACCTGGACTGCGCCGCCGAGGACTTCGCCGCCGACGCGCACACCCGCCAGCTGCGGCTGACCAGCATCGCCGGCACCCTCGACCGCGACTACGGCTACACCGTGCGCTTCAACCAGCCCACCGGCGGCGAGCGCTCACTCGCGGATGCCGCCAGCCGCGAAATCCGCGTCCGCACCGGCCTTTCCGAGGCCCAGCAGTGCTTCGAGCTGTCCTACCACTACGCCTCCATCGCGCACCGCCAGCTTCTCGACGCCCACACCTCCCCCATCACCACTCCCCGCGCCCGTCAACTCGCCCGCCACGGACTTGCGCAGTACTTCGCGGCCGCCGCCACGATGCCGTACTCGCTCATCCTGGAGGCGGCCGAGGAAACCCGCTACGACATCGACGTCATCTCCGCCCGCTTCGGCACCGGCTTCGAATCGACCTGCCAACGCCTCGGCACGCTGCAGCGCCCCGGCGCGGCCGCGATCCCCTTCGTGTTTATCCGCACGGACCGGGCGGGCAATATTTCGAAGCGGCAGTCCACCACCTCGTTCCACTTTTCGCAGCGCGGCGGCACCTGCCCGCTGTGGGTGGTCCACCGCGCCTTCGAGACGCCAAACCGCGTCACCCGGCAGGTCTCCGTCATGCCCGATGGGCGCACGTACCTGTGGGTGGCGCGGATGGTGCAGGGCCCGGCCGTGGAGTTCGGCGCGCCCCGGAAGGAAAACGCAGTGGCGCTCGGCTGCGATGCAGCCCACGCCGACCGCATGGTCTACGCCGACGGGCTCGACCTCTCGCCGGATTCCGCCACCCCGATCGGGCCCGGCTGCGAGACCTGCCCGCGGCGCGAATGTCCGCAGCGGGCGTTCCCGGCGCTGTGAGCTAGTCCAGGCCTAGTCCAGGCCTAGTCCAGGTCTGACTTCTTGACCAGGCGGCGCGCGGCTTCGGTCACCGAGCCGGACAGCGACGGGTAGACCGCCATGGAGTTGGCCAGCTGTGCGACGGTGAGATTGTTCGCCACCGCGATGGTCAGCGAGTGGATGAGCTCGGAGGCGGTCGGCGCGACGATCACGCCGCCGACGACCTGGCCGGAGCCCTTCCGAGCGAAGATTTTGACAAAGCCGTGCTGCAGCGAGCGCATCTTCGCGCGCGCGTTGGTGGCCAGCTCGAGTTTGTACACGTCGGCGGCGATCTTGCCGTCCTTGATCTCCTGCTCGGTCACGCCCACCGCGGCGATCTCCGGGCGGGTGAACACGGCGTTGCCCACGGTCTTGATGCGCAGCGGTTTGACGCCCTCGCCGAGCGCGTGGTCGACGGCGATGCGGCCCTGCTGGGCAGCAACAGAGGCCAGCGGCATGAGGTCCGTGCAGTCGCCCGCGGCGTAAATACCGGCGACGTTGGTGCGCGAGACGCGGTCGACGTGGATGTGGCCGGACTGGGTGGTCTCTACGCCAGCGGCCTCCAGGTTCAGGTCCGCGGTGTTCGGGATCGAGCCGATGGACATCATCACGTGCGAGCCCTCGATGGCGCGCCCGTCGGTGGTGTGGACGATCACGCCGTCGCCGGTGTTTTCCACTCGCTCCACGCGCGCGTCCTTTTCCAGCTGCACGCCGAGGTTGCCCAGGACGGTCTCGAGCACGTCGGCGGCATCCGCGTCGTCGTGCGGCAGGATGCGGTTGCGAGACGCCACCATCGTAACCTTCACGCCCAGCTCGGCGAAGGCGGAGACGAACTCCGCGCCGGTCACGCCGGAGCCGACCACGATGAGGTGGGTCGGCATCTCGATGAGGTTGTACATCTGGCGCCAGTTGAGGATGCGCTCCCCGTCCGGCTCAGCCCCCTTGAGCACGCGCGGGCTCGCACCAGTACAGACGAGCACCATGTCGCAGGTGATCTCCTCGGTCGTGCCGTCGGCAAGCTCGACCTCGAGGCTGTGGGTGGTGTGGCCCTTCTGCTCGTCGTTAAAGCGCGCCCGCCCGTCGATAAATCGCACGCCCACACGGTCGAGCTGCTCGCGGATGTCGCGCGACTGCTCGGCGGCCAGCGCCACCACGCGGTTGTTCAGCGCGCTCAGCGCCAGCTTCGCCTCGCCCAGGCCGTGGTTGAGCCCCATGTCGTCGGCGCGGCGCAAGTCCGTCTTAATGTTGGCGCCCGCAATGAAGCTTTTCGACGGCACCACGTCCTTCCGGATCGCCGAACCGCCCGCACCCTGGTCCTCGACCACGATGATCTCTGCACCGTAGTTCGACGCGACCAGCGCCGCCTCGTAACCCGCCGGGCCTCCACCAACAATGACGATCTTCTTCGACACCGAGTTCTTCTCCCCTTAGTGCTTGTACGTAGTTTTTCCTGCGCTAGTCTACCGGCCGGCTGTTGGCGGCGCTGGTTGCGCGTTGAAGTACTGCTCCACCACCGAGCCGAAGAAGCGCACGCCGACGGCGATGGCGCGCTCATCGATATTCAGGTTGCCCTGGTGCAGGTCGAACTTCTCGCCCGCCCCACTCCACGCGCCGAGGCGCACCATCGCACCGGGCACGTGCTCGAGGTACCAGGAGAAGTCCTCTCCGCCGGACGACTGCGGGGCCGTGATGATGGCGTGCGGGTCCACGGCGCGGCCGGCGGTGGCGGCAAGGGCGGTCGCCGCGTCGTCGTTGAGCACGGGCGGCACCCCGCGCACGTAGTCGAGGTGATAGGTGCAGCCCGTCGGGGCGACAACCAGGTCGATGAGGTCAGTGAGCAGGTCTTCGAGCCCGCGCCACGTGGTGATGTCGGCGGTGCGGATCGTGCCCTCGAGCACGCCCGCCTTCGGGATCGCGTTCGGCGCATCGCCGGCGTCCACGTGCCCGAAGACTAAAACGGTGCCGGTGCGCGGGTCCACGCGCCGCGACAACAACGCCGGCAGCTGGGTGATCAGCGCGCCGAGCGCGTAGACCACGTCCGCGGTCAGCTGCGGGCGCGAGGTGTGCCCACCCGGGCCTTCGACCCGCAGGCGCAGCACGTCGGAGGCCGAGGTGATCGCCCCGGCGCGCACCCCGACCTGGCCCACGCGCAGTTTCGGCTCCGCGTGCAGCGCGTAGATGGTGCGCACGCCTTCGAGCCCGCCCCACTTGATCACGTCGAGCGCCCCGCCGCCCATGACCTCTTCGGCCGGCTGGAAGATGACGCGTACGCCGTGGGGCAGGTCGACGTCGGCAAGCGCACAGGCGAGCGCCAGGGCGACGGTGGTGTGCACGTCGTGGCCGCAGGCGTGGGAGACCCCCTGCACGGTCGAGGCGAAAGGCAGACCGGTCTGCTCGGTGACTTTCAGCGCGTCAATGTCTGCGCGAAACGCGAGGCGCTCCCCCGTCTCCGGGCCGATGTCCACGTACAGGCCCGTGCCGGGAAAGGGCACTGGCTGCAGGCCGTGCGCGACCAGCACGCCGTGCAAAAACTTGGTGGTCTCGACCTCTTCGTTGGACAGCTCCGGGTGCGAGTGCAGATGGCGACGCCACCCCAAAATCTCCTCGTGGTGCTGCGCCACCCAAGCGTCGACGGCCGCCGCGATCGATGCCGTTTCTGCCACTGCGCCTCCTTCTGCCTCGCGTATTTCGTGTTGAACGTGTTAAGTCTACGCGCCCCCTTACAAGTCAATATTGCGCGGGCCGTAGAGACGGTCGCCCGCATCGCCCAGGCCCGGCACGATATAGGCCTGCTCGTTGAGCCCCGGGTCGATGGCGGCAGTGATCAGCCGGACCGGCGCGCCGTGCGCTTTGAGCTTGTCGACGCCCGGCTGCGCACTCACCATGCACACGCACGTAATATCGTCCGCCCCGCGCGCGACCAACAGGTCGATCGCGTGAATGAGCGAGCCGCCGGTGGCCAGCATCGGGTCCACCAAAAACACCGGCTGGCCGGACAGGTCTTCCGGCAGTGCCTCGAGGTACGGCACCGGCTGGTGCGTTTTTTCGTCGCGCGCCATGCCGATGAAACCGACCTGTGCGTCCGGGATCATCGACAACGCCGGGTCGATCATGCCGAGACCGGCGCGGATGATCGGCACGATAATCGGCGGGGTGCGCAGCCGGGAACCGCGCGCGGTGGCCACGGGCGTGATGGTGTCGAAGTTTTCCACCTCGAGGTCGCGGCAGGCCTCGTAGATGAGCATGGCGCCTAAGTCCGCGAGCGCTGCGCGGAAGGCGGCGTTGTTACTGCGCTCGTCGCGCATGATGGTCAAACGGGAGGCGGCCAGGGGGTGTTCCACAATGGTGATGTCCATAGGGCCCAATGGTAGACGAGGATTTCGCCCTCGCTTCAAGCTTTTTCGCATTCAGAGGGAACCGGAGGGGTGTTGCGTGCGTCTAACTACGCATGGACGTATTTGAACTTGAAGCCTCGCTCGTGAATTCGCACACCGACTCACTGCGCGCTGATGCCGGCGCGCTCAACCACCTTTCCCACCTACCCATCCCGGAACTCGGGCCCGTGGCCAACTTCGCTCGCGCCGTCGATGACGCCATTGCCTGCGCCAACGGCAAGGCCGACGAGCTGTGTGAGGCGGCCCACCGCATCGCCGGCAACATGGACTTAACGGCCCGGGCGGCCAACCTGGTCGACGAGTCCACCGGACAGTGTCTGGAGGCGGGACTGTGAACACGCAGACACTCGGCACCGCGCTGACCCAATTCGCTCAGCACCCCACGGTGGACGCCACGCTCAACGTGGCCAAGGGCTCACCGATCGACCCGATTTACGCGATGGGCAAGATCCTCGGGGCCTGCCCCGAACCGATCCCGACTTTGCCGCCGTTTTCCACGCCCGGTTTTGACGACTTCGCCGCACTCGCCGGCATGGTCGGCGGTGACCCGCAGCGTTTCCAGGAGGCCGCGGTGTCGCTTGCCGCGCAGCGCGACGAGATCAGCGACCTGGTCGTCGCCGGCGGCGTGTACGTCACCACGGCGGTCGCCGAGCTGGTTTCCACCGCGAATTCGATGGTTCGCAACGCGCTTGCCGCCGCCGGCGCGGCCACGGCCGGCGGCCCGCTTGCCCAGCTCGCCGCGGCCGCGCCCGTCGTCGCTGCCGGGCTGACCCGCGCTGGGCTGATCCTGGACTCGCTCGGCAAGGACCTCGACAGCCTGGCGCATAAGCTCAACGAAACGACGGCGGCGCGTCAGGGACAGCAGGCGCTCAAGGCGTCGCCAATTGCCCAGCAGGCCGAGCACACGCTGCGCTCGCTTGCCGACGCCCCGCAGGTCACCCCCACCAGCGCCTCCGCAGACGTCGCCCCGCCGGAGCCGAACCACCCGGTCTCCGGCGAGCTCGACGAGCGCCCCAACGCCGCGGGCAACGCCGCAGTGCAGGCCGCGAAGTCGCAGCTGGGCACCCCGTACGTGTGGGGCGGCAGCCAGCCGGGCGGATTCGATTGCTCGGGGCTGACCTCCTGGGCGTATAACCAGGCCGGGGTGGACATCCCGCGCACCGCCGCGGAGCAGGCAATCGGTCAGCAGGTTGCCTACGAGGACCTGCAGGAAGGCGACCTGGTGGTGTGGGACGGGCACGTGGCCATGTACGCCGGCGACGGGATGATGATCGAGGCGGGCGACCCCGTCCAGCTCAACCCGGTGCGCACCGAGAACATCGGCATGCCGTTTCGCGGCTTCTGGCGGCCGACGGCCTAGCGCGCGGGTTGGGTGTGGTGCGCGCGCTGGGTTTTAGTAGAGTTTGCGTTCATGAGCACGCGCGCAATCCTCCCCGTGAAAATCTCGCTGACCCAGGGCGACTTCTACACCCTGTGGGCCCCTACTTGGAAGGAACACGGTGCCGAGTGGCAGGCGTTCCTGGGCGACGACGAGTCCGTGTTGGTGTTCGACTCGCCGGCCGAGCTGTTGGCCTACCTGAACACGCACGCCAAGCACGACCTGAGCGATCACCCGAAGTGGGCGGCGTTTAGCGCCCAGGGCGACGACCGGGTCGTCCCGGACGACAAGCACACCTTCGACATCATCGGCGCGCCTGAGTACCTCGCCGGCCGCCCCAGCCACGTGAACGTGTCCTCGCTCAACGGCGTGCTGCAAATCGCGCGCTCCCTGGCTGATGTGGCGAGCGCCGAGCACGCGCAGATCTTCTTCGCTTCCCACTCCGTGCTGGGCAACGTCGCCCGCGGCTCGGAGCACTACTCCGGCGACAACGGCATGGACGAGTGGTCTGGCCTCGGCCACATCGTGCTGGCGAATTGGAAGGACGTTGTCGCCTCGCTGGATTCCTCCGTGCGCCGTGTCCCGGCGAGCGAGCTCGACGCGGCCGCGGTGAGCGCCGCCACCAGCGCCATCGAGTCCGCCCAGACGGCCCGCGCGCAGGCGAAGCAGGACGAGGAGACCAAGGCGAAGGAGCAGGCGGCGGCCGCGGATCCTTACGACTCCACGCTGTGGGCCAGCGCCGGTATCGACCCGGTCAAGATCTCTGTGCAGGGCAAGAGTGTCTACACGCTGCGCACCTACCTGGGCTCTACCCCGGTATTTCTGGGCAAGTTCGGCGAGATCTTCACCTTCCCCACCGGCAAGCACTTGGCCCGCTGGATTCTCGAGCACGACGACCACGACCTCGGCGGCGTGTCCACCTGGCCGGATGTGGTCAGCGCTGCGAACGCCGGCACGCTGAAGGTCGAGGTCCACCCGGACAACTCCTATTCCTTCAACGGCCTGTCCGAGGACATTGCCAAGGGCATCGATGCCGTGGATACCCAGCAGATGGCGAAGGCCTACGAGCTGCTTGCCGACGCCGCGGACTGGGCCAAGGACGACTCCCTCAATGAGTTCCTGCTGGCCAACCCGCGCTTCCAGGACTACCTGGCGTACATGCTCGGATCCACCGAGGCCGCCGGCTACGTGCCGTCGGCACCGTTTACTGATAAGGCGCAGAGCTGGCGCGAGATGGAAGATCAGCTGATCAAGCGTTTCTCCAAGTTCTAGGCCATACTCATCTCTCTTTACCACTGGTCATCTCTTAGAATGTGGTGCTATGACTGCCGACCAAGTCGATCCGCTCATCACCGCTATCTACCGGTGGTTTGACGTCTCCGGCGTGCTGCTGATGGGCATCATCGGCGGCACGCTCGCCCGCCACCGCGGCTACGACATCATCGGCTTCTTCTTCATCGCCATGCTTTCCGCCCTCGGCGGCGGCATGCTTCGCGACGTCCTGATCAACAAGGGCACCGTCGCCGCCATGAGCCAGCCGGAGTACCTCATCCTGGCGTTCACCGGCGCGCTCATCGCCCGCTTCACCTACTTCAAGGGCAAGGCCTGGGAGTTTCTGCAAAGCCACGGCGACGCGCTCGTCTCCGCGCTGTGGGCCGCGACCGGCGCGTCGAAGGCGATCCAGTACGGGCTGCCGATTTTGCCCACCATCATGATGGGCGTGTTCACCGCGACCGGAGGCGGCATGCTTCGCGACGTCGTCACCGGCGGCGTGCCCTCCATCTTCGGCGACAACCAGCCCACCGTCATCCCCGCAGTCGCCTGTTCGCTGATCACGCTGCTCGGCAGCGCCACCGGCTACATGGCGCTCGGCATGATCGTGGGGCCGGTGGTGAGCTTTGCCCTCTTCCTGATCGGTTACTACGGCAACTGGCGCGTCTCTACCAACCCCGAATATGCCCCGGTCAACCAGGGCGCGGCGCAGGTGGCCACGCTGGCGAAGAAGGCGGAGCACCGCTCCCGCGCCGTCGCCCGCGAGCTGGAGCCGACGCGCGTGCGCTCCTGGCGCCACCGCCAGATGGAAAAGGCCCTGCAGCGCCGGATTGAAAACGAGGTGAAGAAAGGTAAGCGACGCTCCACGGCCCAGCACGAGGCGAACGATTTTCTGGAGGACTTCACCACCGAGTTCGCCGCGATCGACCCGTCGATGCTCCCCGAGGGGGACTCCCCGCAGGAGAAGGAGGAGAGCCTTTTCGACGGCCTCGGCGTCGATCTCGCCGGCGACTCCTACGACGACTACGACGCGGATCCGCGCACCGGCCAGTTCGAGGCCGTCGACCCGGAGACGGTGGCGATGCACAACGACATGTTGGATACGATCCTCGCCGACGAGAAGCTCACCGACGAACTCATCGAGCGGCTCGCCGCCCGCTACGCCAAACGCGATAAGGAAACGTAGCGCATCCCCGGCCGCGCGCGTGCCGCGCCACTGTCGCACCGAAGCGTCGGCGTACCATCAGTCGCTGTGCCCAGAAACTCTCGTTCGTATGTCTCTCGCTTCTGCGCGTTGCTGTTGACCGCGCCCCTCGCCGTCGGTAATCCTGCCCTCGCGCAGGAGCCCACCGAAGCGACCGAGAGGACTTTGGAGCCGGCCGAGGGCTACTTCGCCGACACCGGCGAGTGGATCCCGCCGGTGCGCATCGAGGCACCGAACACCGACAACTGCCCGAACGCGGAGCACCCGCCCCGGGCCGTGTCCACCTCCGAGCGCCTCGCACCCGGTGTCCCCGCGCCCGCACCCCTCCCGCAAGATTACGACGGGCCGTGCGGCGTCATCACCCCCGAGGGCTACGCCGTGCCCGACGATGTCTACGCCTCCGCCTGGCTCGTCGCCGACGCCGACACCGGCGAGGTCGTCGCGATGAAGGACCCGCACGGGCGCTACCGGCCGGCCTCGGTGATCAAGGTGCTGCTCGCGCTCGTGGCTATCGACGAGCTCCCGCTGGACAAGCAGGTCACCGTCTCCGCGGAGTCTGCGGAGCAGGAAGGTTCGCGCGCAGGCCTCGGCGCGGGCGGTACCTACACCGTCGACGATCTGCTCCACGGGCTGCTCATGGCTTCGGGCAACGACACCGCGCACGCGCTTGCCCAGGAACTCGGCGGCGACGAGGAGACGCTGCGCAAGGTCAACGCGCTCGCCCACGAGCTGGGCATGCACGATACCTTTGTCGCTTCCTACTCCGGGCTCGACGCGCCCGGGATGTCGTCGTCCGCGTGGGACCTGGGGCTGGCCTACCGTGCCGCTTTCAACAACCCCGTTTTCGCAGCGACTGTCGACACCGAGTCCTACCCCTTCCCCGGTTTCGACGACACCCCTGGCTTCGAGATGTGGAACGACAACCAGCTCTACTTACAGGACCCGGACGGCATCGGCGGCAAGACCGGGTTCACCGACGACGCCAATCACACCTTCGTCGGTGCCGTCGACCACGACGGCCGCCGCCTTTTCGCCGTCGTCCTCGATACCACCATTGGCGAGCGCCGAGCATGGGGCCAGGCGCAGGAGCTGCTCCACGCCGCCTACCCCATCGAAGCAGGAAAAGGCGTCGCCTCGCTTATCGACGCCGCGCCAACCCCCACCACCGCACCAAACCCAGCCCCGACCCCTGCCCCCACAGCAGAAAACACACCGGCGACGCCCCCGTGGCTGTCCATCGGGATCGTCGCCGGTGTCACCGTGCTCGCGCTTGTGGCGCTTGTGCTTAGTCTCGAGTCAAGAGGGAAACGACCCCGACACCGAGCGCGCCAATAGCGGCACCAACGCCAACCGCCTTGCCGGTACCAGTATTGCGCGACTCCTGGCGGGCGGCGCCCGCGCGTACGTTGATCACCGCAGGCTCCGGCAGCTCGGCGGGAGCCAGGCGCAGGCTCTCCTCTGTCGTTGCCGTCCACGCGGAGACGTAGAGGACCACGCGCCAAATCAGGTACAGCACAATCATGAGCGAGATCAGCGGGCCGAAAATCGCGCCGGCCGGGTTGCCCGTCATCGCGCCGATGATCACGCCAGCGAACTGCTTAATCACCTCGAAGATAATTGCGCCGAGCAGCGCGCCCTTCATACCCGACTTCACCGGCACCTTCGTGCGCGGCAAAAACATCACGACCCACAGCATGACCAGGAAGTTGGCCAGCACGCCTACGAGCAGGCCCACGACCCACACCAGCACGCGCGCGCCCGGCACCTCGCCGAGACCGACATAGTCGAGCAAGCTATCGGTCCAACCGGATACGCCCAGCGCGGTGACCGCGAAAGCGATGACGAACAGGACGATCAGGCCGATCAAGCCCAGCAGGTCCCACAGCTTCTTCGTCACGAAGTTGCCGCCCTCGTCCGCGTCCAGGTTCCACATCGCGGAGACACCGACGCGCAGGTTGTTCATCCAGCCCAACCCCGACCACAAGGTGGTGAGCAAACCGATGCCGGCCACGGCCCCGCGCTGGTCGATCGCGGACTGGATCAGGTCGTTGACCATGTTGCCCATGTCGCCTTCAAGGCTTTCGGTGACCTGGTCCTGGATCTGCTGCATCAGGTCAGGCCGCGCGTTGAGGAAAAAGCCGAGGCCCGCGAACACCAGCATCAAAAGCGGGAACAGCGACAGCACAGAAAAGTACGTAATTCCGGCGGCGAACTGGTTGCCGCCCTGCGCGCCGAAGCGCTCGTTCATGCGCATCAGGTGGCCGACGGCAGGTGCCTTCTGCGCGAGCCCGTCGTCACCGCCTTGCTGTTGCTTGGTTGCCCGTTCGATGCCATGGTCGTCGGTGTACGCCTTGGCTGGCGACGTCGATGTTGCCATACGGCAGTCCTTCCTGAAGTCAGTGAACCGGTGTCAGGCACTCAATCGTAGAGGAAAGCTGCAGGCGCGGATACGTGAGCGTCTAGGCGCGCTTGAGAAAACCAGTCTTCTCGTAGACTTCGGCCAGCAGCGGCGCGGCTACTTCGCGGGCGCGATCGGCACCGCGCGCCAGGATCGCCTCGAGCTCCGCGCGGTCCGCCATCAACTCCTCGTAGCGTGCGCGCAGCGGCGTGGTGAAGGCCTCCAGCGCATCGGCGGTATCCACCTTGAGCGCGCCGTAGCCCTGCCCCTCGTAGCCGGCGACCAGATCATCGATAGACTTGCCCGTCAGCGCCGACTGGATGACCAGCAGGTTCGACACGCCAGGCTTGTTCTCCTTGTCGTACGCAATCACGCCGTCGGTGTCGGTCACGGCGGAACGGATGCGCTTTGCCGACGTCTTCGGCTCGTCCAGCAGGTTGATCAGACCCTTCGGGTTCGCGCCCGACTTGCTCATCTTGGAGGTTGGATCCTGCAGATCGTAAATCTTCGCCGCGCCCTCCGGGATGAAGCCCTCCGGCACCACGAAGGTCTCGCCGCGCTTGGCGTTGAAGCGCTCCGCCAGGTTGCGCGTCAGCTCCAGGTGCTGGCGCTGGTCCTCCCCCACCGGCACGAGGTGCGGCGAGTAGAGCAGAATGTCCGCCGCCATGAGCACCGGGTAGGTAAACAGGCCCACCGACGTGCGGTCCTGTCCCTGCTTCTGGCTCTTGTCCTTGAACTGTGTCATGCGGCTGGCCTCGCCGAAACCGGTCAGGCACTGCAGTACCCAGGTCAGCTCGGCGTGCTCAGGCACGTGCGACTGCACGAACAGCGTGGATTTCTCCGGGTCGATGCCCAGCGCGATCAGCTGCGCACAGCCGGCGATCGTGCGCTGCCGCAGCTCCTCCGGGTCCTGCTCCACCGTGATCGCGTGCAAGTCAGGGATGAAGTAGAACGCCTCATAGTCGTCCTGCAGGTCGATCCACTGCTTGAGCGCACCGAGGTAGTTGCCCAGGTGGTAGGAGTCGGCGGTGGGCTGGATTCCGGAAAGGACGCGTTTCATACACCACATATTAACCCGATACGCAATCGAGGGAACCGGGGGTTCTTTATCGCTACGATGAAGCCGGTCGCCCCCTCCTCTCGGCGCGCAACTGCTCGCCTTAAGTGTCCGCTGCCCCATCCATGCAATGTGTCTCGGTTCCATTGTGTCGGTGCAGTTGCACCCCAGATGTTGCTGGTCAGTGGGTGCATACAACGGTTACGGAGCCGCCACCGGCACCCAAGAGCTCTCGCTTCACGACGACCATCTCGCCCATACCGACAATACCCTCGACACCAGCCCCACCCGGCGCGTTGAAAAAATTTGGGGTTGACACGCCAGCCTTTCCGGTTCTATGGTTACCCACATGAGTGGTAAACCCATATACCAACAGATTGCTGATGAGTTACGTGATCTCATCGGCACTGGCACCCTCGCCCCCGGCGACCGGGTGCCGTCCACCAACGAGTTGTCCGCCTATCACTCCGTCAACCCAACAACCTCCGCAAAGGCACTCACCGAATTATTCAACGAGGGCCTGCTGGAAAAGCGTCGCGGGCTCGGCATGTTTGTTCTAGAGAGTGCGCGTGACCAGGTATTAGGTACGCGTCGTGAGGCATTTGCCCGCGACTTTGTCCAACCGCTTGTCCATGAGGCCAACCAGCTCGGCATCACCACCGAGGAGCTGGCCGCAATGATTGAAAAGGAGCGCACCCAATGAACCCCGGCTTCTACGCGCTGGTCGGCCCAAACGCCGCCGGCAAAACACACTTCCTACACACGCTCATGGGCCCGCACGCCGCGTTTGTCCCGGCTGGTGCGGACGCGAAGTTTGCGGGCACGACCGTAGACGGCCACCTGCGCGCGGTCGCGGCCATCCACCCACATGTAGAGCTCGACTTCCCCAACACCCGCATCAGGGACCTCTCCGTTGGGCAGCGCCGCCTCCTCACCATCGAGGTAGCCCTAGCCATCGGCAAGGACCTGCTACTCCTCGACGAGCCGTTTGACGGCATCGACACCACCACCCGCAAACAGGTCCGCCAGCGGCTGATTGACTACATCGCGGAGAACCCGCAGCGCAGCGTGGTGATGGCGTCGCATCGCGCCGAGGACTTCGCCGGTTTGGCCACCCATGTCATGCAGACATTCGATCACGAGGTCTCGCGCCCTGTCCCACTCGACGACGCCCGCCTGTGTTTTCCGACGGTCACCGGCCCCACCGCCGAGATCAAAGAACTTATCGCCCGCTTCCCCGTCGCCGAGACGGCGAGCCTCGGGCCAACGACACGCGCCACTTTCGCTGAACCCATCAGTGAGAACGATGTCCACCTGCCCATCGAATACCCGGACGATGCCGAACTCATCGACCTCCTTGCGACAGAAAGGCCCGCACGATGAAACTCTTCCTCAGCCCCTTCAAGCCGCTGTCCTACCTGGTGGCGTTGGCCGTATTACTGATCCTGGCCCCTCTGGGCCGTTTCTACAGTGGAGATGGTTCCTTCTGGACCATCTTCGGAGGCTTCGCCCTGACCGCCCTATTTACCCTCGCTGGCACGCAGTGGAGCGCGTTAAACCAGCTCGGCGCGAGCTTTTCCGCGTGGATGAACTCGGCAACAATCACCGCCGTCATTGCTGCGGTGGTACTTGGAGTGTCCACCGCGGCATCCTCGATCTACAACCAGTTCAAGAACCCGTACTACCAGCCCTATGACCTGTTCTTATTCACCAACGGCGCAGACGTACCCTGGACGGACACAAACGGCGATGTCTACATCATGGCGAACGCCGGGCAAGACACCACATCTATGACCCTAACGATACTGCTCCACATCGCGTTCTTCTTCGTGGCTGCCATCGTGGGGGTTGCGCTCGGTTTGGTCTACGCCTCCTACGGCACCGGGCGCGTCCTCATCACCGCATTTTCCACCTTCCTCATGGCGGTGGCGCTGTACTGGGCAATAGAGTCCCCTGTAGGCGATTGGGACACCGCCGCTGCCAGTGGCATATGCGCCGCATGCCTAGTCACACTCGCCGTCAGCGCGGTGGCATTTCGTAGCACAAAGCGCTTCGTGCCCTAGCAACCACTCGCGCCCCCTACCGCTCGAGCCACTCCGAGCGCAGCAGCCCGTGGCGGGAGCAGCAGGCCTCCCACCCAAAGGGGCTGATCTTCACCACCATGCGACGCTCGCAGACCGGGCAGATCCGCGGCGCGTCGTAGGGGCGGTTCGGGTTGATGGGCAGCTGGAGCTCGCCGGACAAGATGGCGTCGGCAAGCTCGGTGCTCTCAGGCACGCGCATTAGAGGGCCTTGATGGTGTCGTAGAGCGCGCCGTGGCCGGACTTCATCTTCTGGCCGACCGGCGTAACGCCCAGGTCGAGCACGCGGTCGACGGCCTCGCGGTCCTGCTCGATCGGGCGGCCCAGGGTGGTCAGGTAGTTGCCGCCAATAATGGCGTTTGCGCCGCCGAGCAGGCCGGCCTCGGTGCCGTCGTCGCCGAGTGCGAGCTCGGTGCCGCCGGCAAAGCGCAGCTGGGCAGTCGGCATGGCCAGGCGGAATGCGGCCACCGCGCGCAGCGCCTCGCCCTGCGGCACAAGCGGGCGATCCTCAAACGGGGTGCCCGGGCGCGGGTCGAGGAAGTTCATCGGGACCTCGTGCGGCTCGATCTCGGCGAGCTGGGCGGCGAACTCGGCGCGCTGCTCCAGGGTCTCGCCCAAGCCGATGATGCCGCCGCAGCAGGTTTCCATGCCCTCTGCCAGCACGTACTCAAGGGTGTTCTTGCGCTCCTCCCAAGTGTGGGTGGTCACGACGTTGGGGAAGAAGGACTTCGCGGTCTCGAAGTTGTGGTTGTAGCGGGACACGCCCATCTGCTTGAGCTGGCGCGCCTGGTCCTGTGTGAGGATGCCCAGGGAGGCGGAGATGGAGATGTCCACTTCCTCCTGGATAGCGGTGACGGCCTCGGCGACCTGATCGAGCAACTGCTGGGTCGGGCCCTTGACGGCGGCGACGATGCAGAACTCGGCCGCGCCCATCTTCTCGGACTGCTTGGCGGCCTCGACGAGCTCGTTGATATCCAGCGTCACGGCGCGGACCGGGGACTCGAAGAGGCCGGATTGGGAGCAGAAGTGGCAGTCCTCGGGGCAGCCGCCGGTCTTCAGCGAGATGATGCCCTCGAGCGAGACGTCCACGCCGCAGTGCTTGATGCGGGTCTCGTGCGCGATCTCGAGCAGCTCCTTGAGGTCCTCGTCCGGCACTTGGAGGACCTGGAGGATCTCCTCCTGGTTCAGGCCTTCACCCTTCTCCAGGGCCTTTTCGCGGGCGATATCCAGAATTGGTGCATGTGACATGGGTAATACTCCGTTCTCAATGTAATTGCTGACAAAAGGCTACCCCATACCTTGAACACCGTTCAGTCATCCTTCGAAAAAGCCCCCGCTTCCCCAAATCTGGGGGCGGGGGCGCTCCGTTTTAGTTTTCCGGCCGGCGGCGCTCGCTGCGCGGTGGAAGCCGCATCTTCCGCAGGCCCCGGTACGCCGTCCTCGCACCCGGGATCCGGCGAGCTCGCTGGTACAAGAACGTGGTGAGCGCGTCGCGCGGATCGTACGCGGCCGCCGCCTCCTCGTCGTACTCGTAGACGGGCAGGCTCCAGCCCCGTTTCAGCGACAGCAGGCGCACCCCCAGCACCGCCGTCAGGGTGACCAGGATGACCACCCACTCGTGCGCGCCCAGCCAGGTCAGCGCCCACCACACCACAACACCGATGACGGCGGCGGAGGCGTACATCTCTTTGTGAAAGACGAGTGGGACGCGGTCGGAAAGCACGTCGCGAAGCACGCCGCCGAACACACCGGTGGTCACCGCCGCCACGCACGCGATGATGAAGCCGTGGCCGTGACTGACCGCCGTCTGGATGCCCAGCACGGCGAAGGTTGCCAGCCCGATCGCGTCGGCGACCAGGAAGCTGCGCCGCAACCGCACCATCAGCCAACTCACCCGCACCGTAACGGCCGCGGCAACGATCACGGTGAGCAGGTAGAGCGGCTGCTCCACCCAGGTGACCGGGTAGGTCCCCAGGACGACGTCTCGGACCGTGCCGCCGCCGAGCGCGGTGAGCGCACCCAAGGTAATCACGCCGAAGAGGTCCATGCGCATCCGCCCGGCCGCGACTGCCGCGGTCATCGCCTCGGCGATGATGCCGATGAGGTAGAGGATGACCAGCAGGTGCTCAGTGCTGAAGCCGGCGAAAAAATCAGCGATCATGCTCAGCCCTCCGCGTACTCAACCAACAGCGGCGAGTGGTCCGACCAGCGTAACTCCACCGCCTCCGCCTTCTCCACCCAGCTGCGCTGCGCCCGCGCGAGCATGTCGGCGGTGGCCGCCTGGTAGTCGATGCGCCACCCCGCATCGTTATTAAAGGCCTGGCCGCGGTAGGTCCACCACGTATACGGCGCACCCTCCGGCGACAAGCGACGGGCCACGTCGAACCACACCGGCTCGGTCGCGGCCGTACGCGCGGCGGGCACGGCGCCGGTCGTGCCGTACTCGACCGCGCCCGCCCAGCCGGCGGCGGCCTTGTCCTCTATATCCTGCGCCGCCTCGTCCGGGAACGCGCCGAAGACCGAGTCCATGAACGCGCGCTCCGAGGGCAAAAAGCCGGACTTCTTCCGATTCGTCTTCCAGTTCTTCAGGTCCTCACGGCGGTGGCAGATGTTCCAGTCGCCGCCGATGACCATCTGCTTGTGCTCCGCGGCCCACTCGCGCAGAAGCGGCTCGAAGCGGTCCAAGAACTCGTACTTCTCGTCCTGCTTCGCGGTCTCGGCCGCGCCCGACGGCAGGTACAGCGAGGCGACGCGCTCCCCGCCCGGCAGGGTGGCGGCGATAAGCCGGCCGGCGGTTTCGAAGCCGGGGAGGCCGATCTGGGCGTCGATAAGCGGTTGCTTCGACAAAATGCCGACCCCGGCACGGCCCTTAGCCTCGGCGGGCGCGACGATGAGCTCCCATCCCTCATCGAGAGCCGGGGCGAGTGCGGCGCGCGCCTGCTCCTCGGTCGCGCGGACCTCCTGCATCAGCACCACGTCGGCGGGCGTGTGCCGCAGCCACTCGAGCATCCCGAGATTTTCCTCGTTGCGGACCTTCGTGGCGGCCCGAATCCCGTTGACATTCACAGAAGCGATAGTGAGACTCATGCCCCCGAGACTACCTATTACAGGACAAGCGGTATGCAAAAGCTGTACGCTGAAGAGTTGAATACTGCCAACCAGAATTATGAGGAGCACAATGGCTAAAATCATCTGGACTCGCACCGACGAGGCGCCGCTGCTGGCGACCTATTCTTTCAAGCCGATCGTGGAGGCCTTCGCTTCCCAGGCCGGGATCGACGTGGACACCGCCGACATCTCGCTCGCCGGCCGCATTATCTCCCAGTTTCCGGAGCGCCTCACTGATGAGCAGAAGCTTGACGACGCCCTGGCGCAGCTCGGCCAGCTCGCCAAGCAGCCCGAGGCGAACATCATTAAGCTGCCGAACATCTCCGCTTCCCTGGTGCAGCTGAAGAAGGCCATCG
>ERZ1673749.916-NODE-916-length-25595-cov-6.192874_pt1 | contig 25595 bp, 21 predicted proteins | sample MGYA00580204_ERZ1673749 | MGnify/ENA primary metagenome ERZ1673749 (study PRJEB41218, sample SAMN15661745) | gut metagenome | host: Homo sapiens | place: Canada: London | collected 2015-08-20/2019-03-30 | study: EMG produced TPA metagenomics assembly of...
GAAGCATGGAATGTGTGATTGCAGATGGAGATTGACATCGGGAACCGCCCGCCGATCGGGGTACCCTGGGAAATCCCAAAAAACACACTTTCCCAGGGGCTGAGTACCCTGGGAAATCCCAAAAAACTCACTTTCCCAGGGGCTGAGTACCCTGGGAAATCCCAAAAAACTCACTTTCCCAGGGGCAGGAGACCCTGGGAAATCCCAAAAAACTCACTTTCCCAGGGGTCGAAAAAAATCAACCCATGCCCCCCCAAAAAAAGCGAAAATATTTCTATTTGATAACGACGAAGAACGATCAATAACCGCCAATTCTAACGGCTTCTTTCTCTTCACTCAATAATGCATTCAATAAAAGGAGAGCCGATTACACAAGTTTAGTATGTAACATAAACTCATATAATCGGCAAAATGAAAAACGTACACGGTGAACCCGAATACATGTTAAATTATATCACTTCCCCAATGATGTTGATATTGCTTATCTTTAAAAGAATCTATTCTTCTCTGACCCTACAAGGACGTAACAAAGTTAAGGAGGTCCACTTCCATTATTGTGGGTTCTACGATAAATTTTCTTTCAATTTTCCTTCAAGTAGGGTATCATTTAATTATTGATGCCGTCACCGTTCGGCATCACCGATATGGTATGGGGGCCGAAAGGCCCCCTCCTTTTTTTTACAAAAAGGATTTCGAAACAGCAATTATTTCTTGCTTCTTGTTGATTATCTTGAAATTATCTCCATTGACACGGCAAGAAAGAAAATAATGAACCCGCTTGCATACATATAATTCTCGCACGCCATTAGCATTTCTTTTCGCGTTGATCATTTGGATTCCGTGCCTTTTATGTATTTTTTAAACACTTTTTCCGCTTCATCTTGAAAGGCAAAATGCTTTTTATTAACTTCTTTTTTTGAATACTTGTTAATAACCATATTATGATAATCTTTCAAGGAATGAAGGATGCTTGGAATCATCTGCTTATCCTCTTTCGGCAATGCAACGTTATTCAGAACTTCTTCGGAATCTATTAACAGCTTTTCTGCCTCCGCTTCCATTTTCTTATAATCACTATCGGTATCCGTTCCCTCCTCTTGTAAGGCCCACTAGGTGGGATCACCCCCGCATACGCGGGAAGTACGTTAAACTTCGGACCGGTTCGATATACTTCGTAGGATCACCCCCGCATACGCGGGAAGTACCCGTCTGCGAACTCCAGGTAGTAGCTTCTTCCGGGATCACCCCCGCATACGCGGGAAGTACTCAGCACTTCTGTAGTTGTAGTTTCCGAAGCTGGGATCACCCCCGCATACGCGGGAAGTACGTCCTTACCAAGAGCGGGTCGGATATTGCCAAGGGATCACCCCCGCATACGCGGGAAGTACGCAGACCCCTTCCTCCACGGGAAAATTAAGCAAGGATCACCCCCGCATACGCGGGAAGTACTTCAAAGTGCCATCGACACCTTTCTCACAGGTAGGATCACCCCCGCATACGCGGGAAGTACTTCTCAATGTTCTGTACGTTTGCCTTAATCGCAGGATCACCCCCGCATACGCGGGAAGTACTTTGCGACGAAACAACATCGAAAATTTACTGGAGGATCACCCCCGCATACGCGGGAAGTACCCATCTTTTTAATCGTTGGAACATCTGGGAACGGGATCACCCCCGCATACGCGGGAAGTACTCAACACCTTCCCAATCCGTCCCATACCTAAGGGGATCACCCCCGCATACGCGGGAAGTACTCATACTTTTTTCCTTCCTTTCTCTTCGTTGTGGGATCACCCCCGCATACGCGGGAAGTACTCTTGATTGACAATGAGGCCACCCTGAAGAAGGGGATCACCCCCGCATACGCGGGAAGTACTGAAGCCAGTAGGAGCTGGCGATTTCCGGGAGAGGATCACCCCCGCATACGCGGGAAGTACCATAAACTCATAACTTTGCGGAATGTATAGAAAGGATCACCCCCGCATACGCGGGAAGTACGTGCGACTCTAAAATTTCATTAAATTCTTTTTGGGATCACCCCCGCATACGCGGGAAGTACAGTCTCACGATGTACCCGTCCGATGTCGCAAGAGGATCACCCCCGCATACGCGGGAAGTACTTTCCACGATGCTATAATAGTCCTGAAAAACAGGGATCACCCCCGCATACGCGGGAAGTACCAGACGACATTGATAAAGTCCGCCGTAGGTTGGGGATCACCCCCGCATACGCGGGAAGTACCATCATATGTTTTAAACGGCTTATCGTATTCCAGGATCACCCCCGCATACGCGGGAAGTACTGGGAAACTGGCTAGCCAACGTAGTCTTTCCAAGGATCACCCCCGCATACGCGGGAAGTACATACGTCAAATCGAAGCAAGAGCGATACGAAAAGGATCACCCCCGCATACGCGGGAAGTACTCCGATAATAGTTTTGTCATTGTTTCCTCCTAGGGATCACCCCCGCATACGCGGGAAGTACTCTGTAAGTCTTTAATGATTTTATAGAGATTCGGGATCACCCCCGCATACGCGGGAAGTACAGGCCCGCAAGGCGTTCACCCTGTAGACCTTTAGGATCACCCCCGCATACGCGGGAAGTACTGTTAGGGCGATTCTCGCCCCCTGGTAGCCCCCGGGATCACCCCCGCATACGCGGGAAGTACATACTTCTCCCGGCGTTGGCTGAGGGCTGATGGGGATCACCCCCGCATACGCGGGAAGTACCTAAGGTTTTGCAGTTCGTTCAGCGTGTAGCCGGGATCACCCCCGCATACGCGGGAAGTACTTCTAACCGGCAAGTCATTTCGCGGAGAGTGGAGGATCACCCCCGCATACGCGGGAAGTACAGATAAAAAATACCCAAAAATAGCCATCAAGCTTTGATCCTTTTCAAAAATTTATTCACTTTCATCGCGAGACGTTTCGTTAATAAGGCATCCTGAAGCGCTCGATGAGGAACTTCTTCATTAATCCCGTAAGCTTGCAATGCCGTGCTTAATTTGTAATCCGACAAAAACAATTTTTCCTTCTTCACAAAATTTTCTAAATCTAAAACCGAATTTTGTAAAAAAGCCATTCCTTGCTTTTGCAAGGCACGATTAATAAAACGAACATCAAAAGCTACATGGTAGCCAACGATGGCGGCCTCTCCGATAAACTGCTTAAATTCAGAAAGGGCACGAGAAAGGGGAATCCCCTGTTGAGCCAATAAATCGTCGTTGATCCCTGTCAGCTTAATAATTGTATCAGAGAGACGACCGGGGTGAGAGATCAATCGTTGAAACGTTTCACCGGACGTCTTCACCCCTCCAATCTCAATAATCTGATTCGTCAATTCATTCAAGCCATCAGTTTCGATGTCCACAAAGACAAGAGCACGCCCGACAGAAACGTCGGATCTGCTCTTTCGTTGAAACATATGGGCCTTGTGAAATTTTGCTGCATCACTAAAGCCCGGCTTAAGAGAAGACAATTCATGATCGGAATCTAATGGAATTTTCACAAGAGGAATTCCATCATAATCCACAATTTCACGTTTTGCGTTATATGTGGCAAACCCATAGCCAAGTTCGTTATGATAGCTGAAAGCCAAACTTGCTTGTCCGTCTTGCACATTTTCGCAAACTCTTTTCCAGAGTTGCTCGCGAACTTTTGTATTAAAATTTCCCACATAAACGCCGGGGACCAATTCTTGCATCCATTTCGTTAAATCTCCTCGAAGGGAGCGAGGAACTTTCGTAAGCGTAAGGACAGTAAAAGGCACTACTCTCTCCTTTCACTGTAATTCACACCAAAACGAACCATTTCTTCTTTGTTATTCCATAGGTTCATGGATTCAATTTCAATGGTCTCTGAATCATCGATTTCTAAAAGATACTGAAGATCTTTGACGATTCGTTGCATTAATTTACCATCCAAGCAAACATCCCTTACACCCAGCCGGGCTTCCCTCCCTATATCGTCATCTTCTTTACATTCGGAAGCTAGACGAAAGGATAAGGGTATTGTAATCTCCGCCTTATATAAATCAGCCATATCATAAACAAACGATAGGTCATGACCCGTGTGAACGAAACCCAATCCGGGAGATACACCCAGGGCAACGATGACACTGTGAACCAACCCATAAAGTGCAACATTAGAAGCGGAAAGAGCCTGATTCACAAGACTTCCCCCTTCAAAGTTATCCGGATCATAGCTTCTTCCGGTCCATGCAACTCCATATTTTTTGGAGTATTTCCGGTATACTTGGCGAATTCTGGCTCCCTCCCGTCCACGAAGCTGTTGCAGCGTCAAATGAAGAACTTTTTCACCTGGAAACCTCATTTGATACATTTTTTTCGCCACGCGTAAACGAGACCTTACATTGGAAAAAAGGCGAGCCTGCTTTTCTAAAAAACGAGTGGATCGTGAAAGAGCCCGCCCATGTGCATATTGGCGAACTCCTCGCTCTCCGACCCAGACAACGCTTGTCCCTGTATCTCCAATAAGCTCCATGGCCCGGTGTGTAACATCTGTACCGGGCCCAAAGAGCAAGACACCAATTATGGCAGCAGGAATTCTCACAATCCCTTTTGCATCCGTAACGGTAATAGCACTTTCCTGGCGATTGACCTTGGCATGCTCCAAGTACAAAAAACTAACCCGGTCGCCAATTTTCGGAAGTTCCGGGAGCTCCGCTTTCTTTGCCCCCGCCTTATTTTTCATGATCTTTGATAGGAATGAGGGTCATTAATCCAAAGCCATATGCTTTTTTCTTTCCGATTCCTTCCGTTAAGGTCTTCCGCATTTTATCCGCATCCAAAATCGTGAGCTTTCCCTCATAAACCGCCTTTTTGAGCTTCATATCTCGCTGCCCCTTCTTTTTGAAAGGCTCCGCTCCTCTTTCCACAATCTGAAAATTCGAGGGCTGAATCTGAAATCCCAGCTTTTCCGCACGATCCAAAAGAAAGTTTTCTTGCACCGCATTGGCTAAGGGCACCACGCGCCCTCGACGGTTTCCCACCGGACAAATGGATTTCACGGGGTTTAACGTAACGCGGAACATTGCTTGCTCCCCTTGGCTTAGAGAAGCCAAAAACGGATCATAATTTTTACTCTCCGCCGTGCCCGCCACGCCATACTTTTCCATGGCCTGCCGGTCCGGTTTGGTTTCGCTCACAATGAGCAAATAGTCTTTCCCCTGAAGTCGATCCACTCGCCAGAGTTTCCGACTTCTCTCCTTCTTTGAAAATTCCTCAGGAAAGCAAGTCTCTACCCAATTGTGATAGGCTCCCAGATGGGAAAGATCCCTGCTTTTCTGCCGATTCTCCCAATCAATCATCACTCTTGAAAAATACATTGTTACTCTCCTATTGCGGAAAAAGCATCATGTTCTGTTTGATGCTCTTGAAGTTCCAATTCAATGGTGGTGCTTGCCTCTCCACGAAATCCGAACTGTCGATTCTTTTGGGAAAAGGAAAGGACGCGATCCCTGCGAAATTTTCCCTCTTCCTGTCCGATGAGAGAAGTATCCGCATAAATGGGCCGGATGCGGTTTCCCTCTTTTTGGAACCATTTTTGTGCCTGCCAAGGAAACTCTCTTAGAGCCTCCATGGCAGTTTCGTCGAAAAGGCCAATCACAACATCGGCCGTGGGCGGAGCAGACCGTCGACCCAGATAGGGTTGGAAATATGGATGCTGCACCGCAAGTGCCAGTTCTTCCATCCAAGGATCATCTTCACTCGCCAAAGCCACCACAAAAACAGCATCTTCCAGGTAATAGCGCTCCGTTACATAGTTCGTATCAAAGCTCCCATCGTTCTTCCATTTGCTCGCAATCTGGTAATCACGAAGCAAACGGCCATCCTGGTCCACGCGGACGGCAAAGTCCAAGTCATTCAGTGTCTGAATTTTCTCGTCCTCATCTCTGCGATAACCCAGACAGGCACTTAAAAATCCAATCACCCCGCTCTTGGAAGGATAAAAATCGGTTGCTCGCGTTTCAAAGTGAGAATTCGTTCCCCACGCTTGTAATGGGCCTGAAAACTTCAATAATAGAGTCTTCATTGCTCATCCCCTATTCTTCCACGGGAAACTTTTCGAGCGCCTCTGAGAAACTCCGCAAAAGATCGGGCAGGGACTCTTCGACCTCCACTCCGTCCTTCTCTTCAAGATGGAATTCATCAGGTCCTACAAAGAAAGCCTGCAGGGGCTTCTCCACAAATTTCTCCACCTTTTTTTCCTCCTCAAAGAGCCTTTGAATCAATGGATTCACATATCCTTTTTTGGACGTCACAGGTTGCTCAAAGGCACTGACTAAATTGACCGGACGGTCTTGTCGCAACACGACCAGTAGAGCCTGCGGGAGCGTCTGATTGCCGAAGGTGTTCACTTTACCGGTGGGCATGGATTTTACGAAGGCCTCGATAAATAATTGCAAGCTTTCCTCAAGCTTTCCCTGTCCCTTCATCTGTTTTTCCAGTTCATGAACTGCCACGTTGGCATAGCGATAAAGTGTGGAGGAATTATACTCAATCGTGCCAATCATTCCGGCTCCTGCATTGTCTTCCGGCGCGAGGTCATCCACCGCCGTGTAGAAATCAAATTCGGTTTTCACTTCATGGGTGGAAATGGAATGTGCCACCTGACAGGATGCGTCTTCGTTAAGCGAAGGATCATCCGCAACCATCCGTCCAAACAGGGCAATATCAATGGATGGATTCTCCTTGAGAATGGACTGAATCTCTTTCTTGTCCTTATTCCCGGCTAAGGCTGCCTCCACAAGCCGATCCGCCTGCGTTTCTCCCAGGAAGAAGAGGGCTTTCGCTTTATGATCTTTGGTGGAAATTTTAGCTGCTGCGAAGGTCTCCTCTGCCAGTTGCATCGCTTCTTCCTCACTCTTTGAAGAATCCCGTTCCCTGATCTTATCCGCCAGGTATCGAACAATTTCAAGGGTTCGAATCCCCACGTTCTTTTCCGCCGAATTGTCCAAAAAGTACTTGCGAATCGCTCTCTTCCAACTTTGCGAACTCACCCGCGCCCGGCGAACGCCGCCGAATTGCGCCGTTTTGGGGCTTCCCGTGTCATCCCGGTTAATGTTCGAAGGGGGAACGGTTTGAATTGCATACACATCCAGAAATAAACGATTATTCATTGTCATGATCTTCTCCTGTTTCTACTTTCGTCCCGTAGTAGGACTGTGCCCACGCCAACCGAATTCTTTCTTCTCGTCCTCGGAGAAACCAATACAGATCTCCCGCTAATTTTCCGTAATGGACTCTCGCCAACTTCGTCTTTTTCGTTTTCGTCTTTAATAGCTTCATCAATTGGCGAAGATGATAGATCAATTCCTCATAGTCTTCTGCCGTGATCAGGGCATTAAAACGCTGATCCACAGATCGGCTGTCCTCCCTGTCACGAAGTGCCGCCAGCGATGATCCGATGTCTCTAATCTTTGCATTTCCATCACAATCCAAAGCGACGCTCTCCGTGATTCCCTGTTGTTGCAGGGCATAGAGCTGCAGGGCGTTGACAACGACCAGTTCCTCCCTGGTTGGTTTTCCAAATTTCCCCAGGTATTGCTCCGGCATTATTTCAAACAACAGGGGCCAAATTCCTGAACTCTGACTCAGTGGCTTCCCTATCGAATTTCTCAGATTCGCCAAGTATGCTTTTTCTTCCAAAACTCCTTTCTTCGGCTGCAACCGGCGCACCACAGAACTCGTGATGCTCCAAACGGACGCAATTTTACCTTCCTCCTGTTTCATCGTTTCCTCCTTTCTTTGCTCCCAAACTTTGCTTTAAAAAATATTGAAAGCTCAAATAAGCCGTTGCAATATTCTTAAACTGTCCGGATCCTGCTTCTTTCGGATCTTTAATGAAAACACCGGTGTAATCTCTCGGTCCCGCTGATTGAATCACTTGATTCGCTTCCTCTAGAACAATTCCTCGGAGTGTCTCATTCCATCCCAGGCACCTCGCATCGCAGGAATCCGTCGCTCGGATACTGCTTATCCAATTTCGAAAAGGTAAGTCTACCGCAAAATACAGGTCTTGCACTCGATTCTTCACATAATCCGAATCTTTGATATTTCGAATTGTTGCTATCTCCGTAAGAAAATGCCAGTAGGTTTTCGATATGACGGTTTTGGTTTTTTCGACTTGATCCAGCACTCGATAATACCATCCCTGATCTTTATCATCGGTAATCAGCAGATCCTGGAACTGAAGCTGATCCAAAATCTCATCTTTAGGAACCCAAGAAGTCGCATTGGCATCGTCCTTCATGCTCACCGAAATAAGGGATAAATTCATGTTTTTCTGCGATTTCGAAACCAATTTTCTCCACTGAATGACACCCGGCTCTCGGCTGTCTAACTTGTGATTATCAGGGTGATTTGATGTTTGCAAAAGTCCAAAGGACCTCCACAATGATTCCTCGCTCCGATGTTTGCGTGGAGTCATCACCTCGTTTTTCTTCTCATCCACCCCGTATTTCCATAGGGTCATCGGCTCCAGTGGGTTACTATGGCTAATTTCTTTTAGCTTTACCATCTGCAATGAGAAAGGGGAAGTCAAATCTGCGTCTGGATTGATATGGATTGCTCGACTCCAGTTGGTATAAAGCTCTGATAAATTGTCAACGGGATGAGAGCTGAGTATTCGATGAACAACTTCTTGCCCAGAATACTCCCAACAGGGTCTTTGCAAATTATGGTACATATCTAACAGAGCCACATCATTATCTGTGCCTGTCAAAACAAGATTTAATAGTAACGTTTCAAAAATGTTCCCCCCCTGCCAATAAAGTCCTCCGACATCGAAAATCCAGCCTTTCGAAGCCTTATACTTTGTTGTTCCAAAAATCACCTTATCGGATAAACCGACATAGCCTTGCAGGGTGATAAGCCAGCGAGCGAGTTCCGCTTCCGTTAAAAGTTCTTTATTGGAATCATTGCTATATTTTGGGGAAAACAACGCCACCTTATTATTGCTTTCTGAAATCAAACGATTAATATTTTTCCCCTTCATTTCGCTGGGTTTCGACTTGCTAATATTCTCCGGAGCAATCACTTCCTCCGTAACCTGATAAAACGGATACGCATCATCAAAGAGATAAAAATGGTCCTTCCATGCCTCCAGATATTCACGAACCGCTACCGGAAAATGACCCTGCTCCCAAAGGTTAAACCAGGTCTGTCCCAGGGACTCCCGCACCTCATCTTGGTCGACCTCTTCTACTTTCGAGGGTTGAAATTTTTCGTCTAGCCGCAGGTAGGAATATGGCCTCCCTTCCGCATCCACTCGGGAAAATACCGTGTGAAGAACGGCTAACAGGACTCTCAAAACCGCAAAATCCTGTGTTCCCATCTCTCCCCCCAAGCGGAGAAATTGGGGAGCCCGGTCAAATAGTTCCAGCAGCGATACCTCCTCGGTCTCGCCCTTGGGATCCACGACGACCCGAATCCAAGGCTCTTCCAATAAATTAAACCGCCCCATCTTGTTCACTCCTTTCTGTCATCAATCCTAATTTGGGATCATACCTTAATGTAAACTGTCCAATTTCTAAAGCACCCTCTTCCGGAAAAACCACGCCTAGTTTTCCCCTGAGCCAGCTGCTTTGTTGCCAATCACTTAAAAATTTCGCGTTGTATGCTTCAAGATATTTAATGGTGTCATTAATTTTCCCCGGATTCGTCATCAAATTCGGCAATTTCAAGCCTTGTCTCGCAATGACTTTTCCTGTTTCAAAGTCTGTAATCGAATTCGATAAATCCTTAGGGTCTTGAAAGGTTCCATACCCTTTCCCTCTCTGACGTAGAGCTAGCACTTCCACACTCTCCCCACTATCTCTGACCTGGGCAGCAGCCTTCTCTTCGCTCGCCGAACTGGTGGAATTGTTTAGCCAGCCAATCAACGAATCGACTTCTTCTTGCTGAAACACGGATTTTTTATGCTTCCTTCGAGGCTTCCCAATGCGATAAACCTGCGCACTTCTACGTTTCTGTGCAAACAGAATCTCTTGTTTTTCTTTCATGGCAAGATAACGGACCTGTTTTTCCGGCGATAGATCCAGTGCATCCTCCGAATAGACGGCTTGCACCAGGGGTGAAATATCTTTCGGGGTACAAATCAAATCCGGCAAATAGTATTGTGTTCTCGCTAAAAGATATTCCCCATAAACGAGCTTCGATCCATCCTCAAAGTCCCAATCCTCGTTCATTTCCAAAACATACAGAATTGGTTTTTCATGTTTCTTAGGTCGCACACGGTTATGTCGGTGAAGGCGACCGACTCGCTGAAGGAGAAGATCCATTGGGCCCAAGTCCGTGAACAAACAGTCCAGATCAATGTCCAAACTCGCCTCGATCACTTGCGTTCCAATGATGATCTTCTGATAGGGCCGCTTTCCCTTTTTCCCAATCATCGATAGGAGGTCGTGCTCTCTTTGAACACGGTCGGTCGCAATGAATTGCGAATGAAGCAGCTCCACGCGTTCCTCACCAAAGCGCTCGATACACTGCGTAGCAATTTTCTGCGCACGGTGGACGGTGTTGACAATCACACCAATGATGCCACCACCTTCCAATCTTTCTTCGATGGTCGAAAGCAGATGTTCCGTTTCGATCCGTTTCACCTGCACCTGCAAACGATGATTCTCATAGTCGATTTGCTTCACCTGTCCGATCTGATCGCCATCCGTGTAACTGATTAAGGGATAAGAATCCGTAAGCAAGCCGTCCTCCGGCTTTGGACAAGAATCCCAATCATGACCCGCCCCGGTAACATAGGCTTTCAAAAAAGCCTCTCTTTTCCCAGCGGGCAAGGTTGCCGACAACAGGATCACCGGGACTCCATACGCCGCCATCCACTGGATTGCCTCTTCCAGGTACACATTCATATAGGCGTCATACGAATGAAGCTCATCGATAATCACCACCTTGCGGCTGAATCCCAGGTGACGAAGTGCCAGATGCTTCTGTTTTAAAGCCGTTAGCAAAAATTGGTCGACGGTGCCCACGACGAAATCCTCCAAGCTGGAAGTTTTCCTACCCGAGAACCATTCATTGGCGGTGACCGTTCCATTGGCATCCCCATCCAGGTCGATATTGGAGGACAAACTACGAAAATCCTCATTCAGGGCTGCTTTGCCATGTGATAAGCGAAGCGAATAATTCTCTCCGGTCTCAGCTGCCATTCTGCCTAACCAGGTCATGATCCTTGGAAAGATTCCATTGGAGGTCGCCTGGGTCGGTAGTCCGAAAAACATCCCGCTGCAACCTTTTTGGTATGCCAGTTGTTCGGCGCCAAAAAGAGCGGCTTCCGTTTTTCCACATCCCATGGGTGCTTCCAGAATAAAGATTCCCGGATCTTTACAGTTGGCGATGGTCTCAACAAAAACTCTTTGCACCGGATTAGGAGAGAAATCAAATCGATTGGATAACGTCTCCTCCGTAATCGGACGGTCCACATGCCACAAATCACCGTGTTTCCATGCATGCCAGGCATAAGCGACTCGCCCTTCCTGATCCTCCGCTTCCTCCCGGTCCAGTTCCATCAGGGGAAAATAATGTTCATTGCTGGCAATCCAGTCCGCCATGATGAGGAGACCGGAAAGTAAAACCTGTCCCGTTCGAGAAATCGTTGGCAGATCCTCTACGGAGGAAAAGCCCGAAACATCTAATGCCCAATCCAAAATTTCTCTTTGCGCTCGCCTCCACAGGCAGGCAACATCGGAGTCTTCTTCTGTTTGATAATAACTACTGTTGTAGCTCATCGAGTGATATAATTCATCATGATCCCGGACGGGTTTCCCATGATGGGCGCCGATAATCGATGCAATATCCTCTCTTACGCCCATTTTTTTCAAAAGGCATTCCCCAACGATGCTGTGATGACAGGTTCTGTTTAACTCCGGATTTCCCTCAGTCATCGCTCCAAATTCTTGGAGCCCATGAAAGCCTAACCGCTCCAGCTTTTCCATCAGGGCCAGATCCAAATCCACCGAATTACAGAAGCCCGACTTTGCTTCAAAAAAAGGTGTAGCCTTGCCCTCATCATGAACTGCGGCTAAGAATATCGCTAAAGAGTGTGCCGTCTCCGGTCGATTAAGACTATTTTGAATTTGACTTTTCTGAATATCACTCAACCAGTGATTCCACAAAAGATTCATAACATCCTTCGTGTCCAGCAGGTGTTGATAAAGGGACAGATAAAGAAACTTTCCTTCCGCTTCCCTTTTCTTTGCCCAAAGCTTTTTGGATAGCATTCCCTCCTCCATTTTTTACTTTTGTTAAATTAGTTCATGACTAATCGAATCAACTAAATCATATCGCTATCTTTTCCTTCTGTCAATCGAGTTGGAAAACATTTTTCTTATAAAGTGTAGCAGTAGATAGACTGAAATTCGACACATAACTAGAGAAAAATTTCCGGGACATAAAATAGAAAAAAAGCCACACAAATCTAGGTTGCCCGGTCTATCGAAGGTACGGTGAGCAGCCGCCGGTCGAAATACCCTGGGAAATCCCTAAAATCTCACTTTCCCAGGGGTGAAGGCCCCCTAGACCAAAGCTGACCCACCGGTCGGCCCCTTAGGCGGAACTCAACCATCTATATCACTCGAATTGCTTTCTTGCATGCACCCCCGCATGCGCGGGAAGATAAACTTAGCATACAATCCTCTGTTGTTCAATTAAGGATCACCCCCGCCGGTGCGGGACTCTTTGGTTCATTATACTATAAGAAAGACAAATCGAGGAGTCGGTCTTGCCCGGATCATCGGTTAACTATCGAAGATACGATCCTTGTATTTCGTGTGAATTTCATGGAAGTCTGAAATTTTACTTACATTTTACACAGCTCCTCCTCCAACGCTGTAACACTTAGATTTACAGGAGTTACGGTGTCGCTTTTTTTCTTTTTTCACCGTTTACTTCCCTTTTTCCCAACCTTTCCTTTTATGATTCTTTATATTTTCCCATGCTAGGGTAAAAAGGAAATGACAAGGCAAAGGACGGACCCAGAAATGAAGAAAAAGATTATCATCCCACTCGCTCTGATGCTTGTGTTCCTTTTGACCGCCTGTCAAGAGAGCACATCCGTAAGGATGAGAACGATGGGCAATCGCCGCTTTCCCCTTCCCGTGCTCTGGCAGGAAACGAGTATCCAAGAGAGGAAGCCGCTCCCCCGCTATTTGAATGCAGCTGTTTTTACCACTTCCACAAAGGGAGAGAATTCCAAATCCGAAATGCTTCATGTTTTCGCATTGGACCTGGCCCGGGAAAACTTGGAAAGCGGTCAAGATGAACCGGGGAAAAACCGTATAAAGAAAGTTTTGGAAGATGTTTTTGGCGCAAAGGGACCTTTTCGTGAGGAGTCCCGGAAGAGCGGAAGCGAACAGGTTCTCCTGCTCTCCGAAAACGTTGCGGCGGACAGAGACCGCCCAGGCTGGATTGCTTCCTACCAGGAAAGCAGCGATGGTTTCTGCTACCTGGTGGTCCTCTCCGGGAAAGGGAACATCACGCCGGAGGACCGAAGCCTGGTGCAGCGCATCATGACAAATTCTCAGGATAGAACTCCCGAGGATGCCTGCCCCGGCTGAGGCTAGCCGGGAAGCCGGTGGCTTTCAGGAACCCGATTGGCTGTGAGAATGTAGTCCTTGCCCTTTCATGAAATTGTCTTGCGAGGAAAGGCAACTGCCCATAAGTATAGAGAATGAGAAAATCAAAGGAGAAAAAATGCAGAAGAAAACCACGATGCTTGCCCTCTTGTCCCTCACCTTGCTCTTGAGCTCTTGTGGAAATGCAGCGGATAAAAAAAGTGAAGAATCCGCGAACCAAGGGACCACAAGTTCACTAGTGGCGAGTTCCCAAGAGAAAAGCACAAAGGACGAAAAAACAAGTTCATCCTCCACATCGGCGTCTTCCAGGGAAGCCTCTTCGCAGGGAACGGCGGATCCCGAGTCCGGGTCCGGGTCTGCGGACAGCGCTAAGGAAACCGGCGAAGATAAGCCCTATAAAAAGCTCCCGGTGAAGGAGGGGCAAACGCAGGATATTGACGGTCTGCTCGTTTCCCTCCCCGAGGGGTGGAAGGCCTTGGAATTGCGGGATGCCTCGCTTCCAAAGATGAAACGAACCCTTTTATTCGGCAGGAATCAAAAAGAGAAGTTGGGTGTCTTGATCATCCACCTCCAAGAAGAAAGCGTCAATAAATTTACGGATTCCAAAACACAAACCTATTTTACACAGGAGCTGCAATACGGATTTGGCTATAAAAAGGAAACGGCGAAGGTGATCGGTCCAAAGACCATCCAGGGGTTAAACAGCTATTTTTCCCCGTCAGGTGATGAACTGGAAAGCTCTGAATTTCCCAATGTAGCCGTTACCACCCTCTACCGGGGAAATCACTGCTATCAGTACTATCTGTTTTCCGGCAAGAAGCTTGCTAACGAAGAACAGATTCTTCAACAGCTCGTACAAGCTTCCACCTTTTTAAAATCAGAGAAAGGATTATAGAAATGAAAAAAACAATGTTTAAAAGCCTGCGCTCTATTGACTCTCGTGGCTACATTAGCAGCTTGTGGAGAAAACAACGGTAAGGATACGAAAAGCGACGAGAAGAACCAGACAATTTCCAGCGTGATGCAAGCATCCGTTTCATCTTCCGAAAAGAAAGAGGAGGAAAGTTCGAATTCGCATGAACAGGAAATAAGTTCCGCCTCTTCACAGGAAGAAGAAAGCTCTCAGAAAGAGGAAAACTCTTTCGAATCCGACTCTTCCCACAAGAAGGAGGGCTCCATTGAATCGTCTGAAAATTCGAAGACTTCCGGGAGTAAAAAAAGGGCAAAACCCGATTCCGATGGGTATTATGTCGTTGGGAACATCCGAGTGAAACCTTCCACACCATGGATACATCCCATAATAACACACAATGATTACGATACCATGAAGATGTCCTCCTTATTCAATTCAACAATAGGCCCCATTGCCATCACCTACATCGGTAATCTCGCCGGCGATCCGATAAAAAATTTAGACACCGATGCGAAGAGAAAGGCCTATATAAAAAATTACGTTGACGGTTTAAAACTAAGGCAAAAAGGGGCATATACCATAAAGGGACCGGAGGACCTTAAAGGTCTCGCCTTCTATGAAATCGGAGAAGGGGGAAATCACATGATCGGAAAGAATAAAGTCTTTTCGCTGATTGCTTTTCTGTTCCACGAAGACCATGTCTCCATTTTTATGCACCAATCAGAGAGCAAACCCGGCGATAAGGATAAAAAAGACTTTACTGATTTAATTCACTCTGTAGAACCGTCAAAATAATAATATTGTATGGGTCAGAATTTAGGGCACCCCAAAGGAAGTGCCCCTTCTTCCCATCCATGAAATTCTAAGGTAGACTACTCACGTAAATGCGATAAAATGAATCTACTAATGGGGTAAAGGAAAGGATAAAATCATGAAAAGATTATTAAGAGCCTGTGCACTGTTCGCTCTTGCTGCAACGCTTACCGCTTGTGGAAGCAATCATCAAAACGACTCTGCGTCCGAAAGCAGCAAACAAGAGAGTGTGGAAAGTCAAAAAGAGGCTTCCTCTTCGGAAAGTGCGAAAGAAGACAAACAATCCTCGAAAGAGGAATCATCGGTCCAAGAATCCAGCAATGCGGTTTCGGAGAGCGAATCCAAGGGCACGGTAAAAACGGGAACGCTCCAAGAAGCGAAACCCGACGAGCAAGGAAACTATCATCTGGGCGCCCTCGTTTTGAAGCCAAAGCAGGTCTGGAAGCAGGCTGTCACGGCGGACAGAAGTACGGATAAGGTAAAATCAAAGGTTTTAACCATCCAGCTTTCAAATCCAACCCGGATTCTGAATATTGCCGATTCGCAAATGGATATGATCTCCCAGGTGACAGAGAAAAAAGACCGACAAGAATTTATTAAATCCTTTCTTGCAAGCTCCGGTCTCAAAAAGAGTGAAGCCTACAAAATCGCAGGACCGAAGAAAAACAAAAATGGCCTGGAAGTTTATGGTGCCAGCCAGGGCGGAGAGCCCGAAGAAAATGGCAAACTGGTCACGATTGGTGCCTTCCTCTTCCAGGGAGACCATTCTTACACGCTCACGTTAACGGGGCAAGGAGAATTGGAAGAACAAGCCGTGAATGAATTTTCGGACCTGGTTAACACCCTGGAAATTACCCAAGCACAATAGCCGATTTGTTCTTGGGCAGAAAGGTAAGGAGGTCCTCGATGAAAAAAGAACGCATCGCTCTTACCCTCTTTCTTTCTTGCAGCCTCTTACTCTCTTCCTGTCAGCAAAGGGAGGGAAAGGAAAGAAGTGAGGAGTCAAACATCACTTATCAAAGCGAGGAGAAGCTCCTGCCAACAAATAGCTCCGATTCTGCGGATTCCTTGAAAGACCGCCAAGCATCCGACGAAGTTTCCTTCTCCTCGGAGCAACCTGCCACCGGCGCAGAACTCCCTGAGGAGAGTTCTGAGGAAACCCCTCCCAGAGAATATGCGGATTCTGACTTCACCAAATCGGTAACAACCGGGGACATGTCCTACAAAATCCCCCCAACCTGGTTGAGCCTCTACAAAAAGGAACAAAATCCGGATAATGCCATAAAGATGAGTCGCTTTCAAATACCGGAAACGGATGTCCAATTCGATGTAAACCATATCTTCTTAATGAATTTTTTAGCAGAGAAAAGGGAATCGGGCGACCTGGATGATCTGATAAAAACTTTTGTTCCCTATATAATCCATGCCAGAAAGAAAGGTGTGCAGGTGGAAAAAACAGAACCGTGGAAGGGCTTCCCACTCTATCGTATCCAAGGGAAGGGAATGAGACTTACGGGAGAGAGAAGGTACTATTTGATTCGTCTCCTGGTGGGAAACCAACACCTCTATGCGATCAGCCTCTCTTTTCCGAAAGCGCCTGCTGCGGAGGAAGAAAAAATTTTAGACAAAATTCTATCAACCCTAACGCTATCGGAAACGAAGGAAACCATACCGCAAGAAAAAACAAAAGGCAACCAACCCTAACTGTACGGACTCAGAGACCATTCTCTGAGTCCTTTCTTATTTTTGGTGGAACAGGAGTCCGGGAGGACTACTGTATATACCCCGAGGAAACTCAGCTTCCTCGGCACATCCAGCCGTATCAATCCGGATACGGAGGCAAATGAGAAAACGTATAGGAGGCCCCACATGACCCAATCCATGCAACAAACCCCTTTGCCGGAAGTTACGAAAAACCGACTCTCCCTGCTCTCCCCTCTTTCTCTCGATCAGGAGAAGAGCTGGGGGGATCTGTGCTTTTTCGTAAACGCCTCTTGGGTAGAAGTCCCAAGCGACCTTCCCACAGTCGCTGAGGAAGTGCGAGAGACAGGCTACCAAATCCATCCGCATGGCGACCGGATCATGATCCGTCAAGAGCAACTCCCACCCGATAAATGGTGGGACCCTCCCTCTCAAAAAGAGGTCTTGCGAAAATACTTGCTGCCGGGAGGAGAACCTGCCGGTGATCTTTCCATCGAAGGTCCCTATTCCTCGAATGGAATTGCTCTCTACCAAATCGACCCCATGAAGAAAAAAAGCGGCTCCGCCTCCTATGAGGAATTTACCATCGCCGCTTTTGGCGCCTTTCATGTCTATCTCTTCTCCCTCCAACAGGAAACCATCACGGGAACCCGAATCCACGAGCTCCTCGACCTCTTGGAAACGGTGCACATTATCGAATCCGCGCCCGAAACCGAAAACGAATAATTTCCCACGCAAAAAGAGCCGACGGAACGTTCCGTCGGCTCTTTTTTATGATCTATTCATCCACTTTTGACTCATAAACCCACTTGCCATCGCACATGGTCGCCAAAACTTTGCCCGTCAGTTTCTGTCCGATGAACGGCGAATTGCTGGCTTTGGAAACGAAATGATCCGGCACCTGCCAGTCCCGATCGGGATCCAGAATCGTGATGTCCGCGGTCTCTCCTTCCGCCAGGTAGCCGGCCTTCAGCCCATACAGCTGCGCAGGACGATAGGTCATCTTCTCCAACATCTGCGGGAGAGTGAGATGGCCCGGCTTGACTAAGCTGCTGATACAAAGGCCAAGGGCGGTCTCCAGACCGATGAGCCCGGAGGGAGTCTTTGCAATGGCCTTCCCCTCTGTGGACTTCTCCTCGCGGGAATGCGGCGCATGGTCGGTGGCAATGCAATCGATCACGCCCTCCTTCAGTCCCTGAATCAGAGCCTGTCGGTCCTCTTCCGTCCGTAGCGGCGGATTGACTTTGGCCAGGGCTCCCTGATCCAGGAGGGCCTCCTGCGTTAAAAAGAGGTGCTGGGGGGTGACTTCCCCCGTGACACGGGCACCCATGGCCTTGGCGACGCGAAGAAGCTGCACGGATTCCTTACAGCTTAGATGCTGCATGTGAACATGGGCTCCCGTATCCAACGCCAACATCATGTCCCGAGCAATCATCGAGGATTCAGAAACGGAAGGAGCTCCCACAAGACCTAGCTTTTGTGCGGCTTCCCCCGCATGGAAACCGGGGTTGGTAATCAGGCGTGGGTCCTCTTCATGGAGAGAAAGAGGAAGATTCAATTCCTTGCAGCGAGCCATGGTCTCACGGAGAAAGGCCGTATCCATGAGAGGGATTCCGTCATCCGAGAACCCCACACAACCGCCCTCCTTCAAAGCGACCATGTCGGTGTGCTCTTGGCCCCGTAACCCCTTGCTTGCCGTTGCCACCGTATAAACGTGAATGATCGCTTGTGCGGCTCGATTCAGCAACTGCTGCAGGGTTTCGGGGCAGTCCATCGGCGGTTTGGTATTCGCCATGCAGACAACCGATGTGAAGCCTCCCCGTGCGGCAGACCGAGCCCCAGAGAACACATCTTCTTTATAGGTGAGCCCGGGGTCCCGAAAATGGACATGCACATCCACAAGTCCGGGACAGACCACCTGTCCTTCCGCCGAATAAAGTTCGGCATCTCCCACAGGAAGATCTTTCCCGATTTTTAATATCCGGGGTCCTTCCACTAAAATATCTAAGATGGCATCGGTCTTCGTTTTTGGATCAATCACCCGACCGCCTTTGATGAGTTTCATGTATCTTCCTTTCTTCCCTATCCCTTACCGATTTCTTCCTCCCCTATTTTTTCAGCTTTTCCCGGAACTCGCAAGAGCTCGATAAAAAATAATTCTTTATAAAATTTCCCAGAAAGGTCTATTTTTGAACCCTTGCCCTAGCCCATGAAATATTTTTATGGAACAAAATTCCCATTTTTGGAACTTTTCGACTGTCTCCTATTCTCCATTCCTCTAAAATGCCATAAGAAGAATAGCGCCTAGAAAATGATTTCATTTCTATCCTCTCTAGAATTGGGTACAATAGATTTAAGTTACAAAATTATATTAAGGAGGATGCTATGAAAGATTTAAAAATTGCAGGCCTGCGACTTCCGCTCTTTCTCATCGTTAGCGCCGTCGCCCTCGTTGCCTGTCTGCTCAAAGTAATCCCTCCCAATATGGTGGGAGCCTTCCTGCTTCTCATCCTATTCGGCGAATTGCTTAATCTGGTTGGAAATCATTTACCTATTATTCGCAGTTTCTTCGGTGGTGGTCCCATTGTCGTGATCTTCGGTGGTGCTGCCCTCGTCTACTTCGGAATTATCACCCCCGAGCTCAAACAGGTCTCGGACCAGTTCATGAAAGATCCGGGTGGATTCTTGGACTTCTATATCGCCGCGCTGATCACGGGGTCAATCCTGGGAATGAACCGGGAACTTTTGGTTAAGGCGGCCATTCGCTTCCTGCCCACGATTATTGCGGGTGTCCTGGTTGCCATCGGTCTTACTGCCCTGGTGGGTCCCTTGGTGGGAATCCCTTCCGGTCAGGCCATCGCCAAGATCTGTATTCCCATCATGGGTGGTGGCATGGGCGCGGGTGCCGTCCCCATTTCGAAGGTGTTTGCGGGAGCCTTAAAAATTCCCGCCGACCAGATTCTTTCGGAGTTGGTTCCTGCCGTTGCCCTGGGCAATGCCATGGCCATCGTCGCCGGTGGTCTCTTGGACAAACTGGGAAAGATTAAGCCCAACTGGACCGGAAACGGCCAGATGATGGCAAACGGCTATTTTGAGGTCACCGACTCCGATGCCACGGGAAAAGACATGACCCTGTCGGATTATATGGTGGGAATTGTGATTGCCACGGCATTTTTCACCTGGGGTTGCATTGTTTCCTACTTTTTCAAGGAGGTCTTCTTCTTCAAGTTTAATCTCCATCCCTATGCCTGGATGATCATCTCCGTGGCTGTGGTGAAGGCCCTGAACATCATGCCAACGGAAATCGAGCACGCCTCTTCCGGTTGGTATAAGTTTGTGGCGGAGAACTTTACCGCTGCCCTCATGCTGGGCATCGGCGTTTCCTACACCAGCATGGCGCAGATTATCTCCGCCTTCACCATTCAGTACGTGGTCCTCTGTGCCATCGTCGTCATCGGTGCCATCATCGGAACGGCTCTCTTTGGAAAACTGGTGGGCTTCAATCCCATCGAAGCCGCCATCACCTCCGGACTCTGCATGGCCAACATGGGCGGCACCGGAGACGTTGCCGTTCTGACGGCCTCTCACCGGATGGAACTCATGCCCTTTGCGCAGATTTCCTCCCGTCTCGGTGGAGCCTTTATCATCTTCTTGGCCTCGATTCTGGTGCCCATTTTCTTCTGAGGGATTTCCCAATAAGGATTCCTTCTTCAAAAGCCCCCCTTTCGATTCGCGAAAGGGGGGCTTTTCCATGGTAAAATCCACTTATCTTTTTTTACAAAGGATGGTTCTCGGGATAAAAAGGACAGTTTCGTTTTAAACACTGTTCATTCTTTGGGCTGAACTCGCAAACGATGGGAGACTGCTCGAGCGGCAATCCATAGCGATCCTTCACAAAGGCAATGGCCGTGCTCAGGGAAAGGTAGGCATTTCTCTTGCAGCAACGAGGTCCCCCGATTTCTCCGATTCGGCCCAGAGCTTTCGAGGTCAGCTGGAGATTATCCTTGTAATACCGGTTCCCGGATAGGGGTCCCGTCCCATGGACAATTGCCAGCGCTGCCCCCGCGGAGGAAGAGGACCCACACATTCCCCAGAGACCACAGCCCCCTCCCGGCATCTCTTCCCCTCGATGAATCAGTTCATGAACCGCTTCTTCCAAAGAAAACGCCGCTCCCGCATTATGCATGGCGGTCAGGAGGGCACAGCCGTCAATGACATGGTGAACCGGACCGTGCATGGGCACAAAGGGCAGCTTCATCAGGTCCTTCACGATGGCAACCGCGTCTCTTCCCCTCGCGTTTTTACAGGCTTCCACCAGCTCTTCTTCTCGTTCTTTCTGCATCGTCTTCTCCTCTTTTTCTGTTATCTTCCATATAGCGCGGCAAGCGCTTGAATCTTTCGGGGATCGATGTGCTCCCAATCCTCTTCCCGCATCCGCCAGACCCAGTTTCCTCCCAGGGAGCCCGGCCGGTTGATGCGTCCCTCTTCCCCGATCCACAGGAGATCTTGAAGGGAGTAAATACAAAGGTCTGCCACGCTGGCACAGGCCGCTTGGAGGAATGACCCGGGAAGGTCCTCCTCCCGGAGGCGAAAGTAGTGACAGACATGGTCTCGGGTCGAATCGTCCAGGCCCTCCCACCAGGACCGCAGGGTCTGGGTGTCATGGGTCGAGGTGTAGACCGCCGTGCGGTGTGCATAATTATGGGGTAAATATGCGGAATCCCTGTCTCCTCCGAAGGCAAACTGCAGGGGCTTCATGCCCGGAAAGCCCGTGCGCTGCCTGAGGCGAATCACCTCGTTGGATAAGGCCCCCAAATCTTCCACCAGGATGGGAAGGGGCCCCAAGGCCTTTTCCAGTTCCTGGAAAAGGGCAAGCCCGGGCCCCGGAACCCAATGTCCATGCTTCGCCGTTGCCTCCCCGGCGTCCACCGACCAATAATGGGCAAAGCCGATAAAATGATCCAGGCGAAGGATATCATAGAGCGCCAAAGCGGAAGAAATTCTCCATTTCCAGAAGGAATAACCCTGTTCTTTCATCCGGTCCCAGCGATACAGGGGATTGCCCCAGCGCTGCCCCTCTTCCGTAAATTGATCGGGAGGAGCCCCGGCCACCCGAAGGGGCGCCCGGGTCTCGTCGAAAAGAAAGTCCTCCTGGTTGGCCCAGCAGTCCGCCGAATCATAGGCCACATAGATCGGCAGATCCCCGATGATCGAGATTCCCCGCTCATGAGCATAGGCGGAGAGGGCTTCCCACTGGCGGAAAAATTGGTACTGCAAAAATACCATAAAGAGCACGTTCTCCGAATGCCGGGCTTCAAAATCCCGGAGTGCGTCCGGATCATGATCCCTCAACGGAGCGGGCCACTGCGCCCAAGCACGGCCCTCTTGGTCCTCCTTGATGGCCATGTAGCAGGCGTATTCTTTGAGCCAGGGACCCCGGGTCCGGCAGAATGCCTGTAAACGCCCATGATCCCGGGGCAAAAAGCGGGAAAATGCTTTTCGCAAAAGAGGAAGGCGGTGTTGCGACAAGTCCCCATACGGCACCTTCCGGTCATCCTGCGTCCACCGAGCCCAGTCGACTTCCTCCCGGGTGAGGAGGCCCTGCTCCACGAGGAGGGGGAGGTCGATAAAATAGGGATTGCCGGCCGCACTGGAAAAGGAGGAATAGGGAGAGTCTCCGTAACCCGTGGGACCGAGGGGCAGGAGCTGCCAGTAGCGAAAACCCGCTTGCCGTAGAAAATCACAGAAGCGATATGCCGCCTCCCCCATGCTGCCGATTCCGTAGGGTCCCGGCAGAGAGAAGAGGGGAAAAAGTAAGCCCAGGCCCCTCCGATAGGCGACTTCCTGCAACATGGCGTGACTTTCCTCCCCCTCGTCTAAATTGTCATTTTCCTGCAAAATCTCCTGGGTCTGTTCGCGGGTCATCTTCTCTCCTCTTTCCGTCGCTTTTCCTCGGGAAGCCGTACTCCCCTTAAAAAGCCGTATAATAATACTAACTATACCAATAATACCCGCTTTTTTGAAAGGAGTCATGCATGGGTCTCTCATCCTCTTCAAACTTCAAGCTGTGGAGCCGCTTCGCTCCCGGCCCGAAAAATTTGATTACCGACCTTGCCGGAATCACCGTGGGTCATGTGACCCTCGAAGCCCCCGACAAGGGGATTCACACGGGCGTAACCGCCCTTCTTCCTTCTCCCGACAATCTGTTTCGAAACAAGCTCCCCTGCGGCTGTGCCGTCATCAACGGTTTCGGCAAGACGACCGGTCTGGTCCAGGTCCGGGAATTGGGCCAGCTGGAGAGCCCCATCCTCTTTACCAACACCCTGTCGGTGGGAACCGCGCTGACCGCCCTTGTCCGCTATATGCTCCGGGAGAGTCCCGAAATCGGAACGACTTCCTCCACCGTCAACGGCATCGTCACGGAATGCAACGATGGAAGCCTGAACGATATCCGGGGGCTCCATGTGACGGAGGCCATGGTCCAAGAGGCCCTGACCCGCACGGAGACGGACTTTGCAGAGGGTCCCGTCGGTGCTGGATGTGGCATGGTCTGCATGGGACTGAAGGGGGGCATCGGCTCTGCCTCGCGCCGGGTCCCCATCAAGGCCTGGCCCGGCATGGTTGGGAGCCTCGTACTCACCAACTTCGGAAGAAGAGAAAATCTTCGCATCAACAGCATTCCCGTAAATCCCTCCCCTCAAGAAGCCTCCCCAATCTGCACGGAAGGGGACCGAGGTTCCTGCATCATCGTTCTTGCCACTGACCTTCCCCTCTCCTCCCGGCAGCTCTCCCGTCTGGCCCGTCGGTCCATGATCAGCCTGGGCCGCCTGGGATCCTATTCCGGCAATGGGTCCGGCGACATCGCCATCGCCTTCTCCACCGCGCAGACGATCCAAAATGATCCGGAACAGGCCCTGCTTTCACTCCGCTTCCTAACCGATGCTGCCCTCGATCCCGTCTTTGAAGCCGGCTGTGAGTGTGTCGAGGAAGCCCTGCTCAGTTCCCTGACCCATGGAAAAACCACCACCGGCTTTCAGGGAAAAACCGTGCTCAGCCTGGACGACTACCTGGCCGAGCTAGGAAGGAATCTCCATGAATTCAGCCTCTAATCTTCTCTCCCCCGAATTGTCCCAAGAGCTCCGCACCCTGCGCCGAGACTTTCATCGTCATCCGGAACAGGGTTGGCTGGAGAACCGCACCTCATCCCTCATCGCCCGCAAACTCCATGACCTCCACTTTGACGAGGTTCTCCTGGGAAGGGATGTCTGCCTCGGTCAAGCCCGCATGGGCCTTCCCAGCCCGGAAGTGATGGATGCCCACTACCGATGGGCACAGGATCATGGTGCCGATCCCGAATTCCTCCCCCCGACCAAAGATGGCTACACCGGCGTGATCGGAATCCTCCACTGCGGTCCCGGTCCCACCGTCTGCCTCCGCTTTGACCTGGACGCCCTCGCCGTTCGGGAAGAAACCGACAGTGCCCACTTCCCCGCTCAGGCCGGCTTCTCCTCCTGCCTCCCGGGAACCATGCACGCCTGTGGCCATGATACCCACATGACCATCGGACTGGGTGCCGCCACCCTCCTGGCTGCCCGCCGACAGTCCCTCCATGGCACCCTTCTCTTCCTCTTTCAACCCGCGGAAGAAGGCCTTCGTGGTGCCCGTTCCATCGTCCTCCATGGTCATCTCGATCACGTGGACTACCTTCTGGGCTCCCACATCATGCCCTCCCCCACCGGCAAGGCCTTTGTGAGTCCCGGTCTTTATGGCTTTCTCGCCAGCACGAAAATCAACGCCGACTTCCTTGGCACCGCAGCCCATGCCGGAGCCAGCCCCGAGAAGGGAAACAACGCCCTCCTGGCCGCGGCCACCGCCATCCTCAATCTCCACGCCATTTCCCGTCACTCGGCCGGCTTCTCCCGCATCAACGTCGGCACCCTCCTGGCCCAGAACAGCCGCAACGTCATCTGTGATCATGCCCATATGGAGCTTGAGGTTCGGGGAGAAACCACCGAGATCAACACCTACATGAAGGAATCCGCCCTCCGCATCCTTCATGCAGCCGCCGACCTGCAAGCCTGCCGGCTGGACACTTCCTTTGCCGGGTCCGCCCCCGCCATGCCCTCCTCCCCCGAACTGGAGTCCCGCCTCCGCCGCCTCTTCCGCCAGTGCCCCGACCTCTCCCTCGGAGACCCCCTCTTCATGGGGGGTAGTGAAGACTTCTCCTACCTCGCTTCCCGGGTCATCGACCGAGGCGGCCAGGCCTGCTTCTCCGCCCTCGCCGTTCCCTGTCGCGGCGACCTCCACAGTTCCCACTTCAGCCCCGACGAAGAGGTCCTGGACCTCGGCGTGACCATGTATGTCCGCGCCGTCCTTGAACTGATGAAAGCGAACTAGATCCCAAAACCCGTTGAGCACCGGATCATGGCACATCAGGGGACAGGGCGTGTCAGAGGGATAGGGTGTGTCAGGGAGTGGAATCCCCTGGGAAATCTCCTTTTTTACACTTTCCCAGGGGACCCCGACCCTGGGAAACCTCATTTTTCGCACTTTCCCAG
>ERZ1673749.941-NODE-941-length-25003-cov-5.942921_pt1 | contig 25003 bp, 22 predicted proteins | sample MGYA00580204_ERZ1673749 | MGnify/ENA primary metagenome ERZ1673749 (study PRJEB41218, sample SAMN15661745) | gut metagenome | host: Homo sapiens | place: Canada: London | collected 2015-08-20/2019-03-30 | study: EMG produced TPA metagenomics assembly of...
TGAAGAGCAAAACGGTCATCAATGGATTCTTGAAACGGATGGGAAAAATGGAGATAACATGAATAAGAAAAGCATGTTACACATCGGAACATCCAGTTGGGCCGTCACCAAAACTGTTTTAACTAGTTGTAATGAATTTGACAATGTCGATACCATACTTGTTTGTACAGATTCCAATGCCCCCTATACCGTGAGTTTGTCGATAGACAACAAACCGGTAGAATCTAAAAAAGTAGCCAAAAATGCAGATATATGTGTTCTAGGTTTTTCTGCAAAAGGTGCGAGTGGCAAAGTCGAAGTGCTGATGAAATATGATGAGAGTTTGAAACAAGCAATGAGTATTTATTACATTGAAGTTATCTCTCGATTGTCTGATATTGTTGCGTTGTCTTCGCAACACATCAAATCTGGAGAGACTTATTCTTACCAAGTGCAGCGTATTTTCTCCAAAGACTATTGGAATACCATTTGCTTGCCGTTTGATGTGGAGGAGAGTCAAGTGCAGGAACTATTCGGGAATACCCATAGATTAAGAACTTTTACGGGGAATGTAGATGCGAATGGTACGATGATTTTTACAGAAGCAAAGGAAATAAAAGCAGGTGTTCCCTATCTGCTAAAGCCTACAAAGACAGTAGAGTGTCCTATTTTTACGAATGTCATTTACACCAATGCTGAACCTACTGTAGTGAGCGATCCAACGGGAGCTTTCTCTTTCGTGGGTGTTTTTAACCCCACGGAGCTGCAAACAGACGGTACAGAATTATTCCTTGGAAATGGTGACAAACTGTATAAACCCTCTTCATCGCATAACAGAATGAATGGTATGCGTGCATTCTTTAGAATAAACAAAAATTCAAACACATTATCAAATGGCAAATACGCCATACGGTTTGATGACGAAACCACCGCTATCATGTATATTCTTCCTGAATTGAAATCACATAAACCTCGTACTTACAACTTACGGGGAATGGTAGTGGACGATAGTCAACCTCTGCCACCAGGCATTTATGTCAAGAATGGAAAGAAGATATGTGTAAGTAAATAAGATATTGTCGTGCGTCAAATTTATATAACTCCACATATAGATGTTTTATGTGTCAATAACACAACCCATCTGTTAGAAGAATCGGGCAAGTTAGGAGTAAACAAAAAAGGTAATGTAGATACAACAGGAAGCCCTAATGAGGGTGATGCTGGTGGTGCGCACTCCAAACTTTTTGAGTTTGAAGACGAAGATTCTTCTTGGAACGATCATTGTTGGGAGTAAGACAAAGGCTATTTTCTATAGTTAGTATCTCTCTTTTATATAATAATAGGTAACAATTTATAGAACAAGCCTTAAGTCAGATAACATTGTGAAATCAAATAAGAAAGCCAAGATAACTTATCAGTTCAAGATTAAGTTGCGAGGTATCACCAAGCCACCCGTATGGCGGCGTGTGTTGGTGCCTGCCAACTTCACTTTCTCAGGATTCCATGCCGTAATTCAAGAGGCATTCGGCTGGTGGAACGATCATCTGTATTGCTTTGGTGATAAACCATACAGTCAGTCGCTGTATATTGCAGAGGAGGATGAAGAGGATTGGTATCGACCCGACTATGATGCCCGAGAGTTCACACTGGGAGAGTTATTCGGTGACGGAGGCATCATTAAGAAATTTTGCTATGTCTATGATTTCGGCGACGACTGGATTCACGACATCACTCTTGAGAAGGTATTCGACGAGTATTCTGACCATGCCACCTGCATTAAAGGTAAGGGAGCTTGTCCCGAAGAAGACAGTGGCGGTGTATGGGAATACGAAGATATGAAAGAGGACGGAGAGATTGAGGTTTCTGCAGTCATAAATTTGGCAGAGATAAAAAAACATGTGGAAGCTGTAAAGCCCACAGGGTTTGAACCGTGGTAAGGGTGTACAATATGTCCCTCTTTCTTAATTTAACTATAGTTCAAGATTAAACACAGCAGGCGAAACTGTCTTAAGTTATTCCTTTGAGAGAGCATTAACTCTGTTCAATAAGAAATGGAAAATCAGCAACACAACAGTAAACGTATAGCAAAGAACACGGCTATCATGTATATCCGGATGTTCGTCATGTTGCTGATAGGTCTATATACCAGTCGGGTCATCCTACAAACTTTGGGTGTGTCCGACTATGGAACCTATAATGTTGTTGGTGGAGTGGTAGCCATGTTTGGCATCTTAACATCAACTCTTTCTGGGTCAATTAGCAGATTTATCACTTTCGAAGTAGGTACAGGCAACAAAGAGCGATTAAAGGACATTTTCTCAACCATTACGTTAGTTCAACTCGTCATGTCTATTGTGATAGTTGTACTCATTGAGGTCTTGGGTGTTTGGTTCCTCAATGCCAAGATGAATATTCCACCCGATAGAATGGGTGCGGCAAACTTCGTTTTACAATGTTCTATTCTTTCTTTTGTGCTTAGCATGAACACGGCTCCTTATCATGCCTCTGTCGTGGCTTACGAAAGGTTTGGCCTTTTTGCTTATTTAACGATATTGGATGCCGTGTTGAAGTTGGCAGTGGTTTTTGCCCTATTTTTCTCTCCTTATGACAAGTTGAAGACTTATGCGGTTTTATTACTGCTTGCGGCTATCTTAGTGGAATCCATCTATGTGCTCTATTGTCATCGCCATTTTTCTGAGTGTCGCTTTAAGCTGAAATATGACCAAGCATTGTTGAAGGAAATAGGCGGATTCTCATTTTGGGGCTTATTTGGGAATGCCTCATGGATTCTCAATACACAGGGTATCAATATTTTGATTAATCTTTTTTTCGGAGTTACCCTCAATGCGGCAAGAGGTATTGCAGTGCAGGTAAATGCGATGGTTGAGAATTTTGTCTCTAACTTTATGATGGCATTAAATCCGCAGATAACCAAATCCTATGCAGCAGGCGACTATGAGTACATGCAAAAGTTGATTTTCACAGGCGCAAAATATTCCTTTTTTCTCATGCTGTTTTTCTCCTTACCGTTATGTTTAGAGACCAAGACAATACTCACACTTTGGTTGCAGCAAGTGCCCGACTACTCTGTCCCCTTCGTAAGACTTACGCTTTTGTCAACCATGATGTTTGTCTTAGGTAATACATTGACCACGTCTCAACATGCAACAGGAAAAATTCGCAAATATGCAATAGTTACCAGCTTGTTTACTTTTATTGAGTTCCCTGTAACTCTCATCTTTTATAAAATAGGTTTCTCACCGATATCCACATATATCATTCACATTATCGTATATACGTTGTTGATATTTGTAAAAATACATTTGGTAAGGGATTACATATACATTACTTATCTCCAATATATACGACACGTTTTATTAAAGGTTTTTGCTGTTTCTGTTGTCTCTGCTATCTTACCCTTGGTAGTTTATTTCTATATGAACGATTCGCTTTTACGCGTATTCTTTGTATGTCTGATAAGTGTTCTGTCAACGTCGTGTTGTATATGCTTTATAGGAATGGAATGTAACGAGAGAAAGGCGGCTCTCATGTTTCTTAAAAATAGAATTGCAAGTAAGTAATCAAATAGTTCTATTTTATCAATCCGATAGATATCAATAGTTACAAAATAATTAGTATGACACAACGTATACAACGATTTCATTGGATAGATTGGGCAAAAGTTATTTTAATCTATCTAATGGTTGTGGGTCACTGCTTTCCAATCAAATGGCAATATAATTTGATATACGCATTTCACATGCCTGCTTTTTTCTTTATATCAGGTTTTTTGTACAAGCCGCATCCTTGGCAAAAGACACTGAAAGCATTCGGTATTCCTATTTTACTTTTTTCAGTAGTTAATTTAGGTGTGTATATCCTTCCTAAAATGATAAATGGAACATTAGACTTTTCTCATTTTATGGAAAGATGTCTATTGCCATATTGGGGTGGAGTAACAAACCCAGATTTAGAATATATTTATTTGTTCCCTGGGGTATGGTTTGTCATTACATTGTTATGTGCTCGATTTCTTATGGGGGACATCAAATGTTTTTCTTTTGTTACGAAATATGCAAAAGTTGTATTAATTGTTTTGCTTGTCTATCTTGCAGTTGAGCCTATTTGGTTAACTGAAAATCCGTTGATACCTTATAAATTATATAGGGTGGTTCCCAGTCTTCCTTTTTTGTTGACGGGTTATATAATGAAAGACAACATAGAGGCATGGATACATTTATCTTCATGGAAGGTACTTCTTTTAACAGGTATGTTTTGTATAGGCACGTCTTTATTGGGCACTTGTAACATATTGAATTATAGGTTCAGTTATTCTTATGTTTTATTTTATGTCAATGCGTTGATTGGGAGCATTGTGCTTTTTAATCTTTGTACTCACCTCAAGGCAAATGCCGTAATTTGTACATTTAGCATCGGAACGTTGTTTGTTCTTGCATTTAATTTTAACTTAAGGATAATCTGTAATGTTATTTTGGTCAAGGTGTTTGGTAGCTCTGCTATAGAAAATACTGTTTTGCTGCCTTGGGTTATAGGAGCAATAATTATGGGCATCAGCTATTATCCTATCAAATTTTTATTGTTGAATTTTCCGTTAGCATTAGGTAAGAGAAAATGAATTTTTACAGGTGATTATATTTCTAAGTTTTTTAAGGTATAGTGTTGTTTGATGCAAATTTGTAAGTGACCATGAGTGTTGGGGTGAAGAATCGAAGTTCAAATTTTGAGTTATTAAGAATTGTGTCTAAAGTTTTGTACTTATTTTAATTGCTATTTTAGACATATTCATCTTGTCTGTGCTGATTGATAGATTACGAATGTTGAGTTACTCTTTATGTCAATCATTCACGAAAAGAAAAATGTAAATATGATTATGGGGATTTTCAAATCTTTTTGTAATAAAGCGTACTATTGGGCTGCCGTAAATTACAATCAAGTAAAAACATGGTTATATTCCTATGTTGTGCCTTATACGTTTGATAGTACGAAATATCCAGACAGTTTTTTGGTCAACGAAGTACCTGCAACTACCAATGAAGACCATTGCCTTTGGCTTGAGATGGTTCCAAGGGTAATTTATATCTTTTGGACAGGAGATAACGAAATAACGCCTAATCGCATGGCTGGTATCAATTCTTTGGAAAGAACTTGTGGTGTTGATGTTAAACTGATAACTCCCAAAAATTTAGCTGCCTATATTAAAGACGACGATCCTTTGCCAGAAGCTTATCAATATTTGTCATTAAATCATAAGTCAGATTATTTACGTTCCTATTTTATGCATCATTATGGAGGAGGTTACGCAGACATCAAAACTTATTCTCATTCTTGGGTAGATGCTTTTAATCGGTTGGATAATTCGGAAGCGTATGCCATTGGCTATCCTGAGGTTGGATTCTTGGGGGCAGCATATCAAGATGTAAAGGATGCAACGTTGCAAAAAGATCTTAAAACTTATTGGCGTTTGTTGATTGGTAATGGCGCCTTTGTCTGCCGACCTCATACACCTCTTACTATAGAGTGGCATAAAGAAGCCAAACGACGGGTTATGACTTATGCTGACGAGTTGAAAAAACACCCTGCCCGAGATATATTTGGTAGAAATGCCGATTATCCACTTGCTTGGTCTATGATGCAAGGTGCAATATTCCATCCCCTATGTTTTAAATATCGAGCCAAACTATTGAAAGATAAGTCGTTGATGCCTTCTTTCAAGAACTATAGATAAGCAGTATGACAATTCTACTGAAAATATGGATACAGATAAAATATTGTTTTCTATTGTGTTTCAGAAATGCGATAGTGCTAAATGGCTATGTGGATGGTCTTAAATGGCAGGGCATACGACACCGCAATTGGGGTGATGATTTAAATTATTATTTGTTGCAACGTATGACTAAGCGACCTGTTGTTATATATCAGCATTTTTGGTTGGCTAAAAAGTTACGGTTACGTAATTATCTCTGCATAGGTACATTGCTTGATGCCGTTGACTATTCAAATACACAAACGGTTGTTTGGGGAAGTGGTGTTTCAGGACAAGATAGAAATTTTGTGTTGCCAGCACAGATTTATTCGGTACGCGGTAAGAAAACGCAAAACTTTCTATTGGATAAAAATATTTCGTGTCCAGATAGTTATGGCGACCCAGCCTTACTGTTGCCACTGTATTATCAGCCAAAGACTATCAATAAAAAGTTCAAGTTGGGTATTATTCCCCATGTTATTGATCAACAGCACCCGTTCGTTCTCAATATAAAGCAAAATCATTCTGATATTTTAATTATAGATTTGGGTAATTATCGCAAGTGGACAGATGTTATTGACCAAATATGCAGTTGCGAACAGATAGCTTCCAGTTCGTTACATGGATTGATAGTTTCCGATGCATACGGCATTCCCAACTGCTGGATAGAATTAACGGGTAACATCTCTGGCGGATATTTCAAGTTCTACGATTATGCTTCATCTATAAACCGAACGTTTGTCCAGCCCCTTACGGTTAATGAAGAGACTGCTTTTGATACTATTTACAAAGAAGTCGACAAGTGGAAACGCCCTCATATCGACATGAAGAGCATACTTCAAGCCTGTCCATTTACTCTTCATTAGTAATAAGTATTTAGCATCGGAGTTTCACAGACTGACACGGAATTATAAATACCGTGTACTTCCTTGCCTATCCGATGTAAGATAATCTGTGAGAGTGTATCACAATAGTTTCATATGCAAGTAAGGACAAAGTTTGTCGAAGAATTAAACATGATGAAAGTCTTAGCAACTTTTTTAGTTGTGTTAGGACATGTGTTCACCAATTATAGGGACGGTGGGTTAGTTAAGCCGTACTATGGTAATGATTTTTTTGTGTCTCTTTGTTCATACATCTACTCATTTCACATGCCAGCTTTTGTCGCAGTGTCTGGTGGTGTTTACTTCTACACCAGAAGAGTGTTAATGAAGTATAATAATTGGGGGGGGGTACGTCCTTAATAAATTAAAAAGAATTATAGTCCCATATATCTTTTTTTCTGTCTTCGTTGTTTTTCCAACCTTATTTGTATTAGGTTTTACAGGTGATAATCCTTTGAAATATTTTTTGGTTAATTATGTCTTAGCATTAGATCCTCGACATCTGTGGTTTCTATTGATGCTTTTTGAAGTTTTTCTGTTATTTCGGTTTTTTGATAAATATGTTGATAAGCATAATTGTAGTGTAGGACTGTGTCTTGCCCTCATATTAAATTGGTATAGCAGATATATTCCCACTTTCTTTCAATTGGGACCGATGTTTCGCTATTTGATTTACTTTTATTTGGGGTACGCATTTATGCAAAATAAAAATAAATTAGATAGGTTTCTTGGCATGAGATATGTAGGTTTGTTTTGCTTTATGATAAGTGTTGTTACATGGGATATTTTGAAATATGATTTGCCTTCAATGGTTCATTGGATAATTGAAGTTTTTTGTGCTGTTGCAGGTAGTATTACATTATATATATGTTCCAAACAACTTTCTAACAGTAAAATTGTTCAAAGCGATATCTATCAACGCATCTCAAAAAATGCTTTTGGTATTTACCTTTTTCATCCTGTGTTAATTTACAGTTTGCTATATATAACTCAAAAGTTGTCAATAAACCCTTGGGAATTGGCTACTTCAACTTTTATATTATCTTTTATATTGTCCTCTTATTTAACGACCTTTTTCCGAACAATCAAGTTGGGATGGGCTATTGGTGAGAGAAAACGTTGAACCTAAAAGCAAATGCCGATACTTTCTGTCATCATTCCAGTGTATAATGCTGAGCGCACTTTAAGAGAATGTGTGGATTCAGTACTTCAACAGGATGTGAAAGATTTTGAGCTTATACTTGTAGACGACGGCTCAAAAGACGCCTCGCCTGTCATCTGCGATGAATACGCATCAAAAGATAATAGGGTGACGGTTATTCATCAACAAAATGCTGGAGTCAGTGCTGCTCGTAATAGAGGGTTGGATATTGCACAAGGAGAGTGGATTACCTTTGTCGATTCGGATGATAGCATAGGTGCACATTTCTTTGACGAGGTTGCCAATTCAACCGAAGAACTCTTACTGCGAGGATATTTCATGCATGACGAGCATAGTGAGGAGGTGGAGCGATTAGTGTTGGATAATGTTCATCCACAACCACCGTTAAAAGACTTTATCAACCAGTATATCAGCTATAATTTGTTGCGTGGACCAGTAACTAAGTTTTATAGACGTAGCATAATAAGGGATTTGCGTTTTCTTGAAGACATGAAAGTGGGTGAGGATACATACTTTGTGTGGCTTTATTTGTCCAAAATAAAAACCTACAAAATTCTCTACTACTACTACTACTACTACATAACAACGGATGTGGCTTCTCATATCAAGTATCAATCATCCACCAATTATAGCATCGCTTCTCTACAACATCTTCAAAAAGCTTTTGAGTGTTTGCACAACAAACACGGCATCAGTAAATCCAAGTTTTTGGGTTTTATAGGATATTTCAAGAAAATATCAAGTGCAGATTGGGGAGAATGTCCAAGCAAATGGTATCGCAACAAAGAAGTGCAAACACTCTATAAGTATGTTTGGCCTGACTTGTCTCTTTTGCAGAAGCTACGTATCATTATTACTTTTATCATCATGAAGAAATGAGCAAACCTTCCATATCCATCATTGTACCTATCTATAATATGCAGCACTGTATGCGCAGGTGCATTGATTCGCTGTTGTCGCAGACGTTCAGAGATTATGAGCTGTTGCTCATTGATGATGGCAGCACAGACAAAAGTGCTGTGATATGTGATGAATATCTTGCCAAAGATTCACGCATACGGGTATATCACAAGCCCAATGGCGGTTTGAGCGATGCGCGCAACTATGGGCTTCAGCATGCAAAAGGCAAGTACACCATCTTTGCAGATCCTGATGATTATGTAGACGACAAAGGGTTGGATTTGCTGTACGAAACTGCAGAACGAGTGCAGGCGGACATCACCATTTGTGACCTTTATCGTGAAGACGAGTATTCACGGCATAACGTGTGTCAACAACCTTCTGAACTTAAGTCTGAAATCATTTTGCAGGAATTGTTCTGGAAAATAGGTGGCTTTACGGTAAACAAGTTGATTCGCCGAGACCTATACCAACGCTTTGATATTCAATATCCCAAGGGAATCTATGGCTGTGAAGATCAGTATGTCATGGCGCAATTCTTGCTGCATGACATTAAGGTAGCATACGCCCCCGTTGCATTCTATCACTATATGTATAATCCTACGTCGTTAACACGACATTACGATGAAGGTACCTACAACATGGACGTTCACATTCTTCAGATGTTCACAACCTTGCTCCAAGGTACAAATGCTTTGGAGATAGCGCAGAAGAGCAAGCATCAGGCTATCTTCTCTCGTGCTTTTTGGAATGGCGGAAATTATTATAGTTCTTCGCTTTTTAAGCAGCGGTTTGCATCTTATCGGTCGCAGGTGATGAGCTTCAACGAACCTTTGGTGGTACGTTGGGCAATGTATATAGCATGTTTTGGGTGGTATCATTTTTGTAATAGAGTTATTTTTACACTCTTTCATATTAAACGCAGGATGAAACAGCTAAAAAATATTTGTGATTCAAAATAATTAGTAATTCATGGTTGTTCTTTTTGCTTTATTTTATTTATTTTGCTTTGTACTGGTTATTCAGAATAAAGTAAAACACCAACATAAGGTTCTGATTTTGGCTCTATGTGTTCTTACATACGCCATTGGTGTTCGGACGGCATGGCCAGATGAGTTGGTGTATCAGATAGCATTTGACATGGCACCACTGCCATGGGATTTCTCTTTCAATGCTAAACCATTTGGCTATGCCGAATCAGGATATTGGTTTTTGGCATCATGTGTCAAGGTAATAGTTAATGATAGCCGATTTTATTTGTTCGTCATGGGTGGACTATCTATGTTTTTGTTGTATAAGAATCTGCAAAGATATTCTGTGTTTCCTTTGATAGGGCTTTGTATCTATATAGGTCGCTTTTTGCTTAATCGTGATTTTATGCAGATGCGTGCTTCGTTAGCAATATTATTGATTGTGCTTGGGGTAGACCTTATCAAAGAACGAAAGATGTGGCGCTATCTCTTGTTGGTTTTAGTGGCTTATCAGTTCCACCATATGGCTATTATTGGATTGCCGCTTTATTTCATTTGTTTGCTAAAATTGAAAAAGAGCCACATCGTTATTGGATTGGTTCTGGCTTTCATTGTTTCACAGGTAATGTTCTCTTCAATTGCTAATTTTGTTGAGGCGTATAGTGAAGACTTGCAATATACTACTTATACAGAGGGAATGTATGTGGATGAAGCGAAAGGACTTGCAAATCCTATGATTTATTTTCAAGTTTTCATTTTGTTGATGTTTACATTTATGGAAGATAGGTTACGGTGCTGTTCATCATATTATGAAGTATACCGCACGGGTTATTTTTATTCCACATTGTTTCTTATCATTTTCTGCAACTATACAACTCTTTCTGGTCGTACCTCAACCATGTTTGCTACGCTGGAAATCTTTATGCTCCCACTTATGGCGAAATCTCTTTCTATGAAATGGCGTATGATTTTTTTACTGGCTTGTGGAGTTGTGTTTGTCTATTTCTTCCATGATAAGTATAGCAGTGCCATGATAATGATGAGAGGTGAACAAATATTGCAGCAATTATAAGAATCGTTTTTCTTGTTTCAAAAAACTAACTCATGAAGATATTTATTGTCTGTAGCAGATTGTCGTATGGGGGTGCCGAGCGTGTGGGCGTAATGCTCGCCAATGGCTTGTCCGTTTCTCATAGCGTATATCTCATATCTAATACTTTGGAAGAGCCAACGTATGAAGTGAAGAGTAGTGTACAGCTCTTGCCTTTATTTTCAAGTATATCTTCTAAAATTGAGAAGTGGGCAAGCACGTTGCCAAATATTCGTAAATACGCCAAAACTTATCGACCGGATGTAATTATTGGTATTATGGAAACATGCAGCTTGGTTGCGAAATTGGCTACGATAGGATTGAATATTCCTGTTATCATGTCTGAGCATAATGCCTTTGAAAGACCAAAAAATACACCTCTTACTAAATGGCAGATTATAACGAAATTCTATATAAATAAATTATATTGTTGTGTAACAATACTAACAGAGGCTGATAAAGAGTTCATAGGATTGCGTTTAAAGAATACGGTAGTTATGCCTAATCCTCTTTTCCTAACCCCTATTATTAACTTACCTGTAAAAGACAAGATTGTATTGGCTGCAGGAAGAATTGATGACTGGCATTATAAAGGTTTTGACATCTTGTTAAAGGCTTGGGGAACAATAGCCAAACAATATCCTGATTGGACTTTGGAAATTGCTGGAGAAGGGAAAAAAAAAGATTTAGAGTTGTTGCAGAATATTGTTCGGAAATCAAACGTTGAAAATCAAGTAAAATTCTTGGGATATCAGAAAAATATTGTTGATAGATACAAGCAATCGGCTATCTTTGTTTTAAGTAGTAGATACGAAGGCTTTGGATTGGTTCTCATTGAAGCTATGTCTCAGGGGTGTGCTTGTGTGGCTTGCGATTTCAAAGGACGGCAACGGGAGATTATTCGTAATGATTCTGAAGGGTTAATTTGTGTTCCAAACGATGTGGATGCATTAGCTTTAGCAATCAAAAAAATGATAGATGATGATGTTTATCGACAAAAAGTTCAACAAGCTGCCATTGAACGTTCTAAATATTATACAATTGATAAGACGATAAAAAGATGGGAGGAATTGTTGAAAAAAGTAGTTAAACATTTTTAGACAGGCACTATATAATATCTTATGATACGAATTCACATCTTAGGCGACTTTGTTTCTATCGGTGAGGGAATTAAGGCCGTATAAAATAATACTGCGGTATCGGAGAATATGGTGGAATCTTTCCGCCAATCATTTCTCGTAGCCTAACTACTTAAAGCATATATAGGTTTTTTATTTAATCACGCAACAATTTTATTGATAATACACATTTCTAATAAAAGAGGATATAATTATAACAGAGCATTTAAATAGATTTAGAATGAAAATAAAAGAGACGTTATTTTATAACAACTTAAAGCGTTGTTATTTCCGTATGAGAGCTTTTCTTATACCCAAAAGGATATATGCACATATTAAATATTATGTCCTATATCATAAGAAATTAAGTATTGACAAGCCACAAACGTTTGACGAGAAAATATGGTGGTTGAAACTTCATTATTTCAATCCTCTTATGACCATTTGTACGGATAAATATTTGGTAAGAAAATATGTTGAGAAATGTGGCTTACGCGATATCTTAAATGAGTGTTATGCGAATTTTACAAGTGTAGATGATATAGACATAGAAAAGCTGCCGAATGAATTCTTTTTGAAGTGCAATCATCTTTCAGGTGGGAATATAATTTGTACGAAAGATAATTTCGATAAAGAAAAAATAAAAAAAATATTTAGACCTTTACTTCGTAATAACTTTTATTATTATGGTTTTGAATATAATTATAAGTATATAAAACCTCAAATCGTAATTGAAAAAATCTTAAGACCTCTTGACGGAAGTTCTCTTTTGGATTATAAGTTTATGTGTTTCGCAGGCGTTCCAAGACTTTTATTCTTGGATATTGGCGCTTGTGACAAAGACGGAGGACATACAGAACATTATTATAGAAATGTGTATGATATGCAATTTAATTTGCTTGAAATAAAAGAAACTCGTGACAACTTTCTTGATAATTCAATTAAAAAGCCTAAGAATTTTGATTATATGGTAGAATGTGCAAAAAATCTTTCTAAGCCATTTCCACACTGTAGAGTTGATTTGTATAATGTAGATGGAAAAGTATATTTTGGAGAAATTACTTTTTTTCATGGGTCTGGTTATAATCATATTGAACCGCATAAGGCGGATTTGGAAATTGGAAGTTGGATACCTTTAGATAAAAGTTATCCTACAAAATATGGGTTGAGAGAAGTTGAAAAGACATTTCTAAAACTTACTACGTAATATATAATAAAATAGGTGAATTTGTTGTAGTAGATTTTGATACGGATATAAAAATAAACCGCATACATCCATGCTTGTCCGTTGTAAAAAAAACTATCTCTTGTAATAATGAGTGTGTAGCATCGGAGCTTCACGGATTGACCACGGAATATTATAAAATCCGTGAATTCCTCTGTTCATCCGTTGCAAATAAAAAATCTATCCGTTGCAAAAAGAATAGTTGTCCGTTACCAAAACTACTTATAAAAGTGTCACAGCAATTTTATTAGAATTATATTAGTAAATTCTTTTATTCTTTGGTTATTCTTTATAACCGTGTTGCTGTTGTACTACCCCCGTTGCTGGGCGGAAATGTGCGTGGCAGAATATGTGTCTTCTTAATTGTCAGGATGCGGTGTTGTTTTCACAAATCATTGTAGACCATATCCGTCAGTCAATGAAAAAAGCAAATCAATGAAAATTATATTTACTTTAGCTGCTTTGGGCAGTGGTGGTGCAGAACGCGTGGTAAGTCTGCTCTCGGACGACTTTGTTGATAAAGGACATGAGGTAGAGATAGTATGTTTGCGATACAGTGACTATTATTATAGGGTAGACAAGCGAGTGAAGGTTGTAATGACCACAAACGAAAAGTCTGCCAGGGGCATGGATGAACAAGTTACAGAAGAAGACAGCAATGTAAGATTTGTCGAGAACCTACAAGGCATAAACAGACGAAGGGCTTGGCTGAGGAGGCATGTCTGCGAGGAAAAGCCAGATGTTGTGATTGCCTTTACCGAAGGTGTCTACCTCTTTACCATATTGGCATTGCTTGGAACGCATACGCCCATTATATCCTCGGAGAGGATAGACCCACGCACACAACCGTTGGTGCGTCGATTGCTAAAGGTCTTTGTCTTGCCCTTTACGAATGTCTTTGTCGTACAAACACAAGCCATTAAGGATTACTTTCCGCATTGGATACGTAAAAAAACTCGTATTGTTTACAATCCCGTAAGGGAAGAAGCCCTTAAAGAGGTGGATAGTACAAAGGTGCATAAAACCAAGACCATCATCTCTGTGGCACGTCTCTATCCGCAAAAAAGACATGAAGTATTGATAGGAGCGTTTGCCAAGATAGCCGCCAAGCATCAAGTATGGAGACTGGTTATCTATGGAGGAGGACCAGAGCGAGGACGGCTTACCAATTATATTAAAGAGTTGGAAGGCATGGTGCCAGGATTGTCGAAACGAATAATGCTGGCAGGTAAGACCGCAGATGTGGTAGAACGACTCCGAGAAAGTGCTGTCTTTGCGCTGAGCAGCGACTCAGAAGGTATGAGCAATGCCATGATAGAGGCTGTATGCGTGGGTCTGCCTATCGTGACGACACGGGTGTCGGGAGTTAAAGAACTGGTTCATGAGGGCGAAAATGGCTATGTAGTGCCATGTGGAGACATTGATCAAATGGCAGAGAGGTTGGATAGCTTGTTGGATAACGAGTCGCTACTCCGACAATTTGGGCAGAACAGTAGGAAGATGAGAGAACAATTCCGAATAGAAAACATAGCTGCACAATGGATGCAGATAATAGAAAATATAGTCAAATAAGGGCGGTCCTATAAATTAGCTTTGACAGATTGCGAGGCTATTTTTGTGGTCAATTTGTTTGTGAGTGAAGGAGTATAGCGAGCTATACGACTGAACGAACAAGTAAATTGAACCAAAAGAGACCGCAAGATGACAAAATGTAAAAAGACTAACATGAAAAAACTTTACGGCGGTAATTTATAGAACCGTCCATAAACCTATCAAGATATGAAAATTCTTATAACGGGTGCTGCAGGTTTCATTGGCTCGAAGCTAATGTATGAACTTGCACAGCGAGGTGACTTTGTAGTGGGCGTTGATTGCATCAACGATTATTATGATGTCCGCATGAAGTATGGGCGTCTGCAAATGTGTGGTTTCAATGAATATGACGTTTCTTGGCACCAGAATATCGTACAGAGTTCAATATTTGATAACTGCTTGTTTGTGCGCATGGATATTGCAGACAAGGAAGCGATGGAACAACTGTTCTTGCGTTATCACTTCGATAAGGTGATGAACCTGGCGGCTCAAGCTGGGGTGAGATATTCCATACAAAATCCCTTTGCCTACCTGCACAGCAATCTTGTTGGATTCCTGAATGTGTTGGAGTGTTGTAGAAACCATGAAGTAAGCCATTTGGTTTTTGCCTCTTCGAGTTCAGTGTACGGACTTAACGAACATGTGCCATATCATGAGGACGACAAGGTAGACTCGCCAGTGAGCATGTATGCTGCCAGTAAGAAATCTAACGAGCTGATGGCTCATGCGTATGGCAAATTGTACGGGTTCAGTGTAACGGGACTTAGGTATTTCACTGTTTACGGTCCTTGGGGACGACCCGATATGTCGCCAATGTTGTTTGCCAATGCCATATCCAATGGAGAACCTATCAAGGTGTTCAACCATGGCGACATGATACGCGACTTTACCTACATTGATGATATTGTCAATGGAACGATACGGGTGATAGATTCTACTTTGAACGCAGAGGACTGTCCTCACCATGTGCCTTATAAAATTTATAACATAGGCTGTTCGCATCCCGTAAAACTCATGGATTTCATTGCGGAGATAGAGCAGGCATTAGGTAAGAAAGCCGAAAAAATATATTTGCCAATGCAGCCAGGAGATGTGTATCAGACCAATGCAGACACCACAAGGCTGCAGACAGAGTTAGGTTATCAGCCGCATTTTAGTTTGCACGAAGGAATTTGCAAGTTTGTAGAATGGTATCAGTCAGATCAAAATCCATTGAGAGATTAACTCGTCAACTTGTCAACTCGTTAACTTGTCAACTTAATAACTTATTAACTCATCAACTTAAAAACTCACAATATGAACATAGCAATAGTAGGAACAGGATATGTAGGTTTGGTTAGTGGAACCTGTTTTGCAGAAATGGGTGCCAACGTTACCTGCGTAGATGTAGACCAAAAGAAAGTAGACATGCTTTTGAAGGGCATTGTACCCATTTACGAGCCGGGCTTGGATGAAATGGTACAGAGAAATGTAAAAGAAGGAAGACTACATTTCACTACAGATTTGACATCTGTATTGGATGATGTGGAGGTCGTTTTTTCTGCCGTGGGTACACCTCCTGACGAAGATGGAAGTGCAGATTTGCATTATGTGTTGCAAGTGGCGCATACTGTTGGAGCCAATATCAACAAATATACAGTGTTGGTGACCAAGTCTACCGTTCCTGTCGGAACTGCTAAGAAAGTCAAGGCCGCTATACAGGAAGAACTTGACAAACGTGGTGTGGATATACCCTTTGATGTGGCAAGCAATCCCGAGTTTCTGAAAGAGGGAGCAGCCATCAAGGACTTCATGAGTCCTGACCGCGTCGTCGTAGGAGTGGAAAGCGAAAGAGCCAAAGAACTGTTGGTGAAGTTGTATCGTCCATTTATGATGAATAATTTTCGTGTCATCTTTACAGACATACCTTCAGCGGAGATGATTAAATACGCAGCCAATTCAATGCTCGCCACTCGTATCAGCTTTATGAACGATATCGCCAACTTATGTGAGCTGATTGGTGCCGATGTTAATATGGTTCGCAAAGGAATAGGTGCTGATACACGCATTGGAAATAAATTCTTGTATCCAGGTTGTGGATATGGAGGGAGTTGTTTTCCAAAAGATGTGAAAGCGTTGATAAAGACAGCCGAGAAGAATGGTTACGATATGAAAGTGCTAAAGGCGGTAGAGGCTGTGAACGCATCGCAGAAAGAAGTTGTTTTCAAGAAACTGAACAATTACTATCAAGGCAAGTTGAAAGGAAAGAAAATAGCAATATGGGGACTTTCCTTCAAGGCAGAGACAGACGATATGCGAGAGGCAACCTCGCTTGTAACTATTGAGTTGTTGAAACAGGCAGGTGCTAATATTTGTGTCTTCGATCCTGTTGCCATGGAAGAATGTCAGCGTAGGGTAGGTGATGCTGTAGTTTACGCTACAGATATGTATGATGCCGTTCTTGATGCCGATGCATTGTTGGTGCTTACTGAATGGAAACAATTCCGTCTGCCAAGCTGGGGAGTTGTGAAGAAATCTATGAACACTCCTCTGGTTGTTGACGGAAGAAATATCTATGTTCCAAACGACATGAAGGCTCTTGGATTTGAGTATCACAGCATAGGAAGGAAGTAACTAAGGTTTTGGATTTAGATTTGGTAATTGTAATTTTTTACAAGTTTTCTATCGCAATTCAAATCAGTTTGATAGCATTTAGATTGTACTGTTTTGGTTCAATACGTAAGTGTACTTGAATATAGTAGCAAGTTACATTTCTTAACTTTCTTACTCGTTTCCTATAAAAATAAAAATTGGATAAGATTAACTTGTAGTACCATCTAAAATTGACTTCTATGGATAAATGTAAGTTCTCAGTATTATTGTCTGTATATTATAAAGAATCTCCTCTTTTTTTGAAAGAATCTTTGAACTCTGTTTTCAATCAGACTTTGTGTTCAGACGATGTAGTCTTAGTGGAGGATGGGCGTTTAGGTGAACAATTGGAGCAGATTATATGTGATATGGAAATCGAGCATCCCGAACTTCATGTTGTGAGATTCGATAAAAACAGAGGCTTGGGCTATGCTTTGAATGATGGATTGAAGTATTGCAAACATGACATTATTGTTCGTATGGACACTGATGATATTGCTATGCCAAATCGTTTTGAAGAACAGATAAAAGTCATGTATGAGCATCCAGAATATGGGATTGTCAGTTCTTGGATAACTGAATTTCAGAAGACACCTGGAGATTCTTCTTTGGTGAGAAAACTACCAGAAAAGCCAAAGGATAATTACAATTATGCGAAAACCCGATGTCCTGTTAATCATTCTACTGCTGTTTTTAGGAAAAACGAGGTGTTAGATGCAGGTGGCTATCAAACCAGTTTGTTTCCAGAGGATTATTTTCTTTGGATTAAAATGTTGCAAAATGGTACTAAAATTTATAATATTCAAAAAAGTTTGTTATGGTTTCGATGCTCTCCATCAACTATAAAACGTAGAGGAGGTTGGAAATATGCCTGTGATGAAGCCATTACGCAATTAAATGTCTACAAATTAGGATTCATTGGCATTCCGACAATGTGTAAAAATATAACTTTGCGATTTACTACACGTCTTCTACCTAATACTATTAGAGTAATAGTTTATAAATTAATTAGGCGCTATTTTTAAGATTGGACTATAGGTGCCATAGTTTCCTCAAATCTATTGCCAATGAAATGAACAGGTCAGTTTTTGTTACAGTTTTTACTTCCATATATAATCGAGCTTATTCATTGCCAAGATTGTATGAGAGTTTGATACACCAAACATATGCAAATTTTGAATGGTTGATCATAGACGACGGCAGTATAGACGATACAAAAAGATTGGTACAGCAGTGGGTACAGGAGCAGAACATAGCGATACGGTATTATCATCAGGTGAATGGTGGCAAGCACAGAGCAATCAATCGTGGAGTTGAGCTGGCGCATGGTGAGTTGTTCTTTATAGTTGATAGTGATGATTACCTTCCCACCGACAGCCTTGCCGTTTTGGTTGACAATTATCAGCAAGTAAAAGATGCCAATAAGTTTGCGGGTGTTGTGGGTATGCGGGCATTCCCTCATGGAGAACGGATTTGTAGACGATTCACTACGGATGTGTTGGATGCTGACAGTGTTACGTTTCGGCAGAAACATAAAATGCGTGGCGATGTTGCCGAAGCTTTCAAAACGGAGGTTCTGCGTAAGTATCCTTTTCCTGAATTTGCAGGTGAGAAGTTCGTTACCGAGGATGTGGTATTCAATGAGATAGCCAAAACATATTTGTTGAGACATTTTAATGTTAACATTTATATTTGCCAGTATTTAGAGGACGGATTGTCGCATCATCTTCGACAGCTACATCGTCAGTCGCCACAAGGAACCATGCTCTACTATTCAAATTTGGTGCGAGATTCTCGTTTCGGACCTCGGCGGCATTTCATAGATGCCGTTAATTTTTGGCGGTATCTTATACCTTACAAGGGACGAAAGACAAAATTGCCATTGTGGTGCTATATGCTGAAGCCGATAGGCTTTTTGTTTTATCTGTTGGACTTGCTATGTGAGAGAAGTTCTGATATTAATCATAGCGAAGTAAAAATGTAAAGGATGAGAAAAATTATAATTGAAGAGTTGGGCATCACCATTCCAGAACCTGAAAATTATCGTGATTGCTTTCTTTTAATCAAAAACGATTATTTCCGTTATACAGGGAGCAAGAAAGATAGCTTTATAAAGATGTTTTTATTCGCATTACGCGAGCCATCTTTCATGTTTCAAATATGGTGGCGCTTATCTATGGTAAAAGGCTGGGCGTATCTATTCACGAAGTTATTGCATCGCCATTATATGTTTAAGTTAGGACTTTTGATTCCTTCTACTGTTCGAGTAGGATATGGTTTTTTCATAGGACATCCAGCAGGTATCATTATAAATCATACAGCCATTATTGGAAACAATGTCAATATCAGTCAATTTACGACAATAGGAAGTAATGAAAAGCGGGCTTCCATGATAGGATAATGTTTATATTGGCCCTTCTGTCTGTATTATTGAAGATGTAAAAATTAGGAAAAATGCTACCATAGGCGCAGGTGCAATAGTTAAGAAAGATGTGGCGGAAAATAGTGTGGTGGCAGGAAATCCTGCAGAGGAAATCAGTGCAAAGGTTACTCCAGGGAAATATATCAACAATAAGTGGGCTTAATCATTATGTTTACAATTGTTATCTTTGTGTGTATATCTCAAAGACGTTGTATGCAATGCGGTTAGGATTTGTTTTTGGCCCATAAGAATGAAAATGTTGTCAATCTTTCTATCTGTCAACGCATTTTGTGAATAAGCCATTGATAAAGAAGAACTAAGATTTGTGTCGATGCTTTTGGAACGTATATACAACCATGTTGTGAGGGAGAAACAATGGAACATTGGATTTCCCGACAAGTCGTTGGAGGCGTTGGTGCATGGGGCATCTTTCTCTGTTCGTATGCTTCGGCATTCGTACACCGACCGATGGTTTGCCGACCCTTTTGTGTTGGAGGTGACGGATGACGAAATCTTGCTTTTGGCAGAGGATTATGACATTCACTTGAGACGTGGTCGTATATCGTTGTTGACAGTGGAGCGCAACATACTCGAACTGAAGACGCTCACGCCTGTTTTGGATGTGGCACGGCATCTTAGCTTTCCTTGCATCGTGCGTAGGAATGACAAAGTGTACATCATGCCCGAGAATCTTTTTGGCGAAGGACTTGCTTTGTATGAGTTCGATCAGAAGACGTACAGTTGCCGTAAAGAGAAAGTAGTGTCGACACAACCTTTGGCGGATGCCGTCCTTACGGATGTGTTTGGGGAGGAGATGCTGTTGGGAACTTACTTGCCGTATGACAATCCTGTATTACATACGATCGTCTACAATGCCCAAGGAGAGGAGGTGCGACATGAGTCATACGTTTTTGCAGACAAGACGGCTCGCAATGCGGGGGCGTTTTTTGAATGTGAAGGTAAGCTATATCGACCCGCACAAGACGGAAAACTCTATTATGGGCAGGGCATTGTCATACAACAGGTGACAAAAGATGAGACTGGCAGACTCGCGTTTCATGAAGTATGCCGACTTTCATCGCCCACAACTGGCCAACCGTCGCGCATGCACACGCTCAATAGTTATAAAGGCGTGGCGGTGGTAGACATGGCTGCGTGCCAGCATCCGCATATTGCTCGGATGGCTGTACAATTAAAAAAGCATTTCAGCGTTATCAAGAGGTGAGGATAGCTTATGTGGTTTCTGCGCTGAGGCATGCAGGTCCCGTGTCGGTGGTCATGCAACTGGCGAAGCAAATGGTTGAGCATGGTCATGAGTGCAAGGTGTTTTACTTTAACGAGAACATCTTTGAACCTCCTTTTCCTACGGAGAAGATAGACGGATACCGTCCCATCAACTTTGCCCACTATGACATTGTGCATGCCCATGGTATACGTCCCAATTTGTATCTTACCTTTTACAAGCCGAGGTTTGGCAAGAAAACAAAATTTGTAACTACGGTACATTGTTATATATGGGAAGAGTTTCGGGTAGGATTTGGCAGAATAACAGGTTCTCTTTTCAGTCTGTTGTTCTTGGCTTCAGTCAGGACGTTGGATAAGGTAGTGGTGCTTAGCGATGATGCCGTTGATTATTATTCACGATGGGTGAATGTACGGAAACTGGCTCGTTGCTACAATGGCATTGACATACCACAGGGTAGGCTGTCCGTTAAGGAAGAAGAACAAGTGCAGCAATTTAAGGAAGGGCACACGCTCTTAGGTACATGTGCCTCTTTGGTGAAGATAAAGGGTGTGGAACAGTTGATACAAGCCCTTGCGCAGTTGCCAGACAGGTTTCGTCTGTTGGTGATTGGTGAAGGAAACTTGCGCTTGCCTCTTCAACAGCGGTGTGCTGAACTGGGCATTTCCCACAGAGTAATGTTCACAGGTTTTGTTCCCGAAGGACATCGATACATGCCACTCATGGACGTGTATGTGCAGACAAGTTTGAGCGAGGGCTTTTGCCTGGCACTGACAGAAGCAGCCATGTACGGAAAGAAGATAGTTTGTGCAGACATTCGAGGGATGAAAGAAAAATATTCGGATGATGAGATTACCTATTATCAATCAGGACGCTCGGATGATTTGGTACAGAAAATCCTACAAGCAGAAAAGGAGGAAGATAAGCCACTTCGTGCCAAACAGAAGGCATGCGAGCAGTTCTCTTCTGTGAGTATGTACGAGGCGTATCACGCCTTGTATCTCCAGCTTGTGCAAAATAAGAATTGCAAATGACGACATTTACGGATACGGAAAAAGTTTTTCTTGAACTGTACAAGGCAGGAGTGTGGGGAGAGATTGCCCACAAAGACGTCCTTGTAGGTAAGCATATAAACTGGAAAGCCGTGCTGGGCATGGCAGAGAAACAAGCTGTTGTAGGCAATGTGTCTGATGGTATTTCGCTTTTGAGAGAAGCAGAGCTGCCGCAGCCATTGAAGATGAAGCTGATAACGTATGTACTCACCGTTAGGAGGAACAACGAAATGATGAACGCTTCCATCCCCGAGATATATCACTTGCTGGAAGATATTGGTGTTGTGCCTGTCTTGCTGAAAGGACAAGGAGTGGCACAAAACTATCGTGACCCACTTTCAAGACAGTCGGGAGATGTCGACCTATATATTCCCGACACGCAACAGATAGCCGAGGCTTACAAGTTGTGTCAACAAAAAATGAAGCTGATAGAGCCACTCACCACCGATACGATGGAGGCTGTCTTTCAGTATCGCAATGTAGTGGTGGAGCTGCATGGTCGCATCAATGCGTATGTGAATAAAACCTTGGAACGTCGGTTCCCCGCTTGGTGTGATGCAATGTTTCGTGAGGAGAAGGAAAGAAAGGTCTGTGTAGGTGGTGGCTTTGCTGTGCTACCTCCCTTACGGTTAGACCTTGTCTTTGTCTTTGTACACTTGACAAGACATTATTTTGGTGGCGGAATAGGTTTGAGGCAGATAGCCGACTGGATGCGCCTGCTTTATGCGCATCATGCGGGTATTGACCAAGAACAGTTGGCGCGTGACGTAACGTATTTGGGCATAGAGAAGATATGGAAAGTGTTTGCCGCCATGGCTGTTGACTTCTTGGGATACCCCAAAGACAAGATGCAACTTTATAATGAGAGGTATGCGGACATGGGCAAACAGGTGCTGCGTTATGTGTTGGACTCGGGAAACTTTGGTTATCACGATGTACGCACAAAAAGTAAATCCAGGAATTATTATGTGCGCCGATGTAAGGCTTTTACTGGAAATATGAGTAAAATCCTGCGTAACTTTTTCATGTTTCCCCACGAGACCATCTACAACATTCCAGGTTATTTGAAAAGTGGCATCAAGCGAACAAGATTTTAAGTAGAGAACATTATGAATTTGAAGTTTCTTTTTTTAGGCATTGTCATTCCTTTTATCAGTGCGTTTGCGTTGGTGACATGGATTCATCCTTTAATCGTTAAACTTGCCAAACAAAAAGGAATGGTTGACAATCCCGATGCCCGCAAGTTACAGAAAGTCCCTGTTCCCGTATTGGGCGGTATTGCTGTCTTTTGGGGAGTTGTGTTGGGCGTGGGCTTGACGAGTGCAGTCTTTGACAGTTATATTTTCTTTCCTGCTTTCGTTGCCATTACGGTGATGATGTATTTAGGCACGTTGGATGATCTCATAGGATTGAGCGCATGGTTAAGACTGATAGTCGAGTTTTGCATAATCTTGTTTTTGATATCTACCGAGCATAAATTTATTAATGATTTTCATGGTGCCTTAGGCATACACCAGCTGAACGAATATGTTGGCATTGCGCTTTCTTCGTTTGTGGGTGTCGGCATCATCAATTCCATTAACTTGATTGATGGCGTAGATGGACTTTCTTCTGGATTTTGCATGTTAGTTTGCGCCCTCTTCGGTTATGCCTTCATGACATCGGGTTACGGGTCGATGACCGTGCTCGCTTGGATATGTGTGGCTTCCTTGCTTCCTTTTTTCTTGCACAACGTTTTCGGCAAAACGTCAAAGATGTTCATTGGCGACAGTGGAACGCTCATGCTGGGCACTCTCATGAGTATTTTTGTTTTTCATATTTTGGAAACCAAATCCATGGTGGCCTATAATTATCCTAACATGGGGGTAGTGGCTTTTACACTTTCCGTTCTGTCCATTCCTGTTTTCGACACCTTGCGTGTCATGTTTCTGCGCATGTTGAGGGGAGGCTCTCCATTCCATCCAGACAAGTCGCATCTCCACCATTTGTTTATAGAGATAGGCTTCTCGCATATCGGTACAACCGTGTCGGTATTGGCACTCAATGCCTTTAATGTGTTGTGTTGGTTTATCTCTTATCAGTTAGGAGCTTCTGCCACTGTCCAACTGCTGTTAGTAGTCGTGATAGGTGTGTTCAATACGGTAGGTTTTTATTATATTGTGCGCAGGTTGAATCACCAACGCATGCCTTATAAAATATTAAAACGAATTGCAGCCATGTCTCACATTGAGGCTGGTTGTTTCTTTATGAGTATTAGAAAATTTGTAGACCGCCATTGACTTGGCGTGTCTGCTTACATCAGATTTAATCAAACTAAAAAACAAGTATGAAAGCATTTGTATTTCCCGGTCAGGGGTCCCAGTTTGTAGGAATGGGAAAAGATCTTTATGATAATAACCAAACAGCAAAGGAGTTGTTTGACAAAGCCAATGAGGTGTTGGGCTATCGCATCACCGACATCATGTTCGATGGTACCGATGAGCAACTCAAGGAAACCAAGGTAACGCAACCTGCCGTATTCTTGCACAGTGTCATTTCAGCATTATGTCTTGGCGATTCGTTCAAGCCCGATATGGTGGCAGGTCATTCTTTGGGCGAGTTCTCTGCATTGGTGGCAGCTGGTGCTTTGAGTTTTGAAGACGGTCTCAAATTAGTCTATGCCCGTGCCATGGCAATGCAGAAGGCTTGTGAGGTGGCACCGGGTACCATGGCAGCAATCATTGGTTTGCCAGATGAAAAGGTAGAAGAGATATGTCAAGAGGTGAGCAAAGAAGGCAAAGTAGTCATTCCAGCTAATTATAACTGTCCGGGACAATTGGTGATTTCTGGAGATAAGGAAGGCATTGAGGAGGCTTGCGAAAAACTAAAGGCTGCGGGAGCCAAGCGCGCGTTGCCTTTGAAGGTGGGAGGAGCTTTCCACTCGCCATTGATGCAGCCTGCCAAAGACGAGTTGCAAAAGGCGATAGAGG
>ERZ1673749.942-NODE-942-length-25002-cov-9.099331_pt1 | contig 25002 bp, 20 predicted proteins | sample MGYA00580204_ERZ1673749 | MGnify/ENA primary metagenome ERZ1673749 (study PRJEB41218, sample SAMN15661745) | gut metagenome | host: Homo sapiens | place: Canada: London | collected 2015-08-20/2019-03-30 | study: EMG produced TPA metagenomics assembly of...
GGGAAGGGCTCGCCCCAGTAGCGCTGGCGGGCGAACAGCCAGTCGCGCAGCTTGTACTGGATCTTCTCGGCGCCCTTGTGCTTCTCGACGATCCACGCCAGCGCCCGCTCAATCGCCTCGTCCTTGCCCAAGCCGTTCAGGTCGAGACCGTCCTCGTTGGCGGAGTTGATGTGTGCGGCGTCGCCGGTGAACGCCTCCTCGGTGACGTCGCCGTCGAGCACCGGGACGATCGGCAGGCCGAAGACGGTCGCGAACTCGTAGTCGCGCTCGTCGTGCGCCGGCACCGCCATGATCGCGCCCGTGCCGTAGCCGGTGAGCACGTAGTCCGCGATGAAGATCGGCACCTGCTTGCCGTTGACCGGGTTCGTGGCGTAGGTGCCGAGGAAGACACCCGTCTTCTCCTTATTCTCCTGGCGCTCCACGTCCGACTTCGCGGCGATGGCGCGCTTGTAGGCGTCCACCGCCTCGCGCGGGGTGGCCTTGCCGTAGGTCCAGCGCTGGTCGGTGTTTTCGGGATACGCGTCGGCCAGCAGCTCGTCGACCAGCTCGTGCTCCGGCGCGAGCACCATGTATGTGGCACCGAAGAGCGTGTCCGGGCGGGTGGTGAACACGGTGAGGTCGCCCGCCGGGGAGGCGAAGTTGACGTCGGCACCGCGGGAGCGCCCAATCCAGTTGCGCTGCATGCTCTTGACCTTCTCCGGCCACTCAAGCAGCTCCAGGTCATCGAGCAGGCGATCCGAGTACGCGGTGATGCGCATCATCCACTGGCGCAGTCGCTTGCGGAAGACCGGGAAGTTGCCGCGCTCCGAGCGGCCGTCTGCGGTGACCTCCTCGTTGGCCAGGACCGTGCCCAGGCCCGGGCACCAGTTGACCATGGAATCGTCGAGGTAGACCAACCGGAAGGCGTCGATAGCCTTGTGCTTTTCCGCCGTAGTGAGTTCGCGGAAGTCGCGGCCGTCCTTGGTTGTACGAGCCCCCGTCATCAGGTCGCGGACCAGATCCTCGATCGGGCGGGCCTTCTGCTGCTCCTCATCAAACCAGGCGTTATAGATCTGCAGGAAGATCCACTGCGTCCACTTGTAAAACTCCGGGTCCGTCGTGGCCACCGCGCGACGCTTGTCATGCCCCAGGCCCAGCTGATCCAGCTGGCGGGTCATGTTCTCAATGTTCTTCTCCGTCGTTGTGCGCGGGTGCGTGCCCGTCTGGATGGCGTACTGCTCCGCAGGCAGACCGAAGGCGTCATAGCCCAGCGTGTGCAGGACGTTCTTGCCCAGCATGCGGTTGTAGCGCGCGTAGACATCCGTGGCGATGTAGCCCAGCGGGTGCCCCACGTGCAGGCCCGCGCCAGAGGGGTACGGGAACATGTCCTGGACGTTGAGCTTCTCCTGCGGCAGCTCCCCGCCGGCGGCCAAGTCGCCGACCGGGTTCGGAGCGTGAAACGTACCGTGCTCGCGCCAGTACGTCTGCCAACGCTGCTCGATGTCGTTGGCCAGCTTCGCGCCGTAGCGGTACGCGTGGCCTTCAGTGTGGGAGTTCGCGGGAGTTTTCGCCTCAGTCATAGGTATGCAGTGTAGTAGGCCCGGCACAGTCAGGGGCCATTGCTTATCGACGACTACGTGCCGCGCGTTTTCCCAGGGAATTCTTTTTCCGGCGATTTTTGGGCGCGAAAAGATATAGGAAAGATATAGGGGCGGATTTTGGGGCTGGTTATTGGAGTTTTTGCTGGTAGACGAATTGTTTCGGTATCTTTTTTAATTGTTTTGGGACGGTTATGCTTTGATCCAGCGCGTGCCACGACCACGGGGCGGGCCTGCCGGGTCGATCTTTGCCTTGCCCTGGTCGCGCAGGTCACGCAGAATTTTTCCTGCTTCCTGAGTACTTATACCCGCACGGTCTGCAATCTCCGCGGCCTGCAACGTCCTCCCTTTTTCGAGCTGCGACTCCGCCCAGGACTGCACACCGTCGGAGAGCGCTTCGTCCGTGCCCTCGCCTCCGAGTAGCGACCGTGCCTCGGTAAGAAGACCCCACTCATCTGTCCCATTGAGCTTTACAAGTACGCCGAGTTCTTCAAGCGAATGCAGCAGCTCCCGGGTCTCGTTTGTCGCCTGTTGCGTCTTGTCCCGAGCCACTTCCAGGGAAATTACCGGCGCATCGTACAGGTGTCGCAGGATGATCAGTGCCCCTACCGTAGATATCGGCGCACCGAACCGCTTGGCCAGCGCGTGCAGCCCTTGCACGAATGGGACGTCCGGATTCGCCCCTGCGAAGATCACGCTCACCGCAGTCTCGGTCGCGATCACTTCAGGGATCTCACGGCCCGAACTAATCATTGCAGCCCACATGCGATCAAAACCACGGGAGCTCTCCTCCGCCAGACCAAGCGCGCGCATCGCAGCCATCAAGCGGTTGTTCCTCGGCTCGGATGTCACTGTCAGCAAGCGATCCACGGATACACCTGGCGGCAAGGGCCCCGGCGATGTCACTTTGAGAAGACGCCTCGACTGCTCGACGACGATTGGTTTGGCTATACGCCAATCACGGTGAATAAGTGCATTAGAGATCGCCTCGTCGATGGCCTGACCTGGGATGGCGGGGATGGCGGTCTCCTGGCCGTCGTCGAATTGCACCCTCGCGATCTCCTGCTGCACATGCGAATCGATGAGCGCGCGCAGGCGGGGAAGCGCCAGGATGACCGGTGCGGAAATCTCAGTCACCTTGGGATCTTCCCCGGGAAAGTCTCGCCACAAGTGCCGGACCGTCACGTGCGTGGGTTCCGGTTGGGCAAGCAAAATCTCAGCGGCTCGCTTGAGACTCCCGTCCTGGCGAAGCAGTCCGAGCTCGCGGAGTAATCCCGTGCGAGTCTTCGCCATCGCCGGCTCTTCTTCACCCCTGCTCTTTCTATATAGGACGAGTCGGCGATGCGCTTCTTCCACGACGCTGAGACTCAGGTCTTCGGGCACCATATCCGTCTCACCATTGGAGTAATCGGGGTTGCGGCGAAGTGCATCAATTGCGCGACGAGTTTCTTCCGGGATCGGCTTGCACGAGAATTTGCCGCCATCGGTTTCTCGGCGTTTCGCCGCCCCGTCCGTGCGCGTGTACAACGCCCTCGCTTCTGGGATGTGCACCGCTAGTAACCTCGTCCCGCGGAACAGCACACCGGTGGCCGAAACATTCATATTCGGCTTCGAGGCGTTGAAAATCTTCTGCTCGATATCCGCTTCACGCAGATCAGTGCCAGTAAACGCTTCCGGTCCACCAACCTTATCGTGAACGCCGACGATGATGATACCGCTGCCAACCTCGCTGTTGGCCATGCAGATCGCTTCGTCGACAAGCTTCTCGACGAGCTTTGGACGCGCCCGATCAGCCCCCTCGCGGTGTGAGGGGTCCTCCTTGAATTCAAGCGTCATTGACTCCTGCGAGTCCGCAGTGGCGCCATCCCAAATGGCCTCCAGGGCACCTTGTATGTATGCAGGGAGGCGACTTAAACCGTCCGGCAACGTCATAGCGCACAGTCTACATTTCCCCAGGGAATTCTTTTTGGCGAGAATTTCAGGGTGAAAAAGATATCGGAAAGATATAGGGGCGCTTTGCCGTGAAATTTTTATTATTTATGCTGGTAGCCGAATTGTTTCGATATCTTTCTTAATTGTTTTTATTTGTTCTCCGCCTCGCACCACGCAACAATCTCGTCGAGGCGCGAGAGATCGACGCAGTCGGTGTCCTTCTTATACATCTCGATCATCGAGCGCTCATTTTCCGACTTCCGCGGCTTCAGTTTGAGCGCACCGATGAGCCCGCGCATCACGCCAGCGTGGGCAGGGGTGAGTTCGGAGTAGTTCAGGCGACCAGGCAGGTAGAAGCGCTTGATGCGGGCGGCACGGTCACCGAGCAGCTCAGCCGTCGGGTCCGTCTCCTGCACGACGTGGTCCAGCGTCATCCCCACCGTGACGACGCAGGTGGGGCGGGCCTGGATCGTCTGCTCCGGAAGTGCCTTTGCGAACTTGGCCGCTGCGTTCATCGGCCCATGCGCCGGGGCAAGAACGACGATGGGGCCGTCTCCGGCCGCAGCTTCGGCGGCGTCGGGAATTTCCTGCGCGGTCGTGCCGAGACGACGCGCGAGCTCCTCAGCGTACTGCCGCGTGGAACCGTAGACGGAGGAGAAATAGATGTGCATAAGGCCATTGTGGCATGGATAGAGGGACAGCGGGGCGTCGATAAGCGAGGGGCCCTGCTCTCTCGAATTACGGGTGAGAAGGAGGCAAGCCCTTACCCGTTTGTGTGCAATGAATCCACGTCCCTGCGTCGCCATATTGTGCGAACTCCTCACCATGGAAGCTCGTTTCAAAAAACACACACGCGGGAGGTGCGGATCAAACATAACTACTGTTTTCGCTTCTTTGGACTTTTCCCGCGGAACATGGGAAGCACCGCCTCGAGCCGGTCGCGGTACAGGCTACGCACGGCTCATCCCCGCCTACGCGGGGAGCACCTGTTCGATATCACCATGCTGGACATCCCGCAGGGCTCATCCCCGCCTACGCGGGGAGCACCCGGTTCCGGTGAATTCGCGGTGGTAGCGCACGGGCTCATCCCCGCCTACGCGGGGAGCACGGTGCTCCCCCGCTAAGGTTGTCTGGTACTTCGGGCTCATCCCCGCCTACGCGGGGAGCACTTTCTGGGTGAAGACTATGGACTCATTCCATAGGGCTCATCCCCGCCTACGCGGGGAGCACGCCGGGGGCGATATCGAAGCTGCGAGGCCAAAAGGCTCATCCCCGCCTACGCGGGGAGCACTCTTGATTGCAATCATCGCTAGCTCTGGCACGAGGCTCATCCCCGCCTACGCGGGGAGCACGATTACCAGCGTTGTCGACTTCACCGACGTTGGGGCTCATCCCCGCCTACGCGGGGAGCACCGCGCGCATCTGCCATACCCCGCCGTCGTCGACGGCTCATCCCCGCCTACGCGGGGAGCACAAGCCGGAGCCCGCAAAGACGGCAGCGAAAGAGGGCTCATCCCCGCCTACGCGGGGAGCACCTCACTCATTGCCTTACCTCTCAAAACCTTGACGGCTCATCCCCGCCTACGCGGGGAGCACCTGTGCTCGACGTGCTCGAGTCCAGGGGAATCGGGCTCATCCCCGCCTACGCGGGGAGCACGACCAAACTTCCTGGTAGTAGTGATTCTTGCCAGGCTCATCCCCGCCTACGCGGGGAGCACACTATATGGCCACTTTGACTCATGACTTTAACCGGCTCATCCCCGCCTACGCGGGGAGCACATCAGCTCATTGACGTATTTCGATACAGTGTCCGGCTCATCCCCGCCTACGCGGGGAGCACCGCGTGGGCTGGTGGCTTGCGCGGGGGTTTGCCGGCTCATCCCCGCCTACGCGGGGAGCACCCACCCTGTGGGTGGAAAATGTTTGCTAATTCCGGCTCATCCCCGCCTACGCGGGGAGCACCAGCACCCTCGGGAGCCACCGATTTACGCGATCGGCTCATCCCCGCCTACGCGGGGAGCACTAGCCGGGATTAACAAGGAGCTGCAGTCGCAGCGGCTCATCCCCGCCTACGCGGGGAGCACATGGATTGCATGAATGGTGAATGCCTCGGCGAGGGCTCATCCCCGCCTACGCGGGGAGCACTACTCCCTCGTATCGAACGGTACGGCGGTTTCGGGCTCATCCCCGCCTACGCGGGGAGCACGAGAGCGGAGATGACTTGGCCGTCGTCGGCGGCGGCTCATCCCCGCCTACGCGGGGAGCACCCTAATGCGCGCGTCCTGGACACCCAGCAGGACGGCTCATCCCCGCCTACGCGGGGAGCACGTGAAGATGTTCTTCCAGCCCTCAACCTCCTGGGGCTCATCCCCGCCTACGCGGGGAGCACGGCGCGGCGGACTGCTTCTACTTGGTCCATCGGGGCTCATCCCCGCCTACGCGGGGAGCACCGGGTTGCAGCCCGGCCTAGCGTGCGGGGCCAGGGCTCATCCCCGCCTACGCGGGGAGCACTGGTTGGATGGTCTGGGTTTGCCGCGCCCGCCGGGCTCATCCCCGCCTACGCGGGGAGCACAACAATGGCCACTGACACAAGTATTACGGACCGGGCTCATCCCCGCCTACGCGGGGAGCACCGGAGATTGGGGACTGGTATCACCGGCTGCTCCGGCTCATCCCCGCCTACGCGGGGAGCACATCCAGCAGGTTTGGGTGGATCCGAAGGGCCAGGGCTCATCCCCGCCTACGCGGGGAGCACACCCCCACCACCTGGCGGGGGCTAGGTTTCGTGGGCTCATCCCCGCCTACGCGGGGAGCACTTTCCTCGAGCCTGTTTTACGGCTTTGACTGGGGGCTCATCCCCGCCTACGCGGGGAGCACCCAGGCGCTTTCCCTGCCGGTAGCGTCAGCCAGGGCTCATCCCCGCCTACGCGGGGAGCACTGGCAAACGCAGGCCACACCTGCGGGTGGGAGGGGCTCATCCCCGCCTACGCGGGGAGCACGTGAACATCCCGGATGGGTCTTCTACCTGCACGGGCTCATCCCCGCCTACGCGGGGAGCACCGGCAAGCACCCTCGTGCTCGCTTACTCCCCGGGCTCATCCCCGCCTACGCGGGGAGCACGGCGGTGGTGCCAATGGGCACACCGCGATGCAGGGCTCATCCCCGCCTACGCGGGGAGCACACGCCACACCCGGTGTGTGGGGCGCACCCAATCGGCTCATCCCCGCCTACGCGGGGAGCACCACGCGACTGGATGCAGGACTTTTGCCAAGCGCGGCTCATCCCCGCCTACGCGGGGAGCACGGTGTCGGTTTCGACGTATTCCCAGAAACGCTGGGCTCATCCCCGCCTACGCGGGGAGCACGTAGTGGTGATGCCGGTGGCTTCCTGTATCGCGGGCTCATCCCCGCCTACGCGGGGAGCACGATTCTCGTCGCCGGCTCCACTGTGACCAGCAGGGCTCATCCCCGCCTACGCGGGGAGCACGCATTTGCGTGCTCCTTTGTCTTGCGGGTGTAGGGCTCATCCCCGCCTACGCGGGGAGCACGGTAAACCCACCGAGTGATGGGGGCTAGGTTGGGCTCATCCCCGCCTACGCGGGGAGCACGTAGTCGATGGTCACGTCACCGGGTTTGCGGTGGGCTCATCCCCGCCTACGCGGGGAGCACACCGGTGGCTTCATCCGTGGCATTCTCGAGGTCGGCTCATCCCCGCCTACGCGGGGAGCACTTTCGGAGTTCGGTTTTTGTGATGCTCATGCGGGGCTCATCCCCGCCTACGCGGGGAGCACAAGCTGATGGACCTTGGCCTGTCGGTAGACGAGGGCTCATCCCCGCCTACGCGGGGAGCACGCGGTGAGAATGTCGTAATCGCACTTAAAGGCGGGCTCATCCCCGCCTACGCGGGGAGCACTCGGAGGCGTCCGTGTCCTTGGGTGCTTATTCGGGCTCATCCCCGCCTACGCGGGGAGCACGCTTTCGGCGGTGTCTGCCTGATGCCGTCGTCGGGCTCATCCCCGCCTACGCGGGGAGCACTCATGTCAAGGCGGAGATGGTGGCCTGGGCACCGGCTCATCCCCGCCTACGCGGGGAGCACCTTGATGTGCGCTTGGTGATCGTGGTTGGCGGGGGCTCATCCCCGCCTACGCGGGGAGCACTAGGGCTGTGTCGATGGCGGCTTGTCGTGCTGCGGCTCATCCCCGCCTACGCGGGGAGCACCCAAGCCCGAACCGTGTCGGGTTGGCGTGGTAGGGCTCATCCCCGCCTACGCGGGGAGCACCAGCTGCGTTGATGTGGACTGTTCCGCGTGGTGGGCTCATCCCCGCCTACGCGGGGAGCACTGTGCCGGGAAGACAACTTCCGGCTTGCCCAGGGGCTCATCCCCGCCTACGCGGGGAGCACACTCCATGACATGGAGTTTTTAGAGCCAATACCGATGTTAGCAATTAACTTCAGGCGCAACCCAGCCCCGCTGACGCGGGGAGCACTTTCTATCTCGGCCTAACGAAGGCTCATCCCCGCCTACGCGGGGATGAGCTTCAATCTATTCGGCGAGAATCGCCTGTTCAAGATGGTCTTAAGGAAACCGGAGTCGAATATTTTCAAACTCGTTAGTTCGTGATAGTGCGAAAGTAATACAGTTGAGCTATCCTGAGATTGCACCACGATTAACGGCCCTATCCTGCCCAGACCTAAGACTCAACCATGACCACCAAACATCATCTTCCATACGTCGCACACACATTCACCTCTGCGATCACCGCTTGGCTCAATTCGCTCAGCCTCCAGGCCCGCGCCCTTTGGGCTAAGTCCGGCGATGAAACTGGATCACTTTCCCTCCCCCAACACCTTGGCGACACCGCCTGCGTAGCAGCGTACGTTTTTGATTTCTGGATAGCGGATCAAATGAAGGCGCGCCTTTCGGAAAACCTCAAGCTCTCGAAAGGACAGCTACGCACGCTATACATTTGGCTGGCATCCCTTCATGATCTGGGAAAAGCCACCATTTCTTTCCAAACACAGATCGAGCAAAACCCAGATTTCGCGCATCTAGTGCACCAGGTTGCGGCGACAGGCCTCCCACTTCGCAAGAGCCTTCAGGAAGCGGGCCTTGCACGAATGCCGCACGGCATTTCCTCTGGAGTTATTCTAACCCAGTGGCTCTTGAGTTTCGGGATGAAACGACGAACCGCACTGTGGCTCACTTCAGCAGTGGATGCACACCATGGCATGGCGTCGAGAAGCGAAGAGCGAGACGTCATCGAATCCATACTCATGGAGTACCCGACAGCATGGAAGAAAGTTCACCGCGAATTCATCGATACGCTCACTGACCTCACCGGTGTCCAAGACACGCTCCGAGCGCTTAACGCTTCAAAGGTACTGCTCGCTGCCGACGCACAAATCCTGGCGGGCCTCATCGTCTTCGCCGACTGGATCGCCTCCAACCAGGACGCCTTTCCCATGGATGCTCGCGGGACGCAAGCAGAAAGACTGAAACGCGGCATCGAAGCAACCGACCTCACTCAACCGTGGGCCCCCATCGTCCCCCCGGAAGATATCGACGAACTTTACCGGACCTCATTCCAGTGGCCTAACTCGTACAGCGCGCGCAGCGTTCAACGCGCGATGACCGAAGTTGCGGGCGAGATTACACAGCCCTCAATCATCATTTTGGAAGCTGAAACCGGCGTAGGGAAAACTGAGGCGGCACTCACCGCAGCACACATCATCGGCAGGCAAACCGGTGCCCAAGGCGTGTACTTCGCTGCCCCGACAATGGCTACCGCCAACGGCCTGCTCGAACGCACCATTAGTTGGTCTCAAGCCACCGCCGCTGACGGCAGCGTGGCTTCGCTCTACCTCGCACACTCAAAGAATCAGCTCTCCGAGCCTTTCCAGCGCCTCAAGGTTCGAGGTGTGGCGGAAGACGACACACATAGCGGCCACGGAGCAGTCGTTGCCAGCAGCTGGATGAGCGGCAGACGGCGCGGGCTGCTTTCAAATATCGCCATCGGCACGATCGACCAGGTTCTCATGCTTGCCCTCGAGCAGCGTTACTCTATGCTGCGCCACGTCGCGCTTGCCGGCAAGATCATCATCTTCGACGAAGTACACGCGTACGACGCGTACACCTCCGACTATCTCGAGACCACCCTCGAGTGGCTAGCCTACTACGGTGCAACCGTCATCCTCATGTCTGCCACGTTGCCACCCGACCGTCGACGAACCCTCATTCGCGCATACAGCGAGCAAGACCTACCCGAGACAAGCTCCGCGTACCCGCTGATCACCGTTGCAGACGAAAACTCCGCGCGCTATGTCACCCCTGCTCCCAGTCCGACCAATATGGTCGCGCCAATCGAACTCATAGACGACGATCTTGACAGCCTCCAATCGCTCATTGAGCAATTGCTTACCGACGGCGGATGCGCCCTCGTCATCTGCAACACCATCGCCCGCGCACAATCCGCGTACGAGCAACTTGCAAAGACCTACGGAACCGACGTTGAGCTTCACCATGCTGGCTTTATGGCATGGCAACGCTCCGAGCGCGAAGACGTGCTTCGCACTGCACTGGGACCGCAGGCTTCGCGCGGCAACGGCCGCCCATATCGGAAGATCGTCGTCGCCACCCAAGTGGCCGAGCAGAGCCTCGACATCGATGCCGACGTCCTCATCACCGATATCGCCCCGATGGACCTCATCATCCAGAGAGCCGGTCGCACCCACAGGCATCCAAGACCGGAAACTGATCGCCCTTCAAGCCTCCGTGTGCCCAAGATTTACATCCGTGGCGTGACACAAACCGCCGACGGGATCGAGATCGACGGTGGAGCCCAGGCCATCTACGACCCGAAGATCCTCCTCGCCACATTTATTCACTTTCCTGACTCCTTCCGCCGCCCTGACGATATCGCCGAGCTGGTTCGCACAACGTACGCCGAGCAGGGAGATTCTATTCCTCCTGCGCTTCGGCCTGCGTGGGAAGAAGCCGTGAACAAGAGCCTCGAACGGGAATCGACCGCACATGAACGCTCGTCGGCATATCGCCTCCAGGCCCCGCGAGGACTCCGAAATCTCGACGCCCTCTTCAGCAAAGTCGGCGCAGCCATCCGTCTCGGTGATGAAGAAAAGGGGGCTGCACAGGTACGTGATGCAGAACCCTCCGTTGAAGTCATCCCCGTTGTACGAACCGACTACGGCTACCGGCCTTTCGGGACTGACAAAGAAATTCTCGACGGAGCGGAGCTCGACTACCCAACTGCACGACACCTCGCATCGAGCACGGTGCGCCTTCCGACCAGGATGACCAGATACGGAAATGACTTTGAAGAAGTGATTTCCGATCTGGAAATTTCCACGCCGGAGACCTGGTCGAGGCATTTCCTCCTTCGCGGACAGCTCGCGCTTGTACTCGACGAGGCTGGGAAGAGGACAACAGGAAGATTCTCGGTTCAGTATTCAAGTTCGCTCGGAATCGAAATTTTGAGCGATCAGGGGGGAGGTGACGTTGGGATGACCACGTAACTTTGTAATTGATCGATCACCAGACCAACGTCTCACAACCAAATCACCAAGCACGAAAGGAGGCTTCCCCCAATGACCGACATCGCCCAGCGCCCTTCGTTCAACCTGCTCGAGCAACCATGGATTGCTTGCAAAACCAGTGATGGCCCAGTGCTTCTTAGCATCCGTCAGGTATTCGACGGATCTACGCAGCCGCTGAGCATTGTTGGCGATTCGCCAACGCAAGATTACGCCGTGTTACGAGTACTCCTCGCGGTTTTCTGGCGCGCTCACCACTATGCGCTCGCAGACACTTTGTCCACCCGACGCGGAAAAGACGAATTTGACTGGATCACCTGGTTCTTAGATACACGGGAGGAGCTAAAAGCCAGTGGCAAAGACCAGATAGTCCTGGACTACCTGGATGAATACGAAGACCGTTTCGATCTCTTGCACCCAGAAACTCCATTCATGCAGGTTGCAGACCTGCATACTAAGAGCGGTGAGTTTGCTCCAATTTCACGCCTCATCCCTGAAGCCGAGCACGACTACTTCACCATGCGTACCGGCGAGGGCCGTAAGAGTTTATCCTTCGCCGAAGCCGCCCGATGGCTCATCCATGCACAAGCGTACGACTACTCGGGGATTAAATCCGGCGCGGTAGGTGACCCTCGCGTTAAAGGCGGTAAGGGATACCCAATCGGTACCGGCTGGACTGGTATGACCGGTGGCACGATGGTGCGTGGAGACACTCTCCTTGACTCATTGTTGCTCAACACCGCGGAATCTGCAGTTGGCTTCGACGCAGCGGCAGACAGACCCGTGTGGGAACGTCCCCAGGACACTGCCGCGCAAAGGCTCCCCGATGCAGAGAGCATAAGTCCGCATGGTGCATCTGACCTAGCGACTTGGCAGACGCGGCGTATCCGACTGCACTTCGACCACGATGCCGTGCACGGCGTGCTGGTGAGCAACGGCGACAAAATCCCCGATGCGGGCAAGAACTGCTTCGGCGACCCGATGACGCCGTATCGTTACAGCTCGAACCAAACCAAACGGGGCATTCTCGCTTATTACCCTCGCCCATACGACACTGACCGCACGATGTGGCGATCTCTGGACGCGCTGATCGCAGCGGAGGGCGATGCTGGATTCGGAAAGAAGGAGCACGCGCCTAAACGTCCAGAAACACTGGAGAATTTAAGTCGCATTGCATACGAGGAAGGCATCGACTGGGTGCTTGACCTTTCGATTGTCTCGATGTCATACGGCCCTCAGAGTTCATCGGTAGGCACAATCACTAGCGCCGCAGTTGGACTCCCCGCGTACCTCCTCGGTGACGAAGAGATCTCGCGAGCAAACCGGGCGCTCGTCCGTGGAGCAGCATCCGCTACCAAGGACGCTGCTATCTCGCTTGGATGGTTTGCTGGGCAGCTTCTCGTTGCTGCAGGAGGCGACTACGAGTTCGGAACTGATGCGGCAGACCGCCTGTACACCCTGCTGGAGCCAAAATTCATCTCTTGGCTCCGCCGCTTGAGAAAGACCGATATCGAGCAAGAAGCCGTCGCCTGGCAAATCGTAGTTCGGAATCAAACGCTGTCGCTCGCCGATGAATTAGTGCGTGGAGCTGGACAAAAGGCGCTCATTGGCCGCATGGTCGACAGCACCGAAGACAGTGCATCAGGACGAATTGTCAGCGCAGGATCCTTGTACCGCGACCTTCACCGAAGGCTTTCAAAGGATCTTCCATTGGTACACCACCCCACCCAAAACGCATCGGAGAAAAACAATGACTGACCCAATGCTGCGCAAAAGCGTAGAGACAACAGTCTCGACCCTCCAGCGCAACTACCTCGACCGTGCCCACACCGCCCTTGGGGCCGAAGCACGCGGGACGCTGGCCAACCTTCGCAAGTACGCAGGTCGCCTAGTAGAGGCAGACCCTCTTGCACTCCAGGAGGTACTCCTTCTACTCAATCCCCCACTCAGCGACAGCGAGTTGGGCAAGGGCACGAAGCCTTCGCCGTCAGAGCGAGCTGCTTACACAGCTCTCGGGTTGTTTGGGCTGCATATGCAAAGCTCAACGCAGCCCATGCACACACGCGAGCAGACGTTTGCCTTTGCTTGTGGAAGACTCCACCGACTTTCTGATTCCAAGTCGATCAAGAGTCGTTTCGATGCCATGCAGGTCGCGCGCGACGAAGTCTCGCGCGGAGTACACCTTCGTTCACTCATTTCCCTGCTTCGCACGAAGCACATCCCGTTTGACTATGGACGCTTCGTAGGCGATCTCCGCAGCCTCCAGAACTCGCAATACCGCAACGGAGTCCTGCTCCGCTGGGGGCGAGATTTTGCAGTTGGCACCACCCGCGGAAGTGCGGGAGAAACCAGCGAGGATTCCGCCGCCTCCACCACTCAGACACCCAGTACCTAAGCACTCTCACCAGTAGAAAGGTTTCCACCATGTCCCTCATCATCGATATCCACGCCCTGCAGACCGTTCCCCCCTCACTGATCAACCGCGATGACACCGGTGCCCCAAAGTCTGCTGTCTTCGGAGGCGTTCCTCGCCAGCGTGTCTCGAGCCAGTCTTGGAAGCGGGCCATCCGCAAATACTTCGAGGAAAGCTTCGATCCAGATCAAATCGGTGACCGCTCGAAGCGTCTCCCGGAGAGGATTGCTAAGCGCCTCGAAGCGGAAGCCGGCCTAGAACAGGCGGAAGCAATCAGCCGAGTGCAGAAGCTGTTCAAGGCTGCCAAAATCGACACCGAGGTTGAGAAAGCACCGAAAAAGACGGATGCAGCAGACGTAGAGCACAACCCGTACCCACGCACCAGGTACCTCTTCTTCCTCAGCCCGGCACAGGTAAACCGTGCCGTCGAGGCGCTAGGTGATGGTTGGGAAGGCAAGATCTCTAGGAAGGGTGCAGAAGCAATCCTTGACGAGCAGCACTCCGTGGACATGGGCATGTTCGGCCGTATGGTGGCAGACGATGCGGCATTCAACGTCGACGCAGCGGTTCAGGTTGCTCACGCACTCGGCGTCCACAGCTCCGCACCCGAGTTTGATTTTTACACTGCGGTGGACGACCTCGCTGAAGAAGGCCAAGAGACCGGCGCAGGCATGCTCGGCACGGTGCAGATGATGTCTTCCACGCTGTACCGTTACGCAACCGTCAATCTCGATGGACTGGCGGAAAACCTCGACTCTTCCGAAAACGCCCGGGACGCAGCGGTGAAGTTTGTCGAAGCATTCATCAGCTCAATGCCGACCGGCAAGATCAATACCTTTGCAAACCAGACTCTGCCGGAGCTGGTGTACATAGCGGTCAGGAGCACTCGACCCGTCTCCCTGGTGAACGCGTTCGAGGCACCAGTCGAGGCGACTGAGTCGAATGATCGTCGCCACGAAAGCGCGAAGCGTCTGGCCGATGAGGCACGCAGCGTCACGGAGGTTTACGGTTTCAAACCCGACGCAGCCTACGTCCTTGCCCTCGGAGACCTCGCAGAGGACTTCGACGGACTCGCTGAGAAAGTAACGCTGGCTGAATTGACGGAGAAGCTCCAGTCTCAGCTGAGCAGCGCGATGGGTGACCAGTAATGACTCACTCACTCCTCCTGCTCTTGAAAGGTCCCATGCAGTCGTGGGGTGATGAATCCCGCTATCAGACCCGTACTACGGCCACCACGCCAACCAAATCTGGCATTGTTGGGCTCATCGCCGCTGCGCAGGGGCGTCGTCGATCTGACCCAATTGAGGATTTGGCACAGCTCCGTCTTGCTATCCGAGTCGATCAGTCAGGTAGTTTGCTGCGTGACTATCAAACAGCACAGCCGTGGCAGACCCACCCGACTGACCCCGCGCGGCTGGTTACCCGCTATTTTCTTTCTGATGCAGCATTTCTTGCGGCAGTAGAAGCGGACGATCGCCCACTTCTCGATGAAATGGCGGCAGCCCTTCGCTCGCCGAAATTCCCGCTGTTCATGGGGCGGAGGTCGTGCCCTGTTCACCCGGGTTTGGTCCAAGGTGTGGTGGACTACGATGCCGTCGAAGCCCTCCAAAGACATAGCGAGTGGCACGCCACGAGAGCTCATAAGTTGGAATCTCCAACGAGCGTCTACCTTCCTGTGTACCGCGATGCTATCGCGGGCGAGGAGGGCTCGGTGCCTCGCCAAGACGTGCCCGTTTCCTTCGACCCCCAACATCGTCAGTACGGCTGGCGTGAGGTCATCCGTGACGAAGACGTCAAGGTAGCCAATTCTTTGGGAAAGGATCCTTCGACCAGTGATGACTTCTTTGAGGCAGTGATGCGCGCATGACAACACTTTCAAGAATTGTGATCAACCCGGCGCGGCGAGGCGGCGCAAAGCTCCTTGCCAATACGCATGCCATGCACGCAACCGTCCGAAGCGCATTCCCGAACGACATTGATCTCGAAGCGGGTCGTGTCCTCTGGCGAGTAGATCGCGGAGATCACGAACATGTGCTCTACGTCGTCGGACCCGAGAAACCCACGGGCGCGCATATCGTGGAACAGGCAGGTTGGGACACCCGGCCGGCACAGTCAACCGATTACGGGCGTTTCCTCGACCAGCTCACTCGTGGGCAACGCTGGCGATTTGAGCTGGTTGCAAATCCAACATATTCAGAGGCAATCAGCGGAAAGCGCGGCAAAGTCAAAGCACATGTATCAGCGCGACACCAGCTTGACTGGCTGTACCGGAAGCAGGGCCAAGGCGGCTTCGCGCTCGCGCCGCGACCAGAAGATGATGTCAGTGATGAGGAACGCGCGCGTTGGAGCCCCTTGGAGAGCCCCGGCATCACCGAGCGGTGGACCGATGTTTTCTTTAAGAATCAGGATCGGCGCGGACGGCCAGTACGCATCGCAAAAGCGCGGTTCACAGGCGTGCTCGAGGTAACTGATGCGGAAGTACTCCGAAAAGTATTGACCAACGGCATCGGTCGTGCACGCGGTTATGGATGCGGCCTTATGACACTGGCACCGGTGAGGTAAACCGTGCCCACACCTCAGGAACTGCCGATCACCCGTCATGCGCTGGCGCAGATGGGTGATCGGCTCTCCTTCCTTTACGTCGAACGAGCTACCGTGAATCGCGACGGGAATGCGCTCACGATCACGGATAAGCGTGGCGTTGCGCATGTCCCCGCGACACAACTGGCGGTGCTTCTCCTCGGTCCCGGTACAAAAGTTACGTACGCCGCAATGGCGCTGCTCGGCGATGCAGGAACATCAACGGTCTGGGTCGGTGAACGTGGTGTTCGGTATTACGCAAGCGGTCGACCACCAGCGAAGTCATCACGCATGGCACTCTTGCAAGCCGAGATTGTTACCCACCAACGCAAGCGCCTCGACTGTGCACGAAAAATGTACGCGCTGCGCTTCCCTGGCGAAGATGTCTCTGCGCTCACCATGCAGCAATTGCGAGGGCGCGAAGGGTCAAGGATGAAGCGGGTCTACGCAGCAGAAGCTGAACGAACCGGTGTCTACTGGGATCGACGTAGCTACGACCCGAACGATTTCGACTCATCCACTCCGATCAACCAAGCGCTTACCGCAGCGAGCGCCGCGCTCTACGGCATCGCACACGCGGTGATTACCGGCCTTGGTTTCATCCCAGCACTCGGAGTCGTACATACAGGCACCGACCGGGCATTCGTGTACGACATCGCTGACCTGTACAAGGCTGAGATCGCAATCCCTGCTGCATTCGATGCCGTGGCGGAAGCAAGTGGAGTGCCGCATGTCGTGGTCCGTCGGCTGGTCCGCGATGCGGTGGTGGAAAAACGGCTCATGCAACGCATGGTCAAAGACCTGAAGCACCTCATGGATGTACCAGAAGATGAGCCTTACACGGATGCAGAGCTGATGCTGTGGAGTGAACTCGAAGTTATCGCCTCCGGTGTGAACTGGTCGGAAGATGAGGTCCCAACATGATGGTGCTCGTTGTCACCGCTTGCCCCGCGGGACTGCGCGGCGACCTCACAAAGTGGCTTATGGAACTCAGCCCCGGCGTATTCGTTGGGAACCCGTCAGCGCGTATTCGCGAACTCTTATGGGACAGGACAGTCGACCTGTGCAAGGACGGGCGGGCACTACTGGTGTACTCCAGCAATAACGAGCAGGGAATGGAATTCCGTGAGCATAAGCACGATTGGGAGCCCACCGACTTCGACGGACTGACCCTCATGATGCGCAAGCACAAGCGGCAGAAAGGAACACGCCGCACCGGGTGGAGCATCGCCAGGGCTCAGAGGAGGAAGTACGGAGGGACAACGGGGCGTCGATAAGCGAGGGGCCCTGCGGTAGCGTGGGCTGCATGACTGATGCACTCGCGCCTAAGCCCGAAGACCTCTCGATAGACGCGCCGCCGTCGGTGCGCACGCAGCTCACGCACCGCACGATCCGCGAGTTCACCGACCAGCCCGTCAGCGACGAGACGATGGAGACGCTGTACCGCGTGGCGATGCGGACCGCGAGCTCGCGGGGGATGCAGCACGCGAGCATCATTCGAGTGACGGATCCGAAGCTGCGGGCGCGGCTCGCGGAGATTGGCGAGCAGGAGTACGTGGGGCGGGCGCCGGTGTACTTGCTGTTTATTGTGGACTCGGCAAGGAATGCCGCTATCCTGCGGGAACAAGGCTACGACCCGGTGGCCGCAGGCAAAACGAAGGTGTTCGTCGAGGGGTTCACCGACGCCTGCCTGATGGCCCAAAACGTGGTGAATGCCGCCGAGTCGCTTGGGCTGGGTGCGAACTTCCTCGGCAATATTCACAACAACACGGCTGCGGTGATTGAGGCGCTGCGGCTGCCGCGCTACACCTTCCCCGTCGTCGGGTTGACGCTCGGCTGGCCCGCGCAGAACCCGCAGCTCAAGCCGCGCATGGCACCTGAGTTCCGCGTGATGGAGAACGGCTACCAGCACCGCACCAACTGGTCCGAAGCGCTCGCCGACTACGACAAGGAGATGACCACCTACTACGACCTCCGCAACGCCAACAGCCGCGTGGACAGCTACATCAACCAAGTGGCCAAACTGCTCACGCCGCAGCGCGAGCGCGAGGACGAATCGCTGCAGGCCGCACGCTGGCAAGGCTTCGTGATCTAGGATGCAGATCTACACGCTTGGGTTCTCGCATAAGAGCGCGGAGGAGTTCTTCGACATCCTGCGCGAGTCCGGTGTGCAGCGGGTGGTGGATATTCGCCGCTCCAACACGAACCAGCTCGCCGGGTTTACCAAGAAGGAAGACCTGCGCTACTTCCTGCGGGTCATCCTGGATATGCCGTACACGCACGAGCTGGCCCTTGCGCCGTCCGCGGAGCTCATGCGGGCCTATCGGCACGACGAGATCGGTTTTGATGAGTTCGCTCGCCAGCTGCGCGAGGAATACCGCGCCGGTGAGGTCTCGTCGCTGGATCGCTCAATGCTTAGCGACGCCGTACTCCTCTGCTCCGAATCCGACCCATCAACCTGCCACCGGTTAGTCGCCGCCGAATACCTCGCCGAAATCTGGGACGACGTGGAGATCGAGCACCTTTAGATTTGTTTAACTGTGCTGTTCGCCGGTAAGCATGCTGAGCAGCAGAATGTTGCCCTCCGACAGGGCATCGACCGGGCAGTAGACGGCGTGCGGCACGTGAGCGCGCAGGTGGACGACCTCGCCCTGTTTAAGCGGGAAACGCTCCCCGCCGCATTCGAATTCCAGGGAACCGTTGAGACACTGCACGGTGATGGGGTGGGCCGCTTTGTGGTCAGGAAGCGTCTGACCAGGGCAGAAGTTAAACACAATGAGGTTCGCGCCGTCGCCCTGCAGCAGGCGCTTGACCCCCGGGCGCGCGTTGTCCGGCTGCGGGGCAACGGCGTTGATTGTTTGGACGCGGGTGGCGTGGTCGGTGGAATCGCTGGAATCGGCGCTTCCGAACGCCTCGGGGCTGTTAACGGGTAGGTCGTCTTCTTGCTGAGACATCGTTGGGTCCATTCTTCAGGGTTTCGGCGGTGGCGAGGGGTCTTTGGGGTGACGTTCACGCACCACTTTATCGGCTTCGCGGGCGAGGCGTGGGAGGTTTTCCGGGTGTGCGGGGCGCAGGTGCAAATGGAGCTTGCTCCGTTTGCGGTTTTCGGTTTGGCGCGACCTGGGGTTTTGGCGGCGGCGCGTGTGCAAATGGAGCTAGCGCTGTTTGGGCGCAGCGGCGGAGCTCAGCTCCACGTGATGCGCATTGCGAACGCCGCGCAAAAACTGCTTGGGCGGAACACATTAGAGCGCGCGTTCGAAAGCGCGCGGGGCGTGTTCGGTGCCGTTGCTAGCTTCAAAACTATGAACCGAACAACTGCTATCGCGGACACGCTGATGATGCTCAGGCTGGCGGACACCACCCCGGCCTGGGCGTTGTTGCGCGCCACGAATGCGCCAGCGATCCTGGCTATCTTCAGCTCGGTCTTCCACACTGATAACCGGCAGGTGGCGGGTTCGGATCTCGCGCTCTCGGTGGAGGCGCTGCTCACAGACATTCGCGAGCAAACGGAGCTGGACCTGCCCAAATCTGCGGTCGCATACATCAATGACTGGGTGAAGGCGGGCTATCTGATCCGGCGGAGTCCGCAAGGCGCGCGAGAGGAGTTCTACGAGCTGTCCACGGATGCGCACCAGGCGCTCGACTACGTGCAGCAGCTCACCAACCCGCAACGTTCGGTCACCAAGTCGCGGCTGAGCACCCTGATCACCGGCCTCGAGGACTTGGCCGCAGAGACGGACGAGGACGAGGCCAACGCGATCCGCAGGCTCGAAGCGCAGCGCGACGCGATCCAGCGCAAGATCGACCAGATTCATATCAGCGGTGTCGCCACCATCTCGGACGAGGAGGCGGTGGAAAAGGCGCGCGAGATTCTCTCGCTGGTCAGCGACCTGCCCACGGACTTCTCGCGCGTGCGCGAGGAGATCGAGGAGGTGGACCGGAGCTTGCGCGAATCCATCGTGGAAGAGAAGCTGCACGCGGGCGAAGTGCTGGAAAACGTGTTCCGCGGCGTGGACATGATCACGCAATCGGAGGCGGGCAAGGCGTTCAACGGTTTCTACGAGGTCTTCTTAGACCCGGAGCAGTCGAAACAGCTGGACGCGACGGTGGCTACCATCCTGTCGCGCGATTTCGTGCGCAAGCTTGCGCCGATGGAGCGGGCCGAGCTCGGCCAGTTCGTGGACACGCTCGATGTGTCCTCGGGGCAGGTGCACGATTCAATGACCACGCTGTCGCGCTCGTTGCGGCGCTTCGTGCAATCCCGCGAAGCCGAGTCCCAGCAAGCACTGATCAAGTCCATTAACGCTGCGCAGCAGTTGGCGCTGCAGCTCGCGCAGCAAGGAATCGGCACGCACAGTGCGACCGGCGTTGAGCTGGAGCTGACTACGATGCAGCCGACGTCGCTATCGAGCTGGAAGCTGCGCGACCCGTTGGAGTACAAGGTCGAGCGCGGGATGGAGATCAACGAGCAGGGCACGATCGATATGGCGGCGATGCGCAGGCGCATCAGGGAAAGCGAGATCGACTGGGCGGAGTTGCGTGGGGCTGTGGATGAGGTGGTGGGGAGGGAGGGTGTGGCGTCGATAAGCGATGTGCTCGACGCGCACCCTGCGACACAGGGACTGGCGAGCGTGGTGGGGCTGATCAAGCTCGCGCGCACGCACGGCACGCGGCGCGACGGCACGGAATGGCTGCACTGGCGGCGCGCGGACGGGACGCGGTGGCGCGCGCGATACGAACGATACGAATTCGACTCGAAGATTGGACGGGCATAAATGGACACCACGCTGTACGACGGCGACACCGGCACGCTGACAGGACCGCAGCGGCGCGCGCTGGCCGAGCTGATCCGCGGGCCGTACGTTTCCAGCATCAAAACACCCGAGGTGTTTCAGACGGTGTCGGCCTCGCGCGAGGTGCTCGCGCGGCAGCTGGACAACCTGTTTCTCACGCTGATCGTGGACGACGACGCCGGCGTGGCCTACACCAAGGCGTGGGAGGTCGACGTGCCGGACAAGCGCGCGCTGCTTAGAAAATCCCCGCTGACCTTCATGGACACGGTGGTCATCCTGCATCTGCGGCGCGAGCTCGTGGCTACCAGCCCCACCGAGCGCACGATCGTCAACGAGGACGAGGTCTTCGAGGCCATCGTGCCCTACCAGGGGCAAACAACGACGGACAAGACCAATCCGCGGAAGCAATTCAACGCGTCGTGGAACAAGATGAAGCGGAACTCAATAGTCATCGACACGCCCACTGAAGGCCGCTTCGAGGTCTCGCCTGTGCTGCGCATCGTCTTTAGCGGTGAGGAAATCGCCGCGATCACCGAATCCTTCCGCACCCTGCTCAAGGAGCAACCATGACCCCCATCCCCGGCCAATTCCGCCTCAATCGCATCCAGGTCTACAACTGGGGCACCTTCAACGGGCTGCACAGCATCGACATCGCGCGCGAGGGCTACCTCATCACGGGTCCCTCGGGCTCGGGCAAGTCCACGCTTATCGACGCCATCTCCGCGATCCTCGTCCCACCGAGCAAACGCGCCTTCAACGCGGCCGCGGACAACCAGAAGCGCTCCGGGCGCACCATGATCACCTACTGCCGCGGTGCCTGGCGCCGCGAACACTCCGAGGAACTCAACGAGCTGACCCGCTCCTACCTGCGCCCCGGCGCGACCTGGAGCGGTGTGATGCTGCGCTACGACAACGGTGCCGGCGCGACGATGACCGCTTGCCGGCTGATATTTCTTGCGGCAAACGCGCACGCGGACCAGGACATCACCGACCTGTACCTGCTCCTACCTGATGAGGCGGACCTCACGCAGTTTGAAACGCTCGCGGTGAAGAACCTCCCGGTCACGCAGGCGAAACACGACTACGCAAGCGCGCTGTACGTGGGCCGCAAGCACCCGCAGTTCATCCACGCACTGCAGCGGGCGCTGGGCATTGCCGACAGCGGGGCGCTCGAGCTGCTGCACCGCACGCAGTCGGCGAAGACGCTGGGCGATCTCAACCACCTCATGCGCACCTTCATGCTGCCGGAGCCGGAGACCTTTACCGTGGCCAAGCAGGCCGCCGAGAACTTCACCGCGCTGCACGGCGCCTATACGGCGGTGGTCAACGCGCGCGAGCAGATCGAGCATTTGATTCCTGTCCGCGAGGCCGCGCACGCGCGCGAGGACATCGCCCGTGCCACCGCCATCGCCGCCGAGGAACAGACCTGGCTCGACCCCTTCGTCTTCGGCTGGAAGGCGCAATTCGCCGAGCGCGCCTGCGAGCGGCACCGCACCGACCTCGCCTCGCTGGGCGGCGCGATCTCCGCCGGTGAAGCAGAAGTCGAAACGCTTCGCCGGGAGCGCGAGGAGCTGCGCCAGCTTATCGACGGCAAACAGGACACCGGACTGGCGAAAGCCGAAATGACCCGCGACACCCGCCGCACACGCCTCGACCAGGTCAACAAGGCCGCGGAAGCCTTTGCCACCCGGCTGCAGGTGCTCCAACTCACGCCACCCGGCTCGGCGGAGGAGTTTGCGCGCCTCTCGCACCAGCTGGGAAAGGACCTGCACAACCTGCGCGCGCAGCAGGACGCAGAAGACGCGAAGTACACCAAGGCGATCCAGCGTGTGGGCAAGCTGCAGGAGGCGGAAGATGCGTGCAGGACCGAGCTGCAAACCTTGCATAAGTACAGCTCGGCGATGGATTCCAGGCTGCTGCGGGCACGCGCGAAGATTGCTGACGTGGCGGGTATCCGCGAAAAGGACCTGCCGTTCGTGGCCGACCTCATCTCTGTCAGTCAAGGCGAAGGCGCCTGGCAGGGCGCGGCCGAACGCGTCATGGGCGGGTTCGCCCGCACACTCTTGGTGCCGGAGGAGCACTACCGGGCAGTCTCCGCGGCCATCGATGCCACGCACCTTGGCGCAAAGCTGCAGTACACCCGCATCACTCCGGAGCAGGAGCTCGCGGCACCCCGGCGCTTTCAACGCGGCACGCTCGGCACGAAGATCGACGTGGCCGACGGGCGCTTTTACAACTGGGTGCAATCGCAGCTCGCCCGCCGGTTCGACCACCAGTGCTGCGAGTCCCTGGATGAGTTTCGGCGCGCCCGTCGCGCGGTAACCCGCAATGGCCAGGTCAAGCACAGCGAAGCGGACCACGTGAAGGACGACCGCCGCCGCATCGACGACACGAGCACGTGGGTACTGTGGGGCAACCTGGACGACAAGATCGACGCGCTGCACGTCGAGCTGCAACGCGTGGACAAGGAGCTAGCGCAAGCGGAGCAGGCGCGCGATACCGCCAAGCGGCGTATGAATACGGCCCGCGACCAGATTTCCACGGTGGAGCGTCTCCAAGAGACAACGGACTTCAGCGACATCGACACCGCGACCGCAACCCGCCTGCTCGCAGAGGCGCAGGAGCTGGTGGACCGACTCACCGACGGCAACGCGGAGATCGCCGAGCTGAAGAAGCAATTCAATATCCGCGAGAAGCGACTGGGCGAGGCCCAAGGCCAGCTCAACGGGCTCATTGAACGGCGTGGCGGGATGCGCCAAAAGCTCGAGCAGGCGGAACAGGCGCTTGCCGAGGCCCAGACGCGCCTCGAGCACGGAGCCCCACCGGAGAAGGTTCACGGCAGGCTGTCCGCACGCGCCGGCACGATCGACGAGAAGAGTATCGACCGCGTGCACGAGCAGCTGCGCAAGGCGATTACCGCCGAGCTCGACGAACTCAACCGCCGCGACATCGACTTCCAAGCACGGATGCTCGACGCAATGCGCCGATACCTGCACAAATGGGAGAACCGCAAGGGCGACCTGCAGGCGGAAGCGGACTACCAGCACGCGTTCTTAGTGGAACTGGACCGCCTCGAAACCGAGAACCTGCCGAGCTTCGAGCAGCAGTTCAAGGACATGCTGCAGGAGCAGACCAGGACGCACTTCGGCCGGCTCCGCCGCCTGATCCGCGAGGCCGCTGCCAACACCCGCAAGTCGATCGAGACCATCAACGCCTCGCTCGCCGAGGTGGAGTTCTACCCGGACACACACCTGCAGATCGAGGTCCGCGAGGCGCAGCCGCAGATCGCCCGCGACTTCATCGAACTTATCGACGCCACGCTGGAAGGCATGATCAACGAAGCCGACCTTGCAGACAGCGAGCGCCGCTTCCACAAGATCCGCAAGGTCATCGAGGCGGTCACTATCTCCGACACGACGAGCGCCCGCGAGCAGAAGCTGCGCCTGGACACGCGCCAGCACGTGAAGTTCCTCGGCGTGGAGTACGGCACCGATCGTGTGCGCGGCGCCGTGTATGACTCCGCCGAGGGGCTCTCGGGCGGCCAAGCCCAGAAGCTGTCGTCGTTCTGCCTGGCCGCGGCGCTGCGCTACCGGCTCACCGGCATGGGCGCAAACGCCTCCCAGGCGAACGCTTCCGTGGTCCAGGCTGAAGGCGCAATGTACCCGCGCTTCGGCACTATCGTGTTGGACGAGGCCTTCGACCGCGCGGACGCCGAGTTCACCCGCGCTGCCATGGAGGCCTTCCGCAAGTTCGGCTTCCACATGATCCTCGCCACGCCCGAGAAGCTTTTGCAGACGGTACAGGACTACATCGGCGGCGTACTCATGGTCGAGTGCCCCGACCGCAAGCATTCACAGACCAGCGCGCTGACCATCGAGGAGGCCCTCGATGAAAACCTGTGACGAGGTACGAAAGCGCGCAGCGACGTTCTATGCCCGCAACCACAGGGCCTGGCTCTCCGGCGAGTTCACCCCGCTGGCCATCAACCTCCAACCACCAACGGGGCGCGCCGCCGAGCTTGACGACGGCCGCGCGGTGCAGGCCTGGATCCAAGAATGGAAGCACAGCCGCATTCCCGCCCAGTGGGAGGACAAGAAGCTCGGCTACCTCGGCACCTACTCGCTCCCGGCGCGCGTGGTGCTGGACAGCCCCGCCACCGC
>ERZ1673749.946-NODE-946-length-24885-cov-8.122835_pt1 | contig 24885 bp, 26 predicted proteins | sample MGYA00580204_ERZ1673749 | MGnify/ENA primary metagenome ERZ1673749 (study PRJEB41218, sample SAMN15661745) | gut metagenome | host: Homo sapiens | place: Canada: London | collected 2015-08-20/2019-03-30 | study: EMG produced TPA metagenomics assembly of...
AGAGCCGCGGACTCATAATCCGCTGGTCGCGGGTTCGAGCCCCGCTGGCCCCACATAAGAACCGCTGGACAGGGAAGGTTCCCTGCCCGGCGGTTTTCGTTTGCACGGGTGATCTTAAAGACCGGGGAACAGCACCTTATTGGTTGAGCCGACCTGGATGAGCGCCATCTTGACGGTGTCGAAGACAAAGAGGTCGCCGCCCGGTGCAGCGAAGACGGTGGCTCCACCGCCGGAGCGCACCGACATGGGGCTGAGCTTTTGCGGGGGCTGGGTGAAGCCCTGGTTCCAGCACAGGGTGCCTGCCCAATTGTCTTCGACCTTGACTGCTGGGATGAGGTGCTCCGGAGGGTTGCACTCGGGGTGAGCTTTACGGGCCTTGTCGGAGACACAGAGGGTGGTATGGCCCTGCGGGGTGTTGTAGATCTCGCAGCGCACATCGCCGCTTTGGTTGGAGTAGGTATGCGTGGAGGCATGCGCTGCGGGGGCGCTAAGCGTGACGGCTGCAAGGGTGATGGCGGCGCCGGCGAGCGCGGCGGTCGTGCGTGTCTTCATGGTGAGCTCCTCGGGGTGGGTAGGTGATGTATGGCATGTGTCACTTAGGGTAGTGGTGGGTGGGGGAGCTGGCAAGCGTCGAGAAGCGAAAGCCCAGGTTGCTGGGTGAAGCCTTCGGTGCGGATGACGGAGCGGCGCTTGCGGAATGCGGTGGTAAGCGCGGGGACGTGGTAGTCGTGGAAGTCGAAAACCGTGGCGGAGGCCGTGGTTCCGCGGGTGACGCGACCGATCTGTTGGATGACGTTGCCTTTGAACGCGACTGGGGCGGCGAGGACGAGCGCGTCGAGAGCCGGGAGGTCCACGCCCTCGCCGGCGATCTGGGTCATGGCGATGAGCACGAAGCGGGGTGCGGTGGTGAGGGCTTTGCGGGTGTCGCTGCGGTCTTTCGGGTGCTGCGCGCCGTGGAGCGTGAAGACGGGGACCGGGAGATCGGGGTGGTTGCGGGCGAGGAGTGTTTCGAGTGTGGTGATGTGCTCGCGGCGCTTGACGAGGACGAGGACGTTCATGCCGCTGGTGACGGCGCGGGCGATGGTCTCGGCGATGAGGGTGTTGCGGGTTTGGTCGGCTGCGAGTCCGGTGACGAAGCGGGCGTTGAGGTCGGCGAGTACGCGGGTGAGGCCGGCGGCACCGACGCGGTGGCACTCGTCGATGATGAGGTAGCCGTAGTCGGCGAGGAACTGCGTGCGGGAGTCGGTGCGTGACGCGGACTTTGCCGGAGCGCTTGAGTGCTTTGAGCTCTGCCTTGGTAGGTGGCTGGGGAAGTTGTGGCTGAAGCTTCAAGCAGTGTGTCCAGCAATCGCTTTTGGTTCTCTTCTTCGGTGGCTTGTGTCTCGTGAGAGAGAACCTGTGAACCGCGAAATCGCTTTTACCTGGACTGTTATGAACTCGAGATCACGAGTGGCGACTGCCTCAGCGGATTTCTGGCTACACTTTCAGAACAAGGCTAGGAGCGTGATGACTCGAGGGCAGCCGTTCAGTTCGAATATCAAAAGGGGGGGCGATCATATCGAACGTATTCGATGTCGGCCAACTGTTGACGGAACTGATCCCAAATGTTGAAAAGATGGAACTCTATAAAATGTGCTTCTTTTCTCAAGGGTGGCACCTGGCTTGGACCGGTCGGCCCCTTTTTTGAAGAGAAGTTGCTGGCTTGGGCGGAGGGGCCAGTGCCTGCGAGGCGTCGTCGAGAAGCGAATGCCGTTGCGCGTGGATGGGAGATTCCTAACGTACCCCGGGGAAACTCGGACAAACTGACGTCCTATGAACGGGCGGTGGTGTTAAGCGTTGTCAGCTTCGACGGGCCGACTTCTACCGCGCTGTCTCACATGAGCCAGGGTTTGGCGTGGAGAGAGGCTCGGCGCGGTTTAAAAGATGGCGAATGCAGCGAGAATACGCTGAGTGTCAGCACGATCAGAGCGGAGTTCACGAACCTTCTCCACACTGCAGATGCGACCCCGGTCGCGCCACCCTTGCCAATGGAGGCGGAATTGATGACCTTCGAAGATATGCTTGGCGTCGCTTCCGAAGTCGAATCTGAGTGGCGTGAGACTTTGGCTTTGCTGTCCAGGTGGTAAATGGTGAAACAGGGGAATAGAGGCGTCTAATCCTGTGGGGGGTTCTGAGCTGCTACCAGGCACTCACTGAAGCCCTACCGGATAGTCTCGACACCGCTACTCAACGGTCGGCCGCATGATTCACTCCTTGAAGGTCGCTTTTCGGATCGCCTCGAGTTTCAGCTGATTCATCCTCGAGGTTTTGTTGCTGTCAATCACGGGCCTTTTGGGGTAGATAATTTCAGAGTGGTGGAGATCTTCTAGCGCCCTTTGGAAAAGATGCAGCTTTGAGTCATGGGTAAAAGCCCCACGCGCTGCGTAAAATTGCTTTGCTCTGGGGACCCAGGAGTAGCGTGAGTCATGCACAAGTTGGTATTCGATCGCCCGCTTGTAGAGGGCACATAACCAGTCGGCGAATTGGATATTCGAAGATAGTTCACTATCGATATGCATTGGTGGCTCGACAATTCTGCGCATTTCCGGAAAGTCAGATGCTCGTCCAAAAATATGCGCGTACATTTGCGGCAGCCGTTGCTTGCGGGACTTTTCGTTAATTTGGTCCATCATGACTAGCACTGATTGGTCTAGAGAATCTGCGTGGCGGGCGATGCGGTTAAGCGTTTCTCGCATTGAGGTTTGTTCGCGTTCCAGGAACTCACGAGAAGAGCAGTTGGTTTCTCTTGGAGTACCGATTGGCTTTTCTTCCGCATAATAAAAAAGCTGCCCATCGAGACTGCGGAGCTTTGATATTAGGCTTCCCAGAAGCCTAAGGTTCTGAGGCCGATCCTCCGCAGCTCGAGCAAAAAGCAAATCTGCGCCTTTTCGCTCCCACCTTCCGGGGTCACGACCATCCGGAATATCGTTCTGGAAGAACTGCCTCTTTTTATGCGCGAAGTGAGCCCCAAATTGTCGAGCATTATCCTCGGGAAGAATGAAACCTCCGTACCCGAAAGCGGGGCTGTCGGCGAATCGAGAGTGCGAGGGGTGAACAAAAGCCCCAGGCGATCCAATTTCGTCGATATATGCCAGTAGCATTCTGCCCCCGGGTCGATAGAATAAATGGCGCGAGGACCTCGCAATGGCGAGGTCCTCGGAGTTGTTGCCCGGGGTATTCTTGCAAAAGCTCAACGCCTGGCTTACATCTAGAAGGTTATAGGGTGCGAGGGAGCGCCGCAACTTGTTTTCCGGCGAAATTGTATGCTTGTGGGTTGGGGGTAATGGGTGAGGACTTAGTGAACCGCGGGGTGCTGGTTTAAGTTAAGGGTTCAGGAATGAATGGAACTCGCGAAAGCATGCTCGCCCAAACGCGAAACCCCGCGTCCGACCGGTCATTTCAGTCGGGCGCGGGGCCTTACAAGTACAGCTCCTCCAACTGGGCTCGAACCAGTGACCCTTCGATTAACAGTCGAATGCTCTGCCAACTGAGCTATGGAGGAATATTCACTTCGTTGCCTTCCTGCCGCGTTTCCGCCGCGCTCTGTGCAACGAGTACTTATTTTGTCTCATTCTCTAAAAATAACCAAATCGCCTGGTGAAAGCGCGTAAATTGGGCAAACGATACAAAATAGTGTTACTGTATGTGACATGCGAAATCGTACCATCGCGGCCGCCACTGCATTTGCCGTGGCCACTGCCGCTTTCTCTCCAATCCCTGCGCATGCCGCAGGCCCGTATCCCAATAATTTCGAGGCTGTACAGCGCGACGCATCCGTAGTAGTGAACTCAATGAGCTCTGTGAAGAACGGCTACGAGCGTGCCGTTGGTTCCAGCTTCGACGACGCCGTTGCTGCAGGTAGCTTCTCGGCGGTGGTGAAGAACGCCAGTCGCTTCGACATTGTTATGACCGTACTTCTGGGCACCTTCGCGCTCGGGTCGACGGGATACTATATGGTGTTGCAGGGAATGGTGTCGAACCCGCTGCCCGGTGTCATTCCCGGGCCTGCTCCGCAACACCGCAGGTAGAGCCAAGAATCTTCCTTCCGTGTCGCCCCGCTCTACGCCACGTAGGGTGGGGCCTATGCGTTTTATTAGCCACGACCAGGTTTTTGCCACGCTCACCCCGGCTGCGGCGGTCGCCGCTCTGCGCGACACGCTTGCAGACGGCTTCGACCCCGCGACCGATCCACTGCGCGAGAAAGTGCAGCTCCCGCACGGCGAGATGCACCTTATGCCGTCGGCCACGGACAGTGCAGTGGGCGTGAAGATCCTCGGCATCCAACCGACGGGCTCCACAGAAGATGTCCCGCTCGTGCAGGGTTCCTACCTACTCATGGGTGCAAAGACGCTCACGCCGCACACACTTATCGACGCCACGTCGCTGACCGCCCTGCGAACCCCGGCCGTCTCCGTCGCCGCGGTGCTCGACCTGCTGACCGCCTTCAACGAACCGCTCGACGTGGCGATCTTCGGCACCGGGGCACAGGGACTCGGGCACGCGGCGACGCTTGAAAGCGCGCTCGACGGCGTCCGCGAGCCGCGCATTACGTTCGTCTCGCGTACCGAGCCGGAGAACTTCCCCTACCCGTGGGCTGAATCTGGCACCGACGCCGCGAAGGACGCGGTCAAGCACGCCGGTCTGGTGGTTACCGCGACGACGGCGACCACGCCGATCCTGCACGCCGAAGACCTTGGCGAGCACGCGATCGTGCTCGCGGTGGGTGCGCACACCGCCGATACCCGGGAGCTCGCCGCCGACGTCTTCGACGGCGCGCAAGTGATCGTGGAGGACCCTACGGTGGCCTACCGCGAAGGCGGCGACGTGGTGCTCGCCACCAAGGAGGGCACTGTGACACGCGAGGAGCTAGTCACTATGGCTCAGGTTGTGCGTGGTGAGGTGAAGCTTGCCGACGATCGACGCGTGGTGTGCAAGACCGTTGGCATGCCATGGCAAGACCTTGCCACCGCCCAAGCCGTTGCTGCTGCGACGCAAGCGCAGGAGGAAGACCGCGGGTAGGGTAGTGGGCATGAAAACCACACTGCTGCCGCTGGGCGTCGCCGCCGCCGTCGCCTGTACCGCCGTTACGCCCGCCTACGCCGAAGAGGCACAGGATGCCCCTGCCGCTGAGCAGCAATCCAGCTCTGGGAGCTCGGCTGGGGAGGAAGGCCAGGAGGGGCACGCGGGGTCGTCGCTAAGCACTGGCGCGATTGTGGGCATCAGCCTCGGCGTGCTGGCGCTGGTGGGCGCGGGCAGCTACTTCGCTGTCTCCCAGGGCCTGATTGACGTGCCTGGGCTCGAGGTACCGCAGGTGCCGGGGCTGGGCGAGCTCGGCGCGCTCGCGGGCGCTGCGGGGCTGGCGATCCCGGCGCTCAGTGCGGGCGAGGAGAAGACTGCGAAGGGCGCGTCGTGCCAGCCGGGCGCCTTTGATGCGATTGTGCCCGGGTGGCCCACCCCTTCGGGCACGAGCGTGGAGTACTGCGATGGGAAGTGGGCAGTCGCTGGTGCGAAGCAGACCGACTGGATCGTCGCGTTCCGCGCTAGCGGTGACAAGTGGGCAGTGGTGAAGCCGGCTGGACAGACGAATACTGGGTTCAAGTGCTACGACACTGCTCGGCTGCGGAGTCAGGGTGCGCCGGCGCAGTTCACCGACAAGCTGCTGACCTGCTAGGCGAAAGAAGTTACGAATTTAGGCATAAGCCGTTGGTTCGTCTTCTTAGTGCAAGGTTATGTCAACTTTTGGTGAGATACTGAAATCTTCAAGTTGTGGGAGCTTTCATGAGTAGGGGCATTGTCAGTGTTGGCTTCAAAGGGTCAAGGTCTGGAGAGTTTTTTGAGCACAAACTCTTTGAAAACGGAGACAAATATTCCCAAGTTTCGTTAGTCTTCGGCCGTAACGGCGCGGGGAAGTCCACGTTTGCCAAGGACCTAAAGAAGAATTTAGAAGAGAACAGTGCGAAACTGACCACTTATCCAGCTAGTAGTGCTGGACATGAGGAAATTACTCCGTTTTTGTTTAACGAGTCGGTTTTTGACCGAATGGTGTTCAAACACGGAGAAGGGGAAAACGGGTATCTAGAGACCATTGTACTTTTTGACAAAGAGGTACAAGATCAGGAAGAAATAGAGGCCCATGAATCAACGCTGGAAAGCCTCGTCGCGCAAATCAAGTCAAACGAACTTCGTATCTTTGAAATAGGGGATGCCCAGACGGGGGAGATTTCTGAGACGAAGAACTCGTTGAGAAAGGCCCTTAAGGGAGAGGGGGCATGGATTGATTACGAAAGAAAGGCTAAAGGCCTTGAGCGCGCTCCACAGGTGAACGAGAACCGCTTAACGGAGGTGAGGAATGCCTTCGGCAAGTCGAATGAGGAGAAGCGTGCAGATGTTAGTGAAGACGCTCTACGAGATGAACGGAACAGTCTCCTTGCTAAATTGGAGTCCAGCCGTGGGCGTGAAGCAGTTTCGATCGATCTGCCCTGCTTTCAGGAAATTTGGAACCTTGACGAGCTTCAAGACCTGCTTAATGAAGTGCCTGAAATACATCCAACTGCTGATTATGACCAGCATTACATCGATCTGTTGAAGTCAGAGCTGAAAGAGGTCCCCAATGCTGCTCGAACGCATTTCCTGAAAAATGATGTGGATTGCTGCCCGATGTGCACTCAATCTATCGACGCGGAGCTATTAAAGGCCCTCCGGGGTGCGTTGACTCGTGTCTTTGACGGGGATGGCAGAAAAGAACTAGCAGTGAAGATTGGGGTAGCGACAGGGGCGAGGCCAGGAGATCCGCATGCACTGTCTGATGAACAAACTAAGGTTCTAGAGACTAATACGGTCCACGGATTCGAGAACGCGTGCCGCGCACTTAGCAAGTCGAATCTACAGATTTTGGATTCAGTAGATCAAAAACTCAAAGCTCTCGAGCAGAAGGTTTCGTTGCCGATTGATGCGCGTAAAGCTGCTCTTCAAGAGTACCGGCATGCTCATGAGCAGTGTTTGAAAGAACTCCATCATTTTAACGACGAAGTATCGAAGCACGAGAAAACGCTTTCCCGATTCCATGAAGTTAACCTAGAGATTGCTCTCCGTAACCAGGAAGTATTTACTTCCGTTACGCGTTGGAATGAACTCGAAACGGAGAAAGATAAGTGTAATAAAGAGCTGGCCAACCAACGACGGGAACGGCGTGAACTAAACAGCAAGATAAATCAGTTGAAAGCTAAACAAGAGAATCTGAGTGCAGCTGTTGATTTGGTGAATAGCTATATGCGGGTTGTCTTTGCGGATTCTGACCGGCTTCAACTTCAACCCGTTGGCAAAGCGTATAGAGTTTTGAGCCGGGGCACCGGAGTTTCGTTGGACGATCTGTCGACAGGCGAACGGAATATTATTGGTCTCGCCTACTTCCTAGCCGAGATGTTTAGGGGAACAGACGACCATGTTGACTATAGGGGTAACCGGTTCATAATCATGGATGATCCGCTGTCGAGTTTCGATAACGACAACCGGTATGGCGTATTTTTGCTGCTCAAGCAGATTATCGACAAATTCGTTGAAAACAGTGAAACCCAAATCGTCATCTTGAGCCATGACTTGAAGTTGATCCAGGATATGGAGGACATTCTCAAAACATCTGACCGAGCCCGGACGACAACTTGTGAGATAGCTGACCATCGGGTTGAGCCCGTGGAACTATCTGGTTTCAGTAGTTACGGGTTAGGGCTGAAGAAAATTTACGATTTCGCATGCAGTGAAGACATAAGGGCGCTGCCTCTGTCGGAAATTCCTACAGGAAACGAAATGCGAGTAGTACTTGAGGCCTTTGCGGAGTTTGAAGCATCGGTCGGCATAGCAGACCTGCCTAAATCAAAGGTGATTTCAAACAGAATGGAGAAAATTAGTCTCGCATTGGATAGCTATTTCAATAGCCCGCTATACAAACTGCTGTTACATGGTGAAAGCCATTCTGCAAACCAGGTACGTTCGGGTGATTACGATATTGACCCGATTGCCTCAATAGAGGAGCGTCAGCTGATCTGCCGTGATTTAATTACATTGATTGCTGCGGTATCGCCTAACCATGTTCCGGCAAAACTTAAAATGAAAAACAAAAAGGGTTCGAATTCAGTGGATGCCTTCAACGAGAACGTGGTTGAGTGGGCATCAGTGGTAGAAAACCGCACATTGGTAAAATAACCACTGTTTTTGTCGCTTGGTTATAGTGGTTTACCCGAGCAAGGCCCGGGCCGCAAGGGCGAGTTTGCGGTGGTTGGGCACGCGGATGCGGGTGGTGTGAAGCCGTTCCGGTGGGGTGGCCTCGACGCGGTCGGTGAGGTCTTCGAAGATCGAGGTCGCGGCCCGCACTGCCGGGCGGACCCGCGGTGGCAGGTTGGGGATCTGTTGTTTGGCTTGGGCCAGGTCGGCGCGGATTTCGGGGATGAAGGGGTGGGCGGGGTTGTCGCTTCGAGCGCGGTTGGTGTAGCTGCGGCCGAGGGCTGAGTCTTCGGCTTGGTCGCGCAGGAAGTTTATCTTTTGAAAGGCGGAGCCGAGCGCGCGGGCGCCGTCGATGAGTTGTGGGGGCATTGCGGTGTCGTTGCCACGGAAGAAGACGCGCAGGCAGAGGATGCCGATGACTTCGGCGGAGCCGTAGATGTAGTCGGCAAGAGGCAGGTCTGGCTGGTCGGGGAGGTCTGAGCGCATGGAGGTGAAGAAGGCGCGGACCTCGTCGTCGGGGAAGCGGCAGGTGCGGGCGGTAGCGGCGTAGGCGTGCAGGACCGGGTCAGTGTGGAAGCGGTGCGCGGGCGCGTGGACAACGGCGTCCTCGTAGTCGTCGAGGGCGGTTGCGGGGCACTCGTTGGCTTGGGAGGTGGTGCCGTCGACAATCTCGTCGGCGATGCGGACCACCGCGTAGAGGTTGCGGATGTCGGTGCGCATCGGCTGCGGCAGCAACTTGGTCGCCAGCGAGAAGCTCGTGGAGTAGTGCGCCATGACCTGCGCGGCTGCGCGGTCGCAGGCGGCGTCGTAGGTATCCAAATAGCTGCGGGCCATGATGCATAAGCGTATCGTGCGCGGCCAGGCCGGTAGCATCGGGCGCATGATTATTCCGGTTGGATGGCCCCGCCCGCGCGCACTCGCCGGGGGACTGCTCGGGTTGGGCGTGGTGATGCTGCTCAGCGCCGGGCAGCTGCCAGACTGGCGGGCGCTGACGTTTCTCGGGCTGGCGCTTGGCGTACCGAGCCTGGTGTGGCTGGTTGCAGACATTTGGCTTACGCGGCCGCGCGGTGTGGCGTGGTGGGTGCTCGTGGCGGTGGCTGTCGTTGTGGGCGTGTGGGGGATTGCGCTGTTTCCGGAGCGGTGAGTGAGAAATACCCCGCGCAAGGAGAGGTTGACAAGGGCAGAATCGGAGATTGCACCGCGGTCTTCGGGAGAGGCGATAGATGTGCCCCGGGCTTTGTTCGTGTACGAGGGGACCGCAAGTTCAACTGTGCAAAATCTTGACCAAGAGTGCCAAAATAGGTTGAATTAAGGCTACGACGAGCCGGATACCGGAGCGTTGTCGCCTGGAGCCGCGTAGGCTCCAGAGCTTTTTCTGGGCTAAGGAAGCCACTTCCGCCCGTGGAAGAGAGCGGGACCGAGTGCCTTTACGAGTCGCGCGGTTGCCCTGCGTGCCGACTTACTCACGGTTGTTTCTTCTCGGTGGCACCGCCTCACACGCAGACCTGTCCCTTTCATTGGTTCACCAATCGGGGAGTGGATCATCTGAGGGGTCATTCGGTATGAGTACGCATGACGAAACCGCTGATGGAAGCTTCGGGAACAAGCTGAAGAGGGCGCTGCACGGGAGTGGAACCAGCGCGTTGTACCGTCGTCAAGTGCCTTGGTGAATACGAGCTGGGAATCCGCAGAGGACCGTTTTGAAGATGATGCGGGGACCCAATCCAGCCTCGATACGGTGAAGCTTCGGCAGAACGGTTTTAACCGGGAGTGAGCCTTGGTCATGATCGCGTGGCTGTATTCTGCCGTGTTGAAAATCGTGGGCATCGCAGTGGTCGTTGCGAAGGGACTCTTTCCTCAACGCACAGGTGCAGGGCAGGCCGGGGAAGAGCGGGAACCCTGGAAATGGAGTCGTGGCTCACTAGTGTGAGAAGCGTGTCATTGTTTTCGCTGTGCAAGGAGTATGAGTCAAAGTGAATCGTGTGGTGGTAGCGCTCGGCGCGGCGTGCGTGCTGGCGCTTTCGGGATGTTCGGGTGCTGAGGCCGGATCAGGTGAGCCGGAATCGACCACGGTGACGTCGACGACCGCTGTGCCGGCGTTCGCGTCGGTTGGGGATACGGTGCCCGTGGCGTGCGGGGGCGGCGAGTGCCAGGGCGCATTCGAGGTACAGGAGCTTTCGCTTATCGACGCCTGCGTTGCCGGCGGCCACGCAACCGTACCGGAGGGGCAGAAACTCGTACAGGTACGCGGAGTGCTCACCGCGGGCGGGTCCGTCGACGACGAGATCCACCTGGATACACCGGTGGCGTGGGACGGCGAGAACTTCAAGAACACCGGCGAGCGTGCGGATGAGTGCGAACGTCCGACGGGCTATGAGCCCTGGACGACAGGCGCTGCCGCCGATGAGAAAGTGCGCGTGTACGGGGCGTACCTGGTACCAGAGGCGGCGGTGACGCTGGGGATCGCCGACGCAAAGTTCGACCTGGCGAAGGTGGGACAGGGTAGTGCGTCGGCTGCTCCCGCGGAAGCATCGGCCGGTTCCGGCGAGGTGTCGACCGCTGATGCGACTGACGCGCCAGCCTCGCAGGCACCCGGAACAGTGGTGACTGAGCAGACGCTCCCACCGGCGGCACCGGCAGCGGAAGCCGAGCCCGTCATCGGGTTTACTGAGGCACCGGGCAACGAGGCGCCCCACGTGATGGACAAGCAGATCGCCTCGTGCGGAGACCCGAGCATCCACCAAACCGGCACCACGTTCTTCACCGACGGGACGAGCGGATGGACGCAGCAGTGCGCCTCGCAAATGGGGCCCGCGCAGGAAGCGATGATCGCGGAGCAGGAGGCGGGATCAGTTGGAGACGTGCCCGTTGACGCGCCCGAAGGCGCCGACCAGTGAGAGCAGTAGGCTCCTACAAAGGAAAAGCGGTCCTAGAGTCAAATCTAGAACCGCTTCTAAACTCAGGCTACTGAGCGAATTACTTCAGGATCGGTGAAAGCACGGCGAGGCCGTTCGCTGCTGCTTCGTCCTTCTCGTTCAGATTATTCACAGCCTCAAAGTCGATGTAGACTCGGCCGCCGCCGCGGACATCGATCTTCTGAGACTTTGACTCACCCTGCTTGACGTAAACCTTGCCACGTTCGCCGCCGTCGAGAGTGACTGTGACGATTCCTACGCCACCGGAATTAGGAACAGTGTCCGACCATGCAGCGGTGAAATTCAGGCTTTGGTAGCCCGCTGGCACGATGAACTGCTGGTCGCTCGAATACCATTTCCCAGCGGTCGAGATCAGAGATTTCGCATAGTCCTTGCCGTCCACCGTCACGGACACGTTCGATTTGAGCGCACGCGGGTTAAACTTTTCTTGGTCGACGAGGTAGTTGCTACGGGTGGTCTCCGGCGTGGAGAAACCGCCCTCAGACTTCGACGGGCTGGCCGGGCGGCTGTTGGTGGTTCCTGCATTGCCGTCCTTGCCGTTGCTGATGGAGCCGTCTTCGAGGCCTGGAATGAGCACGCCGAGAGCGGTAGCAATGGCAACGATCGCAGCGACGACTGCGGGGACGAGTTCCTGGATGTCTTTCATCATCCGGGTAAGTTCACGAGCACTTGGCACGGGAGATCTTCCTTTCACAAACCGAGAACAGGAAATGAGGACGTAATATATAAAAGCACGGTTATCCAGTTTTTGCACAGTCAAAATGGAAATTGTTTCAAGCTGGGTGCTAGGAAAGTCTTTTGGTCGACGCTGCGGTGAAACGGGGTGGGGGCTGGCCGGAAATGACGGGGATAACTCCGGTCCACCGGGGGTGTGCGAGCGGAATTTTGTGCCTGGCGACACCGATACAAAAAAGTGTTACTGTGAATGGCATGCAGAATCGAGTCTTTGCCATCGCCACCGCGTTTGCCGTGGCCAACACTTCATTTGTCCCCGTTTCCGTGTATGCAGCCACTTCAAGTCGTCCCAGCTACGACGAGTTCCAGCGAGACGCTGCCGTATTGGTGAACTCCGGGAGCTCAGTAAAGAACAGCTACGAGCGTGCGGCCGGCTCCAGCTTCGACGACGCCGTCGCTGCGGGCAGCTTCACCGAAGTCGTGCGCCACGCCAGTCGCGCCGACATCGTGCTTACCGTTCTCCTCGGCACCTTTGCCGCCGGTTCGACGGGCTACTACATGGTGCTGCAGGGCATGGTGCCGAATCCCTTGCCCGGCATCATTCCCTCGCCCGCGAAGAATCCCTCGCCCGCGAAGAAATAGCCACGGCGCCTAAAAGACCCCAGCCCCGCGCTCCCTGGGGAGGGGGCGCGGGGCTGGGGGACGGGTGGGCGTCGAGAAGCGGGAGCTAGCCCACCTGGTAGTCCATCGGCGAGCCCGGGCCGAGCGGGATGCCCACGTAGTACCAGATGAGGAAGAAGATGAACCAGCCCGCCATCATCGCGATGGTGTACGGCAGCGCCAGCGACATGAGCGTGCCCACGCCCGCTTTCTTGTAGTAGCGCTGCAGGAAGGTCAGTGCGAGCGCGAAGTAGGGCGACATCGGGGTGATGATGTTGGATGGGGAGTCGCCGATGCGGTAGAGCATCTGGGTGACCTCCGGGGCGATGCCCACGTACATCATCATCGGGACCACCACCGGGGCCATGAGCGCCCACTGCGCGGAGCCGGAGGTGATGAACAGGTTGATCAGGGCCACCATGATCACGAAGCCGAGGAAGAGCAGGACATTCGGCAGGTTCCAGCGTTGCAGCAGCTCGGCACCGTGAATTGCGGTCCAGGCGCCCAGGTTGGACCAGCTAAACCAGGCCAAGAACTGGGAGACGGCGAAGAAGAGCACCAGCATCGGCAGCAGCGACTGCAGGCCGCGCGCCATGAACGCCGGGATGTCCGCGGCGGAGGTGATCGTGCCCACGATCAGGCCATAGACCAGGCCCATGAGGAAGAATGCCAGGGCAATCGGCACGGCGATCGCGCGGATGAGCGGGGACTCCATGAAGCCTTCCTCGGGTCGCGCGAAGGGCGAGGCCGGGACGAACAGCAGCACGAAGTAGGCGATGAGGAACAGCACCAGCGCGACGGTGGACCACAGCATGCCCTTCCACTCGATGGGCGAGAGCTTGAGCTGCTCCTCGGTCAGCTCGCCCTCTTGGCGCTCGTACTCCGGCTCCGGGGTCTCGTTGGACTTGCCGGCGGCTTCCTCGACGAGCGGGTCGCCGGACTCGGCTTCTTTGAGCGCCTTCGCGTGCTCGCGGCTCTCGATCTTGTCAAAGGAGAGCTCCTCGGTCTTGATGTGATCGTGGTTGACCAGCGCCTGTGCTTTCTTATCCACGAAAAGCTCGGTGACCGCGGTGATCACCAGCGCGAGCACGATTGCCGACGGGATGACGAAGTAGATGTTGGCCAGCGGAGAGACCTCGTAGGCCTCGTCGACAATGTTCGCCGCCGATGTGGAAATACCGGCGAGCAGCAGGTCGGTGATGTTGAGGATCAGCGAGGCATTAAAGCCTGCCGACGATGCCGCGAACGCCACCATCGCGCCCACGATCGGCGAGCGCCCCACCGCGTGGAATGCGAGCGCACCAAGCGGGATGATGATCACGTAGATCGCGTCCGAGGCCACTGAGCCGGTCACGCCTGCCAGCGCCACCATGAAGGTGAGCATGCCGGGGCCGACCTTAGCCACCATCGCGCGCACCAGGGCGCCGAGGAAGCCGGTCTGCTCCGCCACGGCCACGCCCAGCATCACCGAGAGCACCACGCCGAGCGGCGGGAAGGCGATGAAGTTCTCCACCGCGTCGGTGACCATCCGCGAGATGTTCTCGCCGGTGAGCAGCGATTCCACCTCGATGGTCTCGCCGGTGCCGGGGTCGACGGCGCTCATGCCGATCTTGTGGCCGATCCACGAGGTCACGGCGACGACGCCGGCGAGGATGACAAAAAGCCAGAAAGGATCCGGCAGCTTATTGCCTACCCTCTCGATGAAGCCGAGGAAACCTGCGCCCTCGCCGTCAGCGTGCTCTTCGCGCTCGGCGTGGTCTTCGCGGCCCGTGGGCCTATCTGTCGTGCCCGTATTGCCGGGCGGGATTTTAGAGGAACCGGTCATCGATTCTCCCTCTCGTGCTCGTTGGGGCCCGCTCCTTTTGTGTAAAAGAGCAGGCTGCGTGCAGTTATGAAGGCCGTTTGGCCGGTGACCCGCGCCCCTTCCGGCGCTCAGGTGTAAGACAGCTTACACAAATCGGGTGTCGTGTACACATTGGTAGGCTTGGGGCTCATGCACGTCGATCTCGCCCCATATTTGGACCCCTGGCCCGCCGACAACGTCAGCGCCGCGCTGGTTGGCACACACACCGGCACGTACGGCGATGCCGAGCACGTCTACGAGCTGGCCAGCGTGACTAAGTTGCTCTCGGCCTACGGTTTCCTACTTGCGGTGGAGGAGGGGGCTTTCGAGCTGGACACCCCCTGCGGGCCCGAGGGGGCGACGGTGCGGCACCTGCTCGCGCACGCTGGTGGTGTCGGCTTTGATACGCGCGAGTTGCAAAAGCCGGTGGGCGAGCGGCGCATCTACTCATCCGCTGGCTACGAGATCTTGGCGGACTTCCTGGAAGAGGAAACCGGGATCAGCTTCGGTGAGTACATGCGTGAGGGGGTCTTCGAGCCGCTGGGGATGCGTACGGCGGAGGTCTATGGGTCGGCGGGCCATGGCGGGCGGGCGTCGATAAGCGATCTGGCGCTGTTTGCTGGGGAGCTGCTGGAGCCGCAGCTTTTGGCCCAAGAGACGCTGCGCGAGGCGTTTGCGAATCAATTCGGGGATTTGCGCGGCGTTGTGCCTGGGTATGGAATGCAGAAGCCCTGCCCGTGGGGCCTCGGGTTTGAGATTAAGGGCGAGAAGGCGCCGCACTGGACGGGCGACGGGATGCCCGCGGACACGGTCGGGCACTTCGGCATGGCGGGGACCTACCTGTGGGTCGCCGGCGGGCAGGCGATGGTGGCGCTGACGGACCGCGAGTTCGGCGAGTGGGCGAAGCCGCTGTGGCAGGAGACGAACACTTCCGTGTGGGAGGCGCTGATGGGGTAGAGTGTTTTTACATCCAGGGGGTATGCGGGAGGAGATGTTATGGCCCAAGTAAATGACGTGGCGCGCTACATTCTTGAACGGCAATCGGGGAGTGTCAGCACTATGAAGTTGCAGAAGCTGGTCTACTACGCTCAAGCGTGGAACTTGGTGTGGGATGAAAAACCGCTATTCCACGCGCGCATAGAAGCTTGGGCCAATGGGCCAATCGTGCGGGAACTTTACGATCATCACCGCGGGAAATTCACTGCAGAGCTTGCGATGTTCCCCGGTGACTCCGGCAACCTCACTGACGCTGAGAAAGAAACCATCGATGTGGTCCTAGAGGCGTACGGGCACCTCAGTGGCCAGCAGTTGAGCGACCTCGCGCACAGCGAGCGGCCTTGGCGGGAAGCGCGAGAGGGCATCGCTGACGGCGAGCCCTCCACGAGCACGATCAATGAAGAAGTCATGCAAGACTTCTACAGTGCCGTCCAGTCCGCATCTACGGCGTAGAAAATGGGTGGCAAGCGCGCTCGCAAGAAGCTTGCGAAGCAACGGAACAACGCCAAGATCAAGCAAACTCCATTCCCGAATGCCGGTGACGCAGAAAAGCGCGTCCCGGGTGAAGCCTTAGCATCCGAAAGGTACCGGGAAGAGTTCGTCCGCTGGACCGCGAGAGAAATTGACGCTATCCCGGGGAACGATGGAAGACGCTGGGACCTCTCCGCCTCTGAATCAGTGGAACTACTGAAGTTTCTCGACGAGGTAACCAGTAAGAAGTGGAAGGATTGCCTCGCTGAGACGGTCATATCAGGGAGAAAGAAACGGGCAAGGAACCATGACCAAGCCATCGAATCCCTTTCCAAGGAAGCCCAAAAGAGGCTCAGCGAACTACCTGCCGTAGAAGAACGACTGTTTCGCTTTCGGCTCTCTGGTGAAACCAGACTGTGGGGCTTCAGATCGGGGGCGCTCTTCAGGATTCTTTGGTACGACCCGGAACACCAGGTTTCCCCGGTGTCGTTGCGGAACACCTAAAAATCCATTTTCCACCCGTGTGATACGGCCGTTTTTGCAATACACTGTGTCGCATGACAAGTAGCATGAATGGTGCCCAGGCCCCCGCCGCCGGGCATAAACTCCCATCATCACAAGTATGGCCGCTCATGTTGGCCCTGCTCACCGCCGTTTTCGCGTTCCAGCTCAACGCCTCGATGCTCGCGCCCGCGCTGGCGACGATGGAGGTAGAGCTCGACGCCACCACCAACCAGATCGGCATGACACAGACCGCGTTTTTCACCGCGGCCGCACTGTTCTCCCTGTTCATGCCGCGCTGGGGTGACCTGATCGGGCGCCGAAAGGTGCTCGTGGGCATGATGGTCGTCACCGTCATCGGCTCGGTGATAGCCGCGCTGTCGGTCAACGTGCCCATGCTATTCATCGGGCGTGTGATCCAAGGCGTGTCCGGGCCGACGGTCGCGCTGACCTCGGTGATGCTGCGCCAGGCGGTGCGCGATGAGAAGCAGTTCGCGTTCCTGGTGGGCATTTTGACCTCCATTAACGGCGGCATCGCGGGCGTGGATGCCATCCTCGGTGGCTGGCTCACCGCCACCTTCGGGTTCCGCTCCCTGTTCTGGGTCATCGGTGCGTTCGCGCTGGCTGCTGTCTTTACTATCCGCTACGGCGTGGCAGAGACGAAGTCCAACGAGCTCGAGCCGATGGACTGGAAGGGCGTGGCCGCGCTCGTGGTCGCGATCGGCACCATCCTCACCGCGTTTAACGAGGCCGGCGCGCTCGCCGAGGCCAACTGGTTCATGGTGATTATCCTCCTGGCCATCGGCGCGGCAGCACTCGTGGTGTTCTGGCGCACCGAGAACACTTCCCACCACCCGCTGGTCCAGCCGAACCTGCTCAAGCAGCGCCGCACCTGGGCGCTGTTGACCACCACCACGCTCACCATGACCGGCATCTTCGCCGTCATGAACGGCCTGGTGCCCAACCTGGCCCAGGACCAGGTCAACGGCCCCGGCCTGTCCGCCGGCACCGTCTCCTTCTGGACGCTCACGCCCTACGCCATCGCCGGGCTTATCGTCGGCCCGCTCGCCGGCTTCCTCGCCGGCCGCCTCGGCTACAACCTGGTGCTGAAGATCGGCATCGGCGGTGCCGCGCTGTCGGTGCTCATGGGCATCTTCATCGTGGGCAACCCGACGCCGGCGCTTTTGCTACTGCTCTCGATCGCGGCGGGTATCACCTACGCCGGCATCGCCAACATCATGCTCGGCTCGCTGCACGTCACGTTGGCCCCGAAGTACAACCAGGGCTACCTGCCGGGCCTGAACGCGGGCGCGTTCAACCTCGGCGCCGGTATCTCGTTCACCGTCATCTTCGCGGTTGTCACCACTTTTGCCGATCAGGGCGGCGGCTACCGCGCCGGCATGGTCGCGGGCCTGGTGCTGCTCATCGCCGCATTCTGCACGTCTTTCCTCATCCCGCGCCCGCAGGACCTGCCCGACACGATTGCGGCCGAGGAGGCCAACCGTGCGTAAGATCATCCTCGATTGCGACCCCGGACACGACGATGCAGTGGCCATCCTCCTCGCTCTCGGCGACCCCTCAATCGAGCTGTGCTGCTTGACGACGGTGGGCGGCAACCACACCATCGACAAAGTCACCCGGAATGCGGCCCAGGTGCTCACCGTCGCCGGCCGCACCGACGTCCCCGTCTACCGCGGCGCGCACCGCCCGCTCGTGCGCGAGGTGGAAACCGCCGAGGCCGTCCACGGCGACTCCGGCATGGAGATCCACGGCTTCGAGCTGCCGGAACCGGACGTCGAAGTCAGCGACACCCACGCGGTGCGCGCGATCATTGACACCATCATGGCGGAAGCACCCGGCACCGTCACGCTCGTGCCCACCGGGCCGTTGACCAACATTGCGCTCGCGGCGCGCCTCGAGCCGCGCATCGTGGAGCGCGTCCGCGAGGTCGTGCTCATGGGCGGGGCGTATGGCACCGGCAACTGGACCGCATCCGCCGAGTTCAACGTGGTCGCCGACCCGGAGGCCGCCCACATCGTCTTCAACGAGTCTTGGCCGGTGGTCATGGTCGGCCTGGACCTGACCCACCAGGCCCTGGCCACGCCCGAGGTGGAGCAGCGCTTTGCTGCGCTGGGCACCGACGTGGGCGATCTGGTCGTCGGGCTTTTCGACGCCTTCCGCACCAACTACAAGGACAACCAGGGCTTCGATAACCCGCCGGTGCACGACCCCTGCTGCGTGGCCTACCTCATCGACCCCTCGGTGGTGAAAACCGTGCCCGTGCCGGTCGACGTCGAGCTCTCCGGCGCGCTGACCACAGGCCGCACCGTCGCCGACTTCCGCGCGCCAGCACCGGAAGGGTGCACCACGTCTGTGGCCACCGAGCTGGACGTGGACAAGTTCTGGGACATGGTCCTGGCGGCCGCCAAGCGCCTGGGGTAGGGGATGCGCCGGGGTAGGCGTTAGCATTTCTCACTATGTTGCACCTACCCATCGCACTCGCAATCGGCGCGCTGATCCCCATCCAGACCGCCGCGAACTCCCGCCTGCGCTTAAGCGTGGGCAACCAGCCGGTAGTCTCGGCGCTGCTTTCATTTAGTATCGCGCTGCTGCTATCCATCCTGGCCACATCCGTGTTGGTGGGTAACCCCTTGCCGCAGTTCGCGCCGGGCACGCACGCGCCCTGGTGGATCTGGCTGGGTGGGTTTATGGGCGCGCTGTTCGTGCTGGGCAACATCCTGCTCTTTCCCAAACTCGGCGCGGTGCAGACCGTGGTGCTGCCGATTTTGGGCCAGGTCATCATGGGGCTGACCATCGACTACTTCGGCCTGTTCCACTCGCCCCAGCAGCCGGTGAGCCTGCTGCGCGTCGTGGGCGCGGCGGTGGTGCTGGTCGGGATTAGTGTGGTGCTCGGCGTTGGACGCAACAGTGCCAGCGGCGACGCCGCCGGGGCCGGGCTGTGGCTCTACCGCCTGCTCGGCGTCGCGGTCGGCATGGGCTCGGCGATCCAGGCCGCTGTCAACGGGTACCTGGGCACGATCGCTGGCTCCTCGCTGCACGCCGCCGAGATCAACCTCACTGTCGGCGCGCTGCTTCTACTGATCGCGGTGCTGGTGACCAGCCCGCGCCAGCTCACCCGCACACCCACCGCGGGGCCGTGGTGGATGTGGCTGGGAGGCGTCGTCGGCGCGACCTTCGTCATTGGCGGCGCGACGCTCGTGCCCATCCTCGGCACGGCCACGACCGTCATCGCGTTTAACTCGGGCACGATCGCAGGCGGCCAGGTCATGGAATCGGTCGGGGCGTTCGGCGCCGCCAAGCGCAGGATCAACGCCACCCGCGCGCTCGGGCTGCTGTTGATCCTCGCCGGTGTGTTGGCGGTGCGCCTGCTTTAGGAGGTGCGCCTCACCCTCTACCTCAACTTGAGTAAATAGGGGGATCAACCTGCGGTTGAGGGTTGCCGGGGTGAACTTCTGTGGCGCAAGATGGGCCGCGAGATACAAGAGGCCGTTGGGGAAGACGAACCTCTCGTCTTACACTCCGCCGCCGCGCCTAGTCACCGCGGCCGTCAACCCGCCTAGTCACCGGGTGTGGGGTGTCCACCGCCGCATGCGAGACTGCGCAAGGCACTAGTCACGCCGCAGCGCACACACATGCGGCACCGCGAAGCACGATACGGAAGGTCCCCAACTCATGACTACGACATTGGTCGCGCCGTACGCCTCGACGGCTACGTTCACGCGCGCCACAACCGCGCCAGCCACGCACGCGCTCACTTCTGCCGCTACGTTTACGGTGGCCGGGATGGGGCGGGGGTGTCGGCGTGGCGTCGAGAAGCTGCTCTGCGAGCTGCCCGACGCACCCGCCACTCACGACGAGGACGCGATCTGGTTCACCCGCTGGCAGCGCGAGGCCGACGGCACCTACAGTTGCCGCGAAACGCTGCGCGCGCCCGCAGAGGCGCTGGCCACCTTTGCCGAGCGAGTAGACGCATACGCCAAAGCGCACGACTTTGTAGCGCGCGTCACGCCGCGGTCGTACGATGGAGCGCATGTCTGATCAATACCGTGTACAAAACCCGGCAACCGACGAGGTCGTCGAGACCTTCGACTTCATCACCGATGCGGAGCTCGCCACCGCCCTCGACCACGCCGATGCGGCATTTATCCAGTGGCGCGAGGTGAGCTTCGACGACCGCGCCAAGTTGTTGCGCGAAATCGCCTCGCTTTTCGACGCCAAGCGCCCCGAACTTACCCGCATCATCGCCGAAGAGATGGGCAAGCCGCTCGACCAGGGCGAGGGCGAGCTCGACGATGTGGTTGGCATCTTCAACTACTACGCCGAGCACGGTGCCGAGCTCAGCGCCGACGAGCCGATCGAGCACACCGGCGGCGAGGCTGTGATCCGCAAGGTGCCCACCGGCGTCATCGTCGGTGTCATGCCGTGGAACTTCCCGTACTACCAGGTCGCGCGCTTCATCGCGCCGACGATCATGGCGGGCAACACCGTGCTGCTCAAGCACGCCGAGATCTGCCCCCGCTCCGCCGAAGCCATCCAAGCGATTGTCGACGAGGCGTGCGCTACCACCGGCGCTCCCGCCGGCGTGTTCACCAACATCCGCGCCACCCACGACCAGGTGGCCGAGCTCATCGCCGACATCCGCGTCCAGGGTGTCTCGCTTACCGGCTCCGAGCGTGCCGGGCGCGCTGTTGCCGCCACTGCCGGCCAGAACCTGAAGAAGGCGCTGCTCGAGCTCGGCGGCACCGACGCCTACATCGTGCTGGACACTGATGATGTCGAGGCCGCCGCCGACACCGCCTGGGGCAAGCGCCTGGCTAACACGGGCCAGGCGTGTACGTCGAACAAGCGCATCATCGTCATGGAGGACATCTACGACGACTTCGTCGACGCCATGGTCCGCCGCGCGGAAGGCTTCACCCAGGGTGACCCCTTCAACCCGCAGCAGGGCCACTTCTACCCGCTGTCCTCTCGCGGTGCGGCAGAAACCCTGCGCGATCAGGTACAAAAGGCCGTTGAGGAGGGCGCCACGCTGCACGTCGGCGGCGAGCTGACCGGCGAGGGCGCTTACTTTACGCCCGCCGTGCTCACCGACGTCCCCGTCGGCTCCGAATCCTACCAGGCTGAGTTCTTCGGGCCCGTCGCCGAGATCTACAAGGTTTCCAGCGATGAGGAGGCCATCGAGCTGGCGAATAACTGCAACTACGGCCTGGGCGGCGCCGTCTTCTCCCAGGACGAGGAGCGCGCCAAGAAGGTGGCCAACCGCGTGGTCACCGGCATGATCCACGTGAACATCCCGCAGGCGCGCGGGCCGGAGCTGCCGTTCGGCGGCGTGAAGAACTCCGGTTTCGGCCGCGAGCTTGGCTCGCTCGGCATGGACGAGTTCGTGAACAAGCAGCGTTACTACGTCGCCGACTAATCGCCGAAGGGCGCCTCGATGCTTCCGACCAAATCCGCGACGGAATCCACGATCGCGGTGGGGCGGTAGGGGTAGCGGGCGATCTCCGCGTCGTCGCTAATCCCGGTGCGCACGAGCACGGTGCGCATGCCCGCCTCCATGCCGGCCTTGATATCGGTGTCCATGCGGTCGCCGATCATCACTGTGTTCTCCGAGTGCACGCCTAAGGTATTCAGCGCCGAGCGCATCATCACCGGGTTCGGTTTGCCCACGTAGTAGGGGGCGCGCCCGGTCACCGCCGTGATCATGGCCGCAACCGACCCGGTCGCGGGGATCACGCCGTTGGGGCCGGGGCCCGTCAGGTCCGGGTTGGTGGCGATGAAGCGCGAGCCGCGCCGGATGAGGTTGCACGCAGTGGTCAGCGCCTCGAAGGAGTAGGTGCGGGTCTCGCCCAGCACCACGAAGTCCGGGTCCGCCTCGGTAAGGATCCAGCCCATCTCGTGCAGCGCGGTGGTCAATCCCGCCTCGCCGATCACGTACGCCGAGGCCTCGCCGACCTGCTGCGAGAGAAACTTCGCCGTCGCCGTGGCAGAAGTCCAGATGCGCTCCGGCTCGATGTGCAGCCCCATACGAGTGAGCTTGGCGGAGAGATCGCGCGGGGTCTGCATCGAGTTGTTCGTCAGCACCATGAATGGGATGTCCTCATCGCGCAGCCGCGAGATGAATTCGTCCGCGCCCGGAATCATGTCGCCCTCGCGGTGCAACACGCCGTCCATATCCGTCAAGTACGCGATGCTCACTGCTCATCCTCCAAGAAATCTGCGAGTTCACCGACTGTCTCGCACTCATCGTAGACACGCTCGGTGATCTGTGCGCCGAACTCTTCCTCGATGCGGATCGCCAGCTCGATGCGGTCCAGCGAGCTGAGCCCCGTGTCCGTGAGCGCCGTCGACGGCGCCACGCTGTCCTCTTCGCCGGTGACCCGCTCAATCAGCGCACTCAGACGCGAGAACGCATCGGCGGGGGTGTCCTTTTCGGGCTCGTCGGCGTCGATAAGCTTGCTGAAGTCGCCGAGGTTGAGGCGTTGCGAGAGTTCCATACACCCAATAATAAGGTGGAAAGCATGCTTCGCCTCCTCGCCTACGCGCGCACGCTCACGCCGGCCGCGCGCCGCAATCTGCTCCACACCCGCGCCAAGCTTCACGACGCCGACGGCGCCATCGGCCTTGCCTACACCCGCACCGGCACCGTTCAGGTCGCGGGCAGCGAGGTCCACTTCTACGAGATCGGGCCAGAAGATCCGGCAGCGACGACCGTGGTGTACGTCCACGGCTTCAATATTTCGGCAGAGACGTTTTATATGCAGGTGCGCGACGTCGATAAGCGGGCACCCGGCGTGCGCCAAATCCTGCTGGACCTGCCCGGGCACGGGCAAAACCCGACCCCCGAACCGGCAGCGCTGACCATCGACGCCGCAGCAGATGCCTGCGCTGCCGTCCTGCGTGCCCGCGGCGCGCGCGGCCCGGTGATCGTGGTGGGGCACTCGCTCGGCGGGCCCGTGTCCCTGTCCATGATGCGGCGCTACGCCGACGAGTTCCCGTGGGCTGGCAGCGTGCAGGTCTCCAGCGCCGTCGAGCCCTTCACCATGCAGGGGCTGCCGCAGATCCTCGCCGGGCCGATCGGGCGCGCGCTCGAGACCGTCACCCGCGCCACCCCGCGCTTTGCCGAAGGCGTGCGGGAAGTCGTCACCGACACCATCGCGCCGGTGCTCGCCCTTGGCTTCTACTTCCGGCCGATGCCTTACGACATCGTCGACTTCCACGCCGCCATGATCCGCGAGACCCCGCTGGAAACCTACGCCGGATACTTCCAAGACCTGCTTGATCACTCCGAGCTGGACGCTGGCACTGTACTTGCTGAGCTTCCTGGATATATCCTGGTTGGTGACCGAGACAACGTCACCCCCGTGTCGCAGTCGGAGGTGCTGCACCGCATCTGGCCTAGCTCGTACATGCAAGTGCTGCCGGACTCCGGGCACATGCCGCCACTCGACGCGCCGGGAGCCGTCACCACCGTCATCCTGCGCCTGATCGAAGGAGTGGAGCCATGACGCGAATCTTCAGCGCCAGTGTCGTCGCAGCGTGCCTGGCCGCGGGCGTGCTTGTGCCTGGTGAAGTAGTGGCCGCCACGCCGTGTACCGCGCGCGTCGAGAGCGGCGCGGCGAGTGGCGCCCAGATGAAGGACGCGTACGAGCCCTACATCGACACCACTCCGCGCACCGTGCATAAGGTTCCCGGCTACTACATCAGCACGCCCGCGCTCTACGACATCGAGGGCATGCCGGAAGGCGCGACGTGGACGCTCGCCACACAGGACAACCTCACCGAGCCGATCAAGGTGCAGCGTCGCGGCGAGCAGCTCGAGCTCTACCTCCAGCACAACCTGCGCAAAGAGGGCGCGCCGCACCCCTCCATCCAGCCCGGCCCCAACACCACCGACAAGCTGGACGTTCGTATCTGCTACCCGGACAACTCCACCGAGCTCGTCCAGATGCACCCGCAGCTTGTGCCCAGCCACAGTTTTCTTTACGACCCCACCTATGAGCCCCAGCGCGCCGACCCCGGCCAGCGCGTGACGATCCGCCCCGCAAACGGCAACTACCGTGAGTTCAACGCCAACCCGCTGACACTGCCCAAGGATGCCTCGTGGTCCGCTACCTCGCATGCGCGCTGGGCCACGCAAATCGACGAGAACAACGGCACTGTCACCACGACGGTACCCAAGGATGCCCGCGCGGGCTCCGACTTTACCGTCGCGGTGCGCTACGCCGACGGCACCGTGGACGAGGCACGCTTTACCGTGGCCAGCACCGGCACGGGTGTGACCGAGAAGCCCGCCACGCCGCCTGCGCAACAGTCCGGGACTTCTGCCGCCCAGGTAGCGGCGCTGGTGATCGGGCTGATCGCCGCGATCGGTGGTGCGGTCGCGCTGCTGCTGCCGAGGCTCGCCGAGATCTACGGCGACGGGCTAAATTTGCCGGTCTAGCGGCCGCGAGCGTGACAGATTCCGCCATAATCGCTTCATGTCAAGTGGTTGTGAACGATTTCTGGTTGGCATTTGATGGTGTGCGG
>ERZ1673749.959-NODE-959-length-24583-cov-6.962043_pt1 | contig 24583 bp, 17 predicted proteins | sample MGYA00580204_ERZ1673749 | MGnify/ENA primary metagenome ERZ1673749 (study PRJEB41218, sample SAMN15661745) | gut metagenome | host: Homo sapiens | place: Canada: London | collected 2015-08-20/2019-03-30 | study: EMG produced TPA metagenomics assembly of...
GCGACCTGTTTGAGGTTGTTCCCCGCTTGACCAAGGCGATTAAGGAGCGCATGGCGGCCAACAAATAAGCGGAAAAGTGCACAAAAAAAAGAACCGTCCCCCTTACAGGACGGTTCTTTTTTTCTTGCACGCAAACCAAATAGAGGATAGATCTTAATTTTTGTGAGAAGATGCTTGTGTACAAGAACAGTGAGAAGCGCAACTACATCCGGCACTGCCACAGGCGGAGCAACCGCCTTGCTTCCTTTGCCTTAACAACCCGCGGACGGCGAAGAAAGTAGCAATGCCAACCAAGAGAAGAACGACAATGTTGCCGAGGTTGTGAATCAGGAAATCCATATCGATTCCTTTCTACGCAGGTTGGATAGGGGACGAACATTGAGAAGGATTGTGGTGGCTCACGCTTGCACGTGCTCATCCGTCACCTATCACTCATAGGGTAACTATGTACATAACAGGCTTGAACGGGAATGAGTTAGCTACAACTAACACGCAACTCTTCAGTTCCTGTTCGCCTATATCTTAGCACGGTTGTTAGCCTATGTCAACAACAATTTTAAAATAATTTATTTTTTTGAGACTGTGAAAAGCATTGAAATTGCAACGATTGCTGAGAACTCTGAAAAAACTCTTAAAAATTTAATATTTCATAAGTTTTTTTCTTGGGGAATTCAGCAAGATGGAAAAAGGGGACATGGTATAATTTAGTGCAATAGAAAGGGGGACTGCCGCCATGAAGAAGGAACTCATGCTTCATGCCACCGCTTCTTTCGGACTGGAAGCGGTGGTGCGGAGGGAATTGGAGGAGTTGGGCATAGCCGTCAACAAAATTGAACAGGGTCATGTTTTGTTTTCGGGTGATGAAGCAACCTTGGCGCTGGCCAATATCGCTCTGGGAGCGAGTGATCGCATCCTCATCGAGCTTGCGCGCTTTCCGGTCACGGACTTTGAAGGTCTCTATGAGGCGGTGGCAACCATGGAATGGGCCCAATGGGTGAGCCCTCGTGGCTTTTTTCAGCTGGATGCCAAATGTGTGCAATCGGCCCTCCATTCTCCCCGAGATGTGCAGCGAATTGTGAAAAAAGCCATCCTCGACGCCCTCCGCCGCCGGTATCCCTGGGACCATTTTCCGGAGGACGGCGAAATCTATCCCCTGGAGATTACGATTCGAAAAGATGAATGCCTCATCTGTCTAAATACCAGTGGTGAAGGGCTATTCAAGAGAGGATATCGGGAGGCTAAGGGGGCAGCCCCTTTGAAAGAAACCATGGCAAGGGGACTCATCGATTTGAGCTTCTGGTATGCGGATCGCCCCTTGGTGGATCCTTTTTGCGGATCGGGAACCATTTTGATTGAGGCGGCCCGGAAGACTCGCGGGATGGATCCCGGCTTAGACCGTGATTTTGCCTACCTTCATTGGCCCTGCATGGAAGAAAAAATTTTCAAACAGGTTCGTGCCCAAAGGCTCAAGAGAATCTCTTGGGAGGGATCCTTAGACCTCCTCGGCTTTGAGATTGATCCCGACCTGTGCAAGGTCGCTCATGAAAACGCCTGTCGTGCGGAGGTGGGGGATGACATCATCTTCGTTCCCAAGGACATGAGAGAGGCGGGCCTTGCCGACAACTTCGGCGTGATCATTACGAATCCTCCCTATGGGAAGAGGCTGGAGGAATTGGCCCGGGTGGAACAGCTCATGGAAGACTTTCGGGACCGTTTTCTTCCTCTTCGCACCTGGTCCTTCTTCCTTCTCACGGCCCTAACCAATCTGGAGGAGATCTTTGACCGGCCGGCGGACCGCCGGCGAAAACTTTTCAATGGAGGCGTCGAGACGACCTATTACCAATTTCACGGGCCCAATCCCAAGGACTTTATCTAGCGAGGACGGCTTGCCCTGCCGAAGGAAGCCGGCGCAAAAAAGGGAACATTCCCGATGGGGCTTCTCCGCTCGGAGGCCCGGCCCACATTGCTATTTTCCGCGAATTATGCTACCTTTAATTGTGGATGCGTGTCGTTAAGTTGGCCGGAACAAAGCCGGGAGTTGGATGGGAGGAAGCATGGGACAGAAGCCAATGAAACGCTATGGCAAGCCTGCAGGCCCTCTACAGTTGACCAGTTTACAGATATTGGACGGCTTTGAGGACTTGGTTCGCGTCATCGGACCGGAAGGGTCCGTTTATTTTGAAAATGAAAAGATGCGGAGTTTTGCCCGCTTTGCAGAAGTCGACAGTTCCGCCCGTATTTTTCCCGTTTCCACCGCAGGAACCACCTTTTCCATGGATGCTACCTCGACCACGGAACTCTGTTACGGGGGCCATGTTTTTTCCGTAAAGAGTTCACCGATTCGGAAGGATGACCAGGTGATTGCGGTTGCGGAAGTTTTTCGTGATATCACCATTCAGAACAATGTGTCTGTGGAACTCTATGCGGCCTTTCGCAAGATGAAGCAGGAGATGAGACTGGCCCGGTCCATCCAGGAGCACATGCTCTCCAGCCTGCGGTCCTATGGGGCTCTGCAATTTGATTTTCGCTACATACCCTCCGAGGAGCTTTCCGGAGACTTTTTTGACATGATTCCTCTCGGCCGAGGAAGAATCGGTGTCTATATTTCGGATATTGTGGGGCATGGGGTCTCCGCCTCCATCATCACCATGTTTATTCGACAGACGATGCGCAGCATCTTGGAAGAGGAGCACATCCTTGAACCGGCCGAGGTGCTCACGGAGCTTCGAACCCGATTTACCCAGGTTAGCTTGGAAGACCACCAGTATTTCAGCATTTTTTACGGCGTTTTTGATACCCTAAATAATCATTTTACCTATGCCAATGCGGGACACAATTGTTCGCCGGTAGTGGTTACCGGGGATCGGGTGGAATGCATTGAGATGAAGGGCATGCTGATTTCTCCGGTTTTTCCCGACTATGAATACCATCAGGAAACCCGAGACCTCTTGCCCGGCCAGCGATTTCTATTTTTTACTGATGGATCTGTTGAGACGCTAAATAGCCGTGGGGAGAGTTATGGGATGGAGAACTTGCTCTCCATGATCCGAGAAAAGCGAGAGAATCTCTTGGATGCTGTGATTCGGGATGTGGAACAATTTCGCACGGGGAGGCAGAAGGATGATATCGCCTTTCTCTATGTGGAAAATTTGGACAGCTAGAGCGCAGTCGACCGAAGGCCGTCTGCGTTTTTTAAAAGAGCGAAAAGGAGCAGTGCGATGAAAGTGGATTTGACGTATACGGAACGGGAACAGGAGATGATCGGCTGGGAACTGAGAGCACAGGAGGCTCTGGCCCTTCTGCAGTCCGGCAAGGGAGCGGGTGGGGAGTTTATCGGCTGGCTCCGTCTTCCCCAAAACTATGACAGAGAAGAATTCCGCCGCATCAAGCAGGCAGCGGAAAGGATTCGAGGGAATTCTCAGGTCCTCTTGGTGATTGGTATCGGAGGCTCCTATTTGGGGGCAAGAGCGGTGATTGAGGCCCTGTCTCCCGCTTATGGAGAGAAGAAACCGGAGATCCTTTTTGCGGGGAATCAACTCAGTGTGGATGCAACCAGGGAGCTCATGGACTACCTGTCCGATAAGACCTTCAGCATAAATGTGATTTCCAAATCGGGAACAACGACCGAACCTGCCGTTGCCTTTCGCCTCTTCCGGAACTTGCTGGAGAAACGCGTTGGCAAGGAGGAAGCGAGGGAACGAATCTACGTGACCACCGATCGAGAGAAGGGTGCCCTGAAACAGCTGGCGGAGCGGGAGGGCTACGAGCGGTTTGTGGTTCCGGATGATGTGGGAGGCCGTTTTACCGTCCTGACCGCGGTGGGCCTTCTTCCTATTGCCTGTTCGGGCATCGATATCGATGCCCTCATGGCGGGGGCGGAAGAGGGACAAGTTTCCTACCTCTCGGCTCCCTTTGCGGAAAATCCCGTGTTGCGCTATGCGGCAATGCGCAATGTGCTCCGGGAAGAGGGGAAGGAGATTGAGATCCTGGTCTCCTATGAACCACGGCTTCATTACCTCCAAGAATGGTGGAAGCAGCTGGCGGGGGAGAGCGAAGGCAAGGAGGGAAAGGGACTTTTCCCCGCCTCGGTTGCCAACACCACCGACCTCCATTCCCTGGGACAGTGGATCCAGCAGGGACCCCGGATCATCTTTGAGACCGTTCTCTTCGTTGACAATGCCCGGGAGAACCTGACGGTCCCTCAAGATTCCGACAACCTAGATGGGCTGAATTATCTGGCAGGCGTGGATCTGCAGGAGATCAATCGGAAGGCGATGGAGGGAACCCTTCAGGCCCATGTGGAGGGAGGGGTACCCAATCTTCAGATTCGCATGGACCGGCTGGATGCCAAGAACCTGGGCAAGCTGATTTACTTCTTTGAACTGGCAATCGGCGTTTCCGGCTATCTTCTTGAAGTGAACCCCTTTAATCAACCGGGCGTTGAGCTTTATAAGAAGAATATGTTCCGGCTTCTGGGAAAACCGGGCTTTGAGAAGTAGGACAGGAAAGCTTTTTTAAGGATAGGGATTGAAAAGACGGCCGTTACGAAGAAGAGAAGACGCCGAATTGCGAAAGAAAGCGCATGGTTCGGGAGAAAGGATAGAGAATGGCAACACCACATAATCAGGCGAAGCGGGGAGAAATCGCGGAGAAGATTCTTTTGCCGGGAGACCCCCTTCGGGCACAATTTATTGCGGAACATTTTTTCGAGAACCCCCGGCAATTTAATGGCACGCGGAACATGCTGGGATATACGGGGACCTTTCAAGGGGAATCGGTCTCTGTGATGGGAACGGGCATGGGGGTTCCCTCGATCGGAATCTATGCCTATGAGCTGATTCATGAGTATGGCGTAAAGAAGCTGATTCGCGTGGGATCTGCCGGCTCTTACCAGGAGGATGTGAAACTCTATGACCTCGTTTTGGCACAGGGAGCGTGCAGCGATTCAAATTTTGCCTACCAGTATGATTTAAAGGGACATTTTGCTCCCCTGGCTTCCTTTTCGCTACTGGAGAAAGCCTACCGGGAGGCGGTGAAGGGGGGAGACCGGGTTCATGTGGGCAACATCTTCTCCTCGGACCTGTTCTATAACGCCTTAAATGTCAAGCAGGACCATTGGAAACGGTGGGCGGATATGGGATGTCTCTGTGTGGATATGGAAACTTATGCCCTTTATACCATGGCTGCGGAAGCCGGGGTCGATGCGTTGACCATCTTGACGATTTCGGATTCTCTGGTGAGCGGAGAAGAGACCACCGCGGAAGAACGGCAGACCAGTTTTCAACGGATGATGGAAATTGCCCTGGCAATCTAGTCGAAAAAGAATGAGGAAAGAAGGAAGACTATGGAATTAAATCGCACCATTGATCATACGATTTTAAGGGCTGACGCGACGCCGGAGGACATTGACCGCCTGTGTCAGGAGGCAAGGGATTACCATTTCTACTCCTGCTGTGTGAATTCAACCTATGTGAAACAGGTTCATGATCGGCTTCAGGGATCGGATGTTTCCACCTGCTGCGTGGTGGGCTTTCCCCTCGGTGCCATGGCAACGGAAGCCAAGCTGGCGGAGTGTAAGACTGCCCTGGAAGACGGGGCCGACGAGATTGACATGGTGATCAATGTCGGTCGCTTAAAGGCGGGACAAGAAAAAGAGGTGGAGGAAGAGATCCGCCGGCTGAAAGAGGCGGTGGGACCGGATCGCGTTCTAAAGGTGATTATCGAATGCTGCCTTCTGAGCCGGGAAGAGAAGGTCTTGGCCTGTCGGCTTGCAGTCAAGGCGGGGGCAGACTTCGTAAAAACGTCCACGGGCTTTTCCACCGGGGGAGCCACCGCAGAAGACGTTCGGTTGATGAAGGAAACCGTGGGCGATGCTTGCAAGGTGAAGGCATCCGGAGGAATTCACAGCCGGGAAGAGGCCATGGAGATGATTGAAGCGGGAGCGGAACGAATTGGTGCATCCGCAGGCATTCGGATTGTCTCGGGAGACTGAGATGCCGGAGAGAGAAAAGGTCCTGCTCATGAACATGATCCGGATTCGGGACTCGCAAAATCGGGTTCTGGTCTTGCATAAGGTCAAGCACCATGGCTGGGAAGGGCCCACCTTTCCCGGCGGCAAGGTGGAAGCGGGGGAAAGCTTTGAGGAGTCCGCACGGCGGGAAGCCTTCGAAGAGACCGGCCTTCACGTCGGCAGACTGACTTATAAGGGGGTCATCCACTGGCTGGTTCCCTCCGAAAATCGCAGAGATGTTGGATTTCTCTATGATACGGAGGAGTATGAAGGGACGCTTGTGCCCAGCAGAGAAGGGGCTTTGCAATGGATGAGCCAAGAAGATTTTCGAAAACTGGAGCCCAAGAGTGACTGCATGAATGAAATTTTGCAGATTTACGATGGCAGGGCTCGCGAGGTGAGGGTGACCTATCAGGGAAATCAAAAAGGAAAGGTGGAGTTTACCCGATGAATAGCCAAGCGATTCGAGAAGCAAGAGAAATTGTCAAAAACAGCAAGGAATTGGTCTTTTTTGGTGGCGCGGGCGTTTCCACGGCTTCCGGGATTCCCGACTTTCGATCGGAAAATGGCTGGTACGCCACCCATGCCAACGATTCTGTTCCTGCAGAATACTATTTCAGCCATGAGTTTTCCTTGGAGGATCCCGATGGCTTTGCCGACTTCACTCGGTCCTGTTACCGCAGTTATCAAGTGAAACCGTCCGGAGCCCATCTGGCGTTAAAGGTCTTAGAAGATCGGGGAATTTTGAAAGCCATCGTTACCCAGAATATTGACGGACTCCACCAAAAGGCGGGAAATCACCGGATCTATGAACTGCACGGAAATATGCGGGATATCTATTGTCCCCATTGCGGGCGCGATTATGACCGTGATCGCTTTATGGAACAAAAAGGCGCGGTGGCATGCCCCCACTGTGGGACACCGGTTCGAGCGGATGTGGTCCTCTATGGCGAAAGTCTGGACTACTCGATTTTAGACGACTCGGTTCAGGCGATTTCTGAGGCGGATACTCTCATTGTGGGGGGGAGCTCCCTGGTTGTGTATCCAGCAGCGGGATTGTTGCAATACTTTCGCGGGAACAAGCTGATTCTTATCAATCGGGATCCGACGCCGGCAGACCGGCGGGCGGATGTGGTGATTCGTGACGATATTTCGGAAGTAATGCCCATGATTGCGGGAATGAAAGAGATTCCCGGGGATGCTTCCTTAGAATAGGGGGAATTGTGAGAGAAAAGTGGGAAGAGTGGATGAAGGGGCGTTATGGAGCCGATGCGTTTTCCAATTTTCTGGCGCGATTTGCCGTTGTCCTTGCCCTGATTGCCCTGATTTTTCATCGGCAGATTTTTTCTGCCATTGCCCTTGCTTTTTTGGTGTATTCGCTGTTTCGTATTTTCTCGCGGAATCTGAGTCAACGCGCCTTGGAGAACCGCCGATATCTATTGAAAACACAGGGGTTGCGGAATGGCTTTCAAAAATATAAGAGACGACTCTTTGGGGAAAAGGGATACAAGTATTTTCCCTGTGAGAACTGCGGACGGGAATTGCGCGTGCCCAAGCATAAAGGGAAAATCAAAATCCGTTGTCCCAAATGCAAGCATGAGATGATCAAACGAACCTGAGGAAGGAGGAGGCTTTGCATTCCTTCGCACATCTTCATCTCCATACTGAATATAGTTTATTAGATGGCTTTTGTCGCATTGACCGCTTGATGGATCAAGTGAAGGCTCTGGGCATGGACTCGGTCGCCATCACGGACCATGGAAACATGTTTGGAGCCCTTGCCTTTTACAAGGCGGCAAAGGCCAAAGGCGTCAAGCCCATCATCGGCTGTGAGGTCTATCTGGCGGATGATTACTTGGATCGAAAAAAGAGAGACCGCTATCACCTGCTCCTCCTGGCAGAAAATGAGGAGGGCTATCACAATCTGATTCGCATCGTATCCGAGGGATATGTGAATGGCTTCTACTATAAGCCCCGGGTGGATAAGCGGGTACTCCGTCGTTTCCACAAGGGGATTATTTGTATGTCCGCTTGTTTGGCGGGAGAACTGGCGCAGATGGCCCTGTCGGGCGATGAGGAGGCCACGAAAAGAGCGGCCCTTTCCTACCAGGAGATCTTTGGCCCGGGGAATTTCTTTTTGGAAATTCAGAATCATGGGATTCGGGAAGAAGCCATCGTCCGCCGGGTTTTTCACCGTGTTTCCCGGGAGACGGGGATTCCCCTCGTGGCGACCAATGATGTTCACTATCTCAAAAAAGAGGATGCCCAAGCACAAGACATCCTTCTCTGCATCCAGACGGGAAAGCTCTTGAGTGACGAGAAGCGAATGCGGTTCGCTTCCGATGATTTCTACCTGAAATCCCCGGAGGAGATGGCGGAGCTTTTTCCGGGGGACGAAGAGGCCCTGGAAAACGCGGGGGAAATCGCCCGGCGTTGCCGGGTGGAGTTCACCTTTCACCATCTCCACCTGCCCCACTTCGATGTTCCCACGGGAGAAGAAAACCAGGCCTACCTTCGCCGCTTGGTAAAAGAGGGGATCGACCGTCGCTATCTCGAGGGCCCTCCCAAGCGTAGGGCCTGTTATCAAAGGGCCGTGGAACGCAGTGAGCATGAGCTTTCGGTGATCGAATCCATGGGATATGTCGATTACTTTCTCATCGTTTCGGACTTTGTGCACTTTGCACAAAAAGAGGGAATCCCTGTGGGACCCGGGCGTGGTTCGGCCGCAGGTTCCATCATTTCCTATGCACTGGGAATCACGGGAATCGACCCCCTGCAGTACGATTTGCTTTTTGAACGCTTTTTGAATCCCGAGCGGGTATCCATGCCGGATATCGATATCGATTTTGGCTATGAGCGCCGTGATGAGGTCATTGCCTATGTAAAAAGGAAGTACGGGGAGGAAAGGGTGGCACAGATTGTCACCTTTGGAACCATGGCCGCAAAAAATGCGATTCGCGATGTGGGCCGTGTGTTGGATATCCCCCTTTCCCGCGTGGACCGGGTTGCCAAGGCCGTTCCCAGCCGTTTAAACATCACATTAAAAGACGCCCTCAAGGAGAGCAAGGACTTTGCCCAGCTCTACCGGGAGGATGCCACCACACATCGCCTCATTGACTTGGCGATGGAGCTCGAGGGAATGCCCCGCCACACATCGACCCATGCCGCGGGGGTTCTCATCGCGGGAGAGCCCGTTGACCACCTGGTGCCGCTGTCGCGCAATGAGGACCAGATCACCACACAGTATAATATGACGGAATTGGAGGAACTGGGTCTCCTTAAGATGGACTTCTTGGCTCTTCGTAACCTCACCGTGATTCAGGAGGCCGTGAAGATGGTGGAGGAGAGGACCGGCCGGCACATGGATATGGATGCCATCAACATTCAGGATCCCGAAGCCCTTGCCCTCTTTACGAAGGCGGATACCATTGGAATCTTTCAGTTTGAATCCAACGGCATGCGGGCATTTTTGAAGGAGTTAAAGCCCGACCGCTTTGAGGATCTGGTGGCGGCCAATGCCCTGTTTCGACCCGGACCCATGGAGCAGATTCCCACCTATATTCGGGCTCGACACAATCCCAGTCAGGTTCGCTACCTTCATCCCCTCCTGGAACCCATCTTGAAAACCACCTATGGGGTTATCGTCTACCAGGAGCAGGTGATGCAGATTGTGCAACAGCTGGCGGGTTATTCCCTGGGAGGAGCGGACAACCTCAGGCGCGCCATGTCCAAGAAGAAGATGGCGGTCATGGAGGAAAACCGCAGCTACTTTATCTATGGAAAAAAAGATGAGCAGGGTCATGTTCTGATTCCCGGCTGCATTGCCAACGGGGTTGACGAGGAGATTGCCGATGAGATCTATCGGCAGATGATCGAATTTGCAAAGTATGCCTTTAACAAGTCCCATTCCGTGGCCTATGCTTTTGTTGCCATGCAGACAGCGATTCTAAAGGACCGGGCACCGGCGGAGTACTTTGCCGCCCTTTTGACCAGTGTCAGGGGAGATTCCTCGAAAATCGCCCTGTATATTCGGGAAGCGAAGCGAATGGGGGTATCGGTTCTTCCTCCCAATATCAATGACAGCCAGGTGAATTTTACCGTGGAAGACGGCGCCATTCGCTATGGCCTCCTGGCCATTAAAAATGTGGGCAGCAATCTGGCACAGGCAACCATAGCGGCCCGAAAACGGGGTCGCCCCTTCGATTCCTTGGAACAGTATCTCCGCCGCCTCTTAGAAGAGGACACGACAGCGGTAAACCGGAAGGCGGTGGAGTCCCTGATCAAAGCGGGCGCCCTGGATGATTTCGGAAGCCATCGGTCGCAGCTGATGATGGAGCTGGAACTTGCCATCGGATCCGTCCAGATGAACCGGAGGAACAATCTCAGCGGCCAGACCTCGATGTTTGAGCAGATGGAGGCACCTCCCCGGAGAAAACAGGAAATCAAGGAGTACGAAAAGGCACAGTTGCTCGCCTACGAGAAGGAAGTTTTGGGTATTTACCTATCGGACCATCCCTTTTCTCCCTATGAGCCCATCTTTCGCCCTCGGGTGAATTTTTCTGCGGAACAGCTGCAGAATGAGGATGATCTGGAGAGGTTGGATGGGCGATCCGTCGCCTGTGCGGGAATTTTAAGGGAGCTTCGAACCTTGCTCACGAAGAAAAAGCAGAAAATGGCCTTTTTTCGACTGGAGGATTCCTTCGGAGAGATTTCCGGGGTAATTTTTCCCAGTTTATATCAAAAAATTAGCCAAAAATTAAAGCAGGATGCTCCCATCTGGGTGAAAGGTCGGTTACAATATTCTTCTGATGAGTTATCTCTCCTAGGAGAAGAGGTAAAATCTCTGGATGAATTTTCGGATAAGCGTCTCTATCTGCAGTTGAATTCCACGGATCGATCGCTTTACGAAAAAATTCGTCAGCTTCTGCAAGAGTCTCCGGGGAAGATACCGGTGTATCTCTATTTTTCCGATCGGAAGCAGCTCGTGGAGATGGACTCGCGTTTTGGCTGGAAAGAAGATGAACAAGGGCTCACAGCCCTCACCGAAGTGCTGGGGCAGGAGAACGTGAAGCTGAAAAGCAGTAGGAGGTAGGATGAAGACAATCGGCATGTTGACCTCAGGGGGGGATGCCCCGGGAATGAATGCAGCAATACGTGCCGTCGCCCGGTCTAGCTTTGCACGGGGAATCCGCGTCAAAGGGATTCGCTTCGGCTACGACGGATTGATGAACGGGGATATTTATGAGATGAATGTCTCCAGTGTTGCCGATATCATTCAAAAGGGCGGCACGATGTTGGGAACCGCCCGCAGTGAAGAATTCATGACAGAAAGAGGCCAGAGGAAGGCGGTGGAGATCCTTCACCAATTTGGCATTGAAGGCTTGGTGGTCATGGGAGGGGACGGATCCTTTCGTGGGGCGGAGGCCCTGCACCATCTGGGCATCAAAACGGTAGGCATTCCCTGCACCATCGATAACGATATGGGCTATACCGAATACACCATCGGCTTTCACACCGCGGTGGAAACGGTCATTGAATCCATTGGGAAATTGCGTGACACTTCGAATTCTCATGGTCGAGCGAATATTATTGAAGTGATGGGGCGCCATTGCGGCGATATTGCTCTCTATTCCGGCTTGGCAGGGGGGGCGGAGAGCATTGTCGTTCCCGAGCATTCCTTCTCGATTTCCGAAATCACGGATCGGATTCAACGAGGACGAAAGCGGGGCAAGCGCCACCATATTATTATTCTCGCAGAGGGCGTGGGAGACCCCTATTCCATGCGGGATGAGATTGAAGAACGGACCGGGGTGGAAACGAAAATCACCATCCTGGGTCATGTCCAGCGTGGCGGAAGCCCCAGCTTCACAGATGCGAAACTGGGCTGTCGCATGGGCTATAAGGCGGTGGAACTTCTTGCTGCGGACATCAGTTCCATAGCCATTGGAGTCCGCGGCAAGGAAATTTTCCATGTTTCCATCGAAGAGGCAACCTCTACCCCTCATGCCTTTGATGAAGAGGTCTATGAGATGGCAGCGGTTCTGTCCAGCTAGCAGGGAAACAGGGTTCAGGAGGAATTATGAAACGAACGAAAATTGTGTGCACCATTGGTCCCGCTTCCGATTCGGAAGAGGTGCTGGACCAGTTAATGAACGAGGGGATGGACGTCTGCCGGCTCAACTTTTCCCATGGATCCCATGAGGAACATGGAAAACGGATCGAAACCATTCGTCAGCTGCGGAAGAAGCGGGGACTTCCGGTCGCACTCGCTCTGGATACGAAGGGACCGGAAATTCGCTTAAAAACCTTTCAAAATGACCAGGCGGTGGAGTTGAAGCAGGGAGATGCCTTTACCTTGACCACCCGGGATATTGTGGGCGATTCCGGCATCGTTGCTGTCAGCTACGAAGGACTCCCTCAGGATGTCAAGCCCGGGAGCCGGATTCTGATTGACGATGGTCTGGTGGAGCTCCAGGTCCAGTCCATTGAGGATGGCACGGAGATCCATTGCGTTGCGTTAAACTACGGCACCATTTCCAACCGCAAGGGCGTGAATGTGCCGGGCACGGACATTAAATTGCCGGCCATCACGGAGGGGGACCGGTCGGACATTCTCTTCGGAATTGAGAAGGGCATTGATTTTATCTTTGCCTCCTTCATCCGCACCGCCCAGGACATCCTGGAAATTCGGAAGATTTTGGAAGAAAATGGCGGCTCCGGCATTCACATCTATGCCAAGATCGAATCCGAACAGGGGGTTCGCAACATCGATGAGATTCTCGATGCGGGCGATGGGATCATGGTTGCCCGTGGAGATCTGGGCGTGGAGATTCCCACCCAGGAGGTTCCCATCGTGCAGAAGCAAATTATTCGGAAGGCAAATTTGGCGGGAAAGCCGGTCATCACCGCAACGCAGATGCTGGATTCCATGATCCGCAATCCTCGTCCCACGCGGGCCGAGGTGAATGATGTTGCCAATGCGATTCTGGATGGCTCCGATGCGATCATGCTTTCCGGAGAGACCGCAGCCGGGAAGTATCCGGTGGAGGCCGTTCGCCAGATGAAGATGATTGCGGAGGTCACGGAAGCTTCTTCCGATTTTAAGAGATCCATTAAAAATCGAAAGAACTGGTTGGAAAACACCACCTCTTCGGCGATTGCACAATCGACCTGTCTTATCGCAGAGCAGATTCAAGCCGCTGCCATTGTGCCCACCACGGCATCCGGCTTTACCTGCCGACAGATTTCCAAGTTCCGCCCCTCCTGCCCGATCGTGGCAACGACCATGGATGAACGGGTTTTCCACCAGCTGAACCTGGTTTGGGGCGCTCATCCCGTGCTATCGCAGGATTCGGAACACACGGATGAGCTGATTGAGCGGTCCATCTATGCGGCACTCCACTCCGGTTTTGTGCAAGAAGGAGACCAGATCGTTTTGACGGCGGGAATTCCCGTGGGAAAGGGAACGTCGACGAATCTTATCAAGGTCCAGACCATTGGGGATATTTTAGTCAGCGGCCAGGGCGTGGGTCGCGGGAGTGTGACCGGAAAAGCGGTATTGGGCAGCACGGCGGGAGAACTCGCCGACAAGATGGAAGAGGGCGATATCCTCGTTGCGAAGTTCACAGGAGCCGACCTCATCCCCTACATCGAAAAGGCAGGCGGTGTCGTGGTGGAGGAGGGAGGCCTGACTTCCCATGCGGCCATCGTGGCATTGCATTATGGCAAACCAACCGTGATTGGGGCCATGAACGCTTCCAAGCTCATTGGGGAAGGGGAGACCATCACCCTGGATGCCACCACGGGTATTGTGTATGCTGGGGAGGCTCAGGTTTTATAACGGATAAAAAATCAGGAGAGGAGCGGAGAAATCCGCTCTTTTTTTGAAGGGAGGATCGATCATGCGCTTCTTACATTTAGCGGATTTACACATTGGAATCCGTGTGAACGGGTTTTCCATGTTGGAAGACCAGACATTTTTTATGGACCGGCTCTTTCGTTGCCTGGACCGGGATCCCGTGGATGCGGTGGTTTTAGCGGGAGATATTTACGATAAGGCCGATCCCTCCGCGGAAGCGGTAGACCTCTTTGATGCGCTCCTGAGTGGCCTGGCGGACCGGGTGGCCCACGTTCTGGTGATTCCCGGCAACCATGACTCCCCGGAGCGAATCGCCTATGCGGGGAAACTGTTGGAAAAGCAAGGGGTTCATATCGCTCCGGTGTATCAAGGGCAGATTCGGGAAATCACACTCCATGATCAATACGGGCCTGTGCATTTTTTTCTGCTGCCCTTTTTGAAGCCGAGCTCGGTGCGACGGTTTTTCCCCGAGGAAACGATCGAGGACTATGCCGATGCGCTTTCCTGTGTCTTTGCCCATCTTTCCCTGAATACGGAGGAACGAAATATTCTCGTGAGCCATCAATTTGTTTCCGGAGCGCTTCGCAGCGATTCGGAACAGATTTCCATCGGTGGGCTGGATGCCATTCCCCGGTCCGTTTTTTCTGCCTTTGATTACGTCGCTCTCGGTCACATCCATCGGCCGCAGACCATGGGGGAGGAGAAGCTCCGGTATGCGGGCTCTCCCTTGAAATATTCGCTCTCGGAAGTCGACCAGGAAAAGGCCATTCTCTTTGTGACTTTGGGAGAGAAGGGAGAGCTCAGCTTTACAAGAGAGACCTTGCCCAAGCTGCGTGACATGCGGGTGATTCAGGGAAGCTTTGAAGAGCTGATGCACCCTGACGAGGAAGCCCCCCGAGACGATTATCTGCAGGTTATCCTGAAAGAGGATCATGAGATTCCTGAGGTTTTGAGCCGGCTCCGAACCCTCTACCCGAATATCATGCGGCTGGATTATGAGAATCGATGGAAACAGCGAGAGGAGACGGAGCAAATCCCACAACTGGACCTGCTCCCTCCCCTGGAAATCTTTTCGAATTTTTTTCAGATGCAAACGGGCAAGCCCTTGACGGAGGAGCAGGAGGAATTTGTGAGCAGGGAGATGGAGGAGGTCCAAAATGAAACCCATTAAGCTTACCATGCAGGCCTTTGGTCCCTATGCCTCGGAAACCGTCCTGGACTTTCGCCGGCTGGGAGACCAGGGCATCTATCTGATCAGCGGGGAAACGGGAGCGGGAAAGACGACCATCTTTGATGCGATCAGCTTCGCCCTGTTCGGGGAACCCAGTGGAGGCATGCGGGATGCCAAGATGATGCGGTCCAAGTACGCGGAAGATTCGCTGAAAACGCAGGTTACCCTCCTTTTCTCCTATCGGGGAAAGGACTATGAGGTGAGCCGGATTCCCTCCTATGAACTGGCGAGTCGGAAAACACCCGTTGCCGCAGATGCGGAACTGGTGCTTCCCGACGGAAGAATCATTCGAAAAACCGGTGAGGTGAATCGGGAGATTCAGAATATTCTCGGGCTGAATCATCAACAATTTTCCCAGATCGCCATGATCGCCCAGGGAGACTTTTTAAAAGTCCTTTTGGCAGACACCAAGGAGCGCCAGGAGATCTTTCGCAAACTCTTTCACACGGATTCCTACCAAAGACTGCAGGAAAATCTGAAGATGGAAACGAGCCGCCTGGAAAACGAAAGCAGGCAGGTTTTTCAATCCTATCTCCAGTATCTTTCCCAGTTTTCCCTGCCGGAAGAGGGGGACCTCTATCAATCCTGGAGGGAAGCCAATCGGCTAAAACGCCCGGATGACGCCTTGGAGGAGGCCCTGCTTCATTTCACGGAAGCAGAAGAGGAGCAGGAGAGAGAAGGGAAAGAGACCCTGGAGAAGGACGAGGAGAAACGGGCAGAGTTTCAGAGAAAGCGCGACCAGATCCAACGGCACCGGACTCTGCGTCAGCAGCTACAGGTGGAAGAAGAGCACAAAGAAATTTTAGAAAAGAGTCGAAAACAAAAAGAGGAAGAGAAGAAGGCCTTGGTCGCGGAAGAGGAATCCCAAAAAAAACGCGAGGAAGGCCTCTATCAACTGAAAACACGCCTTCCCGCCTATGAAGAAATTTCAGAACTCACACTCCGGGAGGAGAAGGAGCGGGAAGAACTGGAGAGAGGGGAAAAGACCCTCCGTCAGGTGAGCCGATCGCTGGAAGACCTGGAAAAGGCCTTTCGAGAGAGGCAGGAGGAATTGCAGGGATTTTCGGAGAAGCAAAAAAACCTGCTCCTGCTCCGGCAGAAAATGGAAAAGAAGACGCAAGAACAGGCCCAGGTCAAAGATTGGGGAAGCAAGGCAAGGCGTCTTGCCGATGCCGATAAAAATCTGCGCTCTCTGCAGGCGGACTATCAAAAGCGGGAGGAAGAATACCGGAAAGCCGATCGAGCCTACCTTCAGGCACAGTCCCTTTTTTTCCGGATGCAGGCGGGAATTCTGGCCAAGAATTTGATCGAGGGGGAACCCTGTCCCGTGTGTGGTTCCCCACAGCATCCGCATCCGGCGGTCCTGGAGGAAGAAAATTTGACGGAGGAAGAAATCAACCGTCTAAAAAAGGAAAGAGACCGGGCGGAACGAGCCGCACAAGAGGCGGGCCGAGAGGCGGAGAAGCAACGGGGAATCCTGGAACAATCTCGAAAGAATGTGGAAGAAAGCCTGAAACCGCCCTTTCTGGAACTTCGTGGCGAGGACCTTCTCCAAAGGCTTCGGCAGAAGTACCTGTCGCTGGAGGAGGAAAAAACCACCACGCAGGCCCTTGCTCAGGCCCTGCAAAAGGAAGTGGACCATCTGGAGGAAGTCCAGCGGCAAATTCCGCGGAGAGAAAAAGAGCGAGAGGACGCAAGAAACCAAAGATCGCAGAGGGAGAAGGAGGTCATGGAAGCGCGTCACCGTCTTGAAAAGGTCCGGGATGGGATTGCCCAGAAAAAGAAGAACCTGGACTTTCCTTCCCTGGAAGCGGCAAAGCAGCAGGTGGAGATGCTCCATCAAGCCATCCAAGAGTATGAGCAACGGAGGAAAGACTGGGAAGAGGAAAAGAACCGGATGGAGCAGGAATACAGGGTCGTGCTGGACCGCATCAAGACCAAGCAAGAGGACCTGGGGACCCAAAATCCGGCGGAGGAAGAGGCGATTTTGGAGGAGTTTGAAAGGCAGGAAGCCGACTTTAAGCGAAAGAGGGAAGCCGTGAGCCAGCTCCAACTTCGAAATCGACTCAATCGCAAACTGTTGTCCTCCATGGATAAAAAAAAGCAGGACTTGCTCTCCCTTGATAAACGGTGGGCATGGATGAAGGAATTATCGGATGCCGCCAACGGAACCATCCCGGGGCGGCAGAAGATCATGTTGGAAACCTATGTCCAGAGGACCTTTTTTCAGCGGATCATCCACCGCGCCAACCGTCGCCTGCGGACCATGACGGAGGGGCAGTATGAGCTTCAGATCCAGGAAGAAGGAGGCAAGCGGGGACAAAGCGGGCTCGACCTGGATGTCCTGGACCACTATAACGGAAGCCAACGAAGCGTGAGAACGCTCTCCGGCGGAGAGTCTTTTAAGGCTTCGCTGTGCTTGGCCCTGGGACTTTCCGACGAAATTCAAAGTACGGCGGGAGGAATCCAGATGGATGTTCTGTTCATTGATGAGGGATTCGGAACGCTCGATCCCGAGTCTTTGGAACAAGCCATGCGAGCTCTGGAAGATTTGAGCCGGAGTAACCGCCTGGTGGGAATCATCTCCCACGTTCCGGAATTAAAGGAACGAATTGATAAGCAGATCGTGGTGAGCAAGCTCCCCACGGGAGGCTCCCGGCTGCAGATTATCTCCTGAGAACCGACAAAAAAAGCCCCTTCCTCCGAGAGGAAGGGGCTTTTTCCGTTAGTTGTCTTCTTCGACAGACCACTCTTCATTGGGATAGGCACTGCTATCCGAGAACTCATTATTCTTAATTTTCCGTTCCACTTCCGATTTCCACTTTCCGAAGTAGTAGTAAATCGAGGAGACCAACGCGCCGGCGAGCCAACCGATGGGGTAAGCCAGGAAGAGGTACTTGGGCCCCAAGGTGTTTTGCAGGAGGTAACCCGCGGGCACCCTGGCTCCCCAGAGGGAGATGAACGAGGTGACCATCGGGAAGGTTACCTTTCCAACGCCTCGCAAGATACCGTTCTGAATAAAGAGCACCGAGAGAATCGTGTAGAAGGGGAGCATGGAGTTCAGGTACCAGACGCCCACCTGAATCACCTTGGGATCATCGGTAAAGAGCCGCATGGAGGACGCCGTGAATGGCATCATGATGAGACCGACCACCACAGAGAAGACGATGGAGATGATCAGCCCCGCATTTCTTCCCTGCACGATGCGGTCCATGCGCCTTCCGCCGAAGTTCTGACCGGTGTAGGTTGTCATCGCATTGGAGAAGCTTTGCACGGGAAGGAAGATAAAGGTATCGACCTTGCTGGCACTGTTAAAGCCCGCGATATAGGCGGTACCGTTGGAGTTGATGATGGCCTCGAAGGCCAGGGCTCCCAATGAGAACAGGGAGTTTTGAATGGCCGTGGGGATTCCCAGCTGCATGGATTCCCGGAACAGACTCTTGTCAAAATCCAGGTGAAGCAGATTGATGTGGAGAATCTTGTAGGATCGATTGATATAGAAGATACCAATGATCCAGGAGACCCATTGGGCAATGACCGTCGCCAGGGCGGCACCGGCAACCCCCATTTTCAGAGGAATGACAAAGACCAGATCCAGGATGGTGTTGATGACGGCTGCGATGATCAGGAAGCGAACGGAAGAGACACTGTCTCCCAACCCTTGGAGAAAGCCGGCATTCAGATTAAATCCAACCGTTCCGATCATGCTCGCAAAGATGATCTTTAAGTAAAGCGTGGCGGAAGCGAGCGTGCCGTCATCCGGAATGTTGATGAATCGGAGAATCGGTTCCGCAGCAAAGAAGCCAAAGACGGACAGGGGGATGGACAGGAGGAGGAGCGACTTATAAATCGTCGTTGCCGATAATTGCACCTTATCATAGCGCTTTGCCCCATAGAATTGGGAGACCATGATGGTTCCTGCCATACCAAAACCAAAGTAGGCCGAGGCCAAGAGCAACATCAGGGGGAAACCCGTGCCGACGGCGGCGAGTGCCTGCGTTCCCACAAAATTTCCGACGATGATACTATCCACCGTGTTATAAAGCTGTTGAAACAGGTTCCCCAGAAGCAAGGGTATCGAGAATTGAATCAAGATTTTCATGGGGGACCCTTTGGTCATGTCTAATTCATGTTTTTTCTTTTCTGTTTTATTGTTTTCCATAAGCCACCTATTCTAGAGTCAATCAACGCAACCGCCGAGTCCCGTTGATTGGCCGGTTATTTCTCATTCTCACCTTCTTCATCGGTTTTTAAGCCGGCAAGGGGAAGAAGGCCTTTCTTGCGACGCTCCTTAAAATAGCACTGCCCGCAGTACGCTTCATATTCGACCTGATCCTGGCCATCGATGGCCACCTGGTCACCCTCAAAAACGGGAGTTCCGTTGATCTTTCGAATATTCAAAACCGCTTTTCTGCCGCAATGACAGATGGTTTTGAGTTCGTCCAAGCTGTGAGCGAGTTGGAGGAGGCGATTGCTTCCGGGGAAACCCTCTCCTCGAAAATCGGTTCGCAGGCCGTAACACAGGACGGGGATGTTTCGATCCAGAACGATTTCAAAAAGCTGGTCCACTTGGCAGGGAGTCAGAAACTGGGCCTCATCGACCAAGATGCAGTGTAGCTCCCTCTTTTCCAGTTCCTCCGCGACCAATCGCCGACAATCTGCGCTTTCGGTTATTACCCGATCCACTGGTCTTCTAACACCCAGTCGACTGACGATCTCATTTCCTCCCTTGGTGTCCACCCCGGGTTTCATCAGGAAAACCTGCATGCCTCGCTCCTCATAATTGTGAGCGACCTGCATCAATAGGGTCGACTTTCCGGAGTTCATTGCTCCGTAGCGAAAATAGAGTTTTGCCATTTTTTCACCTCCTCTTCTTTGAGCCTACCCTTTAATATAACACGAATATGGCCGAAAAATGGAATTATTCACTTTGTTTTCCGGTAGTTTAAAGCACATCAAATCGTCCTTTTCCGGTTAAAAGATAATACTATGGAATGTATACACGGTAGGAGCGAATGTATTCGGGGAAAGGGAATTGGAACCCGAAGGAATCTGCTGTGTACCTTACTGGTTTCCCCATCGCACCGGCCATCGTTGGTTGGCGCTCTACTTCGTGGTGGCTGTGCCGGGGAGCCTCCATTTTTGGAGAGAGACTCGCAAGACAAAGCAGGATGAGAGCGAAAGCTCCCACAGCATTCTGAGGGGGGCTTTTTTTGATTTTACGGAAACCGGTGGGTATCTTTTTTAAGCAAAGCAATAATATCGGGTAGAAACAAAGCGACTACCCCGAAAGGGAGTCTTTGGTCGAAAGCGGGCAAAGCAGGATATCAGCTTGTTTTGCGGCCTGTGATATAATAGGAAACGTGTTTCAGTAGAAATGAGTCTCCCACAAGGGAAGGGTGAAGGAGTTTTCAATGCAAAAATTCTGGAAAAGAGGAGCGGCCGTTATATTGGCCGTTCTGCTCACCGCAGGCGGTTACTACGCAGGTGTCACGCAGGCACGTTATGGCGGATCGAAGCCGGTGACGATAGAAAAAGGAAAACAGGGCGTCTTAGATGATAAGAGGATCCTGAGCCAGATTCATCAATTCGAACAGGTGATCAAAAACAACTATCTGTTTGATTATAAGAAAGAAGACTTGGAGACGGGCCTCTACAAGGGGCTCTTCGCCGGGCTGAATGATCCCTACTCCACGTTTTTTACGGGCGAGGAGTTTAAGCAGTTGATGGAGGAGACCTCCGGAGAATTCGCGGGCGTGGGGATCGTCGTGAGTGCCGGCGAAGACAATCTCATCACGGTCGTCTCGCCGATTGAGGGAACCCCGGGGGAGAAAGCGGGAATCTTATCGGGAGACAAGATTCTTGCCATTGATGGGGAGGCAATCCCCGCTTCCCGGCTGCAGGAAGCGAGTCAAAAAATGCGAGGAAAGGTCGGCACAAAGGTGGTCCTCACCATCCGCCACAAGGACGCAGCCCCCACGGACACGAAAGAGATCACCATCACGCGAGAGATGATCCATGTGAAGAGCGTGTCCTCGCAGATGCTGGAACCGGGCTTGGCCTATATCACCATTTCCTCCTTTGATGAAAACACCGGGAAAGACTTTAAAAGCAGCCTGGAAGCCCTGCAAAAGAAGGGGGCAAAAAAACTCGTTCTGGATTTGCGGAGTAATCCCGGGGGACTCTTGGCCACCTGTGAACAGGTGGCGGATTTGCTGCTAAAGAAAGCCACGATTGTCACCACCGTGGATAAAAAAGGTCACAAAGAGATGGCCGTTTCCGATGAGAAGAGCGTGGACATCCCCATGGTGGTATTGGTCAATGAGGGATCGGCCTCAGCCTCGGAAATCCTTCTGGGAGCCCTCCGGGATAACAAGAGAGCGGTATCGGTGGGAACCAAGACCTTTGGAAAAGGAATTGTTCAGCAAATCTATCCCCTCGGCAAGAACATCGAGGATGGGGGCTTTAAGCTCACCATGGCGGAGTATCTGACCCCCAATGGAGAGAAAATCCATAAAAAAGGCATCACTCCCGATATTGTGGTGGAACTCTCCAAGGATACGAAGGGAATTGGCCCCCGATTTTTGAAGACCGATAATCAACTGCAGCGTGCGATTGAAGAGGTGAAAAAAGAGTGACCCAGTTTACGATCCATTCGAAATTTAAGCCCACCGGAGACCAGCCGGAGGCGATCGACGCTTTGGCAAAGGGCGTGTTAGCGGGAGATCGCTACCAGACCCTGCAAGGGGTCACCGGCTCGGGAAAGACCTTCACCATGGCCAACATCATTGAACGAGTGCAAAAGCCCACCCTGGTGCTTGCTCACAACAAGACCCTGGCCTCGCAGTTGTGTGCCGAATTTAAGGAATTCTTTCCTGAGAATGCCGTGGAATACTTTGTCAGCTACTATGACTACTATCAACCTGAAGCCTACGTGGCGGCAACGGATACCTATATTGCCAAAGACGCATCGATCAATGATGAGATCGATAAGCTCCGTCACTCGGCAACGGCAGCTCTTTTTGAGCGGAAAGATGTGATTATTGTGGCTTCGGTTTCCTGCATCTATGGCTTGGGAGACCCCTACGATTATAAAAATCTGACCATTTCCCTGCGACCCGGAATGATCATCGATCGGGATGAGATGCTGAAAAAGCTCATCTCCATTCAGTACACCCGAAATGATGTTGCCTTCACACGAGGGACCTTTCGGGTTCGTGGGGATACGGTAGACATTTTTCCTGCGGATTCCTCGGAAGAAGCCATTCGGGTGGAATTCTTCGGGGATGAGGTGGATCGACTGCTGGAAATCAATTATTTAACGGGAGAAATTCTCGGGCAACGGAGCCATGTCATGATTTTCCCGGCTTCCCACTATGCCACCTCCCAAGACAAGGTGGATCGAGCGGTGATCACGATTGAGGAGGAGCTGAAGGACCGCCTTCAGGAATTGCAGGCGGAGCACAAGCTAGTGGAGGCGCAACGCCTGGAGCAGCGGACGCTCTATGATATTGAGATGCTCAAGGAGGTGGGCTTCTGTTCCGGCATTGAGAACTATGCCCGCCACATGAGCCAACGACCCCCGGGATCACGGCCTTATACCCTCATCGATTATTTCAAGGGGGATTTTCTTCTGATGGTGGATGAGAGCCACGTGACCCTTCCCCAGGTGCGGGGCATGTTCAATGGTGACCGCGCACGGAAGCAGAATCTCGTCGACTACGGGTTTCGTCTTCCCTCCGCTTTGGACAACCGGCCCCTCCACTTTGAGGAATTTGAAGCCCTTGTCCCCCAGGCGCTCTTTGTTTCCGCCACTCCCGGAGATTTTGAAAAGGAGCATTCCACGCGGGTCGTGGAGCAGATCATTCGGCCCACGGGCTTGTTGGATCCCCGTGTTGAGGTTCGCCCCACCAAAAATCAGATGGATGACTTGATGAAAGAAATTCGCGCAAACATCCAAAAGGGAGAGCGAACCCTGGTCACCACCATGACCAAGAAGATGGCGGAGGACCTCACCAAGTACCTGGAAGACTTCAAGATCAAGGTCACCTATCTTCATTCGGACATTGTGACGCTGGAGCGGATGCAGATTCTTCGGGATCTGCGGCTGGGAAAATACGATGTCTTGGTGGGGATTAATCTGCTTCGGGAAGGCCTGGATCTGCCGGAGGTGTCCCTGATTGCCATCTTGGATGCCGATAAGGAGGGCTTCCTCCGTTCGGAAACCTCCCTGATTCAGACCATAGGCCGGGCCGCCCGAAATGTGGACGGTCGGGTGATCATGTACGCGGATACCATGACCCAGTCCATGCAGACCGCCATCGATGAGACCAACCGCAGGCGAGGTATCCAGGAAAAGTACAATGCGGATCATGGGATCACGCCAACGACGATTCAGAAGGAGATTCACCAGGTTCTCTCGACGGAACTGGTTGCGGAGGGGGCGGATTCCTATGGACCGGCCCTGCAGGAGATGAATCAGAAGGAAGAATTCAGCAAGGAAGATCTGGAGACCCTGCTGATTTCGATGGATATTGAAATGCGAAAGGCGGCGGAGGAATTGGACTTTGAGAGAGCCGCAAGCATTCGCGATGAAATTCGAAAGTTAAAGAAGGATTTGGCCTAGGCCATCCTCTGTGAAGGAGGTGCTATGGCACTGGAAAAGATAGTGATTCGGGGGGCGCGGGTGAATAACCTGAAGAACATTAGCCTGACCCTCCCTCGCGATAAAATGATTGTGATGACGGGACTCAGCGGATCCGGCAAGAGTTCCCTGGCCTTTGATACCATCTACGCGGAAGGGCAAAGGCGCTATGTGGAGAGCCTATCCAGCTACGCCCGCATGTTCCTGGGGCAGATGGACAAGCCGGATGTGGATCTCGTCGAGGGGCTTTCTCCCTCGATCTCCATCGATCAAAAGACGACGAACCGAAATCCCCGCTCCACGGTGGGAACGGTGACGGAGATCTATGACTACCTCCGTTTACTCTTTTCGAAGCTGGGCCATGCCTATTGTCCGGTGTGTGGGGAAGAGATCAAGGCCATGGCGGTGGACCAGATTGTGGATGAGATTCTCAGCTGGCCCGACCGAACCAAGATTTTGGTCCTGGCTCCGGTGATTCGGGGCAAGAAGGGGCGCCACGAAAAGGCCGTGAAGAACCTGGAGCGGCAGGGCTATACCCGGCTGCTTGTGGACGACGAACAGTACATGATCCAGGAGGTTCCCGAGCTGGATAAGAACAAAAAGCATGACATTCAGGTGGTGGTGGACCGGCTGATTGTTAAGGATGGGATTCACTCCCGACTCACACAGTCTCTGGAGACGGCCCTGGAGCTGGCGGATGGAACGGTTTTTATTCAAATTGTGGGGGGAGACCGCCACACCTTCTCGTCCAAGTTGGCCTGTCCCAATGGCCACATGCAACTGGAGTCCATCGAGCCTCGCTTGCTTTCCTTTAACAGCCCGCAGGGAGCCTGTCCCGAC